>Ga0308160_10000930_pt1 | contig 46009 bp, 48 predicted proteins | sample PhyFR1_FD_201036 | JGI IMG/M metagenome (GOLD analysis project Ga0308160, IMG submission 201036) | Phyllosphere microbial communities from UC Gill Tract Community Farm, Albany, California, United States - DLSLF.R1 | ecosystem: Host-associated > Plants > Phyllosphere > Unclassified | place: USA...
ACGAGAAAGTGCTACGAAGCTGAAACTCACTGAGTAGTGGATACCTTCTTTGTCGATGAGGTGGATCTCTTTGTGCTTGTTGATTTCGAACTTGAGCTAGGTTTCTTGGTAGATGAGGAGGTAATTCGCCTGCGAGAACGGTCATCAGTCGCGACAAGGGAGCGAGATAACGAGAGTAGGCGGGGGCTAACGAAGTCGTCCGAGAAGTGGCTCGGGAAGTAGTCGTTGACGAAGGGCGAACGGAACTGGAGAAGCAAGGGGAGTCAGATTTCGAACTACAACGCAGGAAACGTCTCGACTCGATCACGACTCGACTCACCTTGATCGAGTCGTCGTGGTGACTCGTCCGGTAGAAGTCGACCTTCCGCTGCTCGAAGACGTTACGGTTCCGCCTGGAGAGTGGGGAATTGAAGTGATTGAGATCGAAGTCGTGCCCGGTCCAGCAGTGAGAGTTCCTCCGGGAAGAGTAACGACGGGTAGAGCAGAAGTCGAGGTCGAATTGCCTGCGTCGACCTCTGTTGTGTTGTCGCGACAGGTGAGCTTCGATCCGTCGAAGACTTGGCCATCCGAGCAGACGAGACCGCTGAGAGGGAAACATTTCGCATAGAGGGGAAGAGGTTCGGCCTCGTAAATGGAAAAGTCCTTCTCGGGGTCGTCTTCGCCCAACGTCTCCGAGATGATTCCTGTGTGTGTGGAAGCTTCTGTATTAGCGAGAATTGATCGAGCAAGCAAAGAAAGAAAAGACGAACGAGGGATTGTGTAAAGAGCGAGTGCCTCTCCAGTGACATCGATAGACCAATTGACACCATCAGTGCAGTTGTCGGCGTTGATTTTGAAGTTGTTCTCAAGCCCAAATTTCAATCCGAGACCGCCGCTCAACTCTTGATCTGCAGCGATCAGGTTCAAACCGATGACAACTTTGGGTTCGATCTGAACAGCGTGGAGGAGACAGAGCTCGTCAACGTCGGATTCGACCGGTGAAGACCTGAAAAGAGGATGTACTCACGTAAATTCCAGCTTTGAGGCCTATTTCGTTGATGTTGCTGAGCAAGCGGGAAAGACGATCAGTCCAACGCTTCGTAGAGATTGGTGAAGTACGCACTAGGTCGAGTTGTGGATAGCATAGGTGGGCATTGGTAATGTTTGCTTGTTTTGGTTTGCTGACGTCGAAACTTTCATATCGATTCCGTTCCAGAACAACGACGCGCCGGTCGTGAAAGTAACGTTTCCTTCGAGAGCGATCTCTGCTGATGCATCAAGCTTGAGGTCTAGGCCAGAAAGCATGGTTCAGTGAGATTCGTGGGTGGGAACGGAGGAAAAAGGAAAGCTCACAAGGACCAACGACGACGACATCAGGGATTTGAAGCCTGGAAATACGAGCAATCAGTTTTCGAAGATCATATCAGATGTCGAGAGGATAGAAGCTCACTCGGGGATACCGTAAGTTGCGAGGGTTTTGTTGACAGAAGCAGAGAGTTTTCCAGCCATGGTAACATCGACATCAACGGACGCGTTCAACCCACCTTTGAGTCCGATGAATCCAGAGGTACCATCGCGCTTGACCATCTCGCGTTTCCTCAGAATAGCATCCTCCCCTCGAGATTTGTAGATTTGCGAAGTTTCCGCGAGAGCCTCTAGGAAAAGTTCGGATCCACCAGAGTTGCGACGAGAGAGGGAAGACGACTTGTAGTGGAGGAATGCTCCCGATTCGAGTTCTTCTCCGAGGTGCTTGAAGAATTCGTCGACCGCTGCATCACGTTCTTCGGGAGTCATCAAGTGTCTTTTCCTCCACCATCCGGAGAACCAGTCGTTGATCTTATTTCCGACGTAGTCAATCGCCGCTGAAGCACCATCTGCAATGGTTCCGACAGCGTCTCCGAGAGCGTCTGCGACTTCCTCTGCGAGTTCTCCAACGGCGCCGAGGACGGAGGAGATTTCCGTTTTCGCAAGGTCGACAGCTCGGGAGAGTCCAGTAGTCGCACCCTTGTAGAGGGCTTCGATATCGGATGCTCCAGCTGCGCACGATCGTCACGTGTCAGGTAACTCAGATTGGGAAGGAGGAAGTGAAAATAGTAAACTAACCTTTGATTGCCGCAGCCGCTCCAGATTGAAGACCATTAACAATCGCCTTAGCAGTATCTCCCAAAGCAGAGATCACGGCGGTGGTGGCGGTAGCAGCTGCGTTGGCGACGGTAGAAAGGGCTTGCTTCGCTTGAGTGATGGCTTGATCGGCTACAGAGCGAGAAGATCGTCAGCATCAGTAAGAAAACGGGAGAGCGATGACTTACTGAGAGAGACAACGGCAGCCTAATGGACGATTCAAGGTCAGTTCCCGAACCGGATCGTGAGAGAAGTCGAGCTTACGAGAACGTTTAGACCAGCGTTTCCAAGCGATGAACCAGTTTCGACGGTGATGATCATACTTCCCTCAACCTGTACACGACTCGAGTCAGTCATCACTCAATGAAGGTCAAAGCGAGATGAACATACGTAGCAATCCTTGCACTTGATATCGAGGTTTCCTTCGAAGCCTCCTTTCTCGAACTTGCCCTTGTACAAATCAATCGAGTCGACCAAAGCTCCTCGAGTAGTATCGTTGTAGTTCATGTTCGACAACAAGACGTAATTCCATGGATCAAAGATGCCTCGTTTCGAGAGAGCGGTTTCATCAAGGACTCGTTCAGCATGAGGGTCGAATCCGATCGAGACATCGTGATAGGAAGCCTCGAGAGGCCAGAAGGACTTGTAACCTCGGAAGTTGATCTGTAGTGGGAGAGCGACTGATCAGCTTCAGCAAGACTAGGGTTCAAGAGAAACGAGGAGAAACGCACGGTGAGAGTCGAACGGTCGGAAGAAGCGATGGAGCGAAGGTGGACAGCTGCGAGATTCTTCAAGAGTAAGTCATAGCTCGTGATATGTGAAAAGAAAGGAGGCAAAGGCTGACGATTGTATTGAGGAGCATCGGGCGATTCGAAACTGCAACCTGAGGAATCATCCTCCGTGACTAAGTAGACGCCTTGATGAGTATGTATCCCTCGTTGTGACATTAGTAGAGGCAGCTCACCTAGAACGAGAGGAAACTTCCAATCGAGCGCTTCGTCGAAAGCATCTCGATCGTTGAAAACGACCGTCTTCCATTGAGCTCCGCACGTAAAGCTGTCGATTTGAGGAGCATCCCCGATGACCAGTGCGTGCCAATTCATAGTCCATTCGATGGCTGAGCGGTAGTGAGCGCCTTGCGTATAGACGTCCTTCTCAGCATAATAGAGAGTGATGCGGTTAGAAGGGTTCGGGAGAGCTGAATCAACTCGAGTGACCGTTGATGGGTCGACGGGAACGAGTACGGTGGTCGTCGTATCGGAGGTAGAGGAGTTGAAGGGAGTTCCGAGGTCCGTTGCGAGAGAGGGCGTGATGAGGTCTCGTGCGGCGAGGCGATGATGAGAAGGGGAGAGTGAACGGAAAGAATTGTGGGCTGATACGAGAGGTGCGACGAGGGCGAGAGCGACTGAAGGGAGGAGTCGCATGATGAAGGAAAGGAAAGGTACACCCTGCGAAAAGAGATGCTGAAGATAAGTACGAAGAAAGGGCCGAGGGGGAAAAGGTAGTGAACGTACTAGGGCGAGGTGAGACGCTGTGATGTTCCTTGAAGTATACGAAACAAGAGAAAAGAGAACGATAGGGAAAGAAGAGAAGAAGAGAAGCAGAACGAAAGAAGGATTTCGCCTCCTCCTCGAGTCGCTACCTCTTCCTGCAGATTCCGGTGTTACCTTTCCCTCACTCGAACAAAGACCTAGAGAGTTCAAAGGAAGTTCTCGATCATTGACCTGGAATTCCGTTCAAAGAGAACACGGGTGCACGGGGCGCTTCGAGTGATCGAATTCTAGAAGAAAGGTAGGTGTCAATAAGAGAGGAAGTCGTGGAAAAGCAACCTTTTTTGTGCTTATTTGAGGCGGAACCGTTTGAGCCGGCGAAGTCGCGAGAGATACAAAGCGTGAAGAGAATTCGAAAGAAGGTACGGGTTCCAGACCTCGGAAAGCTGAGAGCGAAAGGTTTCGTGAGCGTCTCGGCCGTCGACGAAAAGAGATGTGATGCAAAGCTATTCTCGTTTTCATTTCGTCCTTTCTAAGATTGACCACTCCCTATCTACCCCCTTTCACCGCTGGCTTCTTCTTTCCCTTCTTATTCGGAGTCTTTTTGGGTGTTGTCGCGGGAGTACCGGGGCCCGAGGTCGAAGGAGGAGAAGCTGGAACTGGGGGAGGACCGTCGATAATGGGAGAATCGACAACTTCTTCGAATCGGGAAGAGGGAGGAATCGCGGTAGCAGGTTGTTGTTGCTTCGCTGGAGTAGAGGGAGGAGAAGATATAGGAGTTTTGACTGCCTTGGCAGGGGATGCGACAGCTTCGGGAGCAGGAGTCGAGTTGCGAGAAGGAGGAGCAGACATGTTGTTGGGGAGAGGGGCGAGATTCGCTGCCGAACCAGGTTCGTTCGAAGGAGGTGCGGTGAGGGAAGTTGACGAAGCAGCAGGGGTAGTTCCAGCTGCTGGGAGAGGGTTCGAAGGTGCGAGAGTGAGGGAAGATGGGGTGAGGTAAGGAGAAGGGGCGAGAACGAGGGCTGCAGGAGTGTTTGAAGCGAGCTTGGCGTCTAGCGATGGGGTGATTGGAAGTCAGTAGTCGATACAGAGAGAGAATAGGAAAAGGTGGAAACTCACTTTCTTCCGCTCGTCGCTTTGGGATATTCTCGTATACGTCCTTCCACCTCTCATGACTAACCATTTCACTCGCCATAGCAAAGATCCTCTGACCGTATCCGGGTTCGAAAGTGTTTGCCTCTCCAACGACTTCGACGATTTCACCTTCCAGCTCTTTCTCTGCGAGTAAGAACCTCTCCCAGAGCTCGTCTCCGATCTGTCCGCGTTGTAAGAGTGTCGTGAGGGAAGTCTTTGCGTCTCGAATAGACCAGATGAGTTTGACGTCGTCCATCGCTCGTCGAAGTAAGGCTGCGACGAGAATCGGCCGAGGTGGTGGAGGATCCATTGACAGTAACGATACGTAGATATCACGAGATTTGTGATGAGGGAACCATAGTTCGGTAGCTGGCTTGTCTGCGAGAGCGATAACGCGTAGAAAAGGGAGGAGGAACGGAAAGAAGGAAATGAGGAGACGTGGAACAGCGAGATCAAGACGGTCAGCTCCAACTTTTCGCCAGTAGACAGTGTGAGAGCTTAGGCTTACTCTGCTGCCTCTTCCTGAGGATCTTTGAGAAGATTGATAGAGATCCGACTAATGCAATCAAATAAGCGATGGGGAACAAGATTGAAACCATCTCCTGTTTGCTGCTAGAGCTTTGTGAGCTTCCTTTGGCTTGTTTGAGAGCGTGTCGGGTATCGCTCGAGGTAGTGGTAAGGGAGAAAGTGGAAGAAACGTGTTCTATTCAATTGAATTCGATTATTGTAAGGAAAGTGGACGGAGTGTACTCGCTTCGCTACCACCACTCCCCTACTCCATCCTAGACTAGAACAGACCAGACTAGGAGAACGAGCGCAGTCCCAGTCCCCTCCTATCTCTCGTTAAAGTCGCATTCGACCTCTTTGAATCGTCACTCTCTCCATTTCAAACCTCTCGCTCTCGCCTCGTCAACTCGTTCTACTTCTACATTAGACTGGGATATGAAGTCACTAAAGAAGTCACTCGTGAGCACCTTTACAACCTATCCAAGTCGAGTAGAACTGATGAAATTGGCTTGCTTCTCCTCTTCTCCTTCTCCTCTCTCCCACTCTCCTCCGATATCATCCTGACAACCTCGCGAAACGATTGTCCCTCGTCGACATATACTACTTACACTCTCTATGCATTGAAACGCGATCAGCTCAATCGAGGTTCTTCATCTTCATCGTCCAACAACTCGGCCCAGCAACAGCAAGCCAATGGCAAATCTTCCTCTTCTTCCTCTTCCTCATCGAGCAACAAAGCACAACCCCCAGTGAATCAACAATCTTCGAGTTCGGCGCAGCCAGGTGCAGGGAGACCCGGGAGTGGGTTCGTTTCGACGGGTCAACAAGGGAAAGGAGCTGCACACGCTCCTTCGATCGTGGTCAGTCCTGATAACGTGAGTCCAACTCCACTCCATGAGACGCGTGATCGAGGAGAGGCGAAGAGATAGGAAGAATTCTCTCCTCTCCCCCTCGTCTCGGTCAATATCGAAGAAACTTCACTGACTCTATTTTCGAATGACTCGCAACAGGCTATGATGCCCGCCGATCCTATGGTTCATCCTTCCTCCTCTCCTCACCACCCAATTCCCGGTCGATCCACTCCCGCTGTTCCCTTCCCTACTTCCTCTTCAGGTCCTTCGGGACTCGGTCAAGCCCTTCCCTCCGGTGCAATCTCCCCTCCTCCATCGACAGCTACTCAAGTTGCGAATGCCGAACAACCAGCGACTCCTCCTCGAGGGTTGACGGGCGCGGCAGGATCCGCAGCGGGTGCAGTTGGGAAGATGAAGGCTGCAAGTGCTCAGGCTCAAGCACAGGGAACTCCTAAAGATACGATTCCATTGTCGAAGACTCCGAGGAAACAACGAAGTTCGAGGTTTCACGTCACGGAGAAAGTCGAATTGGAACGGTTACCTGGTTTCCTTGGTGAGTCGAACATCCTAATTGAGTTACACCCCGCTTCTCGACTGACTCTGTCGTGTTGTTCGTCTCGCAGAGGTCCCCGTCGTCGAGCGCCACGATCTCTTCCTCCAGAAACTTCACCAATGTGCCGTCGTTTTCGATTTCAACGATGCCGCAACCGAACTCGGCGGAAAGCAGATCAAGGCTCAAACACTCGCAGAGATGCTCGATTGGATCACGACGCAACGAGGTGTCATCACTGAGAGTATTTATCCCGAAGTCGTCAACATGGTCAGTTTTCGCTCAAACTCCCTCTTCCCGTAAACTTCTGGCTGAACATCCTCGCTCTCGATAGTTCGCCTCGAATCTGTTCCGATCTATTCCACCTCCTGTGAATCCAGTAGGCGACGCCTACGACCCGGAAGAAGATGAACCCGTTCTCGAACTCGCTTGGCCTCACCTACAAATCGTCTACGAATTCTTCCTTCGATTCGTCGAATCCCCCGACTTCAACACAAACATCGCGAAACGTTACATCGACCAACAATTCGTCCTCTCCCTCCTCGAACTGTTCGACAGTGAAGATCCCCGAGAACGCGATTTCCTAAAAACGACCCTTCACCGAATTTACGGCAAGTTCCTCAACTTGCGAGCGTTCATTCGAAGATCAATCAACAATGTATTCTATCAATTCATCTACGAATCGGAACGACACAATGGAATCGCCGAATTGTTGGAAATCTTGGGTTCAATCATCAATGGATTCGCTCTGCCTCTCAAAGAAGAACACAAGACTTTCCTCACCCGAGTCTTGATCCCTCTACACAAAGTGAAAGGTCTAGCACTCTACCACCCTCAACTCGCTTACTGTGTCGTTCAATTCTTGGAGAAGGATGCGAGTCTCACGAAGGATGTCGTCGAAGGTTTACTCAGGTATTGGCCGAAGGTCAATTCACCGAAGGAGGTCATGTTCTTGAACGAGGTGGAGGAAATACTAGATGTGATTGAACCGGCAGAGTTTCAGAAGATCATGGTGAAACTGTTCCAGCAATTGGCTCAATGCGTTAGTTCGCAACATTTCCAGGTAAGCACCGCTCTCTGCTTCTCTTCTCGAGTTTCCTGGGCTGATCTTCGGTCGCATAGGTCGCTGAACGAGCGTTGTATTACTGGAACAACGAATACATCGTCAACTTGATCGGAGAGAACATTCAGGTCGTTTTACCGATCGTTTACCCTTCGTTGTTCGCCAACTCCAACGGACACTGGAATCGGTGAGTCTCCTTTGACTCTTCGTCGCGAATATCTCGCTCACTCGATTGTTACGAATAGACAAATTCACAACCTCGCTTACAACGCGCTCAAATTGCTGATGGATATCAACGGGGAAGTTTTCGAACATTGTGCTGCCGAGTACAAACAACATCGATCAGAGTATGTCACTTCTCCGTTCGATCACTCAAGGGTACACGAACTGATCGAAGCACCGACTTGACTTACAGGGAAAAATCTAGGGAGCAAACTCGAGAAGAGAAATGGCGCAACCTTCATTCTTCAGCGATCTCGAACCGTCGATTATCTAACGCTTCTATCCCCGCCTCCTTACTCGACCCGAACGTCGATCCCGTCCCACGAGGTACTTTCAATCCTCATAAGGATGCGCAAGATCTCGAAGATGCGAGGTTCGATGAAATGGACGAGGAGATGGGAGTGGGAATGCCCTCGATGGGTAGTGGGAGTGGGTTCGGATCTCAGGGAGGACGGGATATCGAAGGAATGGAGGAAGGGATGCAACATGAACAAGGATCGGGTTATGGAGGTGAAGACGGTCATGCTGATTTGGTGCGTTTCTCGCGAGCCCCTCATCCTTTCGAGCCGGAACTGATGTACCTTGCGAGTGGAGTGTACAGCCACCAGAAGGTCAATTCCCTGAAACTTCTCGAAGAACTGTTGGACCCATGTCGCAACCTCATGTTCGACGAAAGAGTGTCATTCCGATCGATCCTTCTGTACTGAAAGAACTACAAGGGCACAAGTCGTACTTCTAATCTACTCTTACTCATTCTGGGAACGTCGCTGACTCTGTTTCTTCCTTTAGCCTCGACGATGCACCTCTCATAGCACCGAGAAATCGAGGACATCAAGGCTGATCCCTTTCGAACGCCTTTCTTCCACCCTTCACACTGTGTCTATTCCTTTCTCTTCTCCTCTCTCCCTGTCTAGTAGTCTCTCGTCGTCGTTTGTTTTCTCTTTACCCGCAGTCGTGATCATTTTTCGAAAGGGGGAAAAGGTGAATGAAGGAAAATTATACCCTCTCAGCTTTCGTTTCTCTATCTCTCCCCTTTGTTACTTTAGCTCTTTCCCTCTTTCATCGTCTTCTCGTGGTTCTTCTTCTCTTTTCTCGTCTCTACTTTTCTTTTGTGTCTAAACATGCTGCGATTTCTACGCTATTACACAATGCCTGTTGTTCGTGTTGCGCTATTCGATTCAGTGTGTCCTCTCAGTGAACTGTCGAAGATTCAGTCGATGTTGTTGCGAGTCTTGCAACGAAGGAGCAATGAATTTTCCCTCACGCGCTTGAAATTTGGGTGAACAAGCTAAGCTGAAAAATCTGCTCCTCTTCTGCCTTCTCCAAGTTTGCTGGTACCTTTCGGTCTAAGTTCCTCGAAGCCTTCAAACATGTAAGTCTACACCACCAGCACAACTACAAGCCAACTCGACAGTCAACCAGGTCAATCGGAGCACAGGGAAGGATTTTTGATCGAGTTGGAAGGAAAGATCGGCGAGGAAAGGTCCAGGGGAGGACAACCGAGTGTAGGGCAGTACAATAGGCATGATGGATTGATTATAGAGCAGTCCAGGGTCACCAGTGAGCGTTTCCATCGAGTTCGAACAGACACTGATTATTTTCCTCATCTCCCTCAAATTCACCTTTCAACCTCACCTACCACCGACTTCCACCTGTGATCAGCATGTCTGCCGAACTCGCCTTCACCTACGCGGCTCTCATCCTCGCTGACGAGGGTGTCGAGATCACCGTAAGTTTCCACTTTCTTTCACCTCCCGACAAGAAGGGAAAGTGACGAGAAGCGGTGATTCTTACAGGCCGACAAGCTCACCACTCTCACCAACGCCGCCAAGGTCGAGGCTGAGCCTATCTGGGCTACTCTCCTCGCCAAGGCTCTCGAGGGTAAGGACATCAAGGACCTCCTCACGTAAGCCCACTCTCGCACTGTATTACAATACTAAGCTGATGAGATTACCCTACTTCACACACATCCTTCCTATGCTCTACTCTCGACTCGAAACTTCAATTTGGGATTGAAAATTATGTTTAGCAACGTTGGAGCTGGAGGAGCCGCCCCTGCCGCTGCTGGAGGAGCTTCCGCTGCTGCTGGAGGTGATGCCGCTGAGGAGAAGAAGGAAGACAAGGTCGAGGAAAAAGAAGAATCGGATGACGACAGTAAGCCAACTTCGTTTCCCCTCAAAGTTTCGAAAATTGACTACTTCGAGATCACGACTGACTCTTTCCTCTCTCTTTCTCTCTCTCGCAGTGGGTTTCGGACTCTTCGATTAAACAATTCTTGCAGTTCCTTAATTGTGCATTGCCAGTATTGTCCTTCACCTCGAGCTCTTTCGACGAGCAATCGACGAGCATCTCTTTTTTCGACGATTGTCGGCAGGAACTTAGAGAGGAACGAGAGTTACTGAGCAGAGAGTGGAGCTTCCTTGTGGACGGAATGAGAACAAGAGCCCACGAAGTCGCCTAAAGAAACTGGGCGAAAAGTCGACTAAGATTGTGAAGCATCGCAAGATCCCTTCTCGACCGACCGATCAGACGGAGCAAAGACCAGAGACTGCACTGCGGCATCTCATAACAGACTACTGCTCACTACGACGACAACAAGCTATCGACATATGGACACATTCGACGAGTACGACGATATTTCGCGAGACTTCCTTCTCGATCAAGCCTTGATCAAGCCCTGCTCCTCCCTTGTCTCTGCGACACGTTCCCGATAGCTACTGTACAAGGCGTCTCCTTCCCCTCGTCGATGTTGCCTGTTCTGAACGGTCGATCTCCCTCGTTCCTCCTCCCAACAGCGACATCAACATCGCTTCGATCCCGTCACCTCCGATTCCTCCTGTACCCTTTGAGCACGAACGAACAGGAGGACCAGAAGCAGCTTGCAGTGCGGTGAAGTATTGAGGTCTTGCTTCTTCCCAGAGTTTTGCGACGCGCGAGAGTTCAGCTTGAGTTGCGAGATCTGTGAAGGCAACAACAAAGACAACAGTCGATGACCGCCTCGGAGGTATATCAGCATAGACTCTATGTGAGCGACGCAAGACATGGTCGGCGACAAGGAAACGTACGGATCTTGGTGAGCTGAGTCTTCGTTTCGAGTTTCGAGTCGATGAGTCTCGCGTTGATCGAGCGTAGCTTCTCTACAGCAACCGATAAATCCTTCTGATCAGTTCAAGCAGATATCAGCTGTCAGGGAGCGTGATTCAATGCGAAGGAAAAGCGACACACCGATTTCGCGAGCAGTTGAACGAGCTTTCCTTTGTCACTCTGCAAGTATACTTGCTGTTCAATAGCTCCCGAAGCGTAGCTCTCAAGGACGTTTCTGGGAGCAGATACACGAGTCAGCAAATAGCTTGCGAGAGCAAGAAAGTACTACTCTACTCACGTCAAAGCACTGACCGAATCTTCGGACAAAGTCTTGACGATTCCGAAGCTCCTACTTTCGCTGCGTGAAGTAACTCGAGAGAAAGCGTTGTGGTCGATGACAGGAGCAGATTGAAGAGAACCTGACAGCAAAGCGACCTGGTCAGCGAAAACATCGAAAAGCGGTCCTAGCCGCTCGCAAGTTCTGCCACTTCAACCTCACCTCTCTCGAGCCGTGAGAAGCATTTCCTGACTTTCCTACGATAGCTACTGTCGACCTGAAGGCTGCAAGGCAAGGAGGCAACGAAAGTCGAGATGAGCCTGATTCGTTGCGGCTTTTCTGTCGACCTCTGAAGCTTACCCAACTCCTCGTTTCTCCCCATCTCCGATCTCGAGCAAACGCATCAACTCGTCGTCGTCGTCACCCAAAGTTGAGCCACTCTCGTCACTCCAAGCTTCCTCCTCCTCCCATCTTTCGTCAAACCTCGATGTTCTCACTTTCTCGGTTGATCTCGCGAACCTGACTCGAGGCTTGCGATATTGTTTGATCGAAAGCGAGGCGAGCGAAGGAGGTTTGATCGATTCTATGAACCAAATCGAAGAGAGCGAGATTGGCGATACGACGAAACGTCAGCTCAATCTCACTTGAAGGTAGAGGAGCTACGCGTACTCTTGGGAGTTTGATATTGCGTTGAGTTACTATTCCTGAGGGTGTTTGAGCGAGTACGTTGAGAGAACCGAGAAGAATCGAGCGGAGTTTGAGAACGAGGAAGTAAGTGCGAAGTTTGTGTAAGTCGAGCAGTCATAGTGGGTACGAAGACGGAGTGTGAACACGTGTTTGAGAGGATAGCGAGATGAACGAGCGAAGTGTGTGGGAGAGAAAGCGCAAGACTTCGAGCGAGAGAATTACGAAAGAAACTTTCTCATCGCAAGCCAACGCAACACCTTCTCTTGGACGTACAGCCACCGTTTCAAATGCACAAGAGACTATGATGAGGCTACATACCAGTAAATCTATCTATGTGCAAGGTCAAGAATTGTTTCTCGTTCCTCGTTCCTCGTTTCTCGTTTCTCTCCATTCTCAAGCCTTGTCTCCTCCTTCTTCCACCTGCTCCCGCTTCTCGTCTGACTTCAACGTCACTCTAATACCGTTCAAGTCGTGCGCTTGAGATTCTTCCTCGGATGAATGACAGAACTCGTGCGAACGAAGCGGCGAATTGAGGAATTCTTGACAAGTGATTCGCCGATCTTGATGTAGTACTGCCGAAGTCGTCGAGGAGCGAATGAGTCGGGGACGAGGTGGCGAACGACCATTTATCGAAGAGGGACTGGCAGCAGCAGAGGACGAAGGGACGGAGAAACGATTTTGTTCTTCGACATTAGGGTTCTCCTTGTTGAGCGATTCTGGAATGCCGCTAGGACTATTTCGGGATTGACGAGAGCGACGGGAGCGATTCGACTCACGAGATCCGTTCGAACTCGAACCCTCCTCATTTCCTTGAAGCGACATGTTGTATCTCGAAGTTCCGGCGAGGGAAGTACCCCAACTTGAGAAATGGGAACGAGGCTCGTTCTCGCGTTGGAGAAGGTTGATGCGAGACATTGAAGAAGCGGAGGGTGAGGGAAGATGGAACTCTGTTCTTGATAGGTTGAAATAGCTGAAAGAAGAGGGAGGGTGATAAGTCGATGAAATTGGAGAAGGTGATTCTTCGTAAGGTGTTCCAGGGAGACTGCTGATGGAGGTCGTGTCGTCGAGGACGAGAGGTGAAGGTGGACGTTCGAGGAGAGGAGAGGTCTCGTCTTGCGAAAAGTCCGGACGCGGAGGCATTTCGATGCGAAGAGTTTGTTCCCTCGGTTCGTCTGAGGTCCAAGGTGGTCTCGCGACAAGAGAAGGAGGGGTCGGAGTGTGAGGAGAAGTAATCGAAGGAGGGAGCGAGTTTGAAGGAGCACTGAAACTCGGGCGTCGGAAGGAGAGGGAGGAAAGTGAGAAGCTAGGTTTCGTTCGAGGGGAAGCGGGAGGTGCTAGTCCACAACGAGCTAGTCAGTATACTCAGTCCGAAACGCCGAACGACGGGGAGTGTGTAAAACTCACAGAGATTAGGAGAACGATCAGCTGTTTTTGCTCCTTCGCTGGCTGCTTGATTCCAGGGGCCTGCTTGTTCCTTCTCTCGAGAACCTGATTGACGACGTAGTCTCTTCTGTAGTAGCGCTAATCTGTGAGGCATGTTGAAACTATGGAAAGAAGATTTCCGATGACGGGGTGATGAAGGGAAAAAAGGTTCCAAGAATACAAAGAGGAGACGTGATGAAGTCGCTAGTGGAGGACCGATACCGTATCTGCCAGAGATATGCAGCAAATAGCGTGTAATGAGGTGATCGTGAAGAGATGGAGATTTGTGGGAGGGAGAGGAAAAGAGGGAGAAAGTCGAAAGTTTTGGGTCAGCTTGTCTCCTTCGCTGATATCCAGAAAGAGAAGTGCTCACCTCTTTGAGTGATACCGATAGGAATGTTAGAGCAAGTAAGCCGAAGGAAGGTCAAGGGGTAGAAGCAAGAGAGCAAGCAGAACAGAGCGAGAAGAAAAGTGGAAATGACAATCTTTCCTGTATCGAAAACATTTCTCCGAATGTCAGAGCTCGGAATCATGCGCATACAATTGAGCCTCCAACAAAGCGCGCACAACATTCCTAGTTTAGCCATTCGAGCTCTCCTCAACTTACTGTGACCAAGTGTCGAACGTTTCGTTTTACACTTTTCCCCGTTCCTTAGTACGGTAAGCCTCCACCTCCTGATCCCGATCCTCCTCTTCCACCTCCTTGCCCTTGCCCTCCCCATCTCCTTTGACCTCCCGCCCCTGGTCCCGCTACTCTCTCTAACGCATCTTGTTGCGACGGTAAAGGTCCACCTCTCCTTCCCATTCCTCCTCCCATCCCCGGTGGTGGTCCATTCATGTTCATTCCAGGTGGTGGGCCGTTCATCATCTGCATTTGAGGATTCGGGGGTCTTCCAAATCCAGGAATGAACCCTTCGTTTCCTCCTCCCATCATCGCGTTCGAGGGTGGAGGACCTCCGAATCCAGGGAGAGGCATTGGAGGTGGAGGTGGCATCGGTACTCGACCCATCGATGAATCAGAATTGAAGCCTGGTAGAGGACCGTTCGGAGTTGGGGGTGGTCGATTCTGGTTTCCGAAAGATGGTAGAGCTCCAGAGTAATTGTTGCGTGGTGGTCCTCCTCCGTTCTGACCTCTTTGTTGATGTTGTAATCCAGGTAATGCGAAATCATCTCGTTCTGTTTCCGAGAGAGTTCAGAAAGGAATCGTTAGTTTCCCTCCAACCTCGCAAATCGGGCAGATCGAGACAAAGAAAGTTCGTAACTCACCATCTTCCATAGCAGGATTCTCCATTTCCTCTCCAATCTCCCGCGCCCTCTCTTTCCCAACATGGAACCTATCTGCTTTCACCCTGATTCCCGGTCTCCCTCGACTCCAGAACCTCGTAGTATGATCGTTACTCGCACTGACCAAGATGTGTCCGAGAGGGTGATAAGCGAGAGACCAGACGTTCGAGTCGTGTGCGAATTCGAGCGTTTCTTTCGGTGAAGGATCGGGGAGAGACCAATGAAGAATCGATCCTTCTGATCCTCCTGATGTGAGGATATCGGAATGAATAGGGTGCCATGCGATTGCTAAGAACGAGGAGAAGGCGTCAATTAACGAGAGTCAAAAGAGAGTAAGAGGAGAGAGGAGGAACGTACAGCAAACTTCCTTCTTGTGACCTCGCAATGTGACCAATTCCTTCATCGCTCGAATATCAAACACCTTGATGAGTTGATCTCGAGAAGCTGTCGCAACCATATGACCATTTGGAGACCACTGTAAAGCTTGAATCGTATTCTTGTGTCCATGTCTGCATCCTTCCAACAAGATCAGCACTATACCTCGACAAGACTGTCTGATCCGAAAGGTGAGCGCACAGAGTAGTGAGAACTGTACTTGTTCGAGGATCCCAGAATTTGACTAAATTATCTTTTGATCCCGAAGCGAGCAATCCTTTCGTAGGATGCCATTTCACACACTTGACATCCCATCCGTGACCTGTTAGACCATCCTCTACCCGATTAGCTAATCTACTTTTGGTTTGATCTAAGCAGAAGAGGAGACTAACCAGTCAAAACTTTCTCCTCTTTCATTCTCTCGAAATTCCAAATCTTGATCACACCATCATCACCTCCCGTACAGAACCTCTCGTCATTCGGTGCCCAACTAACATCTCGAATCGCCTCGTTGTGACCTTGGAAGATTTGTAGATTGTTCATGTTGGGTTGGAAATACTTGATGAGACCTGAATTGTCCGTCGAGAGTAGCCATTGTCCGGAATTAGACCATGATAGAGCTCGAACAGCCGAGTCGTGGGCCTGTAAGGACGAGAATCCTGATCAGCGCAAGTCAAATAGACGCTTACCAGATCGATCGACTTACTTGGAGGATAGTTTCGAAATTGAATGTCAACCCATTCCATAACGTGAATTCTCCACTCGTTGATCCAGTCAAGATACGTCTCGCGTCGGGAGTGAACTTCAGCGTCGGAGTCTGTCAGCTCTGTGACCAGGTGAGACCGACTTATGCGAACTCACAGTAGCGATATTGACGGGACAACGAATCTTGTTTGTCGAGGTATGAGCGTAGCGAGTGCAGAAGGAGGTCGAGAAGTTGTTGTAGGCGTGCGGTGGTAGTAGCTAGAATAGGACTTCAAATGAGCATGCGAAAGAAAGAGCGAAGGAAGAGAGATTGAACTCACATCAATCAAGTAACTCGGTTGATTCCGCACGAATAGCTCATCCCTCATACTAGCTCTTACTGATTTGAACTGCGAAGCCGATAGAAAACACAATCAGCAAAGCTAGTGATTGAAGTTTAGTGAAGGCACTCACAATCTTCCATCTCTCTAATCCTCCAAATGGATCTACTGTCCTCCTAGCTCTCACTCGTTGCCGCTTTCCATCATGACCCAACTTCTCCTGTGCGGCGAGAGCAGCTAATTGATCTTCTCTTGTGTCGGGAGGAGGAGGGGCAGGATCATCTCGCAAATGCTTGGGTTGCCATGGTGATGGGTTTGGGGTTATTGAAGGAGTAGATGTGGCCACTGCGGCCATAAGAGCAGCTCGTAGAGAGGGTGGAGAAGGTTAGAGAGCAAAGTGAAAGAGAGAGAGAGAATTGAATCGCTTCCTGACTCTAACCAATCACTACGCTCCTCGAACAGACCAGCTAGACCTTATTGAGATACTCGACTAGCTTCTAGACGCGCCTTACACCTCTATAGCGACTTGTCAAAAGATCACCATCTCCACCTGTCCTTCCTTCGACCTCGGTAAACACTCAATCCACTCGAACCAGTCCACTAGCAATGTCGAGAACACCTTCACCACAACCAGTCAGACCCCGTACAAACGAGAATGTATTCCTCTTTGTTCCCAATCTCATCGGTTAGCTCTCCCTCTCTCTCATCTTCGTCATTCACAAAATACATCTCTCAACCTCCTCGTTCTACTGCAGGTTACACTCGAGTAATCTTGGGAGCAGCTGCATTGACATACATGCCGACCCATCCGAAATTCTGTACAGTCGCGTACTGTGTTTCGGCTTTACTCGACGCAGTCGACGGTCAAGCAGCGAGAGCGTTGGGACAAACGAGCAAGTTCGGCGCAATCCTCGACATGGTTACAGATAGGTGTATGACGAGTTGTCTACTCTGTTTCCTCGCTTCCGCCTACCCGAGACTCGCACTCGTCTTCCAATTCCTCATTTCCCTCGATTTCTCTTCTCACTACATTCACATGTATGCGTAAGTCAATACCCTTCTTTTCTCTATCTTCTATGAGATAGTCGCTGAACCGGTTTATCTTTCGACAGCTCCATCGCAAGCGGAAACAGAAGTCACAAAACTGTCACGAAAAAGCAATCTTGGATTCTTTGGTCTTACTACAACAACTCTGTGTGTCGATGTTCGTCTCTCTTCTATACTCTAGCTCTTACTGACATGAGATGAACTCTATAGCGTACCCTCTTCATCTTCTGCGCCGCCAACGAGCTCTTCTTCGTCGCCCTCTACATTCTCAACACCTACCACACACCCTTAATCAACCTCACGGCTCTCCCACCCTCCGTCTCATCCTTCGTTCAGACCCTTCCTCCTTCCGTCGTCAAATGGATCGCGACCATCTCCTGGCCTCAACTACTCGCAATCGCGACTTTTCCCATCATGGCCGGAAAACAGATCATCAACGGAGTACAGTTCTGGAAGGCAGCGAAACTGTTGACCGAGAGTGATCAAGAGGATCGATGGGAGTTACAACACGCTAAGCAACAATGAACAGGTTGGATCATAGTGGAGCGTTCGAAGAGAGGGGAGATTTTGAATAACGGCGTATTCGTATTACGGAGGTTGTGCTCGGCAAGATAAGGAAGAGCGGAGGAGCGGAGGAGGAGCGGAGGATACCCTAGTTTTTCTTCATCATTGTTTATAAGCTCTCAAAAACTAATCGAAATAATTACTCATTGAATCATCTAGCAAATCCCTCGTTATCATGCCTCCGCTTCGACTCAGACAATCCCTCTCTTCTTCTCGCCGCCTACTTCTCATCGGCTAGCCTCAACCTTTTCTTCCTTCGGATTCGACAATGTCCAATTCACACCGCTAGAGGAAAGTTTCGTAGGGTTCTCAAACTCTGGTCGACTCGCTTCGAAACGTTTCGACTTTCTGTTCTCTATTCTCAAATTACTCGTCCATCTCTTCTCGGCTCTTCCAGAACTATTGGGGCTCTCCCCGCTTTGGAGTTCCTTTCGATTAAGCAGACACGGCTCCGTTCGTGTACTTCGGCTCTTTGCTCCGACTATTCGACCCTCAACAAGCTACAAAGGAAACAGGTTCGATCATAGATGGAGAGACAAGCACTATCGAAACAGATGGGATTGAGGGGGTTCTTATTGGGGATGTTCGGGATCTTGATTTGGGATAGTGTGAGTTCCTTTACCTCTCCCTATCACACAGAATCTCACGTTACAGCTATGTGCATAGCTAGCGACTTTGAGAGCTGAAAGAAGGTATATCTGGCCAGCGAAATCCTCGATGAACAAATCAGCTTATCTCGTAAAGTTCGTTTCTACCTGTACAAGCGTCTCATAACGATGTTGTATATTTACTGATACCCATTACACGCAATTCAGCAAATATGTAACAATCTGTTCTCAGGGTTTCATTGTCGCTTTCACTCTTTCGAATGTTCCGACGAGTAAGTGCTGAAACTTCGCTCGAGTTTGCCGCTGTATCATGAGTAGAAGCTAACAACATTGGGTGATCAGGCGTGTGCAACCGCTCCTTCTGGCTATTCTTGCTCACGTCAATCGTTGTGCAAGTGTGAGTGCATTTCCCTCGTTTCGAAACTGGCGCGAGCGGTGAAGGCGTACTGATACGATCGATCTCTCGGTGGCACAGTGCTTGCGACGTGGTCATCTCAGTCCGAGTCTACGCTATCTTCCGGAGAAACAGAGCGATATTTTGGCTGTGAGCTTTGCCTGCATGATCCTCGGCGTGCGTCTCGCATTCTGACCGTTTGTACTGATGCTGCAGGCTGCTATTGATGCTTTCAAGTGAAGTTGCTCTCATAGTCGGAGCCGCAAGCCAATTGAACCGTAAGTCAAACAGCGATGCTTATAATCAGACCAGCGAATTGTTGATTTTGTCCGACCTGTTTCGCAGCTGCCAGCTATGTGAGTCCGCTTACCGAAGGAAGCAGACGCTCCTGTTCTGTTGGAGCCCCACATCATCATTCTCAACTTATTGCAGTTCTGTAGTGAGTCTTCCGCTTTTGCGTCGAATATTCGACAAGCTGAACTGTCGTGTGTCGCGATTGTTGGGAAGCTGGACACCTCCCATCATATTCAACGGTATATGCTTCACGTTGATCCTGGTTCGCCACATCCTGACCACCCGACGGGCTGAGTCGCTCCCGATTTTGCAAAGATTGGCGCGAGAGTGAGCTCTCACATTGCTCATGCGCCCGACAGTCTCCAAGCTGATTGCACTCACAATATTCAGCGGCCTGACATACTGGGTGATCATCGTTGTTGTCGATTTACCGAGTATCTACCTCTGCGCCCGTATGTTCCAACTTTTTCTCTCGCGAAAGCGCACCGCCTCGAATCATAACTTCTTTCTATGTCTATAGACAACGATCCGACCGTGACTACGAGTCAAGTCTTTGCAGCATCGACCATCAAGAGCCTGGTGTGCAGTCGGATGATTCTCGCACTTCTCGAAAGCGGCGCGAACAACGATTTCAGAGTTGTACAAGCCCTTCCGACGATACTCGTCTCCAATCGACGTCCTAGTGAGTTGGTTCAGGTCAGAGGAAGTTGCGAAACTCGGGCTGAAGGAGCGGGGAGTTGAGGCGAAGCAGGAATTGTTCAGATTTCTAGGTAATGATCTCCCGAACTTTTGTCCTCATTGACTGTAGATAACTATGTTGTACAATCGTGAATCTTTGAGATACGCGAGCCTGCTGAATTTGCGAGCGAGTCTGTCAGATTTAAGAGGAAGGGGAAACTTGTAGGGCGGCTCGTCGAAGGGAAGTATAGCGTTCTGCACCACGCATTGGGATCCACTTCTACATCCTGTAAAGTCAAGAGGCCTCGATGACTTATCTCCGTTCTGCGGGTACAGAGTCATTTCAAGTTGAATATATATGCTAGACTGTTGCAGGCCGCAATGCTCAAATCCCGGCTTTAGCTCAGTTGGAAGAGCGTCAGACTGTAATTGGTTATGGAATCATCTGAATGTCCTCGGTTCGATCCCGAGAAGCCGGATTGATAATTCTTTTTGGCACTTTTTGCTGCTGTTCACTGGCGTGTTGCCTGTCGCGGTTTGATCACTTAGCTCAATCCCTGCGGCTGACTGGAGACTGCAAGTTTCAGCTGCTACCGCAAGTAGTGAGGCAGAGAATGCAATGCTCTTTGACCGCTTTTTTCTAGCTTGAGTCCTCTTTTCTCGGAAGCTCGCACAGAACGTCGAGTCGTCGGAGCCTACGTTTGCGAGGCGAGGTAACGAGATCGACGTGAAGGCGATTTGGAAGATCATGACGGCACATGCGGAAAATAGATTGAGCTCGCAACCCCGACGTCTTCCTCTGATGCTCGTGCCTATCTTGCGTCGAGCAAATACAGGGGGCACTGAGACTGAGACGATGTGGGGGTTAGTCAGTCGATGAGCATAGTCCGGAGTCCTCAAGGACTCCGGCTGAAGATTTGAAAGTCGAGGGGGTTTGATGTCACGTAGTGGAGGTGTCGCTTGGCACGACGGTATATAGGCGAATTCGTGGATCGATGGCGATGCAAAGACATTGGTCGCCGTCCTCGATAGGGAGTCACTCCGAGAGCGAGAAGTTGGTGCGACGTCGTTGCGAAACAGTCAAAAAAGAACGAGTCAGTGCGCTGTTCGGATACAAGTAGGTTCATTTGATGACCAAGATCTTTAAATCCACTCCACCGACCTCCCCTACCCTTTCCCCGAGCCCGCTCCTCGTCCATTCATCGAAACGAGATTTCCTCTTTTTCTCAACTAGCTCGACCGATTCCTGGTAGACAACGTATCCAGCTCGTTCGTATAGTCAAGAGACTGCCTCGGAGCTGGTATCGTGCTAGCGACTTGGGCTGAGAGACTAGTTGAGAGGTTGGGAGAATCAAGTTGAGAATGAAAACGATTCGCTCGCTCTCCTTTGTCCCCCTTTGTCCCCCTTACCCTGACGATAACCCTGGCAGGATGAAGGATGATATGAAAGAGGAAGCGAGCGACGTACCGAAAGAGACAAGGTAAGGTAGAGAGATGATGAGAGAGAAGAGCTGCAGCAGTTTTCAATTCTCGCTTTCTACAAGACGAGACTTCGCTCGAATCAAAAGACTCTAGCGCTGTCGCCGAATGGTCCCAATCGCCTCTCCTACTGATCGAGCCCCTCAGACAACATCTTCGCTTGCTCTCTAACGGCTAAGACAGTAAGAGGATTCGATGTTTTTCCCTCATAACTCGCCTTTCTCGCGATCCTTCACTTTCACAGATTCCATGGCGTCGACGCCCGAAAGCTTCACTTCAGCTTCATCTTTGCTGTGCCACTCTTTCTAGCTTCTCCAAAACATTCCGATCACTTGCTTTTGGGTCTGTATCCGATTCTCGATCCACTTGTTGTTCGACCCATTCAGATATGTCAAGTGCGAGCAAAGCGTGAACAAGGCTACAGCAAAACTATGAAAGCGTGCGAACGCGCAGATCGTCAACAGACGAAACGAGACGAGCACAACGACGATTCATAGAACGAGAGAACACGAACAAGTACAATACATAATTTGGCTTTAACGCGTGACTACCTAGGAAAGAGTAACATAATAGAGGAGGGAAAGCAGTCTCAACAAAGGAAGAGGAGGAGAGGAGAGGAGAGGAGGGAGGAATTTTGGGTTTAGTTCGGAACGATGTACTCGAAAGTTGATCGAAGCTTCTGACCAAAGTCGTTGGTACCTTTCTCCGTTCTAAGCAAACGGATCGTCCATATCGGCTTCGAGACTATCGATTTGGAAAGCGAGGTATGGTCAGTAAGGAGAACGGCACAAGAGAAGAGCATCGAAAGCTTACCCATCATCAGCGGATGCGACGAAAGAAGCAAAGTGATTCGGTCGGTGTAGTTCGTGCCAGTACGGAAGAGGGTGACCGACAAGGGTAACTCCGTAAGGCATCGTCGGAGAGAAGGCAGCGCCGAGACCGGTGCTGTACGACCAGATGTCGCCGATAGGAGCGAAAGTCGAACCGAGGATGCGGTCGGAGAGGAGGAGTTGAGCGCGATCAACCATCGAAGCTGGGTTGTATCCAGCTGGACTGTTGGGGTCGGCGTTTCGTCCCCATTCGAATCCCTTGGGAGTGAGGGCGTAGGCGGAGAGGGAGAGGGAACCGGGAGTGAATGCGACGGTGAGCATGATCGAAGCACCGTCGATTTCTTGATGTTGAGCCATCAACTTGGCGAAGAGTACAGCATCGTTGGGAGTGAGCGATTGGGTCTCTTGCGCCTGAGTCTGTGTGAGCGTTGCAACGAGAGTCAGCGAAGGTAGAGAATCGAATGGCAGACTCGAAACTTACGGAGATGATACCAACAACCTTGAGATCGGAGAGGAGAGAGTGAGAAGGAAGGTCGTTGACCATCTCGACTGATCGTTGCGAGGAACGTTGAGGAACCATGACGACAGCCTTCACTTCGATAACTCGAGAGTTGTCGGGAGCAGCGGCACCGAAGAGATAGGCAGCAACGGGAGCACGAAGATCGGCGGAGGTGACGAAAGATTTCATGACGTTCTTGGCGAGGACGAAGGTTGGGAGGTCGTCCTTGACATCGTCGTTCGTAACGTAAACATGTTGGAGACGAAGAGGGATGTTGGTCGCCGAAATCGCTCGAATTCGCCAATCCGTTTTACTCGAGAAGACTTGCTGTTCGTAAGCGGTGGTCGTAACGACTTGGATCTCGTCTCCCTGAATGTTGGTCGTCCTGGTCTGAACTGCAGTGACTTGAGCAGCGGCTTCGGTCGACTTCTCGATTTCTGCCATCTGTTGTCGTTGAATCGAAGGTGCAGCGATCTCCATACCGAGGATGATATCACGGATCTCGGAAGAGGTGAGGGAAGCAGTGTTGACGGAGTTTCGCTTGGCGTAATCGGAAAGGATGAGGTCGCGAAGAGCGATTTCGACTCGCATCCATTCTTCGTCTTCGAGAGTTGGCCAAACGTGATGAGGAGCAGTGATCGTCGTCTTGTTGGGACGGAGGATGATCTTGGCCTTTTCATTGTTGACGTGAACGGCACGGAGGAGGAGGATGAGACGAGAGAAGGCAGTGTAGGACGAGATCGATTTGAGCCAGTCGTCGTACATGTTGGAGAGAACCATCTGAGGTTGACTCGCTCGAAGGATCTGTAGACAGGCGTTCATAAAGATCAGTACTTTTCAAAAGAGCTGACCTGAGAGCGAGACGAACGAGATCTCCGAACTTTTCGAGTTTCATGCAAGCTTGGAAAGGAAGTTGCAACTCTGAACCCTTGATGACGATGTTTGGGAAATCGAGGAGATGGACTTCGAGAGGGTCGAGCATACCCTTTCGAGTGACGATGACTTGCTTCGGTTGTTCTTCGACGGGGAGCGAACGAATCAAGGCGGCAACTTCTTCTGCAGTTTTCCACTTGGCGAGTTGACCGAGACGCTTCTGACCAGCCCATACCGAAGTGTGGATAATTTTGATGAAGGCTTGTCCAGTTCGAGGGTTGAAGATGAAGATGGCTCCGTTGATTGGCTTCGTCGTCAAGTTACCTTCGAAGGTCTTGTGAATCGTAACTCGGTAAACTTGTGTGTCATCGACGAACCAGATACTGTAGACAGACGAGCGAGTGAGCATAGAGAAGAGAGCGCTTCGAAAGGAGCGAAACTTACATTTGATTCGAGAAGAGCTCAGAGTAGTTCTGTGAGTTGAGGTAAGGTTCGGTAGGCTCGGACGAGTAGAGTTGGAGACCCTTGCGGATACGCTCTCGGAGGACGTAGAGCGCAGGGTTGGCCTTCATGATCTTCGCCATAGCTTGTTGAACGAGAGGCTTCATTCCTGGAATCCAGTTTCCGTAGGCTGAATGCAAGTTGTAAGCGAGATCGAGACCGATGAGGGCACCAGTGGGCGACGGGTAGATTGACATGTTGTCCGAAGAGTAGTCGAGGAACTTGGCACGAGTGTAACGCTCAATATCGTGAGAGTCGAAATCTCCCCATCGAAGTTGAACGTCGATCCAGTACTTTGAGGAAGTAGTTCCGTCCATAACATCCTTCGAGTCGGTGAGAAGCGAAGGTCGCGTGACGTTCCACTTGTAGGACGAGAAGAGGAGGATATCGGCACATGAACTGTTCATCTTGTAGGATTTACGAGGGTCTGAATGGAGAAAGATCATCAGTCTGTGTCTCGGGGAAAGAGCAGATACGAAGACTTACGAATAGTTTCCTTCTGTACAGTCTCGATTTGAAGAGCTTCGAGTTCTTGATCGAATACTTGACACAAATCCATAACAACCGATTCGTGGATCTTTTGCCACAAATGAGCTCGGAAGATCTGAATGAGCGAGATCTTGAGGGTAGGAATCTTTCCGTGCACTACAGAGCGATTCGCGATGTCAGCTCGCGATGTCAGCTAAAGTTGAGAGTGTAGAAGAGGAATGCGACTTACTGAAGATTCCGGTCAAATCGAGTTGTACTTGGAAACCGACGTAAACGTTGGCTCGGTTGATCGTAGGTGACCACCAGAGAGTGAATCGACGATTAGGAATTTGACTCAAACCGGAACGTTGAGCGTTCGTGAGTTTCTTGTACTTCATCGCTTCTTCCTGTGAATTCACAACGAACGATGTCAGCACTGCCATGGAGAGTGAGCGAGGGATCATGACGTACGAATCCAGATGCTTTCTCCCTATTGTACGAGTAAAGAACAAGAATCAGCGACATTCTCAGTAAAAATGAGAATCCGAGAAAAACGGCATCAACGACGGGAAACATACCTAAACACGATCGAACAAGGCATAGGACAGTCAGTACAGGTCAGGAAGAGAGCCCAGAAGGAGCAGGACTGACCAGAAGAGTCCTGTTTGGGCGAAAACGAAGAAAAACGAAGTCAGCGATTTTTCGACGACGACGACGAAATGAACAGGACTCGCCCTCCCAAGTGGGAAAATAGGTTCCTTTAAACAACGTGTGCTCGAGGATGCTAACGGACAGGCCGTCAAGCGTAAGGCGGTCGGCGGAAGGAAGAAAAGAAGAAGAAACGAAAATCGTCAGCAAAATCGCTCGTTCTCGACGCAGAGGAGCTCTAACTCACCCCTCTACTCCTCCTAGTGCAGCAATGACGTCTACTCGGTAGTTGTTGAGTTGCCAGAGCCTAAGGAAGAAAGGAAGTGGGGGTCAGCTTCGAAAAGGCGACAACAACGAGGAGACAGAATTGGACTCACTTTCCGTCGTGACGTTGACTGGTCCACCAGAAAGGACTATCGGGAGTAAGGAACAGTCAGTGAGCAGTCAACAGAGTAAGAGAGCAAGTAAGCGTACTTGTGCTTGAGAAGTTGATATTGTTTCCATTCTACTCGGTTTCGCCATCCCTTGTCGTAAGCGAGAGTGTGACGATCCTTCTGGAACAAAGTGTTGATACGAGGGATACCTCGATCCCAAGAATCTTCGAGATCTTCGAGAGTGAGACGTCGGTTTTGAGCGTTCGCTTCTTTTCGCTTGAGAGCGTATTCTGACCAAACTCGAGCCGAATCAAGGAACTCTGCTTCCCAAGGTTGAATGTAACGGAACAAATTAGGAATGAGACTAAGATAAGCGAGAGATGTTAGTTCTGCGACTTTGAGCGAATACTCGATGGAAAAGCTTACACTTCGGAGTTTCCTCCTCCCATACCGGCACGGAAGTGAGTGATACCAGTGTCGGTTTGTTTCGACCAACGAAGGTCTGAAGCGGGAATGAGGATGTGACCCATCGAAAGCATACCGAGACCTCCGAGTTCCTTTCTGTAAATTTCGAAAGTTGGTCAGCTTCAAGGTTTCTCGAGACAGCGTTCTAGGGAATCATAATACGGAGTGTAGAACACAGATGGGGGAAAGCGCGAAGGCATCTTGGAGTCTAGAAGGAAGTAGAGAAGTATCGTCAGAAAGGGGAGAAATTTGAAGGGAAAAGAAGAATCAAAACTCACTGAGACCGATCTTGACACGAGTCTGAACCTTGTTCTCAGCCTTGACGAGGTGATCGAGAAGCTCGTTGGTATGGATGACAGCTTCACGGTAGTAGGTCACTAGAGAAGGAGGAAAAAGTGAGGTTAGTTTAGGTTTCCTCACAACGACGAGTAAGAAGGTACTCACTCAATCCAATGATAGCAGTGTTCCACTTGTTGATGACCTTCGAGAAAGGCGCGGATCCGGAAGACATGAGGATTTGGCGAATTCGGTTGTTGAATGCTTCGATACCCTTTTCGCTAACTCGTAAGAATGCTTGCGAGGTTCGTTCCTTCGTAGAGTCGTCGACAAGTTGCCAGACACCATCTACAGGAGAATACGAAGATCAGCAAAACGCTCGAAGGAGAGAGAACGAAAGAAGAGGTTAGATTTACCCTTGAGAGTGAATTGCTCGTTGACGTTTCGGATCTTCGGGAGAATACGAATCTCGAAACCGCTCATCGAGAAGAGTAATTGAGGGTTGTCCTTGGAGTAGACCGATACGAAAGTATCATCCCACTCGATGGTAGTGAGTGATCGAGGCAGACGATTCTTGATATCCCAGAAGACGGCTCGTCCGAGGTTGACATCGTGCTTGATCAACCGCATCCTACAGTCTCGAGGCCAGCACTTCTTGTTGTTGTAACCGATCAGGTTCTCGTTGTTCGGATCGGGGTTCGCAGAGAGGTATCGCTGAATGAGGTCTCGAGATTCGTCGGCGGTGAAGCGAAGCATGATGTGGATTCGGTCGATGTAACGCGAGTAGAGTCGGATGGGGTGACGAGTTTCGGTAGCAGTATCGCGGAACTGAAGGAAGTTGTTGGGCATCTGAGGAGGTCCCGCCATCTCACTCGCTCGTGAGAGACCGAGGATGAGGAGATCGAGAATGAGACCGTAGTACTAGAAGCAGGCGAACGAGATCAGCAATCACGCATAAGAGAGCTCGAAGAACCGACACTCACTTGGAAGATGAACGAAGAGAACTGAAGACCTCGAATCATTCCGTAACCGTTAACGTGCGACATGTCCTTGTACGTAAGAACGATGTTGTTCTTGGCGGTACAGTAATCAGCCTGAAGCGAGGGAGAGATCAGTTTCAGCGAGAGACGAGCAGGAGAGAGTAGACTTACCAAATTGTGATCCATGATGAGACGCAAGAGACGATTGAGAAGCGTGAGATCGATCTTCTCGTACACCTTCGATAGCTGAGTTTCCATCAGAACGTTGCATTCTCCTTCGCTCGTTTCCCAAACCTCGTTCAAGTTGTTGATTCCTTGGCACCACTTGTAGACGAGGAGGGGTGCGGGTTCGGTATCGGCAGGCTTGATCCAAGCGGGGAAGAGACCTCGCTTATCGGCTTCGAAGTATAGGAATTGATCGAGGTAAGCATCGGTGATCTTCTCCATCGGTTCGATATCGTAACACGGAATGAGGGTATTGTAAGTGTCGAAGAACTCGATACCAGCTTCCTTGAAAGCGCGTTGGGTGAGAAGGAGTCGCTTGATACGGGAGAGAGTCTCGTGAGGGTTGTCGTAAGCTTGTTCAACGAGGGCAAGTTCTTCTCGTTGAGATTGATTGAGTCGTCCCTTGACACTGTAAGCTTCCTTGAGCTTTTCTAGGGCGAGGACGAGAAGTTTGGTGTCGTGTTTGTAGGAAAGAGGAGGGAAGGGGATAGGAGCGAATTTGCGGGATTCGAGCCAGTGAACGGTAGCAGAGTAGATCGCGACAGCCTCCTCCGATGAGACGTAAGGACCATCTTTGAGGTAAGAGTTCTGTCGTTCTTGCTCAGCCTTGAGGTAGAGACGGGTGAGACGACCCAAGTTCTTCTTCGCAACGGTTTTCTGGAAACGAGGAGACAAGTTAAGCACATAAGATCAACGCAAGACGAGGAAAGAGAGGGTACGCACGTCAACCGTGGCTCCACGACGAATACGTTCTCGGTTGTAGTGAGCGACTGACGTCCACCAATCCGACTTGGCCTTGACGAATCGAAGAATGATGTTTTCGATAGCGGTAGGCATTCCGGGTACCTTCCAAGGGATGTTGGCTTTCCAGCTGTACCGATCAAGAACCTCACGTCAGTCTGATTGCTGCGGAGGGACTAGAGAATTCGAAACGTACCATCGCCAAGCTTCAGACAAGTGCTGCAAGATAGTCTTCGACTTGTTCTGCTTGATTCCCTCGGGCATCATGTCGAGGATATCGTGCATGACGGCAGCACGAAGCTCGAGATCGAAGTGAGATTCGACACGTTGCTTCGTAACAGTCTTTGCGACTCTGTGAGTCGAAGAAAGGAACCAATCAGCAGGGAAATATTGGAGAGGTTGGAGAGGCATAGACTTACCCCTTTGAGTTACGACCCTCGAATTGACGAGCGAGCAAGTTTCCTAGCCATCGCTCGAGAAGGGGGACGATACCACGAAGGAAGAAGAGCCAAACTCGCCATCCGGGAGCCCAGAATCCGACACCAGGACCTTTACCGACAGGACCAGTGTTGAAGCGAGTGTAGATCTACATCGAGAGCGAATGAGAGTAAGCGGAAAGAACAAGCGGAGGAGAGGAAAAGGAAAGTGAGGAACTTACGACATGCTTCAAATCCTTGCACATTCGAATTTGCCTCATCAACTTGTACTTGTATCGGTACATACCGGTGAGTTGACCGACGTGAGCGAAAGTGAATTGAAGACCATCGGCGAGTTGGAAAGCGTCGACGTTTCCGAGTCGATACTGAACGTGCGAGTCGACGATGAGTTTCGTGAGTCGAAGGATTTCTCGACACAAGTGGAAAGCGTTTCCGAATCGAGACTTCTTTCGTTCTTTCGTCGTGAGAGTCTTGACGGGTTTCAAGTTCATGTTGTAATCGAGATGGAGGTAGTTCAAGTTCTTTCGGTGAATGAGGAGGTTGAGCATGTTGTAACCTTGTCGGCAGACTTGAAGACCAGCTTCGACCCAATCAATCGTAGTCGTCTGGAAGAACTTGGTCGCCTTGACTGTGAAGTCGAAATACGAGCGATGTCAATTTCGAGTCGAAGAACGAATGGGAAGAAAGTGAGAACGCACGTTGACGGAACAAGTACTTCTTTGTCTGAGCCTTGGGCTTGCGGTGACGAAGTTGATTGAGAACGTAGCATTTGAGCTGTCAAGATCGAAGCGAAGTCAGTAAACTCCTAGAGACCGAGGAGAATACGCCACAACTCACCAATTTCTGGTAAGAAACTCGAACCTTGACAGCCTGATTGGGAGGGCAGTGCTCGAGATACCAATCCTTGACGAGAGGAACATCCTGAGCCCTGACAGTTCGACCACTTCTCTGGTTGTAGGGGAAGGGAGCGTGCCAAAGCGAGATCGCGTCTGCCGTTCTATCCGTCTCGATCTCATCATCCTCCAAGAGAGCCTCACACCCTTCAGGTACTGTGAACTCATCCTCTTCATCATCGAAATCGGGAGGGAAGACGGTCGCTTCATGCGAAACGAGTTCGTTCTTCGGGGCGACTCCTCGAGATGAGATGGGGTGGATGATAGGGTCGTAGTAGAAAGCTGGAAGATCGGGATCTTCGGTACGGATGTAGAGGTTGTGAGGTTCGTGGTAAGATCCGATTTGCACTGAGCGAGGTCGAGAGTTGTAGAGGTGAGGGTAGGCGACCTTGTATTCAGTTCGAATTTGTTGACGAAGGATGACTTTGTTGATGTCGTTGAACTCGTTCCAGTCGTCGTCGAAGTTATCGGCATCTCGGTAGAGAGGTTCGAATCGAGGTCCACCGGGAATAGCGACGTTGAGAGCTTTAGCAGTGAAGAAAGCTTTGGGTTCGAAGAGGTAATGGTAGTTTTTGTCGGTGAAATCGGAGAGGAGGGTACGTCCGAATCGGTAGAGAGCGGACATTTGGGGGAGATCGAGGTTCCAAACTTTGTAGGATGAACCGTTGATGTGAGGAGTATCGAGGAGTGGGCGAGAATCGTAGAACCAGTCGAGAATCGGGGCATCTTCTTCTTCGTCTAGTTCGAGTTGAATCGCTTCGAGTGGTTCAGTGTCGAGTACGTTGTCTCCGTAATCGAGTGGAGGTTCCTCGTCGTCGAAAGGAGGGAACCTCATTCGCTTGAAATGCCTTCGATCCCTCTTCTCCCTCCTCATCGATAACCACATCGTTGACCATTGAGCGTGATAAACAGGTGGCACGACTTTCGGGACCTCGTTGACGAAAGTGATGGCACCAGTAATGTGGTAAATGACTGGTACTTCTCGCACTTGCTCCCAAGGCATCGGCATGTTCTCCAACAGCTTGAGTACGGCGTGAGGTACATACTACATTGATACAAGCGAGTCAGCTCATGCAAAGTTACCCTTGACCGCCCTTCGATCTTCGACCCAACAAATTGAGGTGTGCGGGTACTTACCTTCAAAGCACCCAAGTGAACTCGCTTATCCTGTCTGAACTTCCTGTTTGACATATCTCCATGATCCCTGATAACCTTCCTCAAATGCTCTGGTGGTAATTGTTGTTTCCCAGTATCGACGAAAGCAGTCTTCTTCTTCCTGTCAGAGAACCGCTTCGCTTGTAACGCTTGCCACTTGCGAGACTTCTGTTCAAGTTGCTCTTGCGACATCGCCACTGGTTCCTGTTGTAATGCGCGCAAGTGGAGGGATGAGTTAGTTCGATCGAGAGGCGTTTGAGATGGAAGTGGCAGAGCAACAAACCTGGTAGATGGGCATGGGCAAAGTGGATCCCGAACCCCCTGGTAGAGGTGTGAATCCTGGCGGAGGATTCGCCATGTTGCGAGAGTGGTGGCAGAAAAAGAGCGTAGGCGGAAACGGGAGAGGATCTCTCAATTTCGATTTCTAACTCTTTTGTTATCGACAATTGTGATGCGATTCTCGACATTTACGAACCTGGACGACACCCGCCGAAAGGAATCGTCGAACCACTATATACGCGAGAAGATTGGGACGAAACGAGGAAAGCGTCGAGCTGAGGAGTGAGAAGCAGAAATTCGAAATTTACGTCTTCGCTTCTCTCTTTCCGTGGGCGAAAATGCTCGTCGAGAACCAAGACTTTGCAGAGCCAGAGATATAAAGTACAACAACACACCTAGCCCATTTCTACACCATCGTTCGCCTGTTCACTGAGTCAACTCATCGATCCCCCTCGCTCGACTCTCTATTTCTCGCCCCAACCTCCAACTTCGACGCTTAGTAACTCCTCCCATCCCTCACTACTCCAATCACTCGGTTTACCCGGTAACAGCGGTTGAACAGCCAACAAACTCAACGAAGCTTGAAGTTGTTCAGAGGTGGGTCGAGGTCGAGTCTTGTCTTCTTTCGCTTTCTCGTTCTTCGCGGAATCGGAAGTTCCGGAGAGTTGTGAGGGAAGGGGAGGATAGGTGGTGAGCGTGTCGAGGAGTTGGCGGATCAGGGTGAGGGAAGAGGTGTAGGGTATTGATTGTGAAGCAATACCATCCGCTGTGGGCATGAGTTCGATCGTTAGCTCCTCACGAGGACGATAAAGGATCGACAGAAAGTGCTGCGACTCACCGAAGCGACTCAGAGGCCAAGTCACCCACATGGGTTCTCGAAAAGCGAATTGAGTCCCTCTCGTCTTCGCAGCTTCGATTACTAGCCACTCTGCCCTTTCTACGACTTGTAGCATCGTCGAGTGTACTTCAGTCTGTCGATTGTCGAGAGTGTGAGTTGGCTTTCTTCAGACGAAGAACGGGAGAAGGCAAACTTACGAGAGAAGTGAAAACGGCTTCGACTGCTTCGAGTTGATCGCTCAACTTCGCACTCTGGGCGAACAGGTACCCTGCCTTGACTTGACTGACTTTGTTTGTCGCTTTCATCTCTTGAATCTGCTTCATCGTAGATCTACAATATCGCAAGAATGGAAAAGTCAGCGATTTTAATCCTCTCCTCGCAAAGTGAAGGGAAAAGGCAGCTCACTCTACATCGACCCATAGCTCTATAGCAGCTCTCACTCTTCCCACGAGTCCTCTAATCACCAATTCATTCCATTGTCTCCTCAATTTCTTGCAGTCGACTAAAATCGCTCTCAACCTTTGATGATAAGTCGTTTCTGCACTTGGTGGTAGAGGTCCCCTCACTGGCTTATCTGGAGCTTGAGCTTGTGATAGCGAGATTGCTGCTCGTGGTGAACTGGTTCCAGAAGAGCTGGATTGATTTCTTCGAGGAGTTGAAGGAGAAGGTGAAGGTGGAACAGGGGAAGTAGGAGAGAAGTCTGGGTCGATCTGGTTTCGTTTGGGTGTACCTTTCCCTCTAGCCATTAGTTACCAGCTACTGGGAGAGTGTAGAGTCTGAGGGAGACCTTTCCATCGCTTCGAAATTCGCTTGTCTTTCTCCATCTAATCTTCACCTTTCAGCTAGTCAACTTCAAATGATATGTGGGCAAACTTGAACCTCAAATCACTACAGGACAAGTTCCAAGAATCCCTTCACGACCTCGAAAACTCCCTTTCAGTCGCTGCTCCACCTGTCGCTTCATCTTCAACTTCCAACCCTTCTACCTCTCAGCCTTCCTCCCCTTCGACCGCACCAGCGAACAGGAGACCTGCACCTTCAGTATCAACCCAATCAACCCCAACTCGTACCAATTCAGGAAGTATCATCACTTCTCCACTCTCACCTGCAAGCCTCGCGAATGCACAACAATCGGCTTCACAATTGGCAGACTCGGCCTTGTCGAGCTTGAGAGCTAGTTTGAGAAAAGGGAGACAGAGTTTCGATGCCGCGAGAGCGAGTTACGATGGAGGTCAAGGACTGGTTTCGCCTACTGCGAGGAGGACTACGAGTATGGACAGCGTTAGGAGCTTGACAGATAGTATCAGGGAGAAAGATACAGAGGAGAAAGGAAAGGGGAAGTTGGAAGAGTTGAAAGAGAGAGAGGAAGAGAATCAGATTCTCATCGAGGTGGGGAACGACGAGAAGAAGGAGGAATCGGTTCATACTACAGTAGGAGAGGCAACACCTGTCGAAGAGAAGAAGGCGCCGGTAGAGGCGGACGACGAGGGCGAAGATGAGGATGCATGGGGAGTTTCTGGAGGAGATGAGGACGAACATCAATCTCAAGTACCGACACCTCAACCAGAAGTACAAGACCTCATCGATGTCGGAACCGTCGTCGATCACCCTCTTCCTGACTCGACACCCTCAGTTCCCACTCCTACTTCCGATCACGTCTCATCTATTTCCGACCAACCCCTTTCTCCCTCAGCCTTGATTTCAGAAGCACCCGAACCTTCCATCCCTCCTCCCTCACAAGATCTTCTATCCCTCGATACTCCATCCTCCCCACCTAAAGTACTCGTCAACCCTCTCATCGACCAATTGAAACAGGAATCGTTCGAAACGAACCAAGATTTGACTGCCGATACACCTCGACCTTCGACCATGGGCTTGAATGTACCGGATGATGTAGAGAAGAAGGATTTGGATGAGATCGAGGTGGAAGAGGAAGATGGATGGGATTTACCAGAAGTTGAGGCAGAGGAAGATTCGGAGACGGGGGAGAAGGAGAACGAGGAGACTCGGAAGGATGTCACAACGGGAGAAACTCAGGAGATGGAGCAGCAACAATCTGATTCAGAGCAGACAACGGGAGCTTCGGGAGAAGGAGAGAAGGTGCAGGACGAAATTATCGAGCAGGAGCCAAAGAAACTATTGGATCCCCTTTCTGAGCCATTCCAACCTGCTACTCCACCAATCGAGCCGTCTATCGCCTCATCTATTCCGACTACCGACGAATCTCCCGCTCCAACAACAACGACTGAATCGATCGAAAACGACAAACTTGAATCTCTTTCCCCTAATTCGCCAGTCATCGACAATAGCGCTTCATCTGCCGTCCATCCCGACGATGTAGGACCTTCTGACTACCCGAAAGATATCGAAGACCTGACGACTTCTCCTCACTCTTCGCTACCGGCCACTGAACGAACGCGATCCGGCTCTCTTCCCATCGATTCACTCCCTGCCGATCCTCTCCTCCAACTCGACGAATCTTCCCCTCTCGACCAAACTCAACCCGACTCGGACGTCCCCGTGTCCTCCGATATCCCTCCCGCAGAATCTCAGCTCGAATCGACCCAATCGCAACCTTCCGAGTCGATCGAGACTGATGACCAATCGACCCCTCCCGTACCTGCACAAGGCATTGAACTGCTAGAAGAACAAGTTCAGCCTATGGAGGAGGTCTCATCCGCGATTCTGAACTCGACAGACCCAGTCGAAATCGCTCCGAGCGTCGACGCGTTGTTTGACGAAGGACCTGAACCTGAGATTGAGGAGTCGAGCGCCCCGCAGATCACGGAGGAGGATCAAGTCGCTGAACCTGAGGAGATGGCAACAGAGGCTGACGTGGTTAAGAGTGAGCCGTTGAAGGTGGGCAATGCTGAGGAAGATTCGAGACTCGAAGCTGAGCTGGATATCGAGGAGCCCAAGGTCGCGCCAACGGAAGAACCTGACGTGGCGGGTACGGGTGAACCTGAGGTCGAGATCAACGAGGCAGAAGTTAAGGAGACTACCTCGAACGAGATCAACGGACGACAAGAACAGTTTGATCTTTCGATTCCCGATCAACCTCACGCAGAGGAAGAATCTTCCGCAGTCCCTGTCGAAGAACCGGTCTCGGAAGCGATCGAAGGGCTGGAGGAAACCGAAAAGTTAGATGGAGTCAAACAAGAGCAAAACGAACAACCAGTCTCTCTCGATGAAACGCAGCCTGAAACGACTTCCTCCCAACGTCAATCTCCAAAACCTGAGGCCTCGATGGGCTTTGAGTCTAGTGGATCTACAGAGAACCTGGACAACGTTCAACCAGATCGAACAGAGGAAACGAAACCTGTCGAAACCGCTCCTGAATCGGCTCAAGAAACACTTCTCTCGTCTTCTATCCGCACCGAACCCTCCCTTCCCTCGACACCACCACAGAACGATCAAACCGCTCCAATCGCTCCTGTCATTGCTCAGAAGGAGGTTCCCTCGAATCCCGAACCAACTACAGATTCAGCTCAACCTTCGACTGGGATCGAATCAACGCCCGCCCGAGCCCTCTCTGCCGTTGAGGGACCGGCGGTACCGTCCAAGGAGAAGGCTGTGGAAACTGTCGACTCTTCGGAATCTCCTCCAGTCGGTCGACCACGTTCCGAATCAATCTCTCAGGAACCTCGGTTCATCGGTAAGCACGCTTCTCATTGTTCTGTCAGTCCGTCACTCCGCTGACCTTGATAGCGCTTAGAACTTTCCGCTTCTCACGACCGTCTCAAGACTCTCAAGACTTCCTTGGACTCGATCGTCTCCGACCTGCTTCCCTCTGTCTCGACTGTCGATGACCCTGAAGCTCTCGGAGACGAGTTGAGGAATTTGAAAGCGAAGGCTGATTTGGGTATGGGCGAGATGAGGAGATTGTCGGGTCAACTCGATCGTGCGTACTCCTCTTCATCGTTTCTTCCTCTATGCCAAATGTATTTACGGAATCTTGGCGACTCTACAGAGCAAAAGTCACGGATAGAAGAGCTTCGAGATACTCATCGACTCGAACATCAGTCTCAACAATCCGAAATCGATGCTCTTCGAGATTCTCTCGCCGCTCGAAACGCTTCACTCGAGGAATCGAACGACAAACTCGCTGCCGCCGAGAAGGCTGCTGAAGCGACTCGACAGGAGATTATCAAAGCCGCCGATGAATACGACAAACTGAAAGTCGTTGCGAAGGAGGAGGAGGAGAAACGAGTCAAGGCTTTGAGTCTACTTCGAGCGTTGAGACAGAAATTGGTCAAGAACGAGCAAGAAAAGGCGGCGAATGATCAGGAGTTGGAGAAGGCGAGGAAAGGGGAGAAAGACGCTCTCGATACCCTCAAGAGTGATCGGGCTAGGTTCGACAAGGAGATCGTCGGTTTACGAACAGCGCACGAAGCAATGATCGTCAAGCTCAGAAGCGGATTCGAACGAGAAGCTCAAGGTCTCAAGGAAAGGTTCGAGAAGGAGGCCATCTCGAAACGAGGTCAATTCGAACTCGATGCGATTCACGTCAAATCGACTCAAGCGAAAGAGCTCTCGGCCAAAGATGCTCGAATCGCTCAACTCGAAGGTGCCGTCAAAGATCTCACGAAGAGTCGAGATCAAGTATTCGAGGATGTACAGAGGAAGACGGAAGAGATCGAGGCGACGAAGGCTGAAGAGGAGACCCTGAGAGGCAGAACGAATGAAGTCGAGTACGAACTGAAGGAGGCGAAAGATCGGATCGCTGCTTTGGTCGACGAGCTCGAGGAGGTCAAACGATCGAAACGGGAGACGAACCGGGACGACTCGAATGCACGCAAACTCCTCGCCGAAACGGAGGCTCGACACGAAGCTCGCATTCGGGAACTCGAAGCCAGATCGAAGCAGCTCGAGAAGGACAGGCAGGAAACCGAGGAGGAGATGGGTCGCAACATGCAAGATCGACTCAAGGAGGTCGAGCGGATGAGAGCAGCACTCGCTCAAAAGGATCTCGATTACGCCGAGAGCGTTCAGAATAGTCAGAAGCGGGAAGCTACGATCGCGGAGGCGGAGAAGGCAAAAGCTGATCTCGAGAAACGACTCAAGAATGTCGAGGAAATGCTCAAGTCGGTCAAGGATGACGCTGATAAAGCTATCAATGCTGAAGTACGCTACCTCTCTCCTCTCTCGAAAAGGATCTCGTAACTGACGTTTCCGGGTTCTCAGGTTGCCGTTCGAGAAGAGCTGAGTGATCGGATGCAACGAGCTGCCGAGCTCGAAGCTCGACTTGAGGAAGTCCAAACGAAAGAGTCTACCTTACGATCGAACAACAAGGTGAGCGAAACTTTCTCTCAGCAATCTCTTTTCTCTCAGTACTGATCGGGTTCTTTCGCGCTGACACAGACTCTTCGAGAAGAACTTCGCAAGTTGCAGTCCGGCGTCCTCCTCTCCGAAAAGCAACGACACCCAGGAGTCGGTTACTTCTCCTCGTTCAACTCATCCTCTAACGGAAATCCAGGTTCACCCGAACCGATTCCCTCGGGCGCAGGTCAAATCCTATCACGAACAGAAAGCTCCAATTCCCTCGCCAGTACGGCTACGGGAGGCGGACTCTCGGGCGGTGCGAGAGCGAACGGATCAGCGGATGAAGCGCTCAATTTCGAATACATGCGAAATGTCATTTTGCAATTCTTGGAGAAACCTGAAATGAGGGTGAGTCCTTTCTCTCGTTCTCTCCTGCTGTCTCTCTTCTCGAGGCTAATGTGCTGTTTGACTGCAGCCGCATCTCATCTCGGTTCTCGGCGTTATCCTTCACTTCACACCTTCCGAATCTCGTCGACTCATCGCCAAAGCTGGTCACTAAACTCGATCTCTCCCACTCTCCCTGTTACATAGCCTCTGCTCTCTTGTGTGTCTCTCTTGATGTTCGTTTTGTCGGATGTCTTTCGTATTCAGGTTTTCGACTTTTGGCTGTATTGCATCCACGCTTTCTTGCATCTCTAGTCTCTCGCCCCCGCATCGTCGTGAATGAATCGAAGGGTGCGAGAATACGAAAGCAGATTTCAACATCGGTGAAAGAGAAGACAAGCTAGGATTACGATTTCATTCAGGGTTGTAAAGCTTTGACCCGAGGGGTTGACTTCGTGGGCCACACCTGTCCAGTCGGGGAACGAGCACCGGAAAGTTTGTTGAGCATCAAGTCGTTGATAAGCAGCTGAGCTTCAGTCGGATGCGTCTTCGCGACGACTTCGAGATAGAATTTTTCGAGCTGCTCTGAGGTGTAGTAGAGGTAGCGCTGAGGGTCGTCGAGAGTAGCTCCACGCTGACTACTGCACAGGGAGATAATCGCAAAATGAATGAGGTAGAGATGAAGATGTTGAGTGTACCAGGAAGCTGCTTCCCAGTCTCGAGCGAGTTTCCCAATCACGTAGTCGAGTTTACTCGAGATTGCGTCCCAGGGAGCTTCTTGCATAGCATTTGCTGACTGATACTCGATCGCGATATCGGGATTTGATCGATGAGCGGTATGAACTCGTGCTCGATGAGCCAATGCTCGGACGAAGCCGTTTGATCTGGACGTAGTGAGGGAAAGGGATTCAGCTGGACCTGGGTCTTCGAGAGACTCAACGAGTTTCTATACTCGAGCAACGAGATACGTCAGCTTTGCAGTTTCGGACAAGGAGGAGGTCAGACGAAGCTTGCCGCGAAAACGACATCGCATAATTCGTCGTCCCAGTCGACCCTAGACTCACAGCCAGCCGAGAGCGAGTCAGAGAACGTCGAGATCTCGGTAGCTCCAGGAAGCTTGAACGGCTTGTTCGATAGAGCGACCATGTCATTGATTTCGGTGCGAGTGAAGCCAGGAAATTGGAATGGAACCGCTCTAATCCCACAAACTCGCTTGTGCATGGACCAGATCTGTGAGCATGCCATCAAGATGGTTTAGTTTCAGCGTCAAGAGACTAGCCAAACAGGAGAGCGCACCAATTTCTGATGCTCCCTCGAGCAAAAACACATCCAGTCGAGTCCGTGTTTAGAGCACGCCGAACATCTCATCCATGTTTCCTTTCCACAAACTACACAGTGACCGGGTGTAATGGAAGCGGGAGAAGGGGTCGCAGACATGCTCGAGAAGGGGAAGGGGAAGGGATGGGAAGCGATGAAGTAGCTGGACAACGGCTCCTGGTTCTATCAGCACTAGCTCGAATACTTGTTACGATGTAGACTGACCTATGAGACGTCTTGTAGCTCCTAGAGTTCGAGTCGAGGCGAGAGAGTATTGATTTGAGATGACAAAGTTGACTGAGTGACGCCGATAGTTGACGAAGCTGGAGAGCTCGTGGATGCTTGCAGTAGTCTTGTGAGATGCTTGCGATGCGCTGGGAGCGGTTTTGGAAGTATCGAGGCGTGAACAGTGAGTGGGCGAGAAGCAACTTGCTATTTCTGAGATTTCGCAACTTGTCTCTTCCTCTCTTCCGCAAGTGACGAAAACGACGAAAAGGTACTTTGCAAGTGTACGAGCCCCGAGAGAATCACTATAAGAATCAAGATTAAATAATATAAGAAACGCAGAACCCTATTCTACTGCCCAAAACCCCTCGAGCACGAAATCTAGAAGAGAAGAGCCATACCCGCACCGGCGAGAACTACGAAAGGAGTGACGGTGAGAGGTCGGGCATCGGAAGTGGGTGAATCGGTGGGTGCTGCAGGAGAGGAAACGGTTCTGTTTTGCGAGAGAAGAATGGATTAGCTTTTCGAAAGTTGGCGAGGAGAGAGAAGAGGGACATACCCAGAGGAAACGATCGATTCGGATGCGGAGGATGCGACGGAAGAGATGGCGGAAGCGGCAGAGGTCCTGTAGGCGGAAACGAGAAATCAGCGAATGATTTCGAAGAGAGCATGAGAGAGCAACGTACGGGTCAGCTTGAGCAGCAGAGGTGGATGCGGCGGCCTCGTCGGCGGATCCAGCGGAGGTTGCTTCACCGATTGCGGAAGGGATAGAAACAGAAACTCCAGCAGAAGCACAGTACTAAACGAAACGAAATGAGTCAAACTCGGATTCGAGGGAGAGAGGGGGATAGATCTCACTTGTTCACCGAATTGAATACCGAATGCGAGAGCTTGATCATCACAAGATTGGATCATGCAAGCCGTTACTCCATCGATGAAAGTTGGGGAAGAGCAGAGGCATTGAGAGTCGGCGGATTGGCAGGAAGTGAGAGCGGAAGCTTCTCCGATACAAGTGACGACGCTGTGTATACCCGATTCGTCCCTACAGTAAGCGCTTATATCGTTTACTATGGAAGAATCGGCACTCACCAAACTGGGACGTCGGATTGGGCGAAGACGGCGGGAAGGAAAGCGGCAACGGCGGCAAGGAGAGTGAATGAACGCATCTTGAGGAGTAGTCGGAGTGTTATTGGAAGCGAGTGTGAAGAAAAAAGCGAAGATGCGAAAAAGCGAGTGAAGTGAGAGGAACAGAAGAGAGGGAGATAGAGATTCGAAGCAGCTTTTCAAGGCCGAGTCTTTTTCAAACGCTCTTTTGTCTTCATCGTTGAAAGAGACAAGGTCGGAAAATGAAGACAAAGGGAAACGAAAAACGTGGAGGAGACAAAAAAGACGAAGCCAACTTGCTGTCTTGAAAAGCTGTTATTTCCTATGTTGCGGTAAGGTTCTCTGCTTTGCCATCGTCGAGGGTAGCTGAGCTGTCGCTGTCTTGAAATGTCGATTCGAGAAAAAGCGAACCTGAGATGGAGGGAGCTGGGAAGAGCGAGGAGTGTAGCTGAGGTATAGAGAGGCTTGTTGGGACTCTGATAGAGCTCTAGTAGCTGCTACTGGGCTGTCGGGCAATCCATACGTAGTGGTAAGGAACAGAAAAGTTAATTCAACTTTTGGTTCTTCCCATTCACTTGCTCTGTCTTATGTCGACGCCTACACCTACAGAAGACGATGGATTCACTTCAGTTACTTACAAGAAACCCTCGAGAGCTCCAAAGAATCGGAAAGGGAAGAACAAGTATCGGGAGAGAACCTTGGATGAGAAATTACAGGCGAGGGAGGAAGCAATGAGGAGGAGTGGGTATATCGAGGCATGCAGGAGTGAGTCAAGACTGTCCCTTCACTGTATTGGAGGTCAGCTGACGAGAATTGAGAGTGTAGAGATGCTTCGAAACGCGCTTTCACCTTCGAAAGAGGAGGATAAGTCAGCCTCGACTAGCGCTTGTCCTCCTCCAACCTGCGTCGTATGTTTAGGACTAGGCAGTGTCAGTGACTCGACCAAAGCGCAAGATCAGTACATTCTATTGAAGGAATTGGTACTCGAATTAGGCGAACTCGTGAGTTTCTTCTCAGCCACTCGCTGCTCAGCTCCAGCTGACTGGTCCCTCAACAGATCGACACGAAGCAAGAGCCGGTTCAATTCTATGATCCCGTCTTTACTTCTGAAGACAAAGCATACTTCATTTCGCAAGGTCACAAAGTTCTCTCTTCCGACGTACGTTCTCCCCCTCTTCCTTTCACGTCTCCACACCCTCATCCGCTTCATCACAGTTTCTTCTTCACCTCACCGTACCAACATTTCTCTACATCCCTCATGGTCCCCGAACACTGTTCAACGCACTCCTCGAATCAAACTATTCTTCGACCCAACTATCGAAAATGATCATTCTCGGTAACCGACTCGATCTGTATGAGGATCCGACGTACTCTGGTACAACTAGTCAGAGTGGGCAAGGGAAAGAAGGGAGTGAGTTGCAAGGTGGGATGGAATGGATCAAGAAAACTGGTTCGATCGCTCTTTCCTGCAGACTCTTTCCGGATCATCTCCTGACTGACTCCTGGGACGGGCTTCCGAATAGCTCCACTATTCAAGATTGTACCGCTTCCAGTAACGAAAGATCATCTCGAAGCGTTCAATGATTTAGCTCTCGAATGGGTCGAACCTTCGAAACTTGAGGAAGCAGTCAAAGATGGTCGATTACCTCGGAACTCAACAACGAAGAATGAGACGATGGAATCCGCTGTCAAAGGAAAGGAATCAGATGGAGAGGAAGCAAAGGAGGGGGAAGAAGCGGATGAAACGGTGAAAAAGGCCACGGACGCTCTCGAAGGATTGCAGCTCTCGAGTGAGAACGAAAAGGAATGAACGAGTATAGGAAATGGATCATTACAGTGTGTCACGGAGAACAGGGAGAGACAAACAGACAAACAGAAGATACGAATCAAAAGGGAGAAACCAAAAGAGCGTGTCAAAACCATCAACGCCAACCACTTTCACCCAACCTCTTCCTTTCCCTCTCAACCTCTTCCAAGAACTCCTTGACACCATTCATCTCTCCCTCCTCTGCATCACTCCATTCGATCGTGCTCCCCTCTTCCTCGGTCATTTCATCCTCGAACCCATTCGACCAACTCTCGATCGCTTCGAAATCCCTCAACTCCGGTCCATCAAACGCGAACTCTGATGCAGTGGCAGAGAAAGAAGTCCAAGTAGTAGGCTCGAGGGAGGGTGAAAGAGGAGGGGAGAGATCGAGGGAAGAAACGCTAGCGCAGGAAGGGTCGGGCAGTACGAGGGATTGAGAAGGAGTGAACTGAATGAGAGGGGTCGAAGAACCGGACGCCGAGGGAGAGTAGGTGGATTCGAGGGGAGAGTGAAGGTAAGTTGATGGAGTAGGATCGTAGAGGGTTTCGAGGTCGAGAGAGGATGCGAAAGTAGAAGGAGTCCCTCCAGCGATCCACCACCATTCTCCTTCCCCTCTGCCCTGAGATCGAGCACCGTTATTCCAATTCTTTACTTTTTCTTCCCAACTTGCCGAATTCATTCCCTTCCTCGCAATATCGTCCCTGAGAATTCCTTCGAGTCTACCTCGAGTAAGGAAACCATCATAGAAAGTGACCTTCCAGATCCTCTTTCCAGTGTTCTGGTCCAGGTACATGCCGGTCTCGAGAGCGGAAGGATCATCGAGGAGTCCGGCGGAAGAGAGTCGGTTGATCAGACTTCGAAGTCGATTTGCGTGAGAAGTATAGGATTGGGTGAAGTGTTCGAAGACGGAGAGGACTGAGGGAGGCAGAAGTCGGTAAGAAGCGTCGAAATCGATTGATTGAGCGGGAAGGGGGGAGGACGAAGAAGTCGAGGCGAAAGGGATCTCTGGGTCGAGGACGAGGCAGAGGGAGACGGGATCTTCTGCGACTTGAGGTACGGAGAAGTATTGAGCGAATTCGTCCTGAATGTTTTCCTTCATTCGTTGTCCTTCGATCGCTCCTTTTCCTTTGACATCCGTCTTCTCGTTCTTCCTGATCTCTCTCCTGATCTTCCGCCATTTCCTTTCGTCGATTCCCATACCTTGGTCTGCGAGTGCTCGTATGGCGAGAGGTGCATTGTGGATGACATTCTCGAACACTGCGAATCCTGAAGAAGAGAATTTGCGAGCTGCACCTAAACCGACGTGAGAGGTCTGGGTAGGATGGAGAACAGGTCGAGGGGTAGGACCGAATCTAGTAGAAGGACGAGGTCGAGCAGCGGAGGAGAAGGAGGAGAAACCGGCAGATCTGTTGAGAGGGGAGTGGTGAGGTGCGAGTCGTTGCCCGGAGTAAGGACCGGGTCGAGGTGTCGCTGCTGATTTGATAGATTGGAAGACCCCTTGGTAAATTGTTTGGAGGAATGAAGTTGACTTTGAAGAGGGTGAGGCGGTGCCAGATGCGTTGCGAGAAGTGGGTTGAATTGGTCGTTGAAACTTGAGTGCAGGTCGAGATAGCTTTGAAGCACCACCTTTCGTTGTGGAACTCAGCAGTCGGCCTGCGACCTTTGTGAGGAGGGAGCTAGTAAGATGTCAATGGCGACGTTGGAAGACTCGGGAAAGAGAAAGACTAACCTCTTTGGACGAGGTAACAAGACCGGGAGGCGGTCTGACCATAGTTGAAGTTTGCACTCGATGGGCAGTGTGAAGCAGGAGAGAAGAAGAGTGAGGGGAAAGGAAGGGAAAGTGAGCCGTTGGCCACTTGCGACGCATTCGCATTTCGGCTCTCGGCTGATTCGCATACACTCATTCACCACTTCACTGACTTTCGTCAATCACCTCGAATCAGACGGCTATAGTCACAAGATACTCTCAATAGCAAACTCAGTAAATCGAAAGAACTTCCATCCCTTCCCGCTGTCACAAATCGTCCTTCAACCTTGTCATCTCAAAACAGTCTTCATACACTTGAACACGACTCTAGGCAGCGACGAGCCCTCTCAGTCGTAAGTATACCACTCTCCCACCAGCTACCACTGGTTCCGCTGATCCTAAGAGGATGTTGTCTAGCTTCTTCGTCCTATTTCTCATCTCAAGCTTTCTCTCGTTCCAACACATCATGCCGCCGAACCCTTCTCCCGTTACCCAGTCATCGGGGAGCTGTGTAGTGTGCGGGAGAAAAACTTGGATGAGATGTTCCGCGTGTTCGGAGAATGGATTGGATTGGATGTGTTTCTGTTCGAGAGAACATCAGAAACTCGTGAGTCGCTTGTCTCTTCCTTTCTTTTCTCAGTATATCATTCTGATAATTTGCAAGAGTCAGATCTGGCAGATCTGGTTCATGCACAAGAGAGTCTGCGGCAGGAATTCGAATCCCTTCCGCTGGCCAAAATTCAACGACGACGAAATCGCTGATCAATCGCTGATATCAAGTCTTTCGCGACAAAGCCCTTTCACCCCGATGATTCACAGGAGACGACCTGCCTCATGGAAAGTGTTGGAGAAAGTGTCTGGCCCAATTGCGGTGAACCTTTCCCCGAAAAGGCTTTCACAGTGAGTGCCGCGGTTCTCGATTTTGAACGTCGCATTACACTCTGACTTGACTCCGCTTCTTCTAGGCCCTCCTCAAAATGCTGAAAGATAGAAAAGGCGCAAAATATCCTGTTCCCGAACTTCCACAAACCGAAGAAGTGATCTTTCTCATTCGCAGCCTCTCGCATGGAGCACGGTATCGTCATCTACACTACGCCGATCCAGGAACACCATGCGTCCTCTACGTCTTCGAAGCAATTGACCGAAGTCCAATCGACGCAATGGCAAGCAAAATCGTCGATCTCATTGGTGATTTCGCGGACGATCCCAAACCAGCTTGGTACGCCCGACACCTTCACCTCTACATGATCCTCATCGCAATCGAGCATCATCACTTCACGAAGAGCAGAGGCACCGATAAGGCTACCGCCAGCTACGTCCTGCATGCCCCTGAACAACTCGAAACTTTCTACCTCAACGTCGTAGCCAAGACTCATCCTGGCGAGGCTCAAACCTTAATCAACGATCTCATGTTCAACAAACATTCTGGTAAGAGGGGATTGTCCGGGAATGAACTGTGGCCTAGTAAGAAAGTACCGCAAGTCGGCAGATCGTAGCAAGCTTTTCAATGGAATACGATAGACTGTTTCAATCTCACATCGTGTCGTCGCGTAAAAGAGGTTGCTATTGAGTGACTGTCACAGATCTCGCTCGCTACATCGTTGAGGCAGAAACACAAAAGAGAGCGCAGCAAATTCGCATCTCTTCCTCAAATGATCAATGCAGTAAGGTGATGAACGACTATGTACTATTGCGAACGCTCCTTGGAATGCTCTTGATATCTTCTATACTCCCAGATCGATTTTACTCCCTCCACCTCATTTCTTACTAAACTCAGTTTTTCCCTTCGCTCTCAACAATTCCATCTTCTTCTCCTCGCACCACTTCTCCCCTTCCTCGTTCCCCTTTCCCCATCTCACCATCTCCTCATAGTAACTCTCTCCATACTGAACGAACCCGAGTTTGGGATAAAGATATTTCCCTTCTTTCGACGCTTCCAAGTAGATCGGTGTTGTAGGAGTCGTCGAATCACACTCTGCGATCTTCTTGGATAAGAGGAGACGTCCGATTCCATGTCCTGCGTATTGAGGTAGAACCCAAAGTGGTACCAAATCTATTCTCTCTCTTATGATCAGTTTTCCGCAAAATGAGTGAGTCAAAAGAGAGAGCAGCTCGACATACACCAATGTTCCCTACCCCTCATGAACAAATCCCTGATCGCGTCCCACTCGTCCCAACAAGCATTCCATTTCTCCCAATCAAGTCCTTTCCAAATTTCTTTCTCTTCGTCCTCCTCTCCCTCAATCATCCTTCTCTTCAAATTGACAGGTTTTTGTCCTTGACTCGTAAACATCCATAATGCTACTCCAACTAGTTTCCCTCGATCTTCTAGAGGGATGTCGGGAGTAGAGGGTAAGACGGCTTTACGGATTTGAACGGAGGGGAGAGAGAGGAGTTTCGCGAGTCGAGCGGCTTGTCGTTCGATTCGATCTGGGAGGTGAGGTTGAAACTCCATTTCGTCGTGAAAGGGGGCGAGGGTATCGATATTACCTTGAGCCTGGCGAAAAGAAGTTTAGTGAGGTTGCGAAGAAGTCAAAAAGGAGAGG
>Ga0308160_10000931_pt1 | contig 45952 bp, 32 predicted proteins | sample PhyFR1_FD_201036 | JGI IMG/M metagenome (GOLD analysis project Ga0308160, IMG submission 201036) | Phyllosphere microbial communities from UC Gill Tract Community Farm, Albany, California, United States - DLSLF.R1 | ecosystem: Host-associated > Plants > Phyllosphere > Unclassified | place: USA...
GATTTAATTTTACTTGTACTGAAAGCCAGCAATTTAAATTAAATATTAAATTTTTAACAAGAAATCTCTTGACAGAAATATAAATCTGCCTATATTTGCATCACCAAAACGAAACAACAACATCAGTTTTGTTCATGCGAAAGTAGCTCAGTTGGTAGAGCACGACCTTGCCAAGGTCGGGGTCGCGAGTTCGAATCTCGTCTTTCGCTCTAAAATGCCTTCCTACCAGAAGGCATTTATTTTAAAGTTAACCAAGCCGATGGAGATCGGTAGCGGCTAATGCTCGGGTGGTGGAACTGGTAGACACGCAGGACTTAAAATCCTGTGCTTTCAAAGGCGTGCGGGTTCGATTCCCGCCCCGAGTACAAACGAATTACTTAAATCGATAAAAAGCCTGCAAATTAGTTATTTACGGGCTTTTTCATGTTTTGTCCATAAAGCTTCACACACACAGCCAAGCAAAAATTACACGGGTTTGTCCCCGAAATGGTAAACCCTAATTTTCAATTTTTCATAGAGAATTTAGTCAAAACTCTATTTTTGTTGTTGTGCAAATCTTTAAACATTTTGCGAGCAGACAATAAGTATTAGGAAAGTGGAGGCTTTGTAATACCTGAAAGTCAAAATATGTTGCTCTATTTGCCTTTACACCGTTATTCAAATAAAAATTTAGAAACCTGAAATGGCTTGAAGTCTTCCTTATCGTCAGTAAGTATCCTGAAATTCCTATTATAAACTGCTCCAATTACAAATGCGCCTGAATCTCCTGCCCTGATAGAAGCCTTAAAGGCATCAAATTCAGGCTTGAAATAATTAACCTCCGTTACGAAAATTACCTTTTCACCAATTGCATCTAGACCTGTAATCCTAAGTATTACGGAACAGGCCTCCAGGCGCAGAATATATTTTTCAGCTGCCTCCTTTAAAAGCCTACTGATGTTTTGTGGGTAGGTACTGTTAGCAAAAGCGATCCCGATAGCTCCAACCTGATTATTGTTGTTTACAGTTTGTGTAAATGCGCGCATTGCATAGCTGAATATTTTGTTTATTTCATCCATATTGTTTAGGTTATTAAAGCATCTATCCTGGAAAGGTCTACTCCATAATCATGTTCTCTTTCAAACTCCTGATCGACATTCGTATAATCAAATAATGCTGCAATTTTTCCTGTAAGGCCTTGGGTGACCTCGAATACGGCATTTCCATCCATATGGTAAAAATGAGCGGAAATTTCGCAGATTAGCGCACGCAAAAAGAAGAGGTTAGATTTTGTCCCACGGTTTTTGATAAGGTCTGAAATGCTTTCATACTCATCACCCACAACGACAATGATAGGTTCCACATATTGCTCCTCTATGGAAATGATATGTGTTTGTTGCTCGGATGTGAAGCGTAGCTCTTTTCCTCCCCTGTTCCTTATCACCTGATTTAAAATTTCCGCTTCGTGAAAGATAATTTTACAAAATGACTCTCTCTTAGTGGCTTCTTCAATACCCAAAACTCCCTTAATAGCCATTAAAAAAAGCAGGAATTCTATGCACAACTTTGATCCCAGCAAATCCTCCTTATGAGCATTCATTTCAATATTAAATCCTAATGGATCAGATAGGAGAAAAACACTATCTCTAAAGGTCTCCCTGAAAATGAACCGAGAATTGTTCTTCCTTATGCAACTGATTAATTCACGTAAATCAACGAAATCAATCAATGCTCCGGATTGCTCAATCAATATCCCGAGGGTGGTCAACCCAAATTTATTATTACCGCTGGATGCAAGCATAAGCAATATTGTCTTAAAATGCTTTTTGGAATGTTCCAGATCATCTTTGCAATATTTCAAATAGTCCAGAAATGCTGAAATCTGATTTGATGCTTTGTCACTCGAAAGATACTGTTGGGTGAGTCCCAAGAAATAACCATGAATATCAATTGTATTATCCTCATAACCGGCAATACCACTTAAATCCATAAATTGTTCGCTGCCGAAGGACGATATAGAAAGCCGGACCAATTCATCTAGCCTGGTTTTGTTATTTGCCTTCATGTACATTAGTATCGCACTTGTTAGCGACTGGCTTGCATCCCGGTTCATATTCCCCATATCAGCAAATACGATGTAAGAGCGTTCAAATGATTTTCCTGCTTCAGCATAATCTTTATGTAGTTCCAGTATTTCGCCTCTCTCTTGAAAACAGTGGGCAATACCATACTCGTAATTTACTGCTTCCGCGCAGGAAACAGCCCGGTTAATAAGCTCTAAACCTTTTACACTTTTACCAAGATCCACATAAATACTGGACATGATCCAATAAATACGGCACTGTTCGCGTTTCACATCAAGTTCGACTGCATGTGACAACGCTTCTTCAAAGATTTTTAATGCTTCAGGAATCTCTCCAATATCCCTAAAAATGTTGCCATAGTTGACTAGGTTTAGTAATGCCTTCCGGATGAGCTTAAACTGCTGAGAAAGTGCCACGGCCTGGATACCATACATTTTTGCTTTATCGAAATCCTTTTTCTGCCTGTAGATAGAGGTAAGCACATTATGCGCGATCAGAACAAGTCCAAAGTAAATATCATTGGCAGGCACCTGCAAAAGTTTAAGAGCATATTCTTCCGAAAGGTCTCTATAACCGTCGACATGATTGAGGCATGACGCAAGGTTTGCAAGACTTGACAGCATCCCATATAAATTTGCTTCTTCAGCAAAAATATTGAATGATTTTTTACAGGCATCTGCAGCTTTTTTGTGCTGATGCAGATCGATATATACCTTTGACAACGATACAAGCAACTGCCCAGTGAATCCAAGTTGGCCACCATCATCTTCTGCCATGATGAAATCTGCCAACTCACTGCCCGCAACGATCTCGCCGTCTTCAATAAGATCCATTGCTTTGTTCATCAGGGCAGATAAGTACAAACGCCTGTCAACACTTTTTTCCAGTAACGCTAATGCCTCGTCTCTTAGCAGATCGGTGTTCTCCTTCTTTCTCAGATACCTTCTATTCTGGTATAAAAGCAATTTCAGATAACCTTCAGTTTGCTCATCAGTTTGATTTTCCAGCAACTCATAAATAAGTTTATTAGCAAAATCAATATCCCCTTTATTGCAGATTACCGGCAGTACCTCAAATCCAAAATCTTCTATTTTCTTTGGATCAGCATCAATTAACAGATATACCGCCTGTAGTAGATCATTCTTCTCCTTAAAGTATTCTCCTAACCGGACACGGTAAAAACTTTCGGTACCATTTAATACAAGGTCATTTAAGACAAACACTTTAAAAGCCGGATGAAAAACCTCTAGTTCGCCATTTTCGATACGATTCAAAAGCCTTAATTCACTTATCATTTGGACGGCCTCCTGAACTTTATTCTCAAACAATAGTTCAGCAACGCTGCTGATCGACACAGGAAACTGTGCGATTGATACATAGATTAAACATTCTTTTTGGCTGTTACTAAGTTTTTGCCAGATAGCCCTTTGGTAACTATTGATTCCTTTGGGCAAAGGAGAGATACTGAATTGACTGAAGTAATACAAGTACAAAGCGTTTCCTTTTGAGGCCTCATAAAGGTCGTTAAAAGCAAAAACATCCAAGACGATGTCATATTTCGCCAGAAAATCTTTTGCATCTTCACTGTCAAAATTGCCAAGCGGAAAAACTTCAATTTGATCAGCCTCAAAAGCGGACTTTGCCTGAGAAGCATAAATAAAGGTATTCTTTCCTTTATTCAATGGTAAAAGTCGCTGGAGTATCGCATCCGATTCTTCACATTCATCAAACATGAATGTCAATTCAGTAGATAACAAAATTCCCTGTAAAAGCTCCAGCCCCGATTCAACATCAATTGTATCAATCAAATGATTTTCATTCTTAATGTTAATCCTGTTTATCAGATGTAAAAGAACTGTCTGTATTGACCGATTCTTAAGGTTGATAAAAATAACCTCGCCAAGTGACATAGAGAGGCTATATAACATGCAGGTTTTGCCAACACCCGGATTTCCGACTATTGCAATCTCTTTGGTATGTTCAAGAGCCAGTAAGAATTCTGATATCGATTGTCGGGTGATAAGTTTCTTATCGGACAAGTCGGTAGAAAGTGCAGCCAGGTAATCAATTCCAAATTGCAATTTGAGTGTATTCTGATCTGGTCTTGCAAATTCACGGAAGATCCCCTCGCCAACACTTAAATAAACACTATCCGCCCGAAGTGGCGCATTATTGACAAAATCACCCGAAATATTATAGATCGAACCACTCGCCTCCTGCTTCTCAATCTTCATTCTTTTCAGGATTGGAATAATAGTTCCCCTGGATCATATTAATATCACGTCCCGCTTGCTGACTTCCGATTAGAAAACCAGAGGACTTGGCTGCACTCAAGTTGTTCAGATTTTTAATACTATCCAGATTTTCCCTGGCCCATTCGCTAAGCTGACCAAAGAGTTCAGCAGGTGCCTGTTGTTCACCAGTAACCTCCTTAAATAGTGCACCAACGTCATGCCCCAACGCCCCGGTACTTTTTCGTTCGCAAACTTCTTTAACAAATGCCTCAGCCTGCTCATCACTCTTGAACATCTTGCCAATGCGTTGAAATAGGGGTTTGAAATTGATATTTTTTTTCAGGATATCGTAGGTTGCGCTGGCAACAATCTTGCTTGCGATCCCAGATTGTTCATGATCCCAAAACTGTAAAAGTGAAGCTAAAATTTCCATATTTATTTGTTAGCGTTATTTTTAAAATATTGTTCGTCCAGCCGAATTTGTTTTTCAATCCGCTGTTTTGTAAAAAAGGTATCATCTGGAAAAATGCTATCAAATGATTCGTAAGTTTCGCTTAAATGCCGGATTACCTCAAGGTCATACCCTTTCAGATTTGTGTTGATACCGGACGGATTTTCAACCTTCAAACGCTCCAGCAAAACCAGATTACAGATCGCCTGAAAGATTTGCCCATCAATGTAACGTTTATTGATTGAGCTTCTTACCTCTTCCAGCCACTGCTCCTCAAAATACTTAAGATGTATCAACGGAAAAAATGTTCGCAGCTTTTCTATACGCTCGCTTTGGACGCGTTCATCTAAAGGATAGACTTTAGGCGGTTTTTCTTTGGATATATTGCGGTTAAGTATTGGGTTCATCAAAGAATCTCCAGTGAGCTGACCCTCCTTAGAAAACTTGAATTCTTTTTTGACGAAATACCGTTCGCTCGCTTTAAGCAATTGATATTTGTCATTAACGATATAATACCGCACCGCAATCTTTCGGCCTTCAACATACCTGTCCCGAAAAGAACGATAATGGTGGCTAATCCTCATACCTCCTTTAGCTTGATAGGCGCATATAGACATCGGGTACACAAAGTCCTTTATGTGCTGTGGTATCATTCGGTCCATAGTAATTCTAACGTCTGGCCCGATGGACAGAAGGTAATCACCATTATTTTGCTCGTAGAATTCAAGATCAACTGCCTTGCTATCCCCATTCGATTTATCCTGCCATAATATCAGCGAATCAAGAAAACGATTGGCATATTCCTCATTTCGCATCATAAATCCAAACTCAAAAGGTTCTTCAATACCCTCTTCGTTCAAGCAAGGTAGATAAGCCAGCCCTTCGCATTTAGCTTTTTCGAAATGCTCGATAAATGAAATATCCATTAGCAAATTCATCATCGGCCTAATGCCATAATCCAACCCAAAATTTGAAAGCATATAATTTAAAAAAATAAATCTATAAAAAAGATGGCTTAACTACCAATAGTTTTGGAGCGAGTTACAAACAATCTTGGTTAACTCGTTAAAAAACCAAATTTACTTCTTCAAACACGATATGTCTTTACGAGCCTTATATTTCCTGCAACGGGCAAATTGTAAACTTATTTCAGTATTCAAACCGACAAGTAAATTCACGACGGTACAAAAAATGCGTATTTCGGTAAAAATGACTGCCCGTCCCGCGTTTAAATGGTTCTTCGTTACTTTTGTGAAAATCTGTGAGTTCAGTTTGTAAGTATGATCCTATAGCAGAAATAAACCATCTTTAAGAATCAAATTTCCTTCGATTCACAATTAACTTTTTTCGTTATAATAAAAGTGATGAGGACACACTTTTATTGAAGTATACAACTTTTTCCGAATCTTCAACTATCACCATTATTTGAAGTATATTTAAAAAAATATTGATCAATAGTTATTGATGGTAATATAAATCACTCGCTCTCATGATAACAGACAAGAAAAATCAACATTATGTCCCAAAGTTCTATCTCAGAAATTTCTCCTATAATAGTAATAAAAAACAGGTTGGGGTATTTAATATAAATAACAAATTTTATGTACCCGAAGCGAAATTAAAAACCCAGGGTTCAAGGAATTTCTTTTATGGTCACGATGGCATTATTGAGGACAATTTGTCTAACATTGAAGGTGATTTTGCAACAATAATTCGAGACATTATACAAACCAAAAATCTTCCAAAAAAAAATACAATTGAACATTTTAACCTTCTTTTTTTCACAGTTTTGACGGATTTGCGAAATCCCTCTCGAATAGATGGAATGCAAACTAATCTAGAAGAAATGAGAAAGCGACTCCTAGAATTACATCCAGATACTGATACAGAAAAATTCGTTCCTACAGTATCTCACGATGACATGGTAAAACTCTCCCTTTCCAATGCATTAGAAATGTGTAAAATAATTTTAGATTTAGATTATAAAATCCTAGTTAATAAAACCTCAACGCCATTTATAACCTCTGATTTTCCTGTTGTTAAATACAATCAATTTCTAGAAAATAAGAAATGGCCGCACTCAAAAAGTGGCTTTGGGTCCGTTGGCTTGCAAATATTTATTCCACTTTGTTCCGAAATCGTACTTGTACTTTATGATAAAGATATTTATAAACTTGGCGATAAAAAAAAGCAAGTCAATATTGTTGGAAATGTCGAAGATGTTGACGCATTAAATATTCTACAATTCTTGAATTGCATTGATACTGTTTTTTTCAATGATAAGGCTAGCGAAGCTTACATACGTACCATTGAAATCAGATCTAAAAGATACTACAGAGCTAACCAGACACGTTCTGAGATGGGATATCTTATAAGGGAGAATGATGATATTAACAGGCAAACAGTTGAATCAGGGTATAAAAACTTCATGCAAATCAAAAAAACAGACTGCGAAATTGACCTTAAGATTGATGGATTAAAGTTACATTCAAAAGGTAAGAATCATGAGTTGACAGACAGAATGGTTCAACTTCGATCATACGTACAAAAGCTTCAAAAATATAGAGTATAGAAGCTCATAATCAGGTAAACTAATGATATTTCAAATTCAACAATTGCTTTAGATGTCCATTAAAATTTAAACACTATGAAGATGTGGGAATTTTTCAACCAGTTTTTCAGTTTAACTCGGGTCTGCAAGCAACTCTCTAACCAAAACTCGTTTAGATTTCAAATTACTGGATTCATTTATGCGTTTCAAGCAATAAAACAGAAGTATATATTTAAGGTAAACACATTTAGAAAATTTGAAGCCTTTTAAATTTTTCCTATAATTATTTAACTTCACGATATATTTACATTTCAGGAATCTTATTATGCCTATCACTCCCAAAGAAAAAATAATTGAAAACTTCAACGCTAGTATCCAAGCTATTGAAAACGCCCATATAAATGCCGCTGGTAAGGATTTCAACACCGCTCTGGAGAATATCTCTACCTCTGCAAGTATGATATACAGTACTGTAGAATGGTTTATTAAATACTATTTGAACATCGTATTCCCTGATGCTGTAGCTAATCCTACGGAACACCGTATTATAGAAGCTTCGGCGTTTCCACCTAAAGTAGATCTATTCGCTAACAACGCAAATCCGGTACTTGGATCGGTCGATATCGATATCACTCCGATTAAAACTTTGAAGCAGATTGTAAGGAATGACCCGGAACATTCGGGATTTATCCCCCATTATAACTCTCTTTTAAAAGTACTGGAAATAAGTCGGGAATTATTGATTACATACTTGCTTGTACCAAACGGGCAATTGAAGACATTGCCTTCAAGCGAACCATTTAACATCGAAACCACTGATGAATGGCTAAAACTATTTTCCGAAGCAGAGGAATTTAGCAAAGAATATAATTATGTATTACTCACAGACTTATCAGGCCATAGTTCATCAACAACCAAACCTTTGGGCCTGATTGATTGGAATGCAATATTCGACCTAGATAGCAGTTCCGAATCTTCTGGGCTATTTTCTTCAGTGGAGACACAGCTTAGCAGCCGTATGCCAATTCATAAGTTTACATTGAATGACCCGCTCCCGAGTGTCTTTTCTGACAATTCGTGCTATTGGTTTTTTGCAAACGGGCTCGTAGGTAGGACTGGGACATCGTTTCCAGACTTCAGGTATTGGAACAGCAATTATAACAACTACCTGTCTCGTGTCTTGGTCAAGCTTCATTTAGCAATTGCTTCGAAGCCCACCATTGTTATCGTTAATTCAGAAAATGTGAAGTATGCAACTGAGATCGTTAAACTGATTTTTAATGCATTTACTTCAAGTGTGAAATTTATATTTACTAACACCGATCCAGCCAAATATTTGTCCCTTGCTGAAGAGTACGAAGGCATCCAAATTGAAATTCCTATTCCAAAATTCGCAACAGGATTATTAAGTATAAGAAAGTATTTCGATCCAACGGCCATAAACGATGAGATAACAATTCCTCACAAGGATTTTAATTTTGTTAACATCAATCAAAGTAACTACACCTGGATAAGCGAAGATCTGGAATTATTTCACAAGTCTATCTTTGAAGGGTACGCCAATAGCCAGATTGAGAGAATCGATTTTTATAAAGGTGGGAAACTCGACCCAAAGGGTCTTATGATGAATTATGATTTGCAAAGAGAATTTACAAGGTTTATACAACCGAAAGTTGATAAGGCGTTAAGGGAAAGACTCAACAAAATAATTTCCTTATTTCATTACCCTGGAGTTGGAGGAACAACAATATCCAAACGGATTGGATGGAACCTTAAGGACAGGTATCCTGTAGCATTTTTAAAGCAATATAGACCGAATGAAACTGTAAACCGCATTTATGAACTTTTCCAACAATCAGCATTACCGCCACTTATTATTATGGATAGTGAGGTAGTCATTCAGGAACAAAGAACAAGGATACAGCAGGAGGTCTTGAGCAGAAGTTTTCCAGTGACTTTTTTAGAAGTACAGCGCAAATTGATAAAACCTCAGTCCCTCTTAGTGGACCAGGGATATCTCTCCGACGTTATGACAGATGAAGAGGTTGTTCTGTTTGCAGAGTCATATAGCGAGATGGTACCTGATAAAAAGACAGATCTTCGGAAAATTGTTACATCAAGCTTAACCCAAGAAAAACATCCTCTGTATTTTGGATTGACAGCTTTTGAACAGAATTTTAAGGGCTTACAGGATTTTGTAAACAAGGCCTTACAAGATGCAAACGTCCCGTCAAAAAAGATTGTGGCTTTCATAAGTTTGGTTGGTGTATATGCACAAAAACCAATTTCGCCTCAAAGCTTTACCCAACTTTTGGCGCATCCAGAATCATCATCAGTTAAACTTCAAGACCATTTAAATGAGCCATTATTACATTTAATTGTAAAGGATTCCAACAACATGTGGCGTCCACTACACTACCTCGTAGCGAACCAATATTTAAAAAGTTTAGCTGGCGGTGATGATGTTCAAATGCGAATAATGCTGTCCGAATGGGCCTCAGAATTTATAGATATTATTGGTGGAAGAGCATCAACCCCGACTAGCCATGAATATGATATTCTTGACAGGTTATTTATAGAACGTTATGAGGAGGACATTGTAGACGATGATGAAAAACCTTTCTCAAAGCTGATACAGGAGGGTCTTAATGATGAAACTGCAAGGCTTAACGTATTTATCAAATTAACGGAGGTGTTCCCGGGTAAAGCCCATTATTGGAGCCACCTAGCACGTTACTATAACTTAGTCATAAAGGATCAAGTGAGAGCGCTAGATTGCATTGACAGAGCTCTCGAAATCGAAAAAGATAACGACCGAAGTGATGCAACACTGCATCATATAAAGGGAATGATCCTTAAATCACAGGCCGCATCAATAATGCAACGTAGTTGGAATAAAGCTGGCAGTGATAATAGTGAGCTTGCAGAAATCAGATCTCTTATTGTTGAATGCAATTTTCAATTCCAGAAATCACGGGAGATAAACCCAAACAGCGATTACGGCTATATTACAAATATAGATGCTATCACCCATTATCTCGATTTTAGGCTAAGGAAATCGGGGGCTGGAAGTGATAAGGCAAAGTTTCTTGCAGGGCTAGATGATTTTGACCTAAAACTATTTACGGATGCACGTATGCTGCTTGAAGAAGTTCGATCAAAGCTACATCATAATCCACAGAACTTTTATTACGTACGTGCAAACTCCAAACTTTTGGAGTACTTTGATAATTATAGTTCAATCATACAAGCCTGGCATAACCTGTTGACTTCAGCATCCAGTACCAACAAACTTTCAATTAGGCAGAATCTTGTACACGCTTACGTCAGCAGAGCGGAAGGTTGGGAAAAGGTTTCTGCAAAAGATCTCGAAAAAATAGTCAAACTTCTTGATGATAATATCGGGGATGACCCAAGAAATAGCAAAAATATTTATTTATGGTTCAACGCTGCGAGATATCTGCAAAGAATTAAGGTAAATGAGGCAATAAATAAACTGGCGTTATGGAGATCATTGGAACCAGCAATCAATGTAAATTTTTATCTATCAATTTTATATGTAGTTGAAGGAATAAATGGTAGTTCAGTAGCTGCTGTCCAGGCCAAAAGCTTAATTAAAGAGGTCAGTGAACATTCGAGGAGTTATCCCTATAGAAATCATGTTTCAGAATGGTACGGAAAAGGTGTCGAACTTGCTAAAGTACAAAGCAGTAAATCCGTGGTATTAAAAGAAGAATCCAGTCGAGACATATCCTTTGATTTTACAAAACTGGCAGAAGTAGACGGAAAAATATCCAAAATAAAAGGGCCTGAAAATGGCGAAATTGAATTTGCTTTCGGACTTACTGCTTCTTTTATTCCTGCAAGGGCAGAAGGAGGAAAGGGACTCGTAAAGGGAAGGGACGAAAATAAAAATGTGAAATTTATTCTCGGTTTTTCTTATGATGGTTTGAAAGCGTTTGAAGTAAACTTGGCGCAAACCAGCTAAGCTTCCAAAGTTAGCCTGCATGATCCTATCGGAATCAAACTACAAGTTTTGCCTTTAATAAAATAAATGCTATGGCGAATTTTGAATCATGTACTGAAAATTTGTATCTTCGAATAGATAAGGATTGAAGTACTTTGAATCATTTTTTTAAGTATTGCAGGCTTTTCGTAGTAAGTGATTAATATCCTATTCATTCTCACGGTGATAATGTGTCAATCGTGCGCTATTGCTTTCTGGAGAAAAATATCGGTGTATATCAGCGAGTTAAGGACATAGTTCGATTCCCGCCCCGAGTACTCAAAAAATCGAACGAAAACCTTTCAGAAATGAAAGGTTTTGTTGTTTATAGTCATTTTTCTTTTAAGTTAATTGTCGATGGTGGAACTGGTGGACACGTCCCGACCTAAAGTTGGGATGCTTTCAAAGGCGTAAGGGTTCGATTCCCGCCCCGGGTACAAATGGGAACCTTACCCATTTTTGAAGAGGGTTGCTCCAAAAAGAGCAATCCTTTCTCTTTGATCAATACATCATAGCTAATAACGAAGTGCATGCTGAATTGCTTCTGGAGATGAGCGGACTACAACCACAGCCTCGGCCAGGCCCGGAGCGCTCGCCTTCAACTTTATCGTCCCAGTGCTTTTGGTACTTTTGATGACCACCAGTGCCCGCCCTTTCCATGCCCTGCGTGAGTTGGAAACATAGAGGTCTTCATCTTTCAGGTTCGCATTGTCTACTCCAATAATCTTCCCTGGACCCTCAATCTCAAAATTTACCCTGTTTTCAGAGTTTGGCTGCAACACACCGTTTTTATCGGTCAGTTCAACAGTTACAAATACCAGGTCTTGTCCATTTGCGCTGATTTCACTGCGATCTGCTGTGAGCTTTATCCTGGCTGTATTTGCCGAGGTCCTGAGTATGGCTTTTTCCACTTCTTTACTATCCTGAACACCAACAGCAAGCAATTCTCCAGCAGCGTAGGGAACGGCAAAAATAGCCTTAAACTCTTGGGCAATGCCGGTTTCCTGCTCTCCTATCAGTTTTTTATTAAGGTATAAACGAACCCTGGGATATTTGGAATAAACCTCTACCTGAAGCTGTTTACCCTCATATCCCGGCCATGTCCAGCTTTCCCAGGTTGGCCATACCGACCATAATGTTTCTTTGATTTCTAACGGTTCTGGGGCCGGTTCACGGACAGCCATATAGAGTTTTTCGTTATCGTTATACAGCATGCTCCGGTAATGGGAAATGGGTTTCCGCCGTCCGGTCAGGTCAATATCGCCGCAGTAAGCGCCATGCCATGGAAAAAAATTATTCTCCCAATGCTCACCGGGTACCTCACCCGAATAATAATAACGCCCTATGCCCGATTCGCCAAGATAGTCGAGTGCAGTCCAAACAAAATCTCCGATGATATAGCTATTGTTATTTACAAGTTTCCAATTGGCAAAAGCATCTCTGGGATAGGATTCTGTTTGAACAATAATCCTGGAAGGTACTCTTTGATGATCTGCTATAGCCCTGTGCAACTGATAATTATAGCCAGCAACATCATGCTGCACCATTAATGGATCAAATATTTCCCAATCCTTATCCCAGGTAGTCATTGCTGAAGTTACAGGACGGGTAGAATCAATTTCATGAACAGCGTTTACCAACATTTTTGCGGTATGTACCGCCTGTGGTTCCTTCCGTTCTATGATCTCATTCCCTATGCTCCACATGATAATCGAGGGATGATTCCTATCCCTAAGCACCATTGCATTTATGTCTTTTTTCCACCAGTCATCAAAATACATGGCATAGTCATATTTATTCTTGGCGGTTTTCCAACCATCAAATGCTTCATCGATAACCAGCATCCCTAAGCGGTCGCATGCATCCAAAAAAGCTTCAGAAGGGGGATTATGAGCAGTTCTTATGGCATTAAACCCTGCTTCTTTCAACAATTCAACCCGCCGTTGCTCGGCCCGGTCAAAGGCAGCGGCGCCTAAACAACCGTTATCATGGTGTACACAGCCGCCATTGAGTTTTAGTGTCTGTCCATTCAGCTGAAAACCTTTCTCTGTCGTAAATCTTAATGAACGGATTCCAAAATCTGTCCGGTTGCCATCAATCACCTTTTTATTGGAGATAATATTAATTTGAGCCCGGTATAGGTTAGGTTTTTTTGGCGACCATAAAAGTGGTTTTTCTACCTGTATATCCTGTATTACCTCCTTTTCACTATGCGCGTCTAACCTGACCTGGGTTTGCATTGAACCTGACTTTTTCAGCCCTGGGTCAAGGAGATTGGTCTGAACCGTAACCGTTTTAGGTAGCGCGGTTTCGTTCTTAACCCTTGTTTTAATCTTTACAGTGGCTTTTTTTTCAGCAACTTCAGGCGTTGAAATTCCTATCCCCCAATTAGGAATATGAACCTGCCCCGTTACCACCATCCACACATGACGATAGATGCCGGAGCCGCTATACCAACGGCTGTTTTTCTGTTTTGAATTATCTACCCTAACCGCAATCACATTTTGCTTTCCAAAATTAAGGTATGGACTAAGATCGTAGGTAAATGCAGAATATCCGTAAGGATAGGTGCCCAGTGATTTTCCATTGATAAAAACTTCCGAATTCATGTAAACTCCCTCAAAGTTTATGGAAATAAGCCTTCCCTTCCAGTCAGACGGCACCACAAATTTCTTTCTATACCAGCCTGTTCCCGATGGAAAAAAACCTCCGTCTCCACCAGTCGGATTTTTCGGACTGATCTTCCCTTCAATGCTCCAATCGTGCGGCAAATCGAGAGTTCTCCAATGCTGATCATCAAATTCAAAACTGCTTCCTCCCTTAACATCTCCCAGGTTAAATTTCCAATCATGATCAAAGAGCTGTTTACGCTGTACCTCCTCTTGCGCAATTAAAGCCAAAGGACCAACTGGTATGAGTAATATTAAAAGGATCAAAGATTTGAAAAAAGACATGGCCTATATATTTGGTGTTATCAAATATAAAAAACAAACGTTAAAATAACGATTATTATTCAACCGCAGTATGACTATATCAGTGATGTAGGAAAAGAAAAATGTGACCCGTTCGATCTAGGTCATCATCAGCACATCTTTTTCTTTGCAACAGCAAAACTTATTTGCGATAAACAGATTTGATCTGTCTTATTGTTTTTTGGCGAGTTGATTCTGAACTTCCTTCAGTACGTCACCATGAAAATATCCCGACCATTTGGATACAATTTTTCCTTTGGGATCAATAAGTACAAATGTTGGATAACCCGTAATACCATACTTGATGATCGTTTCCCCATAAAATCCTTTCCCATCCCAAAGACTTAGCCATTGCGGTTGGTCTCTATTTACACCCTTTAACCAGGTTTCTTTACCAGCGTCCACTGAAAACGAAATTATGTCCAGCTCCTGACGGTATGCCTGTGAGATTTTTTTTAATTCGGGAACCGATTCTATACAAGGGCCGCAGTATGTGACAGAAAAATCCAGCAATACATATTTGCCTTTTATTTCCGATAAAGTATGGCGCTTTCCATCCCTATCAAAACCGTTGAAATCAGGATAAGTATCCCCTACTTCAAGCGCATCACCCACGGTTAAAAAAGTTTTAATGCGCTTTGCATAAGAGGTGTTTTTGAACGTTGAATTCAGTGCGTTATAAAATTTACTGATGGTGTCTTTTGGAAAATCTCTTTTAAGGTAGAACAAGGCGTCGAGTGCTTCATAACTATTCAGGTTCTGTTTCACAAAATCCTTTCTAGTGAGCATATCCAAACTGTCCAGCCTAGCAATGACCTTCCATATTGCCTTACCTTTTGATTTTGCGCTATCCCCAGTCAAGGCCTGGTATTCTTCTACCAATTTGCTCCGCTTCTTATAACCTTCTTTGGTCAGGTAGATCATTTTGTTGTGCATGTCCTGAGTTTTAGAACCCGTTATTTTCAGATCAAAAGGAAAATCCTTGATATCCCCTCTTACATTGATCTTTTCATTTCCCATCAACAATGTGAAGTAATAAAACTTTTGCCCGGCATTTGTGGTAACCCATAAAGATTGGGGTTCTGCCCTGAGTTTTCCTTTAAAACTTAAAAAATTGTTTTTGATTATTGCGCTATCAATATTAGTATCGAAGGTGACATCGTTTAAATAAAATTTTGTACCATCTTCAAAACCAGTAATTTGAGCATTGATCACATATTGTTGACCAAGGGATTTAGTATTAACGAATATCCCGAGAAGCAAGAGCAGAAAAGCGTTTTTCATATATCCCCAAAGTAAGATTTTTCCCGGCAAAATACAATTTGCAAACAGATGAATTTCTTCAACAACCTGTCTATTGCCAGATTACCCGACACCTTTAAGCGATGTGCATCTTTTAATTTGTTCGCCGGTTAAAAGGAACAAAATGAACTGGTTGGCCAGCAACACCCTTTCAATCTTTCCAATGAACGAACGATAAGAAAGAAAACAACAAAAGAATGCCGCTTGAGAGCGGCATTCTTTTCAATACAGATCCAAAACAGGTAAAAATTTCCCGAAGGTTTGTTCTGGGAAAAAACTTACTGATAACCAGGGTTCTGTTTAAATTCGTCCTTATTGGTTACCGCATCTACCTGTGTTCTTGGGATGGGGCGTACAAGATGGAAGTCCTGTATTCCCCCTGCAGCATTCGAATTATTTGCCTTAACCCTTTCAATGAGTTTACCTGTTCGTTTGAGGTCGAACCAGCGAAGCTGTTCACCTGCAAATTCTCTTGCCCTTTCATCAAGGATCAGGTCTAAGGTTACCTGGCTACCGGTAAGCTGCATTTCGGCAACTTTACCTGCCTTAGCTGCCCTTGTACGCACAACATTTAAATAGGTTGCAGCCTGATCGGGATTTCCCAGATTGAATTCTGCTTCGGCGGCAATAAGATAAAGCTCAGCAAAGCGGATCACATAACTGTCCCGTGCACTCTGTGCCTCATTTGTACTCGTTCTGGTGGGATCATCGAACTTATTAAGCGATACATAATGCAACTGGTCTTTTACAGTACCGTTCGCATTATACACCGCATTCCGGTCATATACCTTATAAAGCTTGCCGATCGGTGCATACACCTTTTTTGTTGCAAATACAGCGGTATCTCCTATGGCCATACCCGCTGGTCTCGAGGTACTATTTGCAAACCATACGGTTTTAAATGAACCTTCATAGCGCGCATCGTTATCTGAATAAAGATCCAGCAGGAACCTTGTAGGCATATACCTGTTAAACGGCCGTCCGTTGGCAATATCCCTGAACATACCTGGCTGGTCATCGTATTTCATGGCGAAAAGCATGTGACCATTATTGCTCCCCCTACTGTGTCCAAGCGGGTTTAATATCGGATCGGAAAGATCGTTCAGGGAAAGATTTACGGCATAGTTTACCGCGTATACCACTTCCTTGTTTTTAAGGTTCGACATTTTCCATAAATCGGCATAATTAGGCAGCAAGGTAAAACCATAGCCCCCATTAATTACAGCAAGTGCCATGGCCTTTGCTTCAGTGTATTTTTTCTGGTTGAGGTACATCCTGGCCAAAAATGCCTGGGCTGCAGGTTTTGTAACCCTTCCATAATCGGTGGTTGTAACTGGAAGCCGTTCGACTGCAAAAAGCAGGTCATCAATAATCTGTTTGTTAAACGTTTCAACAGGCGTCTTATTTGCTGTGGTAATTACGCCCTGGGTTTCTGTGAGCGAAAAATGTACCCCGCCCCAGGTCTCCACAATATGCCAATAATAAAACGCCCTTAAAAACCTGAGCTCCGCCTCTCTTATTGGACGTGCAGTAGCGGACAGACCAGCACCAGAAATCCTGTTGATCCCTGTATTACAAAGGTTCACAGCAGCGTAAAGCTGTTGCCATTCTGTGGTAATGGCGCCGTTTGTTCCCTGCAGGTTAATGTATTGAGTGAGGTCTGTTGCCACATCTCCGGCACCGCTCATCCAAATGTCTGTTCCCATTTCCGAAAGGCCGAACCCTTCTTCTTTCCCATACCACCAGCGCTGGTAGGAATAGGCGGCGTTTACCAATGTTTCAAATCCTTCCGGAGTAGTGAAAACGCTTTCGGCAGTCATCCCCGAAGGGTTATATTCTTTTAACGATTTCTGGCAGGATGCAGTAAAAGTGAGTACACTTAACAACAGCAGTCCTTTAAATATATATTGTTTCATTATGTTTTCCTTTAATTTTCTAAAAAGTTGCATTCAGTCCGAAGGTGTATAGTTTGGTCATCGGCGCATTTTCCGATCCGCCCCTTTCAGGGTCATACTCCTTTAAAAAAGCCGAGCGGGTGTAGGTGAATGGGTTTCTTGCCGTAGCATATAAACGCAGGCTTTTAACAAAACTCTTCTGGATAACTTCTTTTGGAATGGTATAACCCAGGGTGATGTTACGTAGCCTTACATAAGACCCATCTACATAACCAAGGGATGAGGAATAAAGCGTTGAAGCCAGGGAAATATTTTTATTGGGACGCGGATAATCGTTGCTCGGGTTTTCTGGAGTCCAGTAGTTGATAACAGTTGTACTATTGCCAACACCCTGCGGATCATACCTTCTTAAAAAGTCAGGATATATAGTTTGTCCAATTCTGGCAAAAATATAAACATTAAGATCCCATGATTTATAATTAAAGGTATTTTCAAGCCCTCCGCTCCATTTTGGCCTGTTGGTACCAATAATCTTTCTATCATTGGTTGCATCAATTTTCCCGTCGTTATTGAGATCGGCCACACGTATATCGCCCGGCTTCTGTCCATATTTTGCAGCTTCTGTTTCCTCTCCGGTTTGCCAGATCCCGATTTTCTGATAGTCGTAAAAGGCCTGTACAGGCGAGCCTACAAACCAGGAGTTGAGCACATCCGATTGTGCCCCGCCGGCAAGTTCCGTTATCTTTTCAACATTTCTGCTAAAGGTGAGGTTGGTAGACCATTTGAAATCCTTGCCCTCCAGGTTTTTCGAAGAAATAAAGATTTCGATTCCCTTGTTCCTTGTTTTGGCAATATTCTGGGTTACTGAAGTCACCCCATCAGTTGGAGGCAAACTTCTGTTAAGAAGCAGGTCGTAAGTTTTAGAATCATAATAGTCGAAAGTTGCCGTAATCCTGTTTTTGAACAATCCAATCTCCAGTCCGAAATCGCTTGTTTTGGTCTTTTCCCAGGTGAGATCAACATTTCCGATCCTTGGAGAATAGGTATAGGCCGGTACAGCTGTTTCATCGTAGCCGAAAGCTATCCTTGAAAGGCTGCTCTGGGTAGAATATGCGCCAATATTATCACTTCCTGCAATACCATAGCTGTATTTTACTTTCAGGTCGCTGATTACCTTACTATCTTTCAGGAACTGCTCATCACTGATTCTCCACGCAACAGCACCCGAAGGAAAGAATGCCCATTGATTGGCCTCTGCAAGTTTAGAAGAACCATCAGTTCGTCCGGTGGCGGTTAATAGATATTTCCCTTTATAGGCATAATTAATCCTGCCGGCATAAGAGATCAGGTTGCTCATGTTATAGGCGGTAGTAACAGCCTGGTTCTGGGTATTGCCCAATGCATAAAAAAGCTGCGATTTGAGCAATTGGTTCTCTCCCGATGCAGCGATATTGTCAGACCGGTTAAAAAGCATACTATTAATCCCGGTAAGGGTAAACGAGTGGTCTTTTATTTCTTTGTTATAGGTTACAAAATTTTCAATATTGATTAAATGACTGTTCGAAGCCGAATATGTGGCCTTTGGAACCGAACCATTCCTGTCAATCGAATACCGGTCGGCAAACGTACCTGTTCTGTCGGTATTCAGGTTTGCACCCACATTCGACCTGATTACCAGCCCTTTTATTGGTTTTAGCTCCATATAAGCAGACAAGAGTGTACGGTTGATGATCGATTTTCCGGAATATACATCTGGCTGCTCATCTGCAAGGGGATTCACAGAGGTTCCCGCAAGCGGATAGACAATAAAATTGCCCTGTGCATCGAAAGCATCACCCAAAGGCGATATTTTGTTGGCCTGGTTTAAGGGATCCCTTCGGTTATCTATCTCGTAATGGGTAAACTGCGCCTGCATTCCCGTTGTGAAATACTTTCCGATGTTCTGATCGAGGTTTAACCGCGCCGAGTAACGTGCCGATCTGTCATTTTTGAGGATTCCTTTTTCATTTAAATAATCGAGTGAAAAGTAGGCCTTGGTTTTTTCGGTTCCAGCCCTAACACCGAGCTGATAATCCTGTTGGCTACCATCATGGAGCAAAAGGTCCTGATAATTGGTAAACTGGTTATTCTGAACCGCTGCATATTCGGCCGAATTAAAGATTTTGATATCATCGGCAGGGCTGGCCCAGTTTCCTGTGGTACGATAGGCCTGGCGGCGCTGCTCAACAAATTGCTGGCCATCCATTACACCCGGATACCGTGCAACCTGCGAGATCCCGTAATAGGAATTAAGTGATACAACAGCCTGTCCGGAAATTCCTTTTTTAGTGGTTACCAGGATTACACCATTGGCGCCTCTCGATCCGTATATTGCAGTAGAGGAAGCATCCTTGAGTATTTCCATTGAAGCAATATCGTTCGCATTTAGATCCTGCAAACTTCCATACTGCACACCATCAACAATAATAAGCGGACCGTTTCCTGCTGAAATGGAACGGGTACCCCTAATATTGATATTAACGCCCGATGAAGCTGAGCCACTGCTTCTGGTAATATCAACACCCGGTACTTTTCCCTGAATAGACTCAAGCGGATTTGCCGAAGGCACTTTAGCAATATCATCCCCCTTAACAGATACAACAGCGCCTGTAAGATCGCGCTTTTTTACCGTTCCATATCCAATAACAACAACATCGTTCAGGTTGGTTTCGTCTGCCGACATCTTGATACTAATTTGACGCTGTGCGCCCACAGTTACTTCGTGGTTCGCATAACCCACATAATTAAAAACGAGCACCGAAGCGTTATCTGGTACACTTATGCTAAATTTCCCATTGCCGTCTGAACTTGTGCCCTGGGTAGTGCCCTTAAGGAGTATACTCACCCCAATAAGGGTTTCACCGGTTTTGGCATCTGATACCTGGCCGGTAACGGTACGGTTCTGCGCTGTAGCAGTAAAAAAAAGAAGACAGCACATAGCCAACGATAGATACAATTTGATCATAATATTTGGTTAGGTTTTCAATAGCACATCAAATCGTAAAATTCGATGTACATGTTAATTATTAGTTAGATGCAAACAGCACAAAGACCTGAAATCCAGCACTGAACAGCACACCCAACAATCTTACGGAGTTTTAACCAGAGCCTGCAGTAAATTGGATTATTTATTTGTGCAATCGTTTGCGGAGCTTAATAAAGCAGAAATCAGAAAAGAATTTAGGCTAAAAACGATACCAGAGAAATTTAAAAAGCTGCAATTATATTATACAAGCTATGTTATATAAATAATGGTTCAACATGTAATTTTTCATATTGCCTTTCAGAGGAAATCAATCTTTCTTTTTTGATGTATTAATGGTAAAAACCAATAGATACGGCATTACGCAATCGATAACGGGAACGATTGCACAAATATTTAGACACAAAAATACTATTTAAACAGATACATCATGTAACTTAAGTAATACAACAACCGAATATTAACCAAATATGCTTAAAAAAATTTCTGTCCTGTTGTAAAAAATTCTAACCAAAAAAAACCAAAAATGAGAAACAAAAATCTATGCCATTATCTAATGGCTATTAGTATCCCTACGCTGATGTTCAGCTGCGAAAAGTCGGCTCAACTGAGTGACGAAACTAATAACACATTACTTTTAACCGACCAAACCATTCCGAACCCTGCAACAACCGAAGCCATATGTTATGCCAAAGCCTGGGCATCGCAAAACGGCGGCACTACCGGCGGTGGAGAAGTCAGCGCTACGGTGGTTACAAATTATGCCTCGTTAAAGTCGGCAATAGAAAATACAGCCATCAAGGTAATCCAGGTCAACGGCACAATAACAGTACCTTCTGGCGGAAGGATTTCCTTTCAGGACCAGACGGGAAAAACGCTCTTTGGTTCTACTGGTGCAAAGATCGTTTCAGCTGATCAGACCAAGGCCGGCTCAGGGATAATGTATGTAAAAAGATGCAAAAACATCATTATCCGGAACCTGATTTTTGAAGGTCCGGGCGCTTACGATGTTGACGGCTGGGATAATGTTACCTTAGATGCCTCCACCAATGTTTGGGTAGACCACTGTGAATTCAGGGACGGCGTTGACGGAAACTTTGACATCAAGGCTGCTTCCGATTTCATTACAGTTTCCTACTGCAAATTCACTTATCTAAAAGCACCAAGAGCAGGTGGCCCAGGGGGATCAGATGATCATCGCTTTTCTAACCTGATTGGCTCAGGTGATGATGTTACCTCAGACAGGGGGCATTTCCGTATTACCTTTGTACGCTGCTGGTGGGCCCAGGGCTGCGTTGCCAGAATGCCAAGGGTAAGGTTTGGCAAGGTGCATCTAGTGAACAACTACTTTAATAGCACGGCAAGTAAAAATTGCATACAGGCCGGTTTCGAATCAAATCTGTTGATCGAGTCAAATGTATTTGAAAATGTTAAGATCCCGATCGATCTGATGAACAACAGTGCTACGGCGGTACAGGAGAAAAACAGTATTTTCACATCTGTTACCGGAAATAAAGTTGGTAACGGTGTAACGGCTTTTACACCACCTTACAGCCTTACTGTGCTCAATGCTTCAACAGTAAAAGCAAATGTTACAGCATCTAATGGCGCAGGGGCTACGCTTTCGGGTAATAGCTGTACATCTCTATAGTCCAGACATCATTTAAATAAAAAAGACAGGGACTTGATGGCAGCATATACAACCGGTTAATTTAAGTTGATTAATATCCTAAAAAACCAAGGCTGGATCTTTCATGCTTCCAACCTTGGTTTTATTCATCCCCTCTAATGATAACCAAGGCAGAACCGCTGGTAAAACCATTTGACGATTATTACATTTAATTAAGAATTTTAGAATAAAAGCATCGTAAAAGTTGATTTAGAAATAATTTCCAGAATACAGATTAGCGGTTTAATTTATTTAATGTTTTGCGTATTGATCATTTAACCAGATATTTGTTATTAACATATCCTTTAATGCCTTCAAAAACCACATTACTCCATTCGCCTTCTCTGGAAATTTCGCTAAGATAATCGCCTTTTAAAATAACTTTTTTCTTTCTCGAAGTAACAGATGGTCCTGTTCTAAGGTTTAAAGCTGTCTTTGCCCTGTAGAGGTTGGCTACGTTTAGGGCAGCTCTTTTTAAATTGACATAACCATTTTTTTGATCGCCAATATTCCATTTGGCCTGCAATTGTTGCCAGGTGTAACCAAAATCGAATTGAAAATGTGGTGGATCTTTAAAACTCTTCCAATCGCCTCCCCACTCCCAACCGTTGGCCTTAAAAACGGCAACCACTTCTGTCCAATCGGCAACATCATCTTCGTCGAAATCTTTAGCCATATTCCATGAAGTTTCTTCGCCATCTATAATCAGGGCAAAATCCATCGCTAAACCATAATTATGTATCGATTGACCTGCCTTTGCATTAGTCACAATATTTCCCATTGGCTTACTTTTCGATTTGCCATCAGGATTCACCACCGTCCGGCCCAATTTATATAAAGCATCTTGCTCCTCAAACGTGCGCAAAGTAGCAGTTATTCTGGCTTGTGCCCTACCCGTTAACTTTAATTCGGCTTTAGAAAAAGTCTCTGTTGCTAAAGCCCTTAAATCAGGGTGTAATAATTGAATTCTGGTTTGGCTTAATTTATCCATATATTAAAGTTTATAAACCTTTTTATTTTGGCACAATTAACGATTACAAACGCTATCAGAATAGATAATCCATTAGGTAACAAACATAAACTTGAAAAGTTCTACATCCGAGAAGGCCTACATTAAGCTCCAGAACAACAAAAAACCTTATAAATCCTAATTTTAAGAAATTTACCGCGCTGATTTTTAAGCATTAAGAATTTCATCCGAAAAATTAATTTTATTTTTTTGCTTTAAAAACTTTAATTCCTATATTTGCAACCCCAAAGGAATACAACACTATGTATTAATTTGCGAAAGTAGCTCAGTTGGTAGAGCACGACCTTGCCAAGGTCGGGGTCGCGAGTTCGAATCTCGTCTTTCGCTCTAAATGCCTTCCTACCAGAAGGCATTTATTTTAAAGTTAACCTACCGAAGGATTTCGGAACAGGCTAATGCTCGGGTGGTGGAACTGGTAGACACGCAGGACTTAAAATCCTGTGCTTTCAAAGGCGTGCGGGTTCGATTCCCGCCCCGAGTACTCAAAAAATCGAACGAAAACCTTTCAGAAATGAAAGGTTTTTTTTTGTTTCTAGTCATTTTTCTTTTAAGTTGAATTCTTTTGTTTACAGCTTATATGCTACGTTCTGAGAAAATCGGAAAATTTTATGTTGGGCATACCTAAGATATTACAAAAGACTTCTTCGGCATAATAAAGGCCAGGTAACTTCAACCAGAGGGAAAGGTCCATGGATTATTGTTTACCAAGAATATTTTCCTAGTCGAGCACAAGCTGTACTGAGAGAACTTGAAATCAAGTCGAAAAAGAGCAGTAAATATATCGAAAGGCTAATTGTCGATGGTGGAACTGGTGGACACGTCCCGACCTAAAGTCGGGATGCTTTCAAAGGCGTGCGGGTTCGATTCCCGCCCCGGTACTTAAGGAAACGAACTACATGTTCTGTTTCCTTTTTTTTATGCACTTAAAATACTAAATTGCAAGCACTTAAAAAACAAAACCTAAGTGTTCGACATTAGTAGAATTTATTGCAACACTATCTAGTTTTTGAGTGTTCAACGCTCCCAAAAGGTTTACGCTATATTTTTGACATCAAGGAGTAATTCTTCGAATTTAAGCGAAATGAAGGCTGTATGAAGCTCTAATGGTCAAAGGCAAGGGCTAATCTATCAGCCCTTCTAAGCTACTATCGCATTTTTTTGGGGATTTCGTAACTTGCAGTACCCCGAGGGTCTGCTTTGGGCTATTTTGAGTTCCTGAACGCATTATTTCGTAAATAGCTGAATCTAGAAAGCAGTTGGGGGGGGGAGTTGTTGGTATTTGTTCAGAGGGAAAGGAACAATATTGTATTACTCGGCAATCCATTTGGCGGCCACTTTGCACTGAAATGGAGGGGGCACTATCAGTGAAATATGCAATCATAGTCCCTCCATAGTAAAATAGGCAGCTTTTTTTATAAAATTATAACCAGCATTATCAATGGCATCCAACGTAAATCGATACTTTCTGTCATCAATATAAAACTCCTTAGAAGAATTCTCTTGAATAAAGAAATTATGTTTTAAGACATCTTTATCATCCCTGATATTGATTACAGCATAATCTTTTGAATTACTTACTTTAGAAACTATAATTTTATAGTTGTTAAAACGACGAAAATATCCTTTTTTAGCCCAGCTAGAAATGTAGTTATTTGAACTGTCAGATTTTAATCTATCTACCTCATCTTCTAAACTACCTTCTTTAATTGGTAAAAAATTAACTATTTTTTTTCTAACATAACAAGCATAGTTCATTGCACCTCCTTCAAGAATAGAATAAGATATCCAAACATATCCTCTATCTCCCCAACCAACTCCCCAAGAATTCAATACTTTGAACGCTTTAATGTCCTCCCTATACCCAACAATAACCATTGCATGGCTAAAATTAGATGCAGCTGCTGTTTTCCAAAAAGGATTTGACTTAGTAATATTTCCAGAAGTTTGAAAATACTTATCAATCTTTACACTTAGCACTAAAGGGATATTGTCGTTCAGCACCTTTTTAATCGTATAGGTATCATTAACTTCAACAACTTCATAGTTTGGCATTGCTGCTTTACTCGCTTTAATTTTAAGAATTGGATCCAACTTCATTGTACAAACGGTAGGACTATACTTTAAATCTAAGTATTTTACTCCTCCATCTTGTAAAATCTTACCAAGCATTGTTATCGATCGTGCCGTAAAATCGCAGCCCTCATTACCTTGGTTATAATATTGATAAACATATTCTGGGCTATACACTTTTTTAAAGTCAGTATTTTTATTACCGTCAATTAAAGATTTATGCTTATCCAACACACTTCTTAAAGCATACGTCGTTGCAAATGCCCAGCAAGATTGTTTGCTTTTCCCTTGGTAACCTGCAACTGGCATCATATATTCTAAATCAATACTATTTTCTAACGGATTTTGGCTTTTATTGTAAATCACTGGGCTGCCCTCTTTAATTTCTAGAGCACTTGTTTCCTTTTCTCCAGTTGGGTAAACCTCTTGGGCAATTGACAAGAAAGGAATTAAAGAAAACCCAAACATTAATAAAACCGAAATCTTACAGTAAGGCATCTTTAAGTGAGATTAAATCGATACTAACTACTCTATCTTGTGAAAACTTATTGTTGCTAGAATAAGCTCTTCCATCTGCTGTTACAAAACTTGCATTTACTTTTGCCGTTAAATCTGCCTCAACAAATCTTTTATTATTAATTAGTGTAAGAGTTGCAGTTTTCACAAAAAAATATTTTTTAAGGTCTGCTGCAGGAAGCGTACTAATAAGTGCTTTTATGGCATCCTTATCTACATAATTTTTTGGCACTATAGAAGTTGTTACATCTTGTATAACAATTTCCATAATTTCTTTTGCACCTACGGATGCTGAGCCGATTAAGGCAGTTGCATTAAAGTTTGCCGTATTATTAATTTTGCTGCTATAAACTATCGCATTATCCAGCGATTTAATACTTGGAGCTAATGAATCTAGCAATACAGGATCAAGCGTCACAATTGTATACGAAGAGTCAGTTTCGTCAAATTTCACTATATTCCCAGGGATGTAAACAAGGTCATAACTTAAACCGGCTAAGCCTTGAAATATTTTTCTTTTAGTATAGTATTTTGGCAAGGCTTCTATAACAAGAGGATTCTTTCCTCCAGCAGCTCCTTCCTCAACTAGTGATGCTTCACTTGGCAATTTGTTAATATCAAATATTTTAAATTTATTTTTGCTATTTTCGTCAAGCTCAATTTTTTTTGTTTGTTTACAAGATGTTAAAAAAAATAGCGCCAACGCTATAACTGATAGAGTGTGAACTTTGATTTTCATAAAATTATTTTTGAGTGGTTAATTGATTTATTTTAAGATTGAACTTTATAGAACTAACGTAGTAAATAATTTCATAAATACCTAATTTTAAATATTTTATCAAATTATTTATTCCAAAACCGACCGATTTGCCTAGGTGTTGTAAAAATCTCTCATCCCTTCGCCCATCAAACACTCAAAAGATTTTTGCAACTGCAGGTCTGGCATGATCTTCCTCGCTATTTTCTAGATTAACTTTCTCCAAAATCCTTTCTAATAACTCCAAGAAGCCAGAAAGGTGTTCTAATAATTTCTCGTTCACTGTACATACAAAAAATCGAACGAAAACCTTTCAGAAATGAAAGGTTTTTTTGTTTAAAAATTATTTATCCTCATCATTTAAATGAGGAATCTGGAAAAAAGAGGATCAAGAATCTATTTCAATTATTATTATGATCATATATAATTGGCAAATATCGCCTTATAATTGTCTTGTTTCGCCCCATGCTGCGCCTACGTTATAGCATATATTTGTACAGCAGCTTACCTGTAAAACCTGCACCCCATGTAAAATGAACCCGCTAACCGAACTCATAGCACCAAAGAACCGTAAATATTTAGAAAGCCTGCTGCTAAAACTTCAAGCAAACACTTCTGCTGTTTGGGGAAAAATGACCGCACAACAAATGGTTGAACACTTGATAAGCCAGGTTGAATATACCAATGGTAAAAAGAAACCTTTCTGTGAAGTTTCAGAAGAAGAAGCAAATAGCGCCAGACAAATCAATATCTACACCGCTGTAGAGATACCAAGGAATGTAGCATTCGGAACACCTCAGCAAAAGTTACTGCATCTAGATCTGTTTAGTGCCACTAAACAGTTAATGACGGAACTTCGTGATTTTGACCGGTATTTCGCTGAACCGGGAAAAACCGAAATACATGGCGCATTTGGACCAATGACCTATAAAGAATGGCTGATATGGCATAGCAAACATTTCTACCACCATTTGCAGCAATTCGGGTTAATAACAGCGTCAGCCATTTAAGATTACCCAGGTTCTTGTATATGCCCAAAGCTACTAACTGCCGTCCATTACCAATAATTAGCTTCTGAAGCGGTATTTGAGTACCACCATGGTGATATTCAATCCAAGCGCTAAAAAGTTCGTTGAGATAATTGCAATGTCAGACTTATCGAAACCATAATACACCCAAAGCGCATTACCGGTCATCATTACAATAAACATAAATACCGATACCTCCCGCGCCTTTTTCTTTTTAAGTGTTTTTATAATTTGCGGAACGATCGAAGATGAGGTAAAGATACCCGCTACAATACCAATGATATCAATTAGATCCATGTATCATGTTAAATTTAAAACCAAAAATTACTGATCCGCTTAATATAAAAAATCAACAATAATTTGCCCTTACGAGGCCTTTCCTTTATGTTCCCAGTGGTCTTTTATCTTTTTACCACCTTCAATTTTTAAGCGACGGGCATACCTTTCTCCAGCGATTCTTCCATTTTCGGTTTTCCTTCCAATAAATAACAGGATTGGCCTACCTCCATCATCGGTTCTAAAGGCCAGATCATATCGACCAAATCTGACCTCAATCATTGAAGAAGGCTCATACTGCTTCCCGAGGACATTCAGTATCGGATCTTTTAATTTCATAGTTTTAATGAAAGAATGCTAATTCCATACGGTACTACTAACAGGCGAACGGCAAGAGCTGTTTAGATGGCATTGGCCTGCCGTTTACTTTCACTGTTATGGCTGAGCATCCTGCTGATCATGTCCCTGGGTTTTTACTATTTTATTGTAAATACCCAGTAGCAGGAATGGTGCAGCCCATTGCCCTACAAATAAAGCATTGTGACGATGTCCGAGACATTTCAAAGTCAATGATATACCCATGGAGGCAAGTGAGGCCCATAAAAAGGTATCGGATGGTAGTTTTGATGTTTGTTCCTCTATTACGCGGGCTACTTTTCCCTCGTTGTGTGATTCATTTTGCAATTCCATAATGATAAATAAGGTGATTAAAGTGATTGTACTTAGATATCTTTTTTAACAGATTTCTATTATTACGACAAGCGGATTTCCCTAAAAGTTCAATATTTTTTCAAAACAGGTATTTTGCATCACAAACAGGTAATTATCGGCATATGTTTAATGCGGAAAACGCAGCATGGTTAATTGCTTGTAAACAAAATAATCGTAAACAAAAAAGGCTTTCTTTGCCATAAAGAAAGCCTTTGCCAGAAGAATATCCGCTTAACTTAAGATAATCTGGTAATTTACGTTTACTCTTTTCGGATAATTGCTTTCCTCACTGTTTAAGGAAACAAATGCCGCATTGCCATGAACTTCATTTTTCAACGCATGTTCATAATGCGATTGGATAGCTTCTTGATAATCGTGCTGAAGGTTTTTCGTTGTTTCGGCTAAAAGATTTCTATCATTCAGGTTTTCTGGCAACAATGTAATATCGCAGTTTCCATCACTGATTTCTTTGACTAAGTATTTCATCTTTGGTTTTAAATCTTCGTTTCCTGTTTTATAAATAAGATTTCGAGAACGGTCAAAAATATGGTAAGTCTTTAGTTTGTATGTAATCTAAAAGTTAATTTTTTACTTAAAATGATGTATTAATTTTAATGCAGGCTACATTACTATCGCTACATCATTTTTATTTCATTGCGATTAGCATCTTTACGAGTCTGCTCATTATTTTTATCGGTTGGATTGCAGGCACGCTCAAAACTGAAGTTGTGCCCAGCTTGCTGCCGAAACTATGTTAAGGTTTTGCATTAAAATAATTGCTTAAGAAAACGCTTTGAAATTTAATCGCATTGGCCCAATAATCCCAGTTGTGTACACCGGGTCTGGTGGCAAAATCATGAGGAATGTTGTTATACAAGAGCTCATCGTGCAAACGTACATTCATTTTATAGAAAAAATCTTCAGTACCACATTCAATGGCAATAGCAAGTGATCCTGGCTTAATGCGATAAATCATATCAATCACACTGTTCTGTTTCCAACGTTCTGGAAATTCATCCTGTGTTCCCAATCTTTTTGAGATATTCCACCCATTTGGAAAAGGTTTAATGTCTACACCACCACTCATACTGCCTACGGCACCATAAACATCCTGGTGTTTAATGGCCAGGTATAGTGCGCCATGGCCGCCCATACTCAAACCGGTAATGGCCCTACCCTTTTTTTCGGCTATGGTTTTATAATGTTCATCAATATAACTTACCAGCTCTTTAGCCACGTAGGTTTCATATTTCCATGCAGGATCTACCGGACTATCGAAATACCAACTGGTTACATTACCATCAGGGCACACAATAATAAACTGGTATTGATCGGCCAGATTTTTAATCCCTGGCACTTTTTTGGCCCATTCGGCATAGTTACCACCAGCACCATGGAGCAGGTAAACCACCGGAAAAGTTTTTCCAGTTTTATAGCTATCAGGCTTAATTACCACTGCTTTAATAGTTTTGTTCATCGATCTGCTAAAGGTTAACACAGTATCCACTTCCGCAGCGCTTAAAACGTGGCTAAACAAAAACAAACAGATGGCAATTAAAAAACTATTTTTCATGGGGAATTTTTAATTATTATTATAATATGGTGCTAAATTTATAAAATAACTGGATACTGTTTGCTATTTCTGCGAATTGACTCCAAAAAATAATGATACCTTGCTCATCTATTCCTTAAACAGCTAAAAAATTTTAAAACAATTTTATTACCTTTTGGTTGTTGAACGGTGAACCCATCTAAAAATGCTTAAAACCTACCCTTTTTACCTCAAAGCTCCTGTAATTCTTTTAGGATTAGTAACTACAGTATTTATAATGAGTGTGCTGAGAGATATTCTTGTGCCACTTGCTTTCGCTGCCTTAATTGCGATATTACTTAACCCGCTTACCAATCGTTTTGAAAGAAAAATGCCTAAAATAGTAAGCGTTATGCTGGCTATGATTATCGGTATTGTTGTCGTAATTGCCATACTCTATTTTCTATCCTCGCAGGTTGCCCACTTTTTCGACGATCTGGAAAGCATTAAACACAAATTATCGCAACTGTTAGAAGAAATCAGAACCTGGTTACAAACCACCTTTGGTATTTCCTCGCAAAAACAGATGCAAATGGTTAACGATGCCGCAAATGGAAGTAAAGCTTTAATTGGCCAAACCTTAAGTGGCTTAATGGGTGTGCTCAGTGTTGTTTTTCTGATCCCCGTTTATACTTTTCTGATCTTGCTGTACAAAACATTGATCCTTAATTTTATTTATGAAGTGTTTTCGGAGGAGAACAAACAAAAAGTTGCCGAGATTTTAGGCGAAACGAAAGCAGCAATACAAAGTTATATTATCGGTTTATTGATCGAAACTTCAATTGTGGCAGTAATGAACTCCGCTGCCCTGCTGATCCTCGGTGTACAAAATGCCATTTTAATTGGTGTTATAGGGGCAATACTGAATCTGCTACCCTACATTGGTGGTATTATAGCGATAGCTTTACCTGTGTTAATGGCAACTTTAACCATGGATGGTTTTACCACTCAATTATTAATTATAGGTGCTTATGCACTCATCCAGTTTATCGATAACAATATCCTTGTACCGCGCATTGTTTCGAGCAAGGTACAGATCAACGCACTTATTTCTATCGTAATTGTATTAATGGGTGCCGCATTGTGGGGTATACCCGGAATGTTTCTTTCTATTCCATTTATTGCGGTACTGAAAATCATTTTTGACCGGATTGATGGACTTAAACCCTGGGGGAAATTGCTGGGCGATAATATCCCGACTGAACACATGGGGCAGGTGAAAAGGTTTAGAAGGAAGAAAAAGTTGGTTACAGAAAATTAGCATATTTCAACGCCCAGCCGATCATCTGAATACAGGCCATGCCACCTAGACCCGATTGAAGTGAGCATCCCGATAATTCACCGGGATAAAACGGAAAGCGGGAGGAAACCTGGATATGTTGTACTGGCACTGCTCTCCTATTAACTTTTATATGTTTTTTTTTCTGAAAACGGGCGTTTAGTAATAATCGGGAACAGCAGCCCCGTTATTCGCTATAGCTCCGATAAAGGATCGGAGGCTACCGCTGCTACCGGGTTTAGAAACAAGGGCTGGTGCAATAAATAGCAATTTGCCTATTGCCCTTCGACTTCGTTACCATTAACAGACCTCAATAGAATGATCGTCATCTCGACTGTAGCGCAGCGAAATGGAGAGATCTTTGTACCAAGTTATTGAATCAAATTTAAAAGATTTTGCTTCGCGGAGTCTTTGGGTTTTCCACCACGGTCGAAATGACGATACTTCTAATCGGCTCACCTCTTTTAAATTCTCCTGTCTTTTATATTGATTTTCACACCATAAATTACTCCTTGAGCGGGCAATCGCTTCGTTACCCCATCATGCAACTAAATTATTGCTGGAAACACACATCACTTGTAAATTTTATTACTTTTGGTTTACGTTAATCAACATGAAACTAACCTCTTTTCTTTGCCTGACATTACTGTTTACGTCACTATTTTCCAAAAGCTTTGCTCAAAACAAGTTACAATCATCGTCGTTCATCACTTTTAACGGTTACAGCCATACCGTAGCAGAAAAATTCGGGAAAAGCGAACCGGTAACCGTTGCTTTTTTAGGCGGGTCGATTACCAATATGGAAGGCTGGCGTGGATTGGTAAGTAACTATTTAACCAAAACTTATCCACAAACAAAATTCAGGTTCATTAATGCAGGTATTCCATCATTGGGCAGTTTACCACACGCGTTCCGCCTTCAGCGCGATGTACTCGACAGTGGAAAAATTGATCTCCTGTTTCTAGAATCGGCCGTTAACGACCATGTCAACAAAACCGCTGAACAAACACAGCGCCGTGCTTTAGAAGGCATTATCAGACACACCTTAGCTAAAAATCCGAAAACGGATATCGTAATGATGGCTTTTGCAGATGAAGATAAAAATGATGATTTTAATAAAGGTAAAATCCCAACAGAAGTAAAAGTACACAGCGATTTGGCTGAGTATTATCACTTGCCATTTATTAACCTGGCTTTAGAAGTTGACAAACGTATTGCCAATGGCGAATTTACCTGGAAGAATGATTTTAAAGACCTGCATCCATCACCCTTTGGCCAACAACTTTATTTCAATACAATAAAAACTTATCTGGAAGAAAATCAGAAAAATATCGACAAGAAAGCTTCTGCAGGCCTTCCTAAAATCATTGATAAATTTGCTTATACCAAAGGACAATACCTTAGCATTAATAGCGCAGAAAACTTAAATACTTTTAGCATCAATAAAAATTGGAAGCCAACTGACGGGCTGGAAGGAAGACCAGGTTTTGTTAATATCCCAGTGCTCGAAAGCAATACCAGGAACAGTACCTTCGATCTGATTTTTAAAGGAAATGCTGTGGGGATTGCTATTTTATCAGGTCCGGATGCAGGTGTACTTCATTACCGCATAGATGACGGAGAAGAAAAAATGATCGATCTTTACACCCAATGGAGTTCAAGCTTGCATTTGCCATGGTACCTGCTACTGGGCGATCGACTCACTAACGGAACGCATAAATTAAGTGTACGGATCAGTGACCAGCACAACTCAAAATCAACAGGTTATGCCTGTCGCATTGCTTACTTTTTAGTGAACGCCAATTAAGATTCTTTAAAACAAGCGTTTATCAATATATCGTCCCCGTTCTTCGCCCTATCGTGTGGACACATCTTTGATGCGTGGATTTTTAGGCGTTTTGCTAACCTGCTTTAATCATACACAGGTTTTACCGAAGAACGCCGTCAATCCCAAGGGCCGGAGAAATCAAAAAAACAGGTGCAGAATAGAACAAATAGCATTACCAAACCTAAAACGCAGTGGTTTTGTGTTTATAACGCTAATTTAAAGTTTTAAAGAAGTATTGAACACAAAACGAAGTGCCGCTGTTTTTTTGATGTGCGTAGGATTGTGTGGACGCCCATTGTTGGATTGACAGAGCGCTTTGGGTACTTTGGCGCTCCAAAGTACCATGCCACCGCGGCATAGAGCGGAAAACGTAAATATTTGCATTTAGAGTTACTTAACAGCGGCAAAGATGCTGATCCCGAACATTCGGGACAGCATGACGATCGCCTTAGGCAAAGGAACTAAAAACAAATTAGATAAAAAAGATGTGTCCACACGATAGGTTTGTAGCGGGGATGGATGAGCGTAGCGATTTTATCACCTTTGTATTTCCTATCTCGCATTATAAATGCGAGTCTCGTTAATCCCCGTTGCAAACGGGGACTATCTCTGATACGACCTATCGAAAACAGATTTCTGATCTGCAAATAAGTTGTTATATATTTGCGCTGTACATAGAAAATCGATTTAGTTTAACCAAACAATATCAATTCTCATTTGCTTATATAAACAAAATCCTCATGAAAAACATCAAATTAATCATCCCAGCACTTTTAGTATTATTGTCTGCCTGCAGCGAGGCCACCAGAAACACCGCAAACAGTAAAAGCGAAAGCATGTCTCAAACTACTGCTAATAAAACCGACTCGCTTGAGGTTAAAATGAAAATAAATGGCAATGTAGCTGCCGGCGATCCACTATTGCTAAGGTTTGTAGTGTACAACAATACCGATAGTATAAAAACTTTCTGTATCTGGCATACACCTTTCGAGCCTTTAATGAGCAGTTATTTAAGCATTACCAACGAAAAAGGAGAAGAAGCACAGTATAAAGGTGCAATGGCTAAAAGAGTAATGCCACCTCCTGCATCGAGTTATTCGAAGGTAAACCCAGGTGATAGCCTGGTTGCAAATGCCGATTTGCTTAAAGCCTACGATCTGAAAAAAGGATCAAGCTATAAGGCAGTTTACACAGGCGGAAATATGAGCGGCTTAGTATCCAAAGACACGGTAACCTTTATTTATACGGAACTGCACTAGCATTAAACTCGGATTAAAGAATAAAATATTCGATAATTTTTAGTCATTTAGGCTTAGTTGGCCGTATGGAGATGCACACAGGTATTTTAAATTAATTACCTGTGTGCATTCTTTTTATCTAATGGTTAACCATTTCTCCAATTGTAAAGCTTAAAAAACAATAGTAGCATATTACCCCTTAATTTGTCGCATTTACGCTTTCCGAGTTGGTAAAGTTCCTATAACTTTACTAAAAAATTAAACACCTTAAAACATGGAAAATAAAACATCAATCACCGTAGAAACGACAGTAAATGCACCTGTAGAAAAAGTTTGGGAATTTTGGAATAACCCGGATCACATTACCAAATGGGCATTTGCCTCACCAGATTGGCATACCCCTTATTCAGAAAACGATTTAAAAGTTGGTGGTAAATTTAAAAGCACTATGGCGGCAAAAGATGGCAGCATGAGTTTTGATTTCGGCGGAACCTATACCACGGTTGATCAGCATAAAAAAATCGAATATACCATGGAAGATGGCAGAACCGTAAGCATTATTTTTGATGCACTGAGCGAACAAACCAGGGTAACCGAAACTTTCGATGCCGAAGCTACCAATCCGATCGAAATGCAACGTGGTGGCTGGCAGGCCATTCTGGATAATTTTAAAAGTTATACTGAGCTGTCATAACACGTTATTAGTAACGGGCTGTATCATATTTATAATTCCATCCGAATTTGTTACGTTGAACTTCCTGAAGAATCATACGCTGTGGATACATCTTTTGCTATATCCTTAGCATTAACCGTCATTGCCAGCTTGACTGGCAATCTTAATGCAACAAGAAAGGTTTTCCATTCATCATGCGTCATTCCGGTGAAAACGAGACACTTAAACAAGTCGTTCGACAGGCTTCCATTGACAAGTCCCAATAGAAAATCGTCATCTCGACTGTAGCGCAGCGAAATGGAGAGATCTTTGTACCAAGTTATTGAAATCAAATTTAAAGATTTCTCCTCCGAAGGAGTTCCTTTGGAGCACTACGGTCGAAATGACGATATTTCAGGACCATTTACTTACTTTGTCCATTTGTCACTAATATTCATTTTTATGATACAGCCTCTTCTTATTTTTAGCAGCAGAAACTGACCCTTTTTACTCCTTAAGTAACAATTCGATTATTATTTGATTCGCATAATTTTTGATTTGAACCGAATACTTTGATATAGTGATCATCATTTACATTTGCCGTGTAAATTATACACTATGTCTCGTACATCTTTATTTTATTTTTCATTATTACTCTTTATCAGTCTATCAATCGGCGTAAATGCACAAACGCTTAGCCTTAAACAAGCTGTTAACACTGCATTAAACAATTATGGCACCATTAAGGCCAAAGATAATTATGCCAATGCATCAAAATCATCTATCCAACAGGCCAAAAGAGAGTATTTACCAAACTTCAGTTTAAGTGCCCAACAGGATTATGGTACCATTAACGGCCAAAACGGACCGCAATATGGTCTTGGTGGTTTGGGAACGGCCTCATCTGGTCCTGCTCTAGACAAACAAAACTGGAATGCCGCATTTGGCGGGCTCTATCTGGCCAATGTAAACTGGGATTTCTTCACTTTTGGAAAAATAAGAGAACGCATTAAAATTGCCGATGCCGCTTACCAAAGAGACAAAAATGACCTGGAACAGGAAAAATTCCAGCAGGAAATCCGTGTTTCTGCCGCTTATTTAAATTTGCTGGCCGCACAAAGGTTAAGCAAATCGCAACAGAAAAATCTCGATCGCGCTATTACCTTTAAAAATACGGCCATCATCAGGGCTAAAAACGGATTAATTGCGGGAGTAGATTCTTCTTTCGCAAAAGCAGAAGTTTCTAATGCCAAAATTGCACTAACAAAAGCTAAAGATTTAGAGCAGGAACAGGCCAACCGTTTGGGTGTGTTAATGGGATTAACTTCAACCTCATACGAGTTAGATACCGCCTCGATTACACGTATCCCTGGCAACCTGCTGGAAGATACAGTGATCAAAAGCGCACATCCACTATTAAAGTTTTACCAAAACCGTGTTGATGTTAGCCAGCAACAGGTTAATTATTTCAAAAAACTATACTACCCTACGTTTAGCTTATTCGGAGTAATGCAGGGCCGTGGTTCAGGTTTTAGTCCGGGTTATGCCTTAGATCAGACTGCTTATTCTACCAGTTATGCTGATGGTATAAACCCTACCCGCGGAAACTATTTGATTGGCATAGGAATGACCTGGAACCTGTCAACCTTACTTAAAAACCGCCCACAGGTACGTGCACAGGAATACATTAGCCAGGGCTTAAAGGAAGAATATAATCTGCTTGATCAGCAACTTAAAGCACAATTGGCACTTGCAGAAACTAAACTGACCAACGCTTTGGCCAATTACCGAGAAGCACCTGTTCAGGTAAAAGCAGCATCTGATGCTTATCTGCAGAAAAATACGCTCTACAAAAACGGACTTACCACGTTAGTAGATCTTACACAGGCCCTGTTTACGTTAAACAGAGCCGAAACCGATCGGGATATTGCCTTTACCAATGTTTGGCAGGCCTTGCTGTTAAAATCGGCAGCACTTGGCAATTACGACATATTTATCAACGAATTTTAATCTGGCTACATAAAAATGAATTTAATCCGTTTCGCACTCCGCAAGCCCATATCCATCTTAGTTTTAGTAGCTGGATTGTTTTTTTTCGGTATTGGGGCCATCAATCAGATCAAGGTTGATATTCTTCCGCAGATGAACCTTCCGGTAATTTATATCGCGCACCCTTTTGGTGGTTATACTCCCGACCAGATGGAGGCTTACTTTGGTAAACAGTACGTTAACATCCTGCTTTTTGCAAACGGTATTAAAAGTATCGAAACCAAAAATACGCAGGGTTTAATGTTAATGAAGCTAACCTATTACGAGGGTACCAACATGGCCCAGGCAGCTGCAGAACTAAGTGCGCTATCTACAAGGGCGCAAGCTATTTTCCCGCCAGGTTCGCAACCACCGTTCGTGATCCGTTTTGATGCTTCATCGCTTCCTGTTGGACAATTGGTATTAAGCAGCCCTATCCGCACCAACAATGAATTACAGGATCTGGCCAATACTTATGTGCGTCCTAGTTTTTCAGCTATACCAGGTTTGCTCTCTCCTGCCCCTTTTGGAGGTAGTCCAAGAACGATAGAAATCAATGTAAATCCGTCGCTGTTGCGTTCACATAACCTAACGGTAGATCAAGTGGTAGAAGCCATCAGGCTAAATAACCAGACCGCACCTTCAGGAAATGTGAGGATTGGCGATAAAAACTATATCACACCAACCAATTATACCATTAAAAAGGTTAAAGATTTTGAAAACATTCCTTTATTTAAAGGTAGTGTGCAAAATTTGCAGCTCCGCGATGTAGCAACGGTTAAAGATGGTGCCGATTTAGTAGCAGGTTATGCCTTAATCAATGGCAAGCGTTCGGTATACTTAAGTATCGCTAAATCTGGAGATGCCTCTACCTGGGATGTGGTTAAAAATTTAAAGAAAAACCTACCGAACATCCAAAATACCTTACCGGAAGATGTTAAGCTTTCTTATGAGTTCGACCAGTCTGTTTATGTAATCAACGCGGTAAAAAGTCTGATCAGTGAGGGCGCAATCGGTGCAATATTAACAGGTTTGATGGTTTTACTTTTCCTGGGCGATAAACGTGCGGCATTGATTGTAATCCTCACCATTCCAACCTCTATTATTGCTGGTGTTTTGTTTCTAAAATTGTTCGGACAAACAATCAATATCATGACGCTGAGCGGATTGGCTTTAGCCATTGGTATTCTGGTAGATGAATCGACTGTAACGATAGAAAACATCCACCAGCATTTTGATATGGGCAAACCCAAGGCCCTGGCCATTTGGGATGCCTGTAAGGAAATCGCTTTCCCTAAATTGTTAATCCTGTTTTGTATCCTTGCCGTATTTGCACCTGCCTTTACCATGACAGGGATTCCAGGGGCATTATTCTTACCCTTGGCATTGGCAATCGGCTTTTCGATGGTGGTTTCGTTCCTGTTATCACAAACTTTCGTACCAATTATGGCCAACTGGCTAATGGTTGCACACCCTAAAAAAGGCAGTGAACATCACCCGGGCATTACACAGGATGAAGCTGATTTTGCCGCAACCGGCGTTACACTCGAATCGGAAAAAGATACCTTGAACCAAAAAAGAGTACTGGTTGAACGTGAAGATTTTAGTGGCAATGGCAAAATTGGTTTTTTTGATAGATTCCGGAACCGTTTTATGCGTTTCCTTGATCGGATACTGCCTTACCGAAAATCTGTCGTTTTGGTTTATTTGGTGGTAATTATCGGTTTAGCTGCCCTGTTACTGGCCAATATTGGTCGCGATGTTTTGCCGAGAGTTAATTCAAGTCAGTTTCAGTTGCGTTTACGTGCACCCGATGGAACACGTTTAGAACGTACCGAAGAAAAAGCGAATGTGGTTTTATCTGAGCTGAAAAAAATGGTCGGCGAAGAGCATATGGCCATCTCTTCTGTTTTTGTTGGCCAACACCCTGCCCAGTTTTCGGTAAACCCCATCTATCAGTTTATGGCAGGCCCACACGAAGCTGTTTTCCAGGTGAGTTTAAAAGATTTCGAGGAAGATATGGACGATTTTAAAGATCAGTTCAGGGAGAAAATCAAAAAAGTCCTGCCTGATGTTAAACTTTCTTTCGAACCGATAGAGCTAACGGATAAGGTTTTGAGCCAAGGCTCTCCTACTCCTGTTGAAGTGCGTATTGCAGGCAAAAACAAAAAGCTGAATGAAAAGTATGCCAATAAAATCCTCGCAGAACTGAAGGAAATACCTTACATGCGCGATGTTCAACTCGCACAGCCCATTAAATATCCATCGTTGAATATCGATATCGACAGGACCCGTGCGGCACAGATCGGGGTAGATATGGCCGATATTTCTAGATCATTGATTGCCTCAACTTCATCATCACGTTATACGGACAAAAATATCTGGTTAGATGAAAAATCGGCTTTGCCTTATAGTGTTCAGGTTCAGGTACCACTTAACCAAATGACCAGTAAAGATGATATTGGAGAAATTCCGCTATTGAAAAATTCGGCGCGACCGGTTTTAAGTGATGTGGCAAAAATTACTCCTGATACAACGGCTGGCGAAAACGATAACATTGGTGCTATGCCTTTCCTATCGGTAACGGCAAACCTTTACCATATGGATCTGGGAGCAGCATCAAAAGATGTAGAAAAAGCCATCAAAGACGTCGGCGAACTGCCAAGGGGATTAAATGTTACCGCAATAGGTTTAAGCAAAGTACTAACAGATACTTTAGACAGCTTACAATCAGGTTTATTTGTGGCTATTGTGGTAATTTTCTTGATGCTGGCAGCTAATTTCCAGTCTTTTAAAGTCCCATTGGTTATTTTAGCCACCGTGCCAGCAGTTATCTTAGGTTCACTATTGTTATTAACCATTACCGGATCAACCTTAAACCTGCAATCTTATATGGGGATTATCATGTCAGTCGGGGTGTCTATCGCCAATGCGGTATTGCTCATCACCAATGCAGAGCAACTAAGAAAGCATAATGGCAATGCGCTCGAATCGGCACGTGAAGCCGCAGCATTACGTTTGCGCCCAATTATCATGACGAGTATTGCGATGATCGCGGGTATGTTGCCAATGGCCATCGGTCATGGTGAAGGTGGTGGAGCAGTTTCTCCTCTTGGCAGAGCCGTTATTGGTGGTTTACTGGCCTCAACATTCGCCGTACTCATTATATTGCCATTGGTATTTGCATGGGTTCAGGGAAAACAGACTACCAATTCGATGTCGCTTGATCCCGAAGACGAAGAAAGCATCCATTACATTAAAGGTTTACAAGAAAACGAATAAATCATCACATTATAAATGAATACGAAGATATTTTCAACAGGATTATTAAGTACAGGATTTTTAGTGTTAACGGCCATGTATGGCTGCGGGCGCTCCGAATCGAAAGTAACACCAAAAAAAGAAAAAGAAGCAGCTATAGCCACCTTCGATCTAAAAAAAGAGAAGCTATCCACTAAACTGAGTTTACCAGGCGAATTAATTGCTTTGCAACAGGTTGATCTATATGCGAAAGTAAGCAGCTTTGTAAAAACCCTAAAAGTTGATATCGGCTCAGAAGTAAGCAAAGGCCAATTATTGATGACTTTGGAAGCACCTGAAATGACTTCCCAACTGGCTGCAACACAGTCGCGGATAAAAGCACAGGAAGCCATTTATACGGCGAGCAAAGCCAACTATAACCGTTTGTACGAAACCAGTAAAACCCCTGGAACGATCTCTACAAACGACCTGGACCAGGCGATGGCGAAAAAAAATGCAGACCTTGCACAACTCGAAGCAGCAAAAGCGGCTTACAAAGAAGTGGGTTCAATTCAGGATTATTTAACCATCAGGGCACCTTTCAGCGGAATTATTTCAGCCAGAAATGTGAATTTAGGAGCCTATGTTGGTCCAACAGGTAAAGGCTCTGATTTACCTTTATTTACTCTACAGGATCAGAAAAACCTGCGTTTGGCCGTTTCCATTCCAGAAGTTTATACCGGATATTTAAAAGCTGGCGATGAGATTAGTTTTACCGTTAAATCTTTGCCTAGCCAGACCTTTAAGGCTAAAGTGAAACGTTTATCAGGCGCTTTAGATTTACGCTTACGTTCTGAACGCATTGAAATGGATGTACCAAATGCTTCGAAGATTTTATTACCGGGTATGGTTGCTGAAGTGAACATTCCGCTTCCGGCCAATGCCAGCACCTTTATCATTTCCAAAAAAGCTTTATTGGATACCAGCGAAGGATTATTCGTGTTAAAAGTAGCCGATAACAAAGCCGTTAAAGTGGGTGTAAAAAAAGGCCGTGAAACCGATGATAAGGTAGAAGTTTTCGGCGATTTAGCAGAAGGTGACAAATTAGTGGCAGAACCGACCGAGGAAATGCATGAAGGAATGACGATTAAACCATAACTTTACCTGTATTAAGCACTTAAAATATGTTATCAAAAAATCAAGAGCTTTCTACCCTTCAAAAAAAGGAAACATTAGAGGATTTTTACAATAAATTAAAAATCACAAGGCCTGAAATTCCTACGCCAAGTTTAGGAATGATCAATGATATCGGGCACTTTAATGTTTTTAACAGAACTACCGTTTGCAGTAACGTACCATCTGTTTTTAGCCGCAGAGATTTTTATAAGATTTCGCTGATCATAGGCAATGGGATTTTGCATTATCCTGATGCGCAGATTGAAATTAAAGGACGGGCATTACTGTTTACCAATCCGAATATTCCATATTCATGGGAAAGTACTTCGCCAAAACCTGCTGGTTTCTTCTGTTTATTTACCGAGAATTTTATCCATAACCGTAACGAAACCCTTCGCGATTCTTTATTGTGGCGCATTAATGATAGCCCGGTAATTCATATTAACGAAGAGCAGGAAGTTATCTTAACAGATATCTTTACTAAAATGATGAAAGAAATGGATGGCGATTACATCCATAAATACGATCTGTTAAGAAACTATGTACAACTTATTGTTCACGAAGCACTAAAGGTAAAACCTCAGGATGTTATCTTTAAACAGAATAATGCATCGGCGCGTTTAACTTCCTTATTTATTGAATTATTAGAGAGGCAGTTCCCAATTGGTTCTACAGAGCATATTTTAGAATTGAAAACAGCCCACGATTTCGCCTTCCGCTTGTTGGTGCATGTAAATCACTTAAACCATGCGGTAAAAGAAGTAACGGGCAAAACCACTTCTGAGCACATTTCGAGAAGGATAGCAACCGAAGCGGTGGCTTTGCTGAAACATACCGAATGGAATATCGCGCAGATCGCTTATTGTTTAGGTTTCGAATACCCCGCAAATTTTAATATTTTTTTTAAACGTCAGATGCAATGTACCCCAAAGGGCTTTAGAGCAAATTGATCATAACCGTATTAAACCTAGTCGTTTAACAAGTGAAGCGCCAATCCTCAAATGAGGAAACGGCGCTTTTTTATTTATCATCTTTAGTGTCATAAGCAACGAAGGATCGTCATTGCGAGAAGGCTTTTTCTGCCGACGAAGCAATCCTACAACGATCGCTAGTAGCGAACGCTTTAGGATTGCTTCGTTCCTCGCAATGACGACCCTTTTACTAAAATCTACCTATGGCAAAGGAGTGTCACGAACCCTGGAATCTACGGAGGGAGTCGTCACCCTGAACTTGTTTCAGGGTCTTATTAATAATGTTTCAAAAAAAGATGCTGATCCCGATGTAATAGAATCGGGACAGCAGGACACACCTTTGAATGAGAATCTCTTGTATTTGTAATTTCTTTTTGATAGTAAGGATTAAATTTAACCCACCTTTAACCAGCCTGTAATACTCATCCTTTGTTTATTGGTAAGCAATACCTCGTGTGCCAGGTCTGAACTTTTAAAGAAAACACTTTTACCGTTATTGGGCGAGATGTTCTGCTCCTCATCAACATGATAAATGCGCAGCTCTCCCCCATCTTCTATTTTCCAATCGCTGTTCAGATACATAATCATCGAATATTGTCTGCTTCCGTTGTTTTGAAACTGATCGATATGTTTTTTGTAGAAAGTACCCGATTCGTAAAGTGTATAATGAAATTCGTATCCGGTGATCCCCGTATAACAGGTACGGTTTAAATAAACCACAAATTCGTCCATCAGATCGAAGAAATCATTTTCGTATTGGTTATTATGCTTTCTGTCTAACCAGTAAATCACGTCGCTTCTAATCAACTTGTTTTGATTCACAACCGTATCGTTACCCAGGCCAGCATTTAAAAGTTTTTTATTTTCAAATAACCAGATCAGGTTATCTTTAAGATGGGCCGCTAAAGAAACACTTAAAAAGTTTTCGGCAATGCCCACTTTATCTTCGATAAAACTATCGATAAGGCAATCAAATATTTTTTCCAACAGATTGTATTAATCTTAAAACGATATGCCTAAGGCGTGTAAGGTAGTCTTATTTAATGGCTAAGATGTCATTTCTAAAATTTATATTTGAACCCCCAAAGCGCTACTTATGCAAAACACTTTCCCCGCACAATACTCCACCTTATCAGCCGCTGCCTTAAAGGATCATTTAATTGAAGCTTACCGGTTAGATCCATCTACAACCTGCCGGCTACTCATCAGAAATGTAAGCGACACTTATATCCTGGAAAACCTAAGTCAGAAATACATCTTCAAAATCTACCGCGATGCACACCGCAAACGCAATGAAATCGAAGCTGAAGTAGAACTGCTCAATATTTTAAAAGCAAATGGAAACTCAGTTTCCTACCCCATAACCGATGTAAATGGGAAACAAATTCAACAGTTTAACGCCATAGAAGGCTTAAGAAACGGCGTACTGTTTTCTTTTGCTGAAGGAAAGGTAATTTTGAACCTGGAAAATACACATCTTGTTCAATTGGGGCAAGACATTGCCACCTTGCACCAAAGTGCTTCTTCAATAAAGCTGAATAATGCAAGACCGGTATTCAACTTTGAAACGACCTTGTTTGAGCCTTTGCGCGATTTAAAATCTCATTTTACAGAAATGCCTGAGGAATTTGACTACCTGACCAATATTGCCGATAAAGTGGTTAAAAAGTTCGAAGGATTTGATATTTCAAAGTTCAGCTATGGCTATTGCCATTATGATTTTTTTCCAAAGAATTTCCATTTTGATGAAGTGGGAAAAATTACCTTTTTTGATTTCGATTTTGCAGGTGAGGGCTACCTGATTAATGATTTAATGTCGTTCCTTAACCATTATTTCTTCCATCAATTGAATAACCTAATCTCCAAAGAGCAGGCAGAAAAGGATTTCGATACCTTTTTAAATGCTTACCAGCAAGTTAGGGCGTTAACTGATGATGAATTAAAAGCCATTCCATATCTCGGGATCACCTTTCATATTTTCTTCCTTAAATTCTTTTATGATAATTACGATGATTGGTCGAATGCCTTCTTAACCCCTCGTTATACGAAACACCGTGTAACGCTGGTTAAAAAATGGGAAGAAATGTATTGTAACTTTTAGGCAATGCTACCTCAAATCTCGCCATCCTTGTTTATCTTGTATGGTAATTCAAAACCAATAAGATGGATCAGAAAATAATCAACCTGTACGATGAATATACCCATAGTCAGGTAAGCAGAAAAGATTTTATGAGAAAGCTGGCTATCCTGGCGGGTAGCACAGCATTGGCCATGACTATTTTACCTATGCTAGAGAATAATTATGCCGCTGCAGCAGATTTTAACAGTGATGATATCGAAGTTGAAAACATTACCTACGCTGGTGTTGACGGTGAAATGAAAGCTGTACTGGCCAAACCAAAAGGCCAAAAGAACTTAGGCTGCGTACTGGTTATCCATGAAAACAGAGGTTTAAATCCACATATTATTGATGTAACCAAACGTGTTGCCGCCGAAGGTTTCCTAGCCCTTGGTGTTGATGCCCTTTCGCCGCTTGGTGGAACCCCGACAGATGAAGATAAGGGACGCGAGTTGATCGGTAAATTAGATCCTGAAAAGAACTTACAGAATTATTTAAAAGGATTGGACTATTTACGCAATAGAAAAGACGGCAATGGTAAAGTAGGCTGCGTGGGCTTTTGTTGGGGCGGTGCAATGGCCAATAAATTAGCAGTTAACGATCCTAAATTGCAGGCAGCTGTCGCTTATTATGGTGCGCAGGCCAATGTGGCGGATGTTCCTAAAATTAAAGCGAGTTTAATGTTACATTATGGTGGCCTGGATGAACGCATTAATGCCGGGATTCCAGCGTATGAGCAAGCATTAAAAGACAATAAAATCGATTATAAAATTTACATTTACGATGGTGTAAACCATGCCTTTAATAACAATACATCACCTACCAGATATAACGAAGCTGCAGCAAAATTAGCCTGGAGCAGAACTATTGATCTGTTTAAACAGAAACTGGCTGTGTTGACGCGGTAGTAATTCCTATCACAAAATCGCCATTGCGAGAAGGCTTTTTTAGCCGACAAAGCAATCTTGTGCAAAAGGATGATTATCAAACGTTTTAAGATTGCTTCTTCGTTCTTCTCCACAATAACGACTTCTCTATTTTGGAAACGTGCGTCCGGTGTTTCACAGGTGCTGTGGCCCCGCCATCGCTTATAGTCCTCGCTGCGCTGCGGGCTATTCCGCTCTGTCGGGTTTATTTAACAAAGGTTACTGCCACCTAAACCCGTATTCTATGGTTTTTGCAAATAAATTTTAAAATATTTAGGCAGCATTATAAAGATCTTTCTTATAGGGTCTGTCTTTCAATACTGCTGCAAAAGCTCTGCTGACCAGTTTGTT
>Ga0308160_10000935_pt1 | contig 45911 bp, 39 predicted proteins | sample PhyFR1_FD_201036 | JGI IMG/M metagenome (GOLD analysis project Ga0308160, IMG submission 201036) | Phyllosphere microbial communities from UC Gill Tract Community Farm, Albany, California, United States - DLSLF.R1 | ecosystem: Host-associated > Plants > Phyllosphere > Unclassified | place: USA...
GCGGCAGCGCCAGGCGCTCGCCGAACAGCTCGGTCTCCAGGCTCAGCGCGGCCATGTCGCGCAGCACCCGCTGGCGCAGCGCGATGTCGGCCAGGTCGGTCACGTTGCGCCGCAGCGTGTGCTCGGCATAGGCGCCGCCGTCGATGTAGTGGAACAGGAACGGCGGCAGCCGCGCTTCGGCGGCGGCGCGGTAGTCGGAAGCGGCGGAAATGATCATCGGCGCGGGTCGTCGAGAGAGGAGGGGAGGCGCGAGGCGCGCGCACGGCGCGCTTCGTCTTCGTCGAGGCTGCGCAGCGAGGTGTGCACGAACGCCAGGTGTGCGTGTGCGGCGTCGCGGGCGCGTTCCGGCTCGCCGGCCAGGATCGCGTCGCGCAGCGCGCGGTGCTGGGCCAGCAACGGGGCGAAGGTGCGCGGCGACTGGAACAGCTTGTGCCGGCTCTGCGAGATGTTGGTCTGCAGCAGGTCGAACAGCCCGCGCATCACCTGCAGCAGCACGCGGTTGTGCGCGGCCTCGGCGATGGTCAGGTGGAAGTCGGCGTCGGCGCGCGCCTCGGCGGCCGCATCGCCCTGCGCATGCGCCTGCAGCATCGCCTCGAACGCGGCGGCGATGCGCGCGCGGTCGGTGTCGGTGGCGCGCAGCGCGGCATGCCAGGCGGTGGCGCCTTCCAGCGCGTGGCGCGTCTCCAGCACGTCGAAGCGGTATTCCGGATCGCCCTGCAGCAGCGGCAGGAACGGCTGCAGCGGCGCCACCACCCGCTCTTCGGGCGTGTGCGGGCGCTGTACGTAGGTGCCGCCGCCCGCGCGGGCGCGCAGCAGCCCCTGGCTGGCGAGCTGGGCGATCGCCTCGCGCAACGCGGTACGCGACACGCCCAGTTCCAGCGCCAGCGCGCGCTCGGCCGGCAGGCGCTGCTCGGGCTGCAAGCCGCGTTCTGCGATCAGCGCACGCAGTTGCGCGGCAACGCGATCGCTGAGGCGGCCGCTGCCGGTAGCCGATGCGGCACACGGCGGCGGTGCATCGTGTGGGCCGTGGCGTGCCGCTGATGATGTCGTCGCGGACGTTGAGAGATTGGTCATACCACTAATTGCCGACGGCGCACTGGGACAGGCATTAGATCGCCGCGGATTCCGCCAAGTCAACTGCGGATGAGGTTTCCCACCTATTTTTGGTAATACCAATTACAGCATTGCATAGCGTGCCATCGTTGCGGCCAGCACGAACAGCAATGCCAGCAGGGCCAGTTCGGCGCTGACGCTGCGGTGCAGCGCGGCCACCTGCGCAGGCGGCGGCACGAACCCCGGCTGCAGGCGGGCCTGGCGGCGCCAGCGCAGCAGGCGCCGCGTGGGCAGCAGCGACAGCAGCCCGATCGCCGCGAACACGCCCAACTTGGCCCAGAACCAGGGGTTGTGCAGGTAGTAGTCCTGGCCCTTGAGTCCGTACCGCACGCGCAGGCCGCCGACGACCAGGATCAGCAGCGCCGCCAGCCCGTACGCGGCGTCCGCGCGCAGCAGCCGCGCCAGCCGCAGCGCGTGCGGCGGTTCGCGCAGCAGCGTCCATTCGACCACCAGCGCGATGGTCAGCAACAGGAACGCGAGGTGGTGGAGAACGGCGAGCGTCAGATCGAGCGCGAGCACCGGCCGTCTTTCACCAGACGAACGGCAGCAACCGCCAGCTGTGCGCGGCGTAGTCGGGGTACTCGCGCGGGAACGCCTGGGTCAGCGCGGCTTCCTCCACGCGGATGCGGCGCAGGAACGCCCAGGTCACCGGCAGCACGATCGCCAGCAGCGACAGCACGTTGCCCAGGCCGATCGCCAGCCCGTAGAACGCCAGCAGCGCGCCGGTGTAGGACGGATGGCGCAGGTAGTGATACGGCCCATGGCGGATCAGCCGGTGGTCGTCCTGGATGGTCACGTCCACCGTGAACCAGCGCGCCAGCACCCGGATCGCCCACAGCCGCAGCGCCAGGCCGCCGGCCAGCAGCGCGCAGCCCAGCCAGCGCGCCGGTTCCTGCAGCGCCGGCGCATAGCGCCACACGCCGACGAAGGCCAGTAGCACGCCCACCGCCACCGCCGCGTACAGCACGCGCCACAGCAGCTGCAGCGTGCCCTGGTCGCGCGCACCGCCATCAGCCGCGCGGCGGCGGTGGCTGAGCAGCATCTCGTAGGCGCCCCAGCACACGCCCAGCACGGTGAACCACAGATCGGGATGTCGCAGGGTCAGGTGCATCGTCGTGTCCTCATGGAGAGCAATGTCGGTGTACGCCATCGCGCTGGACGCCTGGTGAACGGGCCGCCGCGGCATCGATGGCATGGCGTCAGTGTGGCCGCCATGCCGTGGCGGCACAGTGGCCGCTAGTCATCGATCAGACCTGCCGGAAGTCACTTTCTGCGCCGGCCCCATTGCCGGCGCCGCGCTGCGCGGTCAGCATCCGCGGCATGCACCGCTTCCTGCACGATCTGATCGACCCCAAGCGCCTGGCCGGACTGGCCACAGTGGCTACCGTGCTGTGGTCGTTTCAGCTGCAGCCCCAGGCGCTGGCCGTCTTGCGTTGGCCGGTAGCCGGGCTGTTCGTGCTGCTGTTGCTCGGCTACCGCTACCTGCCCGCGCCGCGTCTGCGCGATGTCGCACTGTGGCTGCAAGCCGCCGCGGCGCTGGTCCTGGTGTGGCTGGAACCGGGCGTCGGCACCGCGCCGGTGCTGCTGGTGGTGGTGGTGACGCAGGTGGCCTTGCTGTGGGAGCCGCGCCGGGTGTTGATGTTGGCGCTCCTGGTCAATCTGGGCACGTTCCTGCTGCTATACACGGCCGGCTTCAAGCGCGCGTTGCTGACCACCCTGATCTACGCCGGCTTCCACGCCTTCGCCGGGCTGTCCGCGCACTACGCGCGCACGGCCGAGCGCGCCCGCGAAGCGCTGGCCCGGGTCAACGCCGACCTGCTGGCCACGCGCGCGCTGCTGGCCGACAGCGCCCGCGATGCCGAACGCCTGCGCCTGGCGCGCGAGCTGCACGACGTGGCCGGGCACAAGCTGACCGCGATGCGGATCAACCTGCGCCTGCTTCTGGCCGATCCGGACCTGGCGCGGCGCGAGGAACTCGGCGTGGTCGAGCGCCTGTCCGGCGAGCTGCTGGCCGATATCCGCAACGTGGTGCAGTCGCTGCGCGACGACCGCGGCCTGGACCTGGAGACCGCGCTGCGCGCGCTGGCCGCGCCGTTCCCGCGGCCGCAATTGCGGTTGCAGATCGCGCCGGGCGTGCGCATCACCGATCCGCAGCTGGCCGAGACCCTGCTGCGGCTGGTACAGGAAGCGCTGACCAACGCCGCGCGGCATGCCGATGCCGATGAGGTCCATGTACGTCTGCATCACGAGGAGGGGCACTTGCGCGTGGACATCGAGGACGACGGCCGCCGCGCCGAGCGCATCCGGGAAGGCAACGGCATCGCCGGCATGCGCGAGCGCCTGGCCGCGCTGCGCGGTCGGCTCGACCTGGGCCGCACGCCGCTGGGCGGCATGCAACTGACCGCGCGGCTGCCGCTGTGAGCGCCTTGCGCATCGCCCTGGCCGACGACCAGATCCTGGTGCGTGCCGGCCTGCGCGCCTTGCTGCAGACCCAGGGCATCGTCGTGGCCTGCGAGGCCGACGACGGCGAAGCGCTGCTGGCCGCGCTGGCGGCCACGCCGGTGGACGTGGTGCTCAGCGACATCCGCATGCCCGGCCTGGACGGCATCCAGGCGCTGCAACGGCTGCGCGCGCGCGGCGACGCCACCCCGGTGCTGCTGCTGACCACCTTCGACGACGCCGACCTGTTGCTGCGCGCCACCGACGCCGGTGCACAGGGCTTCCTGCTCAAGGACGCCGCGCCCGAAGACCTGCGCGATGCGATCGTGCGCGTGGCCGCGGGCGAGACCCTGCTGCAGCCGGTCAGCACCGACCCGGTCCGCGCGCGCTACCGCTACCGCGACGACGACGCGCCGCGCGACACCTTCAACGAACGCGAAGTGGCGATCCTGCGCCTGCTCGCCGGCGGCTATTCAAACAAGGAGATCGCGCGCAGCCTGTTCCTGGCCGAAGGCACGGTGAAGAACTACGTGTCCACGATCCTGGACAAGCTCGGCACCCGCGACCGCACCCGCGCGGTGCTCAAGGCGATCACGCTGCGGATCATCTAAGCGGGCAGACACGGCACTCGTGTCGCGAGACCGGCTGCGGGTGCAGTCGCGACTGAAGTCGCTCCCACAATGAAGCCGAGGGCTGCGGTATTCCGGCAGTGGGCGTTGCCCCTTGTGGGAGCGACTTCAGTCGCGACGCGCAGACCCGCAACAACTGCAGCCAAAGGGACATGCTCGGAACACGCTCCACCGATCAGCCGTGCCAGTCCAGCGCCCAGCCTCACAGGTCCGCACCAAGACAGCCGCCGCATGCCGCGCCACGTCCATACCATGGCGTCTGCTGCACCCGGCCCTTCTGCGCGAGCAGCGCAGACATTAAGATGCCGCGGGGCATCTTGCCGAGAGGACACCACGTTGATCATCCACCCGAAAGTTCGCGGTTTCATCTGCACCACCACGCATCCGCTCGGCTGCGAGCGCAACGTGCTCGAACAGATCGAGGCCACGCGTGCGCGCGGCGTGCGCAGCGATGGGCCAAAGAAAGTGCTGGTGATCGGCGCCTCCAGCGGCTACGGCCTGGCCTCGCGGATCACCGCCGCGTTCGGCTTCGGCGCCGACACGCTGGGCGTGTTCTTCGAAAAGCCCGGCAGCGACAAGAAGGCCGGCACCGCCGGCTGGTACAACTCGGCCGCGTTCGACAAATTCGCCAAGGCGCAGGGCCTTTACAGCAAGTCGATCAACGGCGATGCGTTCTCCGACGAAGCGCGCGCGCAGGTGATCGAACTGATCAAGACCGAGATGGGCGGCCAAGTCGACCTGGTGGTGTATTCGCTGGCCTCGCCGGTGCGCAAGCTGCCCGGCACCGGCGAAGTGAAGCGCTCGGCGCTCAAGCCGATCGGCCAGACCTACACCGCCACCGCGATCGACACCAACAAGGATGCGATCATCGAGGCCTCGATCGAGCCGGCCACCGAGCAGGAGATCGAAGACACCATCACCGTGATGGGCGGCCAAGACTGGGAACTGTGGATCGACGCGCTCGAAGGCGCCGGCGTGCTCGCGCCGGGCGCGCGCAGCGTGGCCTTCAGCTACATCGGCACCGAGATCACCTGGCCGATCTACTGGCACGGCGCGCTGGGCAAGGCCAAGGTGGACCTGGACCAGACCGCGCAGCGCCTGCACGCGCGCCTGCAGCAAAGCGGCGGCAGCGCCAACGTGGCGGTGCTCAAGTCGGTGGTGACCCAGGCCAGCGCGGCGATCCCGGTGATGCCGCTGTACATCTCCATGGTCTACAAGATCATGAAAGAGAAGGGCCTGCACGAAGGCACCATCGACCAGCTCGACCGCCTGTTCCGCGAGCGCATGTACCGCGCAGACGGCCAGGCCCCGGCCACCGACGAGCAGAACCGTTTGCGCCTGGACGACTGGGAACTGCGCGACGACGTGCAGGACGCATGCAAGGCGCTGTGGCCGCAGGTCACCACCGAGAACCTGTTCCAGCTCACCGACTACGCCGGCTACAAGCACGAATTCCTCAAGCTGTTCGGCTTCGAGCGCAAGGACGTGGACTACGACGCCGACGTGAATCCGGACGTGCAGTTCGATTGCATCGAGCTGTAGGGACGGCCGGGATTCGGGATTCGGCATTGGGGATTGGAGAAGCGGCCGGCAGTGATGCCGGCCGTTTTTCGTTGGGTGTCTGTCGCGGCTGAAGCCGCTCCTACACAGGCGTGCATCTCCCCTGTAGGAGCGGCTTCAGCCGCGACAGGAACCAGGAAACGCCAGTGTTGCGAACCGGATTGGAGATGCGGCCGGCGCCTGAGGCCGCCTTTCGATGAGGTGCCTGTCGCGGCTGAAACCGCTCCAACACAAGCGTGCATCTCCTCTGTAGAGCGGCGTCAGCCGCCACGGCCGGTACCGATCTTCGGCCGCCGCGCTCAGCGGAAAACAGCGATGTCGATCGCGTCCGCCATGGCCGCATAGCCGGCATCGTTAGGATGGAGCCGGTCGCGCGAGGCGAAGCGGGCTTGAAGCTGGAGCGGATGCTCGGCATCGCGCAGGACCGCATCGAAATCGATCACTGCATCGAACGCACCGCTGTTGCGGATCCAGGCGTTGACCGCCTGCCGCGCCGCCTCTTTCTGCGGCGAGTAGAAGCCGGGGACCGTATTGCCGGCGAACGGCGTCAGGGTCGCGCCGATCGCCTTGATCCCATGGTCGTGCGCGCGCGCGATGAGTTGCCGGTAGGCACCGATGACTTGCTCCGCGGTTCTGACCTCCGTCGGCGGCGCAAAGTAACGCGAACCGATCTTGACCCCTGGTGCGGCGATATCGTTGATCCCTTCCAGGAGCACGAGATGCGTCACGCCCGGCAGCGACAGGACATCGCGGTCGAAGCGGGCCAAGCCGCTCGCGCCGTACCCCTCATGCGACAACTGATTGCCCGCGATCCCGGCATTCACCACGGACAAACCGGGATCGGCGGCCGCCACGCGCTGCGCGAATTGCGCCGGCCAGCTACGGTCCGCGTCGGTGGTGGATCCCGCACCGTCGGTGATCGAATCTCCGAATGCCACCAGCAATCGCTGCGAGCGCACCTGCGGCACCAGCACCGCAGTGAGCGCGATGGACGAGGTGGATGTCGCGGCCGGCACGATATTGACCTCTCGCGTGTGGTCGCCGGGCACGCTCACCACGGCGTGCTTCAGCGCCAGGGAGTGCAGCGTGCTGGATGCGACCCGCTCCGGAAAGAACAGGCTGATGCTGACCTGCGCGCCCGGCGCGACCTCCAGTTCGACCGGATCGCTGAGCATGGGGGCGCCTGCGGGAACGCTGACGGAGGAATTCCCGCCGAACGTGAGCGGCCGCAGCGAACCCGGTTCCACGGTCGAAGCATCCGTCGCCACGGCGACGGATGCCGAACCGATCGTCAACGGCGATGAACCGAATTCGTTGGACAATCGGACCCGTAACCGGGCACCGCCGACCGACATGCGCACCCGCTGCCGCACCGTCTGCCCGTCGAGGTTCGCCAGCGGCTCGTCCGCATCGGCTTCCCCGACCTGAGGACTGGTGGCCCAGCTGGCGATCCATCCCGGCTGCGCCGACGCCGCCTGTGCGTAGGAGGGGCGGGGGCATGCGCCGCCCAGCAATGCGGCGACGAAGGCGGCGGCGATCGCGATGCGGCTCATGGGCGCACGACGGCCTGACAGGAAGCGTCCATGGAGGTCTCGGAAATGGCCGGAAGGGCCTGCAGTCTAGCGAGAACCGCCGGTCCCCCGGCGCGGCGCGGGAAACCAAGGCCGCCGCTGCGCGGGGCATTGCAGGAAGGGCTGCGCCAATCCACACATGGAAACCGCCCGGTACCTGAAGCGTGTCGCAGCTCGCGGCTGGAGCCGCTTTCGCAAAGGCGGGGATTGGGGATTGGGGATTTGGGATTCGTGGTGGCGTCGATGCCGCGTTTCCCACGGGGTTTGGCATCGCGACCGCCTCATCTTCCTGTCGCGGCTGAAGCCGCTCCTACAAAAAGCGCGCGCACTGCCCCTGTAGGAGCGGCTTCAGCCGCGACAGAAAAACGAACCGCCAACAACGCTGCACCACGCACAAAACCACCGCAACCAACGCTCCTACGAATCCCCAATCCCAACTCCCAAATCCCAGCCCCTCACCGCTTCACATCGAACCGCGACGTCCCCACGCAAGCCTGCACGTCGGCCTCACCCAGCGGATGGAAATCGCCCGGCACCGAGTGCTTCAGGCAACCCGCGGCCAGGCCGAAGCGGATCGTGGCGGTGTCGTCCCAGCCCTGGCTCAGGCCGTGCAGCACACCCGCAGCGAACGCATCGCCGCCACCGATGCGGTCGACGATGCCGGTCAACTCCTCGCTCGGCGCCTGCGCCACGCTGCCATCGCGGCGCAGCAGCATCGCGCCCAGGCTGTGGTGGTCCACGCTGTGCGCCACGCGCTGGGTGCAGGCCATCGCCTGCAGCTGCGGGAACGCGGCGAAGGCGTCGCGCGCGCCGGCTTCCACCCGCGCCTGTGCGCTGTCCTGCGGATACTGGTGGCCCAGCACCACGCCCAGGTCGCGGTAGTCGGCGAACAGCACGTCGGCCTGCGCCAGCAGCTGGTGCAGGATGCCCGGCGCGTCGCCGTTCCATGCCTCCCACAGCTTGGGCCGGTAGTTGCCGTCGAATGACACCCGCACGCCAAGCGCGCGCGCGTTGCGCGCCGCCGCCAGCGCCGCGGCCGCGCCGCGTTCGCCCAGCGCCGGGGTCACCCCGGACAGGTGCAGCCACTGCGCACCCTGCAGCAGCGCCGGCCAGTCGTAGGTGTCCGCCTCCGCCAGCGCGAACGCCGAGCCGGCGCGGTCGTAGGTGACCTCGCTGGGGCGGTGCCCGGCGCCGGTGGTCAGGAAATACAGGCCCATGCGCCCGGGCACGAAGCGCACGCCGCGGGTGTCCACGCCGTGCCGGCGCAGTTCGCCGGCGGCCGCTTCGCCCAGCGGGTTGTCCGGCAGCACGCTGACCATCGCTACGTCGTGGCCGAAATGCGCCAGCGACACGCCGACGTTGGCCTCGGCACCGCCGACGTGCACGTCCAGCCGCGGCGATTGCAGCAGGCGTTCGTGGCCGGGGGCGCCCAGGCGCAGCAACAGTTCGCCGAAGCAGACGATGCGGGATGCGGTCATGGCGGGGAAGATCCTGATCGGTCGAAGAGGGCGCCCAGCATGCCGGGAACGGCGGCCCCGGCCAAGTCCATTGGCTATCGGTGTCATTTTTTGCGGCGTCCAATACTCCGCCGTCGCAGCGGCCACGCCAAGCCAGGCAAGGCTTTGTGTCTAAAGCCTGCAAATCCGCTGGATTTTCTGCTGCGCTGCAAGATGCCGCAATGTTTCGCAACTGTTAACGTCGGCTTTGACCAGCGGTGTCATCCGCGGCGACAACCCGAAATATCACGCAGTTCATGTAACCCTTGGGAGGGGAGGACATGCAATCTCGTACCGAACGCCGGAAGACACCGGTTACCTTGCTCGCACTTTCGATCGGCCTGGCCCTGCAGGCCGGCGCTCTGCAGGCGCAGGAGGCGCCCGCGTCCGCGCCGCCGGCCACGGCCTCCGCCGACGCCACCACCGAGCTCGACACCGTCGTCGTCACCGGCTACCGCGCCAGCGTGGAGAAGGCGCTGGACATCAAGCGTGCCGAAAAGGGCATGGTCGATGCCATCGTCGCCGAGGACGTGGGCAAGTTCCCCGACAACAATTTGGCCGAATCGCTGCAGCGCATCCCGGGCGTGGTGATCACCCGCGATGCCGGCGAAGGCCGAAACATCTCCGTGCGCGGCCTCGGCCCGGATTTCACCCGGGTGCGCATCAACGGCATGGAAGCGCTGACCACCGTCGGCGCCAGCGACCAGAGCGGCGGCACCAACCGCGGCCGCGGCTTCGACTTCAACGTGTTCGCCTCGGACCTGTTCACCCAGATGGTGGTGCGCAAGACCGCCTCGGCCGACGTCGAGGAAGGCTCGCTGGGCGCCACGGTCGACCTGCGCACCGCGCGGCCGTTCGACTACGACGGCTTCACCTTCGCCGCCAACGGCCAGGCCACCTACAACGGCATGTCGCAGAAGGCCGATCCGCGCATCGCCGCGCTGGTCGCCAACAACTGGGCCGATGGCACCTTCGGCGCGCTGATGTCGGTGGCCTATTCCGAGCGTCAGGTGCTGGAAGAAGGCAGCGGCACCACGCGCTGGGCCAACGGCCCCAGCAACAACGGCTACAGCCCCACCTCGCCGTTCGCCGCCGCCAACAACGCCAACGTGTTCAGCCCGCGCATCCCGCGCTACACGCAGATGGAGCACGAGCAGAAGCGCCTGGGCGTGACCGGCTCGCTGCAGTGGAAGCCCAACGACAGCACCGAGTTCTCGCTGGACGGCCTGTACTCGAAGATCGACGCCAAGCGCGACGAGCACTACATCGAGGCGATCAGCTTCAGCCGCGGCCGCTCGCAGAACGGCAAGCCGGACATGATCGTGCGCGACGGTTACGTCGATCCGGCCTCCGGTGCGCTGCTGTACGGCCGCTTCGACAACACCGACATCCGCTCGGAGAACCGCCACGACGAGTGGAACACGGTCTTCAAGCAGCTCACCCTGAACGGCGAGCATCGCTTCAGCGACACCTTCAAGATCACCGGCGAGATCGGCACCTCCAGTTCCAAGCACCGGAACCCGATCCAGACCACGGTGATCATGGACAAGAACAACGTCGCCGGCTACAGCTACGACTACCGCAACAGCTACACCTCGCCGGTGTTCAACTACGGCATCGACCCGACCGCCGCCAACGGCTGGACGCTGGCCGAAGTGCGCATGCGCCCGCAGTCCGCCAACAACGACTTCGACACCGGCTCGCTGAATTTCGAGTGGAACCTGGGCCCGAACTTCACCCTCAAGGGCGGCGTGCTGGCCAAGAACTACAGCTTCGACACCAAGGAGTTCCGCCGCGCCGACGAGACCAAGGTGACGAACTTCGCCAGCGGCACCCGCATCGTGCCCACCGACCTGGTGGCCCTCGCCGGCCTGAAGGGCATCAGCGGCTCGCCATCCAACTGGGTGGTGCCGGACGTCAACGGCATCGCCGACGCACTGGGCATCTACAGCGGCACCGGCATCTGGACCCTGGCCGAGCGCGCGGTCAACACCCGCAGCGTTGAGGAAAAGGACCGCGGCGCGTGGTTGATGGGCGACTTCGGCTTCGACATCGGCTCGATTCCGTTCTCCGGCAACATCGGCGTGCGCTACGTGAAGACCAACCAGTCCTCCACCGGCTACGCCCTGGTCGGTCCGACCCTGATCAACACCACGGTCGAGCGCGAGTACAGCGACACCCTGCCGTCGTTGAACCTGGTCGCCGAGATCACCCCGGATTTCCTGATCCGCTTCGGCGCCGCCAAGGTGATGACGCGGCCCGGCCTGGGCAGCCTGACGCCCGGCGTGACGGTCAGCGTCGCCGGCGGCGCGCGCACGGTCAGCGGCGGCAATCCGAACCTGGATCCGATCCGTGCCAAGACCGCCGACCTGGGCTTCGAGTGGTACCTGCAGGAGGGCGCGATGCTCGGCCTGGCCGTGTTCTACAAGGACATCAACAGCTTCGTGCAGCCCACGCGCACCATCGCCTCCTACGAGAGCAGCGGCCTGCCGGTCAGCCTGCTCGACGGCACCGGCGCGGCGGCCAGCGACGACTTCGTCTTCAGCGTCCCGCTCAACACCCCGGGCGGCAAGCTGAAGGGCGCCGAGTTCAACTACATCCAGCCGTTCACCTTCCTGCCGGGCAAGTGGGCCAACTTCGGCACGCAGCTGAACTACACCTACGTACAGTCGAAGATCCAGTACGTCACCGGCACCGGCGCGCTGTCGTTCAACACCGACCTCACCGGCCTGTCGAAGAACTCGTACAACGCCACGCTGTTCTACGAAGGCGAGCGCTTCAGCGGGCGCGTGTCGCTGACCCACCGCGACGGCTACCTGACCCAGGTGCCGGCAACGGAGACCGGCTTCGACATGCACGGCATGCGTGGCAGCAACATCGTCGACGCCAAGTTGACCTACAAGATCGACGACAAGATCGACATCAGCCTGGAAGGGTCGAACCTGACCAACGTGCCGTACTACGAGTGGGTGCAGACCAGTGCGAGCGGCGCGCAGCTGCCGCTGACCTACAGCGAGACCGGCCGCCAGTACGCGATCGGGCTGCGTTACAAGTTCTGAGGTCTGCGTTCGCCGGTGCCGCGCTGCGGCATCGGCAACGCCCCGCCGCCCGCATACTCGCAGGCCGGGGAGGGAGATCGACGCGCGCCGCAACGGCGCGCGCCGATCGCAAAGGAGCGAGATGAAACAGGCAATTCGCGGCAGCGCCATGAGCGCTGCCTGTGTCGTGGCGGCGATCGGTCCGGGCGCGTGGCTCGGTTCCGCGCGAACGCCATCGGCGTTGACGGCAACCACCGCCCCACCGCCCCAGCCCCCCTGTAGGAGCGGCTTCAGCCGCGACAGACACTCTCTACCCCGCGACCCCGCGCCGCAAGCGCGATGCGCCGCACGGGCAGATCGCCACCCGCAACAAAAAATCCCCAACACCGCCAGCCGCACCATCGCCCGCTGCCTCGCCATGCTGCTTTGCCTGGCACTGCCCGCCTTTGCCGCATCCACCACCACCGCCCCCGAACTCCTGTTCCGCGTCTCCGCCGACAAAAGCTTCGACGCCGACATCGCCCAAGGCGACCCCAAACCCAACTTCCGCGACAAGGTCGCCCTGGTCCCCACCGGCGTGAAGGGCAACGCCATCGAATGGGCCGACGACGGCGTCCTCGCCTGGAACGCGCCCGGCAACCTCTACACCCAACGCGGCACGCTGTCCTTCTTCTGGCGCTCGCGCTATCCGGTCGGCGAAGCCCCGTTCGTGATCTTCCGCGTCGGCTACGCCGACCACAGCAGCTGGGACATGGCCTGGTTGCGCATCGACTGGAACGGCCACGGCTTCGACGCCTTCGTCACCGACGCCAACCTGGCGCGCACCCGCGTGTCGTTCACCCTCGACAGGAACCCCGCCGCCAGCGCCTGGACCCACCTCGCCTTCGCCTGGGACGAAACCCGCGGCGTGCGCCTGTACGTGGACGGCAAGGAAGCCGCGCGCGCCGACTGCGCGCAGGCCTGCGCCGACGGCGGCTCGCTCGACTTCGATGCCGCGCTCGACCAACTCGGCCTGGCCGGGCGGGTGATGGCCCCGCATCAGGTGCAGAGCCGCTACAACTTCCTGCGCGGCAGCGACTTCGACGAGATCCGCGTCTACGACCGCATGCTCGACGCCGCCGGGGCCGGGGCCCTCGCGCGCCAGCAAGAACCACACACTGCCGAACCGCCGCGCACCGACGCAGCGCGCAACGCCTGGCTGCACCGCTTCGGCTGGGACCACGGCCACGCCCCACCCGTGCTGGACGCACCGTCCACCCGCATCCGCAAGGTCGAATTCGCCGACGCCAAGGACCTCAAGCAGTGGATGTGGAAGGCCACCGACGGCATCGCCGAGACCACCTGGCCCGGCGTCTACAACCGCTCGCGCCTGCCCGGCCGCAACGACTACTTCCAGCTGCCGGACTGGAACGTCTACGTCGAAGGCGGCAAGGCGCTGGACCTGGCGCTACCGGACGAACCGTTCAACCGCATCGAACTGCGCGGCGCCGCCTACGGCCAGGCCAGCTACGCCGCCGCCGGCGCAACGCCCGCGCCGCTGTTCCAGCGCAGCCAAGGCACCGTGCGCAGCGTCGACCAGTTCGAGCGCCGCCGCGGCGGCCACCTGCGCTTTACCAACACTGCGCAGGAAACCCCGATCCAGGAAATCTGGGCCTACGACGTGAGCGCGGGCGCGCCGCCGTCCGACCCCAGCGCCACGCTCAGCTACACCATACGCAGCGACATCGCGCCGGACTACGCCAACCTTGCCGCGCTACGCAGCTACATCGCCGGCCGCTACCCGCCGGCCGAACGCAGCACCGTGGTCGCGCTGCCGAGCAAGGCGCCGACGCGCAAGCGCAGCGACGAGAAATCCGCCGCGCTGTCGCTGCCCATCGTGCACGTCCTGATCCCCTCCAGCCTCGGCGACGCCCCGCCGGACCAACCGCTGATGCGCAGCTGGTCCTACGGCTGGGAGAACATGCACGACGGCCTGGACGGCATCGCCATCGACCTACCGGCGCTGGACCTGCCCGCCACCCACGACGGCCTGATCCCGCTCAACCTCCGCATCAAGGACCCCATCTGGCCGGCGCGCGACATGCTCGACGTGTCGGTGTCGGTCAAGCCCGGCCAGGCGCGCACGCTGTGGCTGGACCTGCGCGACCGCATCCTCACCAACGACAGCCTGATGCTCAGCATCGCCTCCGCCGCGCCCGGCTTCGACGCGCGCGCGCTGGACGGCGCGCAACTGCGCCTGCTGTTCAAGCCGCGCGACCAGGCCAAGGCCGAACACATCGCCGACCGCTTCAACCAGGTCAAGGACAACTGGGGCTTCCTGGTCGAGGAACACACCACCTCCAAGCGCCAGTTGCTGTACGCGCGCCTGGACGCCGACATCACCGACCTGCTGCGCGTGGACCCGGACAACGCGCTCGGCCGCGAATACTGGAACGACATCAGCTACGGCAACCAGGGCGCGTTCCCGGTGGACCTGCCCACCCCGCCCAAGGGCGTGCCGGCCTGGGCGTTCTGGCAACTGGAAGACCTCAAGGCCACGCGCCGCTACATCCGCTGGTGGATCGACGAGCGGCAAGTGGCCTACGGCGATTTCGGCGGCGGCATCTCCGACGATTCCGACCTCACCCAGCAATGGCCGGGCGTGGCCCTGATGGGCGTGGACCCGGACAAGCTCAACGCCTCGCTGACCGCGCTGTCCGATGCCAACTACCGCAACGGCATGTTCACCGATGGCCTGTCCACCATCGAGACCGACGAACTGCATTCCTACGAGGAAGGCATCAACATCAACAGCGCCATGCTCTACCTCAACTGGGGCGACCCGCTGACGGTGGAGCGACTGATGCGCACGGTGAAGGCCTTCGACCGCATCATCCAGGTCAACCCGCAAGGCCACCTGCTGTTCGCCAGCAACTGGTTCGGCGGGCGCAAGGTCTACCGCGAGCCGAACTGGCAGTGGCAGAAACCCTACTCGTTCCCGGTGCTGCACCCGGCCATGCTGCTCGGCGGCTACAACGCCGACCCCAACAGCCGCCGCATCGTCACCGGCCTGGCCGACGGCTACCTCGCCCACGCCTACACCAACGCCAAGGGCCAATGGGCGCTGCCCAACGAGATCAACTGGATGACCGGCAAGACCCGCGGCGGCGAACTGTTCGAAGGCAGCGGCGGCGCCGACACCCTGCACACCTTCTGGGCCGCCTACCGCTGGACAGGCGACGCGCGCTATCTCAAGCCCATCGACTATCGCGTCGCCAACGCCGGCCCCAACGGCTTGTCGCTGCTCAACGAGAACTTCCTCGACGTGCTCGGCAAGCGCGATAGCTGGGGCGCCAGCCTCGCCAAGGCGGCAGCCGACGCGGACGCTGCCGACACCCCGGACTTCGCCAATCACGTCGCCTGGGAACAGAGCGGCGACCCGCGCTGGCTGGAAGCCCTGTACCGCGCCGAGACCCGCGACAAACGGCAGAGCTTCTACATGAACACCGAAGGCCACTGGTGGAGCGACCGCGTCGAATCGCCCACCGTGAACCTGCAGCGCGCCCGCCTGGGCGGCGTGGCCCTCAAGCGCAACCAGACCTACCCCGGCCACACCGTCAGCTGGCGCTTCGCCGACCCCGAAGGCGCCGTGCAGGTCGCCCTGCTGCTGCCCAAACCGCGCCAGGACCGCTTCACCGTCATCGGCCACAACATCGGCGGCAAGCCGCAGCGGGCGCAGATGACCGGCTGGAACGTCGCCGCCGGGCAGTGGCGCATGCGCTCGGGCCTCGATCGCGACGGCGATGGGCGCATCGACGGCAAGGCCGCCACCCGCGAGTTCGCGTTCGAGAAGAGCGGGGCGGTGGACGTGGAATTCCCGGCCGGCAAGACCGTGGTGATGGAGTTCGAACGCATCGCGCCTGCCGCGGTGCCCGTGGAGCAGCGGCCGGATCTGGGGATCGGGCGTGGCGATGTGCGGGTGAGTGAGGATGCCATCGAGGTGACCGTGCACAGTCTTGGCCATGCGGATGCGCCGGCGGGGTTCGTGGTGCTGGAAGACGCGCGTGGCCGGGAATTGGCGCGGGCGCCGTTTGCTGGGTTGGGGGCGCCGCGGGATTTGGAGCCTAGGACTGCGAACGTGCGGTTGGCGTTGTCGGGTGGTATTGGCGTCAAGGACGCACGCTTGCGGGTCGTCACCGATGGCGAAGTGGATGAAGTGACGCGGCAAAATAACGCGATTGACTTGCACTGATAGAGCGGGGCAAAAGACAGCCGCGGCTCGCTCGAATGCGGGAGACGCCGTAATGCAGAAAGCGTCCCGGCAGGCGCGAGCATTTGTCTCCCCGCGACGCCTTGCGTCGTGCTACAACCAACAGGACTTTTATCGGGGGGGGCGGGACTCTCATCGAACCATATTGAATGGTTGCGCCTGTTTGAGGTATGTGGCGAATACCTTCAATACGCGAAAGGGAAGCTAGAACTCGACGTTTCTTAGGGGGAAATCGATGTTCACGAGAGTTCAGATCGTTGCGGCGCTGGCTGGTGTGGCTTTGTCTCTGGCAGCCACATCTGCGGATATGGCACACCTATGATGTCCAAAGTCCAAGATGAAGATCCATCAGAAGATGAAGTAGATCCTGAGTATCGTCAGTGGCTGGTCGCGGCTGAGCAGAAAGCTCAGGAAGACTTCGATAAAACAGTCTTGACATTGTCTGGCGGTGCTCTTGGAATTTCCTTTGCATTCGTCAAGGACATCATTGGTGACAAGCCTATTGAGCACTCGATTTGGTTGGTCGCCGCCTGGGTTATGTGGGCACTTAGCACCTCAGCAATGCTCGGCTCCTTTTTTGTTAGTCGTCTCGCACTGCGCAAAGCCATTGTCCAATGCGACAAGAAAACAATATTCTGCAGTGCGCCTGGTGGATTCTACACCTTGCTAACGCGTTGGCTCAACGTAAGCGGCGCTGTTCTGTTCCTGCTGGGCGTTTGCCTCATGGCAGGATTCGTAAAGACCAACATCTCCAGCCGGGAAGCAACGCATGACCGACAAGAAGCCACCAAGCCAGCCACCGAAAAGCCCGCCTCCGCGCTCTCCGGTGAGAGAAGATAAGGGATGGGGAACTAACCGACCAAGCCGGGGTTACGAGCCTCCCCCACCGAAACGGAAATAAGATAGTCCCGGCCGATACCGCTTGAGGTGTGCCATGACGGTTAGAGACCTACGGTTCGTCTTAAAAACGCACTACACGGGCAGTCGAGCGCTGATCATCGGCATTGACAATTATGTGGTCGCCTCGCCCCTCTCTTATGCGGTGAGTGATGCGTTGGGAGTAAAGGAAGTTCTATTGCAAGAATTTGGTTTTAATGAGGCTGATGTAACTCTTTTAACCAACGCCGAAGCAAGTCGTATCAAAATCGAGCAGGCTTTTCATCGTTTTACACGAGGTGACATAGACTCCGACGAAAGGATAGTAGTGTTCTTTGCGGGTCATGGGATGACTCGAACTGGATATCGCGGAGAGGTAGGCTTTCTTGTTCCTCACGACGGTGACCCGAACAATTTGGAAACGCTTATTCGCTGGGACTATCTTACTAAAAATTCTGAACTAGTCCGCGCTAAACATTTGCTCTTCATTATGGATGCCTGCTATGGCGGCCTAGCACTCTCGAGAAATCTTCAGCCAGGTGCGACGAGATTTCTTAAGGACATGATGCTTAGATACTCGCGCCAAGTGCTCACTGCGGGCAAGGCAAATGAAGTGGTCGCAGATGCAGGTGGCCCTCTACCAGATCATTCTGTATTCACCGGACACCTTATTGAGGGTATGAGAGGCTCCGCCGCCTCTTCCACAGGAGTCATAACGGCAGCCGGTCTAATGGCCTACGTCTACTCAAAAGTCGCGAGCGACCGAAATTCGAACCAGACCCCGCATTATGGCCACTTCGAGGGCGATGGGGATTTTATACTCAAGGCTCAGAGTCTGAGTGCCCTGGAAAAAGATTTTGAATCGGATAGGGATGAACTTGTTGCTATTCCTTATCCGGATCGCGGAGATGTGCCAGAATCAATAGATTCCAAGATAAAGAGGATAAAAAACCTTCTAGCATCCGAAACCGGCAGTATAGAGCTACATGACTTTCTGATTGATGAGTTGCGTCACTTTCTAAGTATGACCGCTCAAGATAACTTTCCGACATCGGGAAGCTTCAGTGATGAAGAGCTGATGTCTCGTATTACACGCTATGAAGAGGCGGTGTCGGGATTATGTCTGCTTCTTGCGTGCGTATCGTACTGGGGCAAGGCAACCCACAAGGGTACCCTGCAGAAAGTAATTGCGAGATCGATGGACCGGCCTGAGCATGTTGGCGGATTGACAATTTGGATTGCACTACGTTACTACCCAATGGTCCTGGAGATCTACAGCGGAGGCATCGCTGCCGTAGATGGAGAAAGATATGACTCGTTAGCACAGATTTTCAACACACCGGTTCAGATCGCAGACGAGAAGAGCACTTACCGCACTTTTGCGGAGAGAGTTGGACGAGCTATATCGGAATTAAATCAGGCGAACGTATTCAAGAAGATATCTGGACACGAAAAGCACCATGTCCCGATGAGTGAGTACCTTTTCAAGGTCCTTCAACCTAAGTTAGATGACGTCCTCTTCCTCGGAAAGAACTACGAGAACGCCTTTGATCGCTTTGAAGTCCTCTTTGCGCTCGTAGTTGCAGATGCGAATAGGCAGAGCCAGCGCAATCCTTGGGGTCCAGTAGGCCGTTTCGGCTGGAAGCATCACCACAATGGCGATGGCCCCCTTAAAGCAGTCATTGAAGAGGCGAAATATCAAAAGAATCAGTGGCCTCCATTGAAAGCTGGTCTCTTTGGTGGCGATTATGTTCGCTTCGAGGCTTTGGCAGAAGAGTACATCGCCTTAATCGACCGACTTAGCATGTGATGACAGAATAATCAGAGCCATGCCCAATAAACTTGGGTTCAATTGCTGGTTCAGCTTGCTCCTGAAACAGAGACTAGAGCGTTAAACGGAAGCTCTAATGGAGAAGATTAGGTCAGAGTGAAATTCTGTCCATGTCCGGCCCTTAGAAGTGCACTCTGAACCTAGTTTTTCGCTTAATTCAACGCTGGACCTCTTAGGAGCATCGTCGCATTGGACGCACTTACATTTATCGCCGAAGTTATTAGGGCGCTAGCTTGGCCAGCATCGCTCTTTACGCTTGTTGTCTTACTTCGGAAGCCGCTCAGAGAATTGATACCCTTGTTGCGCAAGCTGAAATACAAAGAGATCGAGCTTGAGTTTTCTAAAGAGATCGCCGTGCTTAAAGCGAAGGCCATTTCAGACCAGCAGGCAGCCCTGCCAAACGTCGCGGTGGCCTCGCCAGAGCTGCCGGAGAGGTTGCGGAATAAGCGGCTAGAGCTGCTCCGAATGGTGCCATTCTCTACCCGTGTTGCCATCATGGAAGCTTGGATCGAAGTCGAGGCAGCTGCAAATGAGGTGGCGAGCTCCTTCTGGAGCCAGCCACCAAGCGATACGTTTAAGAACGATCCGACGCTCGGGGAATATCTTTTTAAATGCAAGGTGATAACCAGGGATGAACTGGAAACGTTCAGGAGGCTTCGGCATTTGCGTAATAGCGCCGCTCATGCTCAAGAGCTTCATTTGAGCGAGAGTGATGCAGTGAGCTATGTGGAAGTTGCTATGAACCTTGCTGCAAAAATCAGATCACACTGAGAGAGCCAAGCTGTAATGGGGTCATTCACTTTTACTCCTGTGTTAGTGCCTTTCGAACGCTTGACATACAAGGCAGCCAGCAGCAATCTACGTTCCAAGGAGCGTAGAAACTCCAGTAATAGGGTCAGGTTCACTTAAGAAGTCAACCTGACCCCATTATTTGGCAAGGCTTGGCCGGGAAACGTACTACCGAGCTTGGAGACGCCTTTCTTAACTTCATCTCAGAGCCTGCACTCTAAAAATTCAATCAAGCCGAACCAGCTTATTTTAGATATTAGGGCGCTCATTTAAATTTCAGGGGGACTTATGGCAACTAAGAAGAAGCGAGGCCGACCGCATTTCGGCTATTTCATTTTCGATTGTCCTTCTGACCACGAGATCGATGGCTCCCTCGTTACCGAGAGTGACGCCATCCGCTCAGTCTTGTGGAATAAAAGTCTGGGCGGACGACTGAAGGGACTTCGACTTACTACGGCCGACTCGTTCAAGGATGCAAAAGAACGCAAGTACACTGGAGTGCGCTACGTTCACCTGGGCGGACATGCGTCGAAGAGCGGCATTGCCTTTATCGGCGGGTCAGTCAAGTGGCAGGACGTTGCGGAGAAGCTTACCAAGTTCTTCCCGAAGCTGGCCGAAGGTGACCAGCGCGTTCTAACGTTGTCCTGCTGTCATTCCAACGACGGCGTGAAGGCAATGAGGCCAATACTCAAAGGCCACTTCAGCGCGATCTATCACTTTAAGTCGGAAACAATCGGATTTTCTCAAGCAATGACGATTTGGAGCATGTTCTACCTAAAGAAAAAGCTGTCACGTCCTCATGGCGCGATCATGAAAGACATCAACACTTTCATGGGTTCGGAGGTGCTTGGTGGGGTCGCGCCCTAACAATTCGTCCAAGCCGACGCTGCTTCGCGGCGCTACTTAACTCAGGTGTTAGGCCTCTTATGACTGTTTCTGACGCATACCTTGAAGATGCTAAAGCGCAGCTCTCGCTTGCTAGTCAGCTCATCAAGCGCGACGCGACGCCGTATGAGCAATGGCATTCCGTTCTACTGGCCGCTATCGGCATAGAAAAGCTCTTGAAGTACGTGCTGGCGCGAATTAATCCTGCACTCGTACTTAAGACAATGGACTTCGAAAGTGTAGTCGTTGCCTGCTACGCCACCCAGGTTACGGCGCCGGACCGCCTTTTAGAGTTATCAAAGAAGGCCAACTCCGACGTCGTCACTATGAAGAGCGCCGTCCAGCGCGCGGGACTATTTTCCGCTGCCGTTAAGAGCCACTCGCAATTTATCCACGCCCTCGCTGACGCGCGTGATGTTGCCGCACACCGCCCTTGGAACGAGGCCGATCTTCAAAAGATAGCGGTGATGTTGGGTCGCGATTTGTTTGTAGCGGTTTCGGCAATAGCAGAATGCGTTGGCATTGCTCCCACGGATCTAATGCGCGGCCACGCTGTACGGCTTCAGCAAATGAGCTTCGAGATTGCGGAGGAAGAAGATCTAAACGCTCGTATGCAGGAGAAGCTACGCAAACATCTGGCCATGTGGCAGGATCGTTCAAGCAAGCCGGTTCTAGTCGAAGGCGCAAAAAAGGTTACGTACGCGCGCCTTGCGGCAGAATCCTACGCGAGCATCTGCAAGTGCCCTGCGTGCGGGAATGAGGCGCTTGTCATAGAAGAACCTGACATTGACTATGACTATGACTCGATGGAAGAGAGAGCGTACGCGGTCGTCGTCGGACTCTCCATTGACCAAGTCAAATGCTTTTACTGCTCTCTCCTAGTCGATCAGTACGATGAATTGCGTTACATCAATGCGGAGGCTCTGGCTTCTGGCGAAGAGGCCTAACAATTCGTCCAAGCCGACGCCGCTTCGCGGCGCGGCTTAACTTAGGTGTTATGCCCCATGCCAAAATTCTTCATCAGCCCAAACTTCACGCACGAAAAGCTTGAGAACCCAAGCTACTCTGATCTCATCAGCGTTTTTGAGGACCAAATTCGGCATTGAAAGAAGTGGGGTCAGGTTCACTTGAGAAGTCAACCTGACCCAGGTTCTGCTAAAGTCTATAACACACTCCAAGGTGTTTTTCGTTAATGCTAAGAACCTCTGCACTATATGGTTTCGAATTCACGAGAAGCTTCTTGGCCGCGGGGCTGTCATTTCGACCGATCGAAAATGATTACACCGCCGTTAGAAAGCGCGCGCGAAACCAAAAGGCGCATGAGATCACGGGTACTGTGTCGGGGAAGAAACTCACGCGAGAGATGCGGTTTCAGCTTGAAGGTGTACTGTCGTTCATCGAGCACCTCGACGTACTGGTTTCCGATCCGGAAAGCGCAGTGGATGCGGCTGAAAACCCGGGACTTTACTTTGAGTCATCGCTTATCATGCGGCCGCGCAGTAGCGGCGGGGGGGCTGTAATTGGTTCGGATGCCTTTAATCCATGGCGCGAGTCACGTAAGCAGTTCATTGAACTTGCTCTGGCTCGCCTAGCTGATGAAAAATTCTGTGAGAATACGCGGTTCAGATCTTTATTATTCAAGTGCATCGAGACTTTCAGGCAGCGCAAGCCTTTCCTGGATATTACATACTTCCTTCTAATTTCGGGATTAGAGGCGTTCTCTCGGGCATCTCAGAATGACTATAAGAGTAAAAATGCCGCTGTTCCGATTGCTAAGACTTTGCAGGACTACGGATTCAGAGTTCATCAAAACAACGCCAGTACCTTGGCTCGTTCGATCTCCACCTATCTCCACATCCGCAATGCGCTATTTCATCAAGGCGACTTTTCAGCAACGGTCCAGATCAACAACGATAGGGTAACGCTTAACTGCGCAGAGTACCTATTCAATCTATCGATGCTGGTGTCGCTTACGATCATGAGGGCCGTAGGTTTTGACGATGGGCATACAAACTGGGACTGTTGGATTGATCGCCAACTACATAAGTGATGCTTGTTAATGGGGACAGATTCAAATTTTTGCTCTGCGCTGATACTTTTTCACCACTTGACATCCAAAGCAATCAGTAGCAATCTCCATCCTAAGGAGCGTAGAAACTCCTAAGACAGCGGTACCCACCTCCGAAATCCCGGTGGGTTTTTTGTGCCTGATGCTCAGGCGCAAGCCGACGCGATGCCTGCGTCGGGAGGGCGGCTAATACAACACCCTTCGGGGGAATACGCCCGCCGTCTGTCTTCGGTTTCTAACCTCCCGACATCCCGTCGCCGGTCGGCGGCGGGTTTCTGGCCGTCAAGGAGGGCTTTGCCATGCATCAACCGTCATCCCGTCCCGCCCCTGCGCGCAAGCGCGCCACGAAGAAGGCAACCTGCTGTCCGAACTGGACCATCGTCGAGTCCGAGCTCATTACCATGCTGACGCCCGAACAGATCGCCGCGGCCGACGCCGCCGATCTCGCCCGCCAGCAACGCGCCCCGCGCCGCACGCGCCTGCCGCAGCACTGCACCGTCGGTTGCGGCCATGCCGCCAACGGCAAGCGCATGCCCGCGTTGCGCCTGGCCGGCCGCTGGATGGAAGAACTGGGCTTCGCCATCGGCAAGAAATTGCAAGTGCGCGTGCGCGACGGCGAGCTGGTGGTGAGCCTGGCCACTGAGGACTGAATCGGTGACGCGCATCGGCTGCATACACATATGCGGCCCGCATGCAGCCAACCGAGCTCCTAACGGCCGCCTGTCGGGAGACCTCGTCATGTCGCGTCTGCTGGAGCGAACACGTTGCTTGCAACGGCGAGTAACCTCGGCGCCTCGGGCTGATTGACGGCAGCCAAAGTCTCGGCGAGGATCGCGTTAGCCCCTACGGTACTTTTCATGAATATTCACGGATACAGCAATCAAGGACTACCGATTGAGAAGATTCGGCCGGAAGAGCTAGCCGAGATAACTCTTGTCGCAAGCCCAACGGAGTTGCGAAAAATCGCCGCTTTTCTCATATCTGCAGCAGATAACATGGAGCGGATGGGTATCAGCTATAGCCATGAACATCTGGCCGACAAGCAGCCTGGCTTTGAAAGCTCACCGCATTTTGTAGTATTCAATCCGATAGTCGCCGGATAAGGGCTGAAAATTCATTTGGATAGTTGCTCGGCGGACGCAGCCAAAATACTTGGAAATACGGTTAGCCATGCGGACGCCGGCGGTGCCGTGCCTGGCTGCTGCTCTACGACAGCACCGGCGGTATGATGCTCGGAGGTTGTCCACCTCTGGGGTTGAAGGAGTGCGGTGATGCGCCATGAGCGCTTGAGGTTCTATTTGTCGGGCTTGGTTGCGCTTGTTTTCTCCTGGTGCGCGTTTCGAGCCTTGGAATGGATCGTCAGCCGATGCGGGATTGCCACCAGAGTCCATTATTCACCGGCAAAAGAGCAGTGGATCCAGATCGGTGAGAGCTGGCAGCTTGTCAAATTCACTGTCGATCTCACCAATGTCGGCTACATCCTTTTGGCCCCCGCGTTGGCCTTGACGTACTATTTTGCCAAGCTCATCTATTTCCTTGATATCAGGCGTGCATTTCCAACGCAGCGTGACGCATGGCTTGTCGTGGGATGGGTAGTAGGGCCAGCGGCGATCATCGCAGAGTATGTGCTTCTCGAGCATCTTTCGGATGCTTGGGGTTTGCTGCAACGATGGCCGACCGCAACTCCTTGGGTGATCATTGCAATCGCTGTGGCGTCGTCCCGGCTCGTCGGAAATGGCTGGGCGGCGATGATGAGGCGCTACGCCCGACCAGCTGAAATGTAATTTAGTCACGGGTAGCTTTGAGCAGTCGCCAAGAGCATCAAGCAGATTTGGAGTCCGCATCAGGCAGTTCGCCGGCGTCTGGATCTTTGTGCTCCGTTTAGTGAAGGACCATGGCTTGACGAACTGCCCATGCTTTTCCTGGCACAGAAGACGGCGTTGCCGACGCAACCGATCTCGCCCACCAGCAACGCGCCCCGCGCCGCACGCGCACGCCGCAGCACTGCACCGTCGGCTGCGGCCATGCCGCCAACGGCAAGCGCGTGCCCGCGTTGCGCCTGGCAGGCCGCTGGAGGGAGGAACTGGGCTTCGCCATCGGCAAGAAGCTGCACGTGCGCGTGCGCGACGGCGAGCTGGTGGTGAGCCTGGCCACCGAGGATTGAATCGGTACGCTTCCTGCAACCGACTTGCCTGGGTACTATCTAAGGTGCCTTCACCTTGATCCTGGCCGACCTGCCGATGGCGGATGGGACGATCCGGCTCATCCACCCGATCAGACACCTGCTTTAAACCCCTTGACCCATCGAGGTTTGTACTGCATGAAAACAGCAACCAGGATACTCGTCCTCTGCCTTGCCCTTCTTGTTAACGGGCAAGCACTGGCATATGAAAGCACCGCTCAGGTCATCAAACACCAAGCGCCCAAGGGCATTACCAACGCGTTCTATGGATGCATTGAAAAAGCAGAATCAGACAATATCGCGATTGCCGCATGTCAATCTGCGGAGAAGAAGAGACAAGACACCCGATTGAATGCTGCGTATAAGTCGCTGCTCAGCAAGCTGCGTGACACGCCCAAGGACAACTTGGTTCGCGCCGAGCGCGCCTGGCTCGAGCTCCACGGTACCAGCGAGGCCTTTGAGTCGTCGCTTTATGGCAGCGAGATCGTGAGCAACTTTCAAGTCATGCAGAACGAAATTTTCCGTCTCTGCGACCGCGCCAACACGCTCGAAGAATATCTGTTTGTCGCAAACGATCGGTAGCCACACTAACCGCTCGGCCGGAAAATGGGATCAGAGTGCAATTCTCTCTATGTCAGGCATCCTCTAAAGTGCATTCTGACCCAGACTCTCTAGAAGCCGGCGTTCGTGCCATCATTCAAACCGACGCCGCTTTGCGGCGCGGTCCGACTCAAACCTGAGCAGTGGGGAATTCATGCGCCTCGACACCATCGCCATGTTGATCATGGCGCTCATGCCGGCACTTGCTCTCGCGCAACCGAAGGCGGATCGGATCACGCGTGTGCGTAGCGACGACGTGGAAATGAACGAGGCGATTGCCCAAGCACAAGCCTCCTTGGACGATTTCCTTGCCTTGGCCCGAGATCCCCCGAGCGGCACCGACACCTTCAAGCTCAAGGTGAAGTTTTCCGACGCGAACGGCGCCGAGCACATGTGGGTCACGCCGTTCAAGCAAAGCGGGAAGGGTTTCAGTGGCGTGCTGGCGAACGAGCCCCAGACCGTTCGCGTCGTGCAGTCAGGGCAAACGGTGCACTTTGGGCGCGCGGACATCAGCGACTGGGGCTATGAACGCGACGGCAAGCAATACGGCAGCTTCACCGTCTGCGTGATGTTGAAGCACATGCCTGCAGAACAGGCAGAGGCGTATCGATCGTACGGGTTCCAGTGCGAGGGCTACCGCCCACGGACGTCGAAGCCGGTCCGCGGCGCGCGTTGATCCAGGTGCTGGACCGCATTTTTCTGGATATTCAGGGGTGAAGTGCCATGCCAAGCATCCGTCCGACTTCCCAACGCCTGAATCGAACCAATATCTCGATGGGACTCCCATTTGAGTCGATTTGGAGGCATGCTATGGCCTAAGCGGTAGCTATTCTTGCGAGGGAGCCGAAGCGGTTGGGGGCGGCACCCAATAATTTATTCAAGCCGACGCCACCTTGTGGCGCCGCTTAACACTGGTGTTACCACTCAATGTCGATCTCGCGCTATCTGTTCGGTGACTTCTCGACTACTTTCGACAGCTCGCTACCCATCTCAATAGCAGTGGGGAAACTGGCAGAAATTTCCGACCAGAGTACCTTTCGTCGCGGCTCTTCTCAGTTGCATGGCTACGCAGCTCGGAATGAAGTTGTCCTATGGGAAGGTAGCGATCTCGTTATCAATCCGTTCCGTCCATACTTCCATGGCTCTTTCTCGCAAGAACAAGACACCGTTGTTCTTTCCGGCGTTTTTCGCGCAGATTGGAGGGCCAAGGTGTGGTGTACGTTTGTTGCCATTGCCAGCCCCGTTGCCATTTGCATCGGGCCGTCTGGCGGTCTAGCCGGGACTCTTGCTGTTCCAGTAATGGCTACAGTTGCATTAGTGCTGCTTCGCCTGTCGATTCGCCCCGGCGCCAGAGCGGTCAGATCGCTGAGCTCGAAAATCGAGTCGGCGATCGCTAGCAAAAAAGTTAATAGTTAGTTCGAACCGAAGCTATTTCGTGGCGCAGCTTGACTCAGGCATTAGAAAGAAATGTTGTGCATTAAAGCAATTCTTGCAGCAGGATCAACGCAGACATGATTGCGCCTGTGTTGGCGGCTCAAGGCTGGGCCACGATGGCCATCGAACGATATAAGGAAGTTCAAGAAATCGAGGCAATGAACGACCAACTGCTGCGCGACGCATTCCGCGATGCCGAAGCGTCAGGGGTCGGCTATGTCATATTCCCAGAGAGGCCGAGTAGCAACTCCTCCTTCCCGAACTCGCTTGGCTAGCCCGGCCAACTCAGGTAACAGGTGCCATGGCCCAAGATCTCTATTGCTGGCGGTGTGACAAAGTAGTCGCGATGCTCGATGAGCAAGAGTGGGAGGTGATGGGGCCCGCCCTTTCACAGTCGATCGTCGACATCCAGAACCATCGTAAAGCCGGCGCAACCCTTCAAGAGGCGTTACGCATGCCACATGGGTTGCGGGCGCTGCAGCTATACGAAGAGATCACGGGTCGGCCGGAGACGAACGTAAAGGTAATTTGGCATCACTGCATCTCCATCTATGGGCCGCCGTGCGATGCGTGCGGCAAACCATTGCGTACACCACAGGCGTCGCTCTGTGCCGCCTGCTGGCACCCTCGCATTGTGGGCGTATCGCCATCGATCACATGAAGACAATTTTCCTGACGTGCTTCGTCGCGATCGTATCGGGCTGCCATGGCGCAGTGCCTGCTCAAGGCAAAGACGGGCAGGACCAGGACCGCGCTATCCGGTTGTCGGGATCCGATTGCCCCCAGGGCATCGGTCCCACCCAGATTGTTCGCCTCGAAGAGCTGGTGGCGAACGCCCGGGCCTACGAGGGTCGTAGCGTCTCGGTTACCGGCTACTACAACCAAGGTTTCGAGCACTCCGCCCTCTACGCGTCTCCCGGTAGCGATCAATTTGCCCGGACGTTCGCTGAGGGCATCTGGATCAACGGCATCTCTCCCTTTTCGGACGGCAACGGACAGCACATCGGCGTCACAGGAAGCTTCTCGGAAGCCTCCAAAGGACACCTGTCGAAATGGTCCGGCTCGATCTGCGTGACCACTGTGGCGCTACTTGAGCGCGATGCGCCATAGGAATCAGGGGACCCCATCCACTGCCGCGACGCACGGTCGCCTACAGGCTCTGCCGACACTGCGGAAACCACGTCCAATACCAGACCTCAACGCCGAGCCGCCGCCTTCCGCCGATACACCCCACCGAAGGTGACGTTCGCGCCACCGCACTGAAGGTTGTCCGCGACCACCAGCAGGTCGCCGAGCAGTTGCAGACGGACCTTGCACTCGTCCTCGCTGACCTCGACCCGGTTGCCCTCCGGGTAGCCGCGCGCGGTGACGGCGCCTATGTGCGGGCCGCCCGGCGCCTGCTCCGGATCCGGGTTGGCGCTGGGCCAGTACGCATCGCCGTTAACGGTGACGCTGCCGTCGCCATTGGCGGTCAATTGCAGTTCGTTGTCGCCATCGTGCCAGCGGCCATTCCAGGCCTTCGGCGTCGGCTGGGCCGCGCTCGGCAATGGCTGCACGCTGGCCTGCGCAACCCAGCCGGCGCTGCCGCCGACCTTGTTGGGATAGAACGCGCAGGCAAAGCCCTCGCGCCGCTGCGCCAGCACCACGACATCGCCCTTGACCACGTAGGCACGCTGCCGGCAGGCGGCCTCGCCCTTGCCCGGACAACCGTCGCTGTCGTCGAGCAGGTACAACCGCGGCACCGCGATCTTGGCGAGCGCGAACCCGGCCGGGCTGTTGGTGAAAAGGCCATTGCGGCAGGTGGCCGCATCGGCATCGTCCGGCGCAGCATGCGCCATCGCCGGTATCGCCAACAGGGCGAGCAGCCAAGCTCTATGCATCTCGATCACTCCAGGTGTGGGGGAGGATAGTGTGGGCCAATGGCGGCGGCTTGGCATCAAGCCACCTGAGACGATCCGGCGTCATCCATTTGCAGCTCCACCGCTATTCGGGAGGTGCCGCAAGACAAGAGGCTCGCAAGCCTGCCGAAAGGTCCGAGCGCCCGCTCCCGCTCGGCGGCCGAAGCCCCTACAATCCCGCAAATTCAATCCATACATAGGCATCAGGAAACGCCATGGAAGAAGATTTCGGCGGGATCGACATCGCAGCGGACGCATAACCCATGACGACCGACGAGACCTGCCTTGCCGCTCGACAGACGATGGCGAGCATGCGCGACCGCATCGACGGGGATGCCGCGCTCAAGCTGACGCTGGAAGGGATGATCGCCGTCGAAGAAGCGCATTTCCCCGACCGCAAGACGTACGAGGCAATGGCGCATATCGAGGAGTGCGCGGCGTGCCAGCGTTGGAGCGGCAGCTGGATGGACGCCCAGTTTCCCGAGCGCGTGACGCATCGCGAACGGCTGAGCAAATACTGCTGCCTCCACATGCTCGCAGCTGCGACGCATCCCGACGCCGAGGTCCGATTCGCGTTCGAAATGTTCAGGGGTGAGGATGCGTGCTGGTCGATCAACGAGCAATATGCGTTTGCGCGATTCTGTCCATGGTGCGGCCAGCAGCTGCCCAACCAAGCCTTCGAACCGGAGCCGATTGCATGAGCACCTCCCACCCCGTCCATGCCCTCACCGTGATCTACGCCCGGAACATCGAGCGGGTCGCCGAGTTCTACAGGAACACGCTCTCGCTCGCGCTTGTGGAACAGGACGACGCTTTCGTGGTGGTGGGCAATCCCCACTACGAAATCGCGGTGGTCCGCATGGCGAGCGACAGGACGCCTGCTCCCGTACCTGGGCCGCTCCATGTGAGAACCGGGACGCCAATCAAATGCTCGTTCCTGGTGGAGAGCCTGGAGCATGCCCGGTCCGCGGCCGAGTCCAGCGGTGGTGCCTTCAAGCCACTCGCGTCCGCGTGGCGCTGGCGCGATCAACTGCACCTGGATGGCCATGATCCGGAAGGCAATGTCGTGCAGGTCCGCGTCACCGCGACCTGACGATTTGCAGGACGAAAAGCAGTGGGGCAGGATGCCATGCCATCATGGGGGATGCGTCCATAATCGTGGTAATCCGTATGCAGCGCTGGCAGGTCTTTCTCGGCCAAGGCATCAGCAACACGGTGATGCCTTGTCCTACTGAGGCTTGCTGTCGTAAGTGGATGCCCAGTACAGGATGTTCTTGAGACCGCTTAAGCAATGAGATTGGGCAATGCGCTTAGCCCGCCAGCCGTGTGCCAACACTTAACTCCGGATTGAGCAGCATGCAGCGACGCCTTCCTGTCCTTGGAGCAGCAACCCTCACTGCATGCGCCGCAGGATTTCTGCTGTTCGGCTATTCCCCGGCGCCCTGCGCTTGCGAGACCCCGTGGCAACTCGTGTATGCCGCATCTGGGCTGCCATTCGATCAGCCCTACACGGCCTATAACGCACAGCAGGTGGAGCAAGGCCTGAACCGACATCTTGCAGGATCAGCCGTGCTTGGTTCGGACGACTACTTCTTCGACGCCTGCAAAGAAACGGCTTCGCAGCATCTTCGGTGTGTCGTAGGCATGGAGCAATCGGTGCTGAGGCAATCGGGCTTCGTCATCGATATGGACGCGGACGCGCACGGAAGATTCGACCATGCCCATGTGACATCCTATTCCACGTGGCGCTAGACGACTTTTCTGGACGATCGGGTCCAGCGCCAGAACGCCATCCTCCGTCGAAAGGAAAAACCATGCGCGCTTGCAGGCACGCTTCTGGTATCGGCCATGACGCTGATGGGGTGCGCGTCTATCGCGTTATCCACGGCATCGAGCCTGTCGTCGATGTCGCCGCTCGCGAGGATCCGTTCGAAGGCACGCCGCCCGATGGTAGGGGTGATGATATCTACAACGCGACAACACAGGCGGTCACATGCCACGAAAGCACGCATTGGCGGAAGCAGAGGCAGGAAAGCTCATCTCCTCCATCCAGAAGGAATGGGGTAAAGACACCGGGACTGCGCAGGCCGAAATTTCCGAGCACGTCATGGAATCCGCGCACGCGTTGCTGCAGGCTACGCATGGCGATCGCCTGGAAGAGGAACTTGGGGACAGGTCGGTCGTGGACTACCTGGGTGCGCTTTGGGTAAAGCGCCATCCGTCTGTGCTTCCCGCGATATATGCGCTCGAGGCGGCACGTTGCAAACACTTATATAAGGCGGCCAGGCTTACCGAGCCGTAACATGGCCATGATCCAAAACCAAGCCGGTCTGCAGTTCCGAACGTCACCACAAGCCGCTCCCACTTTGCGGATCTGCCTACATCAGGCGCAACGTCCATGCTGATCAATCGCGGTCGCGCAGTGACTTATGGCCTCGTCGCCATCCTCGGCGTCGTAGCTCTGCAAGCCTTCAATAGCGTTGCCTGCTATCAACACGGCTTCGGGGAATTCCTGGCTGCGCTGGGAACGTTCCTGCTCGTTCCCTTGCTGCCGCCAATCATCGCACTGGCGACGGCCAATCCGTTGCGGGCGGTCGGCGGTTGCCTGCTGTTCGCACCATGGCTGGGGCTGGCGTACTACACCGATTGCGTACGTCCGTATACCGGCGGTGGGGCGTCGATGATCTATGTCGCCGTCCTCTTCTGGGGCACGCCGAGTTCGATCCTCGGCGTCCTCGTGACCGGTCCCATCATGCGCCTGCTCGGAATTTCCGTGGCGGTCGCCGGCGCGGATGCGCGTTAGGTATCTGGAGGCTCCGTATGTCAGACACCCTTGCACAGATCGTCAAGCGCGCCATTGATCCGTCCAGTGTCAAAACGGATGGCCCTCTCACCCAGCCACGCTCGTATGGTGTCTATCAACTGCCGTACGGCGCCGCCGACTCCGGCCGCTTCCGCTTCGGCAATCATCCGGTTCGGATGCAGGAGCTTGAACGGGAGTTCGGTTCCTGCACCCTTACGTTCCTGTTCGCGGTCAGGGACGATGCGGAGGCAGTTGCACGCGCGCTCAATGGCCGAGAGGTCTAGGACGTCGCTCAACCCATCGTGGCCTGCAGACCGGCTCCGGATTCAGGCACTAACGGCAAAGGCATCGCTCCATGCGCATCTATCTGGACGACGAAAGAGCAACTCCTCCCGGTTGGACGCGGGTGTACTGGCCCGACGAGGCGATCGCGCTTCTGGAGCGTGGCGGAGTGGCCGAAATCAGCCTCGACCACGATCTCGGCGACGACCAGCGGGGTACGGGATACGACGTCGTTGCCTGGATCGAGGAAGCTGTTGTCACTCGTGGCTTCGTGCCGCCGGCCATCCGCGTGCACTCCGCAAACCCGTCCGCCCGCCAGCGGATGGAGGCGGGCATCGCAGCCATCCAGCGGCATCTCGAGCGTCGCACCGGCGCTTGAAGCCTTCGCTCGCTGCCAACGCGCAGTGGTCATGCAGCTCCCGTATCCTTGCCCGCCTCTGACGTCCACGGATACATCCATGTCGCTGCGCACCGTGTTCCTGTTCGCCTGCCTGTCGTTCGGCGCGGCGCCGTTGGCGCAGGCGCAGACGCATTGCCTGCCCTATGGCCCGATCAAGGTCACGCTGTCCGGCAAGTTGGAGCGGCACTCGGCGGCGGCCGACTCTGCCGGCGAGGTGCTGGCGCTGCCGACGCCGGTCTGCGTGGCGGCGTCGCCCGCTGGAGACGCGCCGCGCCACGACGCTGTGCGCCGCCTGCGCCTGGCGTTGAGCAAAGAGCAGGCGGCGCACCTTGAAGAAGAAGGCGCCGGGCAGATCGTGCGCGTCACCGGCATGCTGTCCGAGGTCGCAGGGAGTGAAGGCGCTCCCAATCTGCAGTTGACGGTGATCGGGATCGATAGCGACTGACGCGGCGCCGCACGCGCCGAGACCGCTGTACAGGTCCGCGGGCCGGCGAAGACCGAGCTTCCAGTGCTTGCGATCACGCGCAGGCCGGCGATGCCACGGACTTGCAACATGAATGACATATCGTGCCGCGTTACGCCATCCCATGGCGCGCCGTCGCGAGCTGTTGCGCAAGCCGAACGGAATCGTCATCCAGCCCAAAGGAATTGCCATGTTGCTGCATCCCTCTCTTTCCGCGTGCCGTTCGGCCGCGCCTTCGTCGCGTCTGCCTGGCGCGCTGGTCCGCAACCGCCTGGCCCAGGCCTGCGCTGGCCTGTTGCTGGTGTCGATCGCTACCGCGGCCGGCGCGCAGGAGATGGCACCGTCGCTGGCCGGTAGCGAGCAGCAGGCCACGCGCGGCGCCGCGTTCGGCGATGCGGCGACCTCGCTGGACACCGTCACCGTCACCGCCGAGCACCGCGAGCAGAACCTGCAGGAAGTGCCGGTGTCGGTGGGCGTGATGCAGGGCGATGCGATGCGCAACTACACCGCCGGCGGCGACGACACGCTGCTGGCGCTGTCCGGCCGCGTGCCCAGCTTCTACGCCGAGACCACCACCGGCCGCATCTTCCCGCGCTTCTACATCCGCGGCCTGGGCAACATCGATTTCTACCTCGGTGCCTCCCAGCCGGTGTCGATCATCCAGGACGACGTGGTGCTGGAGCACGTGGTGCTGAAGTCCAATCCGGTCTACGACCTGGACCAGGTGGAAGTGCTGCGCGGCCCGCAGGGCTCGCTGTTCGGCCGCAACACCACCGCCGGCATCGTCAAGTTCGACAGCATCAAGCCCAGCGAGGACTACAGCGGCCGGCTCAGCGCCAGCTACGGCAGCTACGGCACCACCTCGCTCGACGGCGGCTTCGGCGGGCCGATCAACGACGTGCTGTCGTTCCGCGTGTCGGCGCTGTACCAGCATCGCGACGATTGGGTGGACAACACCTACAGCGGCCCCAGCGCCGATGGCACGGTGACGCCGAAGAAGGATGCGATGGGCGGCTACGACGACCGCAACGCGCGCCTGCAGCTGCTGCTCAAGCCGAGCGAGAACTTCTCGTTGTTGGCCTCGGCGCATACCCGCGACTACGACGGCACCTCCACGCTGTTCCTGCGCAATGCGGTCACCAAGGGCTCCAACAAGGTCGATGTGCCGCGCGACCAGGTCGCCTACGACGAGGCGCACGACAATCCGCAGGCGTACAAGACCCACGGCGGTTCGCTCAAGGCGGTGTACGACTTCGGCGGCGTGTCGCTGACCTCGATCAGCGCCTACGAAACCACCTCCGGCTACAGCCGCGGCGATACCGACGGCGGCGCGGCGGCGAACTATCCGGTCAACGGCGTGGCCAACGGCTACGGCCAGTCGATGGGCCAGGTGCGCGACCTGGACCAGTACACGCAGGAACTGCGCCTGGCCAGCGAAGGCGATGCGCCGTTGCAGTGGCAGGCCGGCGCGTTCTACTTCGACGGCAAGGACACCACCGATTTCTACCAGCGCGCGTACTTCCTGCAGACCGCGGCGCGCAATCCGAACAACTGGGTGCGCCTGCGCAACAGCAACACCTCGTGGGCCGGTTTCGGCCAGCTGACCTACAAGGCCACCGACGCGCTGACCCTGACCGCCGGCGTGCGCCAGACCCGCGACAGCAAGGAAACCAAGCTGCTCAAGACCGCCGACACTGCCGCCGGCGTAGTCACCTATCGCGGCCGCCGCGACGTGCGCATGGCCGATACCCAGCCGAGCTGGGATTTCAGCGCGATGTACGCGATCGACGACAACGTCAGCGTGTATGCGAAGGTCGCCCGTGGCTTCCGCGGCCCGACCATCCAGGGCCGCTCGGCGGTGTTCAACTCCGACTTCACCACCGCCGATTCGGAAACCATCCTGTCGTGGGAAGCGGGCATCAAGAGCAGCCTGTTCGACAACCGCCTGCGCCTGAACGTCACCGGCTTCACCTACACAGTCGACGACATCCAGCTCAACGGCAATGATTCCAACGGCAACGGCGTGCTGTTCAATGCCGACAAGGCCAAGGCCTACGGCCTGGAAGCCGATCTGGACTGGCGCCCGATCCCGAACCTGTCGCTGAGCGCCGGCTTGAGCCTGCTGCACAGCGAGATCCAGGACAAGCGCGTGTATGCGCAGGTGTGCGCGCTGAACGGCGTGGTGGTGTGCACGGTGGACGATCCGACGATCAAGCTCGGCGCCAACACCTTCGCCCAGATCGACGGCAATCCGCTGCCGAACGCACCCACCTACAACGTCAACCTGGCCGCGCGCTACGACATCCCGGTCGCCGACGGCGGCGCGTTCTTCGTCGCCACCGATTGGAACAAGCAGGGCAAGACCAGCTTCGTGCTGTACGACTCGACCGAGTTCAATTCCAAGGGCAGCTTCGAAGGCGGCCTGAAGCTGGGCTACAGCGGCGACTACGGCGCTTGGGAAGTGGCGGCGTTCGCGCGCAACATCACCAACGAGAAGAACCTCAAGGGCGTGATCGAGAACTACATGGCGGCGGTGTACAACGAGCCGCGCATCGTCGGTCTGTCGGTCGACGTGCATTGGCATTGATGCGCGAAAGGCCGGTATTCCTGTAACGCGGCGCCGGCTGGCCTCAGGTGGCCAGCGCCGCGACAGCGCAGCCTGCCGGTTGGCGGGCTGCACCGTCTCGCCCGCCTGTGTAGGAGCGGCTTCAGCCGCGACAGGATCTATCGGTAAAGCCCGTCGCGGCTGAAGCAGCTCTTACAGAGGGCCGCTCCGTCCTGAAGAGCGGGAAGAACCCATGCCGAAGATTCACCATGGCAGCCCTTGATACACCGCACAAATTTGTAGCCGCCATCTTCATGCTCTGTTAAAGTCCGCGCCCAGCGCTGCCAGGTCAGGCAGCCAGGCACAGCCATCGCCATGCCTCCGTCCGATTTCCTTTTCACGGAGCGATGCGCGTGCGCGTCAATTTGTTGCCCTTGTCTGTTTCCGTCGCCGCGGTGTTGGCCTTGCATGTTTCAGCGCCTGCGCTGGCCGCCGAGGCGGATGTCGCCGATCCCACCACCCTGGACCGCGTCGTCGTCACCGGCGAAAAGCGCGCTCGCACGCTGCAGGACACCACCAGCAGCGTGGCGGTGACCACCCAGGCGCGGATCGAGCAGGAAAACCTGCAGAACCTCTACGAGGTGCTCAACCGCACCGCCAATGTGGCGCAGAGCTATGGCGATACCGGCTTCACCATCCGCGGCATCCGCGACATCGATGGCGGCGGCGATGCGCCGCTCGCCACCATCTACCTGGACGGCGCGGCGCTGCCGCGGAACGCGACCAGTTCGGCGCCGCTGAGCCTGTGGGACCTGCAGCAGGTGGAGATCTTGCGCGGACCGCAGTCCACGCTGCAGGGCGAGAACGCGCTGGCCGGCGCGGTGATCCTGCACACCGCCGAGCCGACCATGGACTGGGAAGGCAAGGTGCGCGTGCTGGCCTCCGATCCGTCCGACCGCACCTTGGCCGCAGCGTTCGGCGGCCCGTTGGTGGCCGACGAACTGGCGTTCCGCACCTCGGTCGAGCAGCGCAGCTTCGATGGCTACATGTGGAACGACACGCGCCAGGCCTCCGACGATGCGCAGCATGCGCTGACCTACCGCGGCAAGCTGCTGTGGACGCCGTCGGCGATCGAGGGCCTGCGAGTCCAGCTCGGCTACACCAGGGCGCACCGCACCGGGCCGTACATATACGTGTACCTGCCCACCGACGAAGCGGGCGCCCTCAAGCGCCGGGTCAATCACGACAACGTCCCCAACCGCAACCGCACCGACAGCGACATCGCCACCCTCAACGTCGACTACGCCTTCAACGCGGCCTGGTCGCTGTCGGCGGTGACGGCGTGGAACAAGGTAGACCTCGACAGCACCTGGGACGGCGATCGCAGCGCGGTGCAGATCGCCGACGCCAGGCGCGTGACCGGCACCCGCACCACCTCGCAGGAGCTGCGCCTGAACTACGATGGCCAGGCAGTGGAGGGTCTGTTCGGCGCGTACTGGGCCAAGCACGAGACCGAGGACGACCTGGTCAATCGGCTCAACGTAAACACCCCGCTCGCCACCATCACCCGGCTGTTGCGCGGCGCCGGCTTCCCGGCCGCCAACGCGGCGGCGATCTCGGCCGCGTATGGGCGGGCGCTGCCGGTGATCCCGGTGCTGTACGTCAGCGCGTCGCCGACCACCTCGGAGAACCGCGCGCTGTTCGCCGACGGGCAGTGGCACGTCGGCGGCGGTTTCTCGCTGATCGGTGGCTTGCGCTACGACCGCCAGCGCTACGAGATGGCGTCCAGCACCGATGCGACCTTCGTCGGCACCTATCCGAGCCCCGCCAGCTTCGCCAGCCCGGGCACCGCGCTGTACCAGGCGATCGATGCGATCAACGCCGGCGTGGCCGGCATCGTCGCCTCGGCCAGCGGCGAGGTGCCGAACAACGCGCGCGACTTCAGCGCGTTCCTGCCCAAACTCGGCGCGCGCTACGAATGGAGCCCGGACCTGGCCGCCAGCCTGGTGGTACAGCGCGGCTACCGCTCCGGCGGTTCCAGCTTCAACACCGCGCGCAGCCAGGCCTTCGCCTACGACCCGGAATACACCTGGAACTACGAGGCCGCGCTGCGCTCGCAATGGCTGGACGGGCGCCTGAGCGTCAACGCCAATGCCTACTACATCGACTGGAAGGACAAGCAGGTCTTCGCCTTCTTCGGCCTCAACGACTACGACTACAACACCATCAACGCCGGGCGCGCGCACCTGTATGGCTTCGAGCTGGAGGCCAGCCACCGGCTCGGCGAGGGCTTCGACTGGTATGCATCGCTGGGCTATTCGCGCACCCGCTTCGACGAGTTCAAGACCGTGGTCGGTGCCGAGATCACCGACTATGCCGGCCGCGAGTTCGCCTACGCGCCGCGCTGGACCGCGGCCGTGGGCGGCAACTGGCGTTTCGGCGGCGGCTGGGTCGCCAACCTCAACGCCAACTTCCGCGACAAGGTCTACACCGACATCGGCACCGATTCGCCGCAGCTTGCCTCGCGCACGCTGCTCAATGCCAAGTTCGGCTACGAAACCCTGGACTGGAGCGCCTGGGTGTTCGCCAACAACCTGCTGGACCGGCAATACATCCAGTACCGCTGGACCGATCAGCCGATCGCTGTCCTTGGCGCGCCGCGCGTGGTCGGCATCGGCTTCGAGATGCGCTGGTAACCCACGATGGCCATACACGCGCTGACCACCGCCCTGTACCTGCTCGCCGCGCCGCTGGCGGCGCTGGCGTTCTACCTGGCCACCGCGCACCAGCGCCTGCGCCCGGGCTGGCGCCCGCATGCGCGCGCGCTGCGCGTGGCGGGTGCGGTGTTGAGCACGCTGGCGCTGGTCGCGGCGATCGCCGCGCTCGGGGTGTGGGCCGGCACATTCGCGGCGCTGAGCGCGCTGATGCTGGCCGCGGTCGCGCTGCCGTTCCTGGATGCGTGGCGGCAGCTGCGCGGAGGCCGCGCCGATGTGGGCTAGATGGCTGGCGGCGATCGTGCTCGGCCTGCCGTTGGCGGTGGGCGTGGTCGGGCTGTGTGTGTTGCTTTGGCCGGGCGCGTTGCAGGTGCATACGTTGCCGTGGCTGCTGCTGATGTTCCCGTTGTGGATCGGCGCGATGTCGTTGGCGTTCGTGTTCCGCAGCGGCGCGCGCGCCTGGTTGTGGCTGGGCCTGGCGACGCTGCTGTGCCATGGCCTGTTGTACGCGTTGAAGGCCGCCGGCCTGGTGCAGGTGACGGTATGAAGGCGGCGACCTTGCGCCAGTTCCTGTCGGCCCATAGTTGGATGGGCCTGCTGGCCGGCATGGCCTTGTTCATCGCGTTCTATGTCGGCGCGATCACCGTGTTCACCCACGAGCTCAACGACTGGCCGCGTCCGGCCGCTGCGGTCGCGCCGCTGGCGCAGGCACCGGAACACGCGGCGCAAGCGCTGGCCGACGCGGTGCTGGCGCGGCATCCGGCGCTGGCCGAATCGTTCACCCTGACTTTGCCGGGCGAACACGGCGCGCAGCCGCGGCTGTATGCGTTCGGGCCGCCGGCGCAGCCGTTCGGCGGCACCGTGCAGTTCCAGCCCGGTGCCGACGGGCAACCGCTGCAGCTGCCGCAACGCAGCGGTTTCGTCGACTTCCTGTACGACCTGCATTTCACCGCCGGCTTGCCGCGCACCTTCGGCACCTACCTGTTCGGCGTGGTCTGCATCCTCTATGGCTTGGCGTTGGTCAGCGGCGTGGTGCTGTACGCGCCGGTGTTCCTGAAGGACCTGTTCGCGCTGCGCATGGGGCGCAACGTAAAGCGCCTGTGGCAGGACGCCCACAACGTGGTCGGCATGCTGTCGCTGCCGTTCCACGTGATCTTCGCCTGGTCCGGCGCGGTACTGGCGCTGGGCGTGCTGCTGCTGGCGCCATTCCAGTACCTGGTGTTCGACGGCAAGCTGATGCAGGTGCTGGAGCCGGATCTGGAGCTGACGCCGCATGTGCAGCCGGCGCACATCAAGGCGCCGATGCTGCCGGTGGCCGACCTGCTGGCGCGCGCGCGCGCGGCCAGTCCGGGCTTCGAGCCGGAGAGCCTGTCCTTCCACGACGCAGGCGATGCCAATGCGCGCGTGGAAATCTACGGCCAGCACCCGCAGCGCCGGCTCAACACGCTGGCCGGCGTGGCCATGGAAGCGGCCACCGGCAAGGTGCTGCGGGTGCTGGCGCCGCAGGACATGTCGCCCGGCGTGGCGTCGCTGCGCGGACTGCAGGCGCTGCACTACGCCAACTTCGGCGGAGCGCCGCTGCGGTGGCTGTATTTCCTGCTTGGCCTGGGCGGCGCGTTCCTGTTCTACAGCGGCAACCTGCTGTGGGTGGAGGCGCGGCGCAAGCGGCGCCAGCAGGCGCAGCCGTGGCGCACGCATGCGCTGGCGCGGCTCACGGTGGGCCTCTGCCTGGGTTGCGTGGCCGGCGTGTCGGCGCTGTTCGTCGCCGCGCGGCTGTTGCCGCCGGGGCAGGAGCGTTATGTGTACTACGCCGTGTTCGGCCTGGGCGTGGCCTGGGCGCTGCTGCGCCCCACCGCGCGCGGCGCCTACGAACTGCTGTTGGCCTGCGCGGTGCTGACTGCGCTGGTGCCGTTGGCCGCGCTGCGCGGTGCCGGCGGCTGGGTGGCGCCGTGGAGCAGTTCGCTGCTGCTGGCGGTGGATGGCTGTGCCTTGGCCCTGGCCTGGGCGTACTGGCAGATGGCGCGCGCCACCCTTCGCCGCGGCCGCAACGGCGATCCCAACAGCGTGTGGGCGTTGCCGGCGAAGACCTGAGCGCTGTCCCGCGGCCGTCGTTCGGGCCGCTGCGGCCACCGGCCGCACGCGCTGTCGCATGCCAGTCGCGGCGCGTCCACGCTGCATCCTGCCGCTGACATGCGCTGCGCATCGCGCGCATGCATGGCGGACAAAAGTGGACAATCGTGCGCCAGTGATTTCTCATGTACGCGGAAGTCGAAGTCTGCAGCGTTGGCGCTGGGCGTCGTGCGGTGAATTGTGTGACAGCCGCCGCGTTCTGTTCCACGCTGCCGTGTACAGGGGATCGCATGCACCACCGCTACGAAGGACCGCCGGACGCGCCGTCCGGCGAGGACTACGCCAGGCAACTGCATCACGGCTTTGCCGCTCTGCGCTTCGACCCGCCGCTGGAACGGGCGTATCGCCGCTACACCGCATCGACCATGGGCTTCGCGCAACGCGTGGCGGCCTCGCTCGGGGTGTCGATCGCGCTGGCGTTGCTGGCCTGGGATGCGTTGCATTTCGGTTGGTCGGGCAGCACCGGGCTGATCGGCTATGCGGTGGCGGTGCGCGCGGCCACCTTGCTGGCGTTGCTGTGGGTGGCGGTGGCGATCCATCGCGCGGATGCGCACGGGCCGGGCCGGGCGGCGCTGTTGCTGCTGGTCGGCGGCACCGGGCTGGTGTTGTCGAGCATCGGCTATCCGCCGCAGGAACTGCGCTATGCCGCCGCGGTGATGACCCTGGTGATCGTCGCCGGTTTCTTTCCGCTGGGCCTGGCGCTGTGGCAGAGCGTGGCGGTGGCGCTGGTGCTGTGCGCGATCAGCGCCGCGGCCGCGCACCTGTTGCTGGACGGAGCGGCGCGCGACGCCTATCTGCGCCTGCAATGGTTGCTGTGGGCGGCGGTGCCGATCGGCGCGGTTGGCGGCTACCTGCGCGAGCATTCGCGCCGCGAGGGATTCCTGCAGCGGCGGGTGCGCGACGACGAGGCCTTGCGCGACGCGCTCACCGGTCTTGGCGACCGCCGCCGTTTCGACGAACACCTGGCGGTGGCGCTGGCCGAGACCCGGCGCCTGCAGCGCGGGCTGGCGTTGATCCTGGTCGAACTGGATGGATACGCCGCCTTCGTGCAGCGCTACGGCCCGCGCGAGGCCGATCGCGCGGTGGTGGACGTGGCCGAAGTGCTGCAATGCCTGCTGCGGCCGATGGATGTGACCATGCGCATCGATGCAGGTCGCTTCGCGCTGGTGCTGTACGACGCCAGCGGCGCGCACCTGCGCCAGGTGGCGCCGGCCTTGCGCGACATGGTCGAGCTGCTGGCGATCGCGCACGCCGACATGGCCAACGAACAGCTCGGCGTCAGCGTCGGCGCCTTGCTCGCCGCGCCCGCCGACACCGCCGCCACGCTGATGCAACGCGCCGAAGCGTTGCTGCAGCGCGCGCGCATCGGCGGCGGCAACCAGGTGGTGCTCGCCGAGGACACCGGCTGGTAGCCCGGGTCGGTACGGCATGCAATGCTAGTGAGCGTGCATAGCTCTTCGCCGAGGTGATCGATGCGTCTGTTCAAGCCGTTGCGGGTTCTCGGGCTGTTGCTGGTGATCCCTGCGGGGGCGATCGTGCAGCTCCAGATGCTGTCCACGATGATGCGCACCTATGGGGCCGTCGGCGTGATGCGCGATCAACTGCAAAGCAGCGGGCTCGCCCAGGTCACTTCCTTGCGCGGGATACCGCAATTCTGCCAGGACCAGGAATTTCTCGATGGGTTTTTCTATTCCTATGCCATCGATGTGGCGAAGATTCCCGACGCATTCTGGGCCACTGACGCCGCGCGGCGGCACTGGCAGCGCGGTCCCTTCAACCTCGATCAGCAGATGGATCTGGAGAGTTGGGCCGGACCCGAACCTAGCCGGATAGAAGGTTGCCCCAAGCTTCCTGTAGCAAATTCCTCGCGTTTCGTGGTCACCTTCTTTTCTAGCCAATCGGGCGAGTTTGGTCCGTGGACCGAGTCCACCAGGGGATCAGGGGTGATGATCTACGACACACGGACATCCAGGCTGTATTGGAAATACCGGAAATACTCGGACTCGTAACAGACGGTCGTGGTGGACTGTCCTGCAGATGCCGTGGATGAAGGCGATACCCTGCGGATCGCACCCACCGACAGCGCCGCCACGCTGCTGCAACGCGCCGAAGCGCCGCTGCAGCGCGCACGCATCGAGATGGTGCTGGCCTAGGACACGGGCTGGTAGCGCGGGCCGGCACGGCATGCGACGCTAAGGGGCGTGCATAGTCCTTCGCCGAGTTTATCGATGCATCTGGTCAAGTCGTTGCGGGTTCTCGCACTGTGGCTGGTGATCCCCGTGGGGGCGCTCGTGCAGCTGCAGATGGTGTCCACGATGATGCGCACCTATATCGCCGTCGGCGCGATGCGCGATCAACTGCAACGCAGCGGACTCGGTCACGTTACTTCCCTGCGCGGGATACCGCAGGTCTGCCGGGAAGAGGGATTTCTCGACGGCATCTACTACACCTATGCCGTAGATGTAGCGAAGATTCCCGATGCCTATTGGGCCAGCGAAGATGCGCGGCAACGACACTGGCACCATGCTCCATTCGACGACTCGCAGAGTGCAGAGTTCGATAGTTTTGTCGAGCGCAACGAGCGCAAGCCGGAATGTCCGCAACTTCCTGTGCTGAGATCCCCGCGCTTCGTGGCCACCGTCCTGTACAGCGAAGCGGGCGATCTTGGTCCGAGAACCGTGTCCTCCAATGGAGATGGTTTCATGGCCTACGATACCCGGACGTCCAGGCTCTACTGGGCCTACGCCGGCAACTGACGTGCCGCGCGCTGCGGCTGGTTGCGCTGCCTCAGAACGTCCCGCGCTGCACGAACGGCACCTGCTGGTAGAGCCGGCGTTCGCCGCCGCGCGGGTCGTGCGCCAGGCGGCTGTCGGCGTCGAACAACATGGTCTCGCGCCGCGCCAGCGAATACGGTTCCCAGCGCGGCAGCCCGGCGTGGTTGGGATCGCCGTGGCGGGCGAAGGCGAGCAGCGCCTCGCTCATCGCATCGGCCACGCGCTGCGCCTGCGCGCCGTTGCCGGTGCGCGAACCGGGCTGGCGAATGTTGTCGAACACCAGCGGGATGTCGAGGGTGTGGAATGCGCCGAACTTGCCGCCGTCCAGCGGCGAGCCCCAATCGAGCTGGTAGGCCCAGGTCGGCGCGCCCTGCCGCGCACGCGCCTCGGCTTCCTCGATCGCGCCGCGCCACGAGCGCCCGGCGGTGGTCGCGGCGAAGAACACCTCGCTCGGCGTGTAGTGCGGATACAACCGCCGGTACTCGGCGATCACCACCTGCGGCAGCAGGTCCACGAATTGTTCCTGCTCCAGCTTGGCCGGCAGCGTGTCCCAGCTCAGCGCGAAGTTGGCCGGATCGTTGCCGAGGAAGGCGCGGGTCTCGTCGTGGGTGTTGCCGATCACCATCGGGATCTTCGCCGATTGCGGCGGCGCGTCCGGCCAGAACGGATGCCGGTGCAGCACCTGCGCATCCAGTACCGGGCCCAGGTACAGGGAGGTGTTCTCCACCCGCGACGGATCGCGCGTGCGCGTGGCTTCGAGCAGGCGCTGCATCGGCAGGGTACGCAGCGCCGCCAGTTGCGTGGCATCGAGCTGCAAGGCCTGCAGCAGCAGTTGCGCGCGCTGGGTGGCCGCGCGCGGCCCGGCGGCGGTGACCTGCTGGCCGCTCATCGTCCACGCGCGGTGAAACAGCCCTTGCGCGGCCGGCATCGCCATCAGCGTGGCGATCTTGGCGCCGCCGCCTGACTGGCCGAACACGGTGACGTTGCCGGCATCGCCGCCGAACTCGGCTGCATGCGCGCGCACCCACTGCAGCGCCTGCACCAGATCGAGCTGGCCGACGTTGCCTGACGCGGCGAACTCGGCGCCGCCGAGCTGCGCCAGATACAGATAGCCGAACGCGTTGAGGCGGTGGTTGACGCTGATCACCACCACGTCGCCGCGCCGGCACAGGCGCGCGCCGTCGTACTGCGGATCGCTGCCGGAGCCGTTGTTGTAGGCGCCGCCGTGGATGTAGAACAGGATCGGGCGCTTTGCGCCGTCGCGCAGGGCGGGCGTCCACACGTTGAGGAACAGGCAGTCCTCGCTCACCGGGTCGAGCTTGAGCTGCGGCGCGGAAGCGGCGTAGCCGCTGCAATCGCGCACGCCGCGCCAGGGCTGCTCCTGCAGCGCCGGCTGGAAACGGCGCTGTGCGGTGTCGGCGCCGTAGGGAATGCCCTTGAACACCTGCACGTTATGGTCGCGATAGCCGCGGATGCGTCCGCCGCGGGTGCGCGCCAGCGGCGCTTGCGGGTCGGAGGGCACGGGCGCGGCGCCGGCGCTGCCGCCAGGCAAGGCACCGCTCAAGGCCAGTGCGCCGAGCGCGCTGCCGTGCAGGAAGCGGCGCCGGCCGTGGTCGTCGGGTGCGATGGCCGCGGTGGCGACAAGCTCGGCAGGCGGGATGGCGGTGGGCGTGGTCATGCGTGGTGGAGTCCCTGGGCAAACGCTGCCGGCCATGGGCGAAGGCCCGGGCCGGCAGCGCGGAAAGGATCGGATGGGTGCAAGGTGGCACGCGGCTGGCGAGGGCCGCACAAGGCAGCCCGAGGCAGGCGGCATTCGCGCGCTGGGTCATGGCGAGGCGGTGCATGGCAATGCGGCAGTGCCTGCTACTGCTTCGGCGCGGCAGGCGGGATCGGGGCCAGCGCGGCCGGGTCGCCCTGCACGCTGCGCATCCATTCCAGTGCCTGGGTCGGCCATGCGGCCAACGGCAGGCCGGCGATGCCGCGGGTGCCGAAGCCATGGCCGCCGTGCGCGAACAGGTGCAGTTCCGCCGGCACGCCGGCCTGGCGCAGCGCCTGGTAGAACAGCAGGCTGTTCTCCACCGGCACCACCCGGTCGTCCTGTGCGTGTACCAGAAACGTCGGCGGCATCGCCGGAATCACGCGGTTCTGCAGCGAATAGGCGCGCATCGTGGCGGCATCGGGATGGCGGCCGAGCAGCCGCAGGCGCGAGCCGGTATGCGCCGCGGTGCCGCTGCCCATGTCGATGACCGGGTACAGCAGCAACAGGAAGTCCGGCCGCGCGCTGAGTCGGTCGATCGCATCGCGCGCCGGGTAGACACGTTCGTCGTAGCGGGTGCCCAGGCTGGCGGCGACGTGGCCGCCGGCGGAGAAGCCGATCGCGCCGACCCGGTGCGGGTCCACGCGGTAGTCGGCGGCGCGCGCGCGGATCAGGCGCAGCGCGCGCTGCGCGTCGGCCAGCGGCAGGTCGCGTTGCGACGCGGTGTCGGCGCCCGCCGCTTCCGCATCGGGTAGCCGATAACGCAGCACGAACAGGGTGATGCCTGCCTGTTCGGCGAAGATCGGCAGCAAGGCGGTGCCTTCCTTGTCCAGCACGATGCGCGCGTAGCCGCCGCCAGGGGCGACCAGCAGTGCGCTGCCGTTCGGCTTATTCGGTCGGTACACCACCAGGTAGGGCTGGTAGCGGCCGCTGATGGCGCGGTCGGGCAGCGCCGGGTCGTCGCTGCGGTCGTCGCTGCGGTCGACGATGCGCGTCTGGTCAGGACCGGGCACGGAGCCTGGCGCCGGATCCGGCCACAGCGGGATACGCGCCGCTTGCTCGGCCGCAGTTTCGCTGCTCGGGTGTTCGGCCGCGAGCGCGGGGCCAGCGAGCGCCAGTGCCAGCAAAACGCCCAGGGCGCCCAGCCGGCGCTGGTGCCACGCCAGCGCGCCGGCCGCATGCCTCAGCATCGGGCGCGAGGCCCGGCGCTGCCTGCCGTTGTCGTCGGCCGCATCCGCCAGCGCCACGCCAGCGCCTTTCGTTGTCGTCGTGTTCCGCATCCGTCGCCCTCCCAGGTCAAGGATGTGCAGCTAATCCGCTCGCACGGCGCCGCGCAAGCGACGGGTCTTGCAGAAGGGATCAGGTCGCAGCGCTTGCGCGAATCCC
>Ga0308160_10000936_pt1 | contig 45878 bp, 42 predicted proteins | sample PhyFR1_FD_201036 | JGI IMG/M metagenome (GOLD analysis project Ga0308160, IMG submission 201036) | Phyllosphere microbial communities from UC Gill Tract Community Farm, Albany, California, United States - DLSLF.R1 | ecosystem: Host-associated > Plants > Phyllosphere > Unclassified | place: USA...
CCCAGTAGGGAATGAGTCGTTGCTGACGCGCCTGACAAGCGGGGGCGGCGTTGCTCGTCCTTGCATGGCTCGCCATGCGGCGTCCTCGCGCCTTGCCCGCGCTTGCCATGCATCGCCATCAACTTCCACCTCCCTACTGGGATAGGTTCTTACTGGGCGGCGCCCGCGCTGCCTTCGGCCTTCTCGAACACCAGGTTTTTCTTCTCGTTCATGTGGAACACGCCAATCGGCTGGGCCTGCACATCGGCCGACGGTTCCCCCAGCTGGGTACAGCCGCCGGTTTCGATTTGCCACATGTCTTCCCCTGCGCGCAGCAGGAAAGTTTCCTCGCCGGTCGAGAACAGCTCGATGTTCAGGTCGTCCAGCGCGACCGTGCCGAACTCGAAGCTGCGCTGGCATTCCGGCAGCCGCGACGCCAGCACGCGCAAGTCCGCCTGTTTGCTCCAGAAATACTTCTGCGACACCATCACGATGACGGCGTGATCGCGGTTGTTGTCGATCATGTAGCTGGCCGTGTCGTTGACGCAGCCGGCCAGCAGCAGTGCCGGCAGCAACGCCGTCAGCAGGGAGGGCAACTTGGTCAGCTTGCCGGGCTTGGGGGAAGGGGAGCGCATGGTCATTCCTGTGTGCATCACTGGCGCGAGTATAGAACCCTTCAAACAGGGTCCGCAACGCCGCATGTGCATTTCCGCCTGAACAGTTTCCTTAAGTCTTTGATTTCTTGGAGGAATCAATTCTGGCGCGCTCCGCCATTTTTTGATTTCGGCGATCATCATTGGGACGTTTTTCCAATTTGACCAGAGAGAAAAGCCATGCCGCAAGACGACCAGATTTCCGGGGCGCCGCACTCAGTGCCTCCCTCAGCGCCTCCCTATGTCGCACCACAAGCCCTGACGCTGCGCATCAACGGCGCCGAACACCAACTCAACATCGAACCGCGCGTGACCTTGCTGGATGCACTGCGCGAAGTGGTGCAGCTGACCGGCACCAAGAAAGGCTGCGACCGCGGCCAGTGCGGCGCCTGCACCGTGCTGGTGGACGGCCAGCGTATCAACGCCTGCCTGACCCTGGCGGTCATGCACGACGGCCGCGAGATCACCACCGTGGAAGGCCTGGCCCACGAGGGCGAGCCGCACCCGATGCAGCAAGCCTTCATGGATTGCGACGGTTTCCAGTGCGGCTACTGTACCCCGGGCCAGCTGTGTTCGGCAGTGGCCTTGCTCGACGAAGTCAAGCAGCACCAGGCCAGCGCGCTCACCGAGGGCGAGCAGCTCGAGCCGGGCATGCTCAGCGACGCCGAAATCCGCGAGCGCATGAGCGGCAACCTGTGCCGCTGCGGTGCTTATCCGAACATCGTCAAGGCGATCCGCAGCGTCGTCCTGCGCCAGATCTGAGGATTATTCATGCATTCACTCTCCTACGAGCGCGCGAGCGACGTGAACCACGCGATCGAACTGGCGCGCCAGCCCGGCACCAAGTTCATCGGCGGCGGCACCAATTTGCTCGACCTGTATAAAAGCGGCATCGAACGACCGGTACGCCTGGTGGACGTCAGCCGCCTGGCGCTGTCCGCCATCGAAGAAAGCCCACAGGGCGGCCTGCGCATCGGCGCCATGGCGTCCAACACGGCGGCGGCCAACCACCCGCTGGTGCGCCAGCGCTACCGCATGCTGTCGGAAGCCATCCTGAACGGCGCCACCACCCAGCTGCGCAACATGGCGACCGTGGGCGGCAACCTGCTGCAGCGCACCCGCTGCTATTACTTCACCGATCCGACCTTCGCCCATTGCAACAAGCGCGATCCGGGCTCGGGCTGCGACGCCATCGACGGCTACAACCGCATCCACGCCATCCTGGGCGCCAGCCCGCAGTGCATCGCCACCAATCCCTCGGACATGAGCGTGGCGCTGGCCGCGCTCGACGCCGTGGTCCACCTGCAGGGGCCGGATGGCGCGCGACAAGTGCCGATCGCCGATTTCCACCGCTTGCCGGAAGACCGTCCCCAGGACGACACCGTGATCCAGCCGGGCGAACTGATCGTCGCAGTGGAACTGCCGCCTTCGCCGTTTTCGCAGACTTCCCACTACCTCAAGGTGCGCGACCGCGCCAGCTATGCGTTTGCCCTGGTATCGGTGGCGGCGGGACTCCAGCTCGACGGCGACACTGTGCGCGATGCGCGCATCGTGCTGGGCGGCGTGGCCCACAAGCCCTGGCGCGCGGTGGAGGCGGAAAACGCCCTGCGCGGCAAGACCTTGAGCGACGAGGTGCTGGCGAAAGTGGCGGCGGCGGCGGTGGCCGGCGCCCACGTCTATGAGCACAATGCCTTCAAGGTGGAACTGGCGCAGCGCGCGGTGGTCCGCGCGCTGCAAACCGCAGCGGGAGGTAGCGTATGAGTGTCGGCAAAAGCGCCATTGGCGCACCCATCAACCGTACCGATGCCTGGGCCAAGGTCAGCGGCCAGGCGCGTTATTCGGCGGAACACCCGGTCGAGGGCCTGGTCCACGCGGTGCTGGTCACGTCCACCATCCCGAGCGGCCGCGTGCTGCGCATCGACGACGCAGCCGCGCGCGAGGTGCCGGGACTGCTGCTGGTCATGACGCCGCAGAACGTCATGCGCCTGCCCGAAAAGACCAAGGACGGCAAGATCCAGCCCCCGGTCGGCCGCAGGCTGACGCTGCTGCAGGAAGACGACGTCTATTACAACAACCAGCCGATCGCCGTGGTCGTGGCCGATACGCTGGAGCATGCGCGCGACGCCGCGGCGCGCCTGCGCGTGGAGTACGAGCACAAGCCGGCCCAGCTCGATTTCGACGTCGCCAGGCAGTCGCTGCATCCGCCCGAAAAAGTGCTGACCGAATCCACGGACACCCGGCGCGGCGATTTGCAGGCCGGCCTGCTGGCCGGCAGCCACCGCATCGATGCGACCTATACGACGCCGATCGAGAACCACAATCCGCTCGAGACCCACGCCACCATCGCAGAATGGGAGGGCGACAAGCTGACCGTGCACGACTCGACCCAGTACATGAAGGGCGTGCAGAAGATCCTGTCCGCGATCTTCGACATCCCCCAGGAAAACGTGACGGCGATCTGCCCCTACGTCGGCGGCGGCTTCGGCTCCAAGGGATCGATCTGGTCGCACGTGCCGCTCACCGCCATGGCGGCCAGGCAGCTGGGGCGACCGGTCAAGCTGTCGCTGGACCGCAACCAGATGTTCGGCCCGGTCGGCCAGCGTCCGATCACCGAGCAGCGCATGCGCATGGCGGCGCTGGACGACGGCCGCATGATGGCCTCCAGCCACGACACCATCGCCTACACCTCGATGCTGGAAGACTGGATCGAGCCCTGCGGGCTGATGACGCGCATGATGTACGAAAGCCCCAACCAGGAAACCTCGCACCGCCTGGCACGCATGAACCTGGGCACGCCGACCTTCATGCGGGCGCCGGGCGAAGCCTCCGGTTCCTTCGCGCTGGAATCGGCGATGGACGAACTGGCCTATGAGCTGGGCATGGACCCGGTCGACCTGCGCCTCAAGAACTACACCGAGCGCGACCCCGGCAAGGAACTGCCGTGGTCCAGCAAGTCGCTGCGCCAGTGCTACGAGATCGGTGCCGAGCGCTTCGGCTGGCGCGAGCGCAACCCGCAGCCGCGCTCGATGCGCCTGGGCGACAAGCTGGTCGGCTGGGGCATGGCCACCGCCACCTACCCGACCAACCGCTCGGCCGGCGAATGCTCGGCAAGGATCCTGGCCGACGGCAGCGCCCTGTTCCAGTCCGGCACCCAGGACCTGGGCACCGGCACCTATACCGTCATGACGCAGATTGCGGCCGACGCGCTGGGCGTGCCGGTGGATAGCGTCCGTTTCGAACTCGGCAACTCGCAGATGCCGGAAGCGCCGGTCTCGGGCGGCTCCACCACCGTCGCAAGCGTGGGGCCCGCGGTGCAGGCGGCCGGCCATGCGCTGCGCCTGAAACTGATCGGCATCGCCGCCGCGGACGAGCACTCGCCGCTGGCCGGTGCGTTGCCGGATGCCGTCGGCGTCGAACGGGGCGAGCTCTACCTGCTGGCCGATCCGTCCAGGCGCACCAGCATGCTGGAAATCGCCACGCGCCACCAGCAGCGTCACGGCGAAGCGGTCGAGGTCACGGCCAAGGCCGAACCGGGCGACGCCTCGAAAAAATATTCGATGCATGCCTTCGGCGCCGTGTTCGTGGAAGTGCAGGTCGACGAAGCCCTGGGCGAGATCCGTGTGCCGCGCGTGGTCGGCGTCTACGGCGTCGGCAAGCTGATGAACGAAAAGACCGGCTACAGCCAGCTGATGGGCGGCGTGGTCTGGGGCATCAGCCTGGCGCTGCTGGAAGAAACCCTGATCGACAAACGCAACGGCCGCGCGGTGAACGGCAACCTGGCCGAATACCACGTGCCGACCAACGCCGACATCCAGGCCATCGACGTCCAGATCGTGGACGAAGACGACCCGCACGTGAACCCGCTGGGCGCCAAGGGCATCGGCGAGATCGGCATCACCGGCGTGGGCGCGGCAATCGCGAATGCGGTGTACCACGCGACCGGCAAGCGGGTGCGCGATTTGCCGATCACGCTCGACAAAGTTTTATAAAATCAAAGGAGAAAGAATGACCCGTTTTAAAGAAAAAACCGTCCTCGTTACCGGTGCCGCCTCCGGCATCGGCCTGGCGGCCGCGCGCCGCTTCCTGGATGAAGGCGCCCGTGTCGTCATGCTCGACATCGACGGCGCCAAGCTCAAGGAAGCCGCCGGCGGCTTGCCGCAGGAGCGCGTGCTGGTGCAGGTCGGCGACACCGCCGACAAGGCCACCGCGACAAATGCCGTCAAGGCGGCGGTGGAACGCTTCGGCGGGCTGGACATCCTGATCAACAACGCCGGCATGGCCACCGAGGGCGACATCACCCAGACCAGCGAAGAAGACTTCGAGCGCGTCCTGGCGGTGAACGTCGGCGGCTACTTCCACATGGCCAAGGCGGCGATGCCGGAACTGGTGAAGACGCGCGGCGCGATCGTCATGACCTCATCGGTCTCGGGCCTGGGCGGCGACTGGAACCTGTTCGCCTACAACACCTCGAAGGGCGCGGTCAGCAACATGGTGCGCGCGATGGCGATGGATGCGGCCAAGGATGGTGTGCGGGTGAACGCGGTCAATCCCAGCTTCACCAAAACCGGCATGACCGAGGATATGGTCAGCGATCCGGAACTGGTCGCCGAGTTCAACAAGCGCATGCCGCTCGGCGCGCCCGAGGATCCGGAAGGCGTGGCGGCGGCGATGGCGTTTTTGGCAAGCGAGGATGCGCGCTTGATCACGGGCGTGAACTTGCCGGTGGATGCAGGCTTGCTGGCTTCGAATGGGCAGCCGAAGCAGTAAGAATCTTTGTGGATAGTAAAACGTCGCCCCTGCCTTCGCAGGGGGCGACGGATCAAACAGGGCTCGTACTAATTATTTAGTGGGTTCCGCCTGCGCCACATGCCCGGCCTTGTCTTCCTTGGCCGCGCCATGCCCACCTTCATGCCCACCCTTCGCCGGCCGCGCATTCTCCCAACCACCCCCCAGCGCCAGGAATAGCTGCGCCTGGTCCGCCGCCAGTTGCGCATCCGACGCCGCCAGCATGCCTTCGGACACCGCCAGCGTGCGGTCCGCGTCCAGCGCCGCCAGGAAGTCGGTGCGACCGAACTGGTAAAGCTTGGCGGTCTGGCGGGCAGCCAGTGCGCTCTGGTCGCGCGCCGCGCGCAGGGCCGCGTTGCGGTCGAGCTCACGCGCGTAGACCGTCAGCGCGCTCTCGGTTTCGCGCAGCGCGTTCAGCACCACGGCATCGAAACGGGCCAGCGCGCCTGCCGTGCTGGCGTTGGCCTGGGCAATGTGCACGCGCGCCGAGCTGGTGGCGGGCAGGTTCCACGAGATCAGCGGGCCGAGCGAGAATTTCCAGGTATTGGCCTTGCCGAAATCGTCCATGAAGCCGACGCCGCCGAAGGAGGCGCCGAGGCTGATGTTCGGGTACAGCTCGGCGGTGGCGACGCCGATGCGGGCGGTGGCGCCGGCGAGCTGGCGTTCGGCCTGGCGCACGTCCGGACGGCGGCGCAGCAGGGCGGCGCCATCGCCGACCGGGACCGCGCTGGCCACGCGCGGCGGGGTGGCGCATTGCGCGACCTCGGCCGGGAACTGGCTCGGCACTTCGCCGGTCAGCACCGCCAGGCGGTACAGCGCGGTGCGCTGGCGCGCCACTAGCGGCGGCAAATTGGCGCGCAGCTGGTCGAACTGGGCCATGGCGCGGCTGTTGTCGATGGCGATGCCGCGGCCGCGCTGGATGCGTTCGGCGGTCAGCTTGACGAACTTCTGCTGCAGGTCCACCGACTGCTGGGCCACCTTCAGCTGGTAGCCGGCCGAGCAGGCGTCGGCATAGGCGCGCGTGGTGTCGGCCGCCACCATCACGTGGGCCAGGTCGCTGGCCGCCTGGGCGGCTTCCTGGTCGGCTTCGGCGGCCTCGATGGCGCGGTGGATGCGGCCGAACATGTCGAGCTGGTAGGCGACCTTGATGTCGCCGTCATAGATGCCGGTGCGCGGCAGCTGCTCGGGCAAGCCGATGGAAGCGCCGGCGAGGCGGCCATACAATGGCGCCGCGCTCATCTCGACTTCCGGCCGCTTCTTCTCTTCCACTTCTTCCAGCACCGCGTGCGCGCGCTGCAGGTTGGCGGCGGCCACGCGCAGGTCGGCGTTGGCGCTGAAGGCCTTGGCCACCAGCTTGTCCAGCAGCGGGTCCTGGTACAGATGCCACCAGTCGGCCGGCAGCGGGTCGGACGTGAACGATTTTTCGGCCGCGCCCATGAAGGGGGCATTCGCGGCCGCGCGCTTGACCACGGCCTGGTCCGGCACCTTGTAGTCGGGACCGACCGTGGTGCAGGCGGCGAGCGCCGCCGCCATCAGCGACAGGGTCAGCGCCTTGGCGGCGCGGGTGCGGGTGCTATGCATGATCATTCCTTAGTGCGTTGCCCTGGCGGCCGGTGCCGCCGCAGCAGCAGGTACAACAGATGCGACAGGTACGACAGGTACGGCAGGTGCTGAAGACAGGGCGGGTGCGGCCGGCGGCGCCGCGGCGATGACGGCCGGCGTCTTCGCTGCAGGCGCGGCAGCGGGAGCAGCAGGGGCAGGTGCTGCCGGCCGCGCGGCGTCCGGCAGCACCTTCACGGTCGCGGTCTGGCCGGCCACCAGGCGCACGTCGGCCGGCACCGGATCGAGCGCGATGCGCACCGGGATGCGCTGGGCCAGGCGCACCCAGTTGAAGGTCGGGTTCACGTTGGGCAGCATGTTGGCGCCGGTGGAGCGGTCGCGGTCGGCGATGCCTTCGGCGAAGCTTTCGACGCGGCCGGCGATCGGCCGGCGCGTGCCCATCAGCGTTACCTCGACCTTGTCGCCGATCTGGATGCCGGGCAGCTTGGTCTCTTCGAAATAGCCTTCGACATAGAAGGTGCTGCGGTCGACCACGGCCATTACCGGGTGCGCGGCGGTGGCGTAGGCGCCTTCGCGCAGGTCGAGGTTGGTGACGATGCCGTCCACCGCCGACACCACGTGGGCGCGTTCCAGGTTCAGTTTCGCGGTGTCGCGGTTGACGATGGCCTGGGCCAGCGCGGCGCGCGCCTGATCGGTGCGGGTCTGGCCCTGCTCGCGGGTTTCCTGCGACACCAGGTCGTCCAGCTGGGTATTACGCTTGTTCTCGCGGGTGGCCTGGCTCAGGGCCGCCTCGGCCGCCGTCACCTGGGCTTCGCTCTGGCGCAGCGCCAGCTCGAAACGCGCGCGGTCGATCTCGAACAGCGGCTCGCCCGCGCTCACGCGCTGGTTGTCGTGCACATAGACCTTGGTCACCTGGCCGGTGACGTCGGGCGCCACCTGTACCACATAGGCCTTCACGCGGCCGTCGCGGGTCCAGGGTTCGACCTCGTAATGGCGCCACATCTGCCAGCCTGCATAGACCGCGCCTGCTGCGACCAGCAGCGTGATACCGACCCGGCCGACCGCCGGGAGAAAATTTTTCGAAGCCATGTCAGGACCAGTTACGTGTGAAATAGGTCAGCGCGCCGAGCACGATGACGAACAGGGAAAAATCGAAGAGTGCCGGATGCCACACCACGCGGTAGAAACCGGTCCGTGCCAGGACCAGCTTGCACAAGCGCGACACCACCAGCGCCGCCAGCGTGAGCAGCAGGAGCGGAGGAAGGTAGAGGCCATAGATGCTGACTTCGCCGATCATCGGATCTCCTTCAAGTAAGGGCGGTCATGGCGGCGGGCCGGTAGGGCGCCGCCGCTGGAAACAGGTCGCGCCGCATGCCGGTGAGCGCGGCCAGGGCCTCGCGCTGGGATGCGTCGCTGCTACCCTCGCAGATGGCGCGCAGGGCGTTGTCGAGGGAGGCGAGCAACTGGGTCTCGTCACCCTTGTCGATGGCGGGCAGGTGCGCGAAATGGCGCGACACCTGGGTCATCAAGGGGTTCAGGGCGGCTGCGCCGCGGCCGAGCTGGGGGCGCACTTGCTGCAGCAGCGTCATGTTCAGGCCGATGCGCAGGTCGCGCAGCGCGTCGCGCGCCTGCAGGTCCTGGTTCACGCCGGGGCCGGATGCGGGGCGCGATTGCGCGGCCTGCGCCAGGCGCGGCGCCAGCAAGCCGATACGGTCGACCATGCGCGCCGAGAATTCAGGCAGCGTGGTCTTCTCGCCGCTGCCCAGGCGCGCCAGCTCGTTCCAGCCGGCCTTCAGCAGGCGGCGTGCGGTCCAGGCGGCGCCGACGCGGCGCAGCACACTGGTGGCGACCGCCGCCACGGTCAGGCCGAACACCTGCGACAGCATGCTGTTGACGAAGGTGACCATGTCGGCGTTGTGGGTGTCGACCATCGCCAGCGTGCCGCAGATGCCGAACAGGAAGGGCATCGCGCGCCCGAAGGTGGCGGGACGCGCCAGCAGCACGCCCAGCAGCAGGAACATCGGCGCGCACACCAGCACCAGCATCTCGAAGCTGTGCACCGCCGGCAGCAGCACCAGCAGGTACAAGGCCGACACCGGAATCGAATAGATGGTCCAGCTCAGGAAGCTCTTGATGAAGGGGACCGGGTCGTCCTGGGTCGAGAAGAAGCAGCACAGCACCGCGCACATCATGGGCGCGGTGGCGCCGGCCGGCCAGCCGGTGAGGATCCAGAACGCGCAGCAGATCAGCACCGCGACGATGGCGGCCACCGCCGACAGCGCGGCCATGCCGTAGTCCAGGTGCAGCGCGCTCGGCGGCACGCTCGAGAGTCCGCCGGGCAGCTGGCGCACTTCGGGCGGCAGGCGGCCGGACACGCCGGCGTCGATGTGCTGGCGCAGGGCGCGCGTCTCGACGCAGATGTCGACCAGGCGGCGCAGGCGCGCAGCCAGGTTGAGTTCGATCATGCCGCTCCAGCCCAGGCCGCGGTGCACCGGCGGCGCCAGTTCGTCGATGCGCTCGTGCAGGCGCGCACCGTGGCCGGCGATGGCCACTTCCTTCGGGTTGTCGGTGAGGGCGACCACGTCCTTCAGCAGCGCATCCCAGTGGGCCGACACGCTGGCCGCGCCGAGCTCGCGCAGCGCCCCCAGGCGGTCTTCGATGCCGGACACGATGGGCACGAACTGCGCCAGGCGCTCCTGCAGCGCATTCACCGCCTTCTGGGTCCAGCGCAGGTGCGAGGTATCGAAGGGCAGGTGGGTGCTCATCACGCGCAGCTCGGTGATGTCGGCCGCCAGCTTGCGGCGGTCGCCGGCACTGCGCACGTCGCCGGCGGGATTGAGGGCATCGCGGATCCAGTGCTGGGCATCGCGCACCGCATGGTCCAGGCGCGCCAGGAGCACCGGGCCGAAGGGCTGGGGCAGCACCAGGCTGTGGACCAGGGTGGCGCAGGTAATGCCCAGCACGATCTCTTCCACGCGCGCCAGCGCGATGTCGAAGATGGCGCCCGGCTCGTTCACGGCCGGGAAGGCGATCAGGCCGGCGGTGTACCCGGCCAGCATCAGCAAATAGGAACGCGGGGTGCGGTCGAGCAGCGAGATGAACAGGCAGCCGCCGATCCACAGCGCCAGCGCCAGCGACAGCAGCTCGGGCGCATTCGCCAGCTGCGGCACGGCGAAGGTGACCGCGACCGCCCCCAGGATGGTGCCGCCGGCGCGGTACAAGCCCTTGGAGCGGGTCGGTCCGGCGAAGGGCGCGGCGACGATATACGAGGTCATCATCGCCCAGAAAGGACGCGGCAGGCCGATGCGCATCGATATATATACCGAGAGCATCGCTGCCGCGAATGATTTGACGGAGAACAGCAGCTCCGGCCTGGTTGGCAGCTTCATGCTGGTGCGGCTGCCTTGGCGGTGTCTGTGTTACTGCTGTCCGCAGTGATGTTGGCGATGGCCGCCGGCAGGCCGGCCAGCACGCGCAGGCAGGCTTCGACGTCCTCCGGCGCAAAGCCGCCGAACAGCTTGCGGCGGAATGGGGTCAGGGCCTGGTCCATGCGCTGGGCGGTCTTTTCGCCTTCGTCGGTCAGGCGCAGGATCTTGGCGCGGCGGTCATGCGGATCGTCGTGGCGCTCCAGCAGGCGCGCCTCAATCAGCTGGTCGACCACGCGCACCAGCGAGGAGGCTTCCAGGCTCAGGGTCTCGGCCAATATGCCCGGGCGCACGCCGGCGTCGCCGAAGCGGCTGATGACCAGCACCGGCAAGCCGGTTGCCTGCGACAGGCCGTAATCGGACGCGACCTTGTCGGCGGCGGCGCGGTAGGCGCGCGAGGCGTGGGTGAGGGCGGCAGTCAGGCTGCTGAGGGTGTGGTCCGGGAGGCTCATCGGGGCAGGCGTCAATACTTCGCTTGTAGACTGTTGATATGCGAAAGTTTAGCATGCGAAGTAGTTTCTTTCAACCCAATGCCGATTTTGTGCCCATCCTATGCGATGCTGTGCAAATCATGCGGTGCGATGAACTCCTCCTGGCACCCGCGCTCGCGCAGGGCTTCGATCGCGGCATACCCCCAATGCACGGCCCCGAACGCCACCCCGGCCTTGCGCGCAGCGTCCGCATCGGTACCTTGGTCGCCCACGTAGATAACATCCCGCGCCGCCGCCCCACACTCCCTGACCACCGCCCGGATCCGCCCGGCCTTGCCGAAAATCGACATGCCGCAGTCGAAGCGGACGAACAGGCCGGCCAGCTCCGGCCCCAGCACCTGGCGCACGTTGTGCTCGGAATTCGAGGACACCAGCGCCAGCCGCACGCCCTGCGCGGCCAGGTGGCGCAGGGCATCGGCCACGCCGTCGAACAGGGGAATCGCATGCGCGCTGTCCTTCATCATCGCCATGAAGCTGCGCGACACCAGCGGCAGCTTCCAGGCCGGCAGGCCGACGTGGGCCATCATGCGGCGCGTGTCGTAGTGGCGGAACTGGGCGGCGCGGGCGGTGTCGATGCGCTTGAAGCCGTGGCGGTCGGCGATGGTGTTGAAGACGCTGAGGAAGAAGGGGAAGGAATCGGCCAGGGTGCCGTCGAAGTCGAAGATGGCGAGGTGGTAGGTCATGGGGGCATGATTGCACAGCCTGCGTCCGTCATTCCCGCTTTCGCGGGAATGACGGGTGAGGTGAAATCAGCTCAGGCAGTGCGCATCAGGCATTGATCGCCGCCCGCGCCAGCGCCGAATCGTCGCTGAACAAGCCATCGATCCCGGTTTCCAGATAACGCCACATCTCGGCCACCGAGCCCGCCTCGTTGCGCGCAGCCGGCCCGTCGCCGTTGCGGAAATCGGCCGCCAGGAAGGCATTCTCCGGTCGGAAGGTCCAGGTCACCACCTGCAGGCCGGCCGCGTGGGCATCCGCCACCAGCGTGGTCGGCTTGCCCAGGCGCTCGTCGGGCCCCAGCGGAATCACGGCGCGCGTGATGGGCGCCACCACGTCGGCATAGCGCGCCATGTCGCGCAGGCCGCGGCTGGAGACCATCTCGCCATAGGTCAGGCTGCCGCCGCCCAGGGCCACGTCGGCCGGGCGCAGCGCGTCGTACTTGCCGCCGGCGATCACCAGCTGCGCCAGCCTGATGTTGTCCGGTTTGCCGAGCAGCTTGCGCAAGCCCTTCAGGTTGGCGGTCTCGAAGGATTGCACCACCACCGGCGCGCTGCGGGTATAGGCATGCGCCTTCAGCGTCGCGACGAAACGTTCTTCCAGTGGCAGGCCGGCGCCGGCGAACCAGGTCGAGTGCTTCAGTTCCGGGATCAGGCCGATGGTGCGGCCGCGCGCCGCCGCTTCCGCCGCGACGAAGTCGATGACTTCCTCGAAGCTGACGATCTGGAACTGGCCGTCCCAGGCGGTGCCGCGCATCTTCGGCAAACGCTCCACCGCGCGCAGGGTCTTCAGCTCGGCCAGGGTGAAGTCGGACACGAACCAGCCCTCGTGCGTCTCGCCGTCGATCGTCTTCTTCACCTTGCGGCGGGCGAATTCAGGGCGGGTGGCCACGTCGGTGGTGTCGGTAATCGCATTCTCGTGGCGCGCGATCAGGATGCCATCCCTGGTGCACACCAGGTCCGGCTCGACGAAGTCGGCGCCGTCGGCGATCGCCCTGGCATAGGCCGCCAGCGTGTGTTCGGGCCGCAGCGCGCTGGCGCCGCGGTGGGCGTATAGCGTCGGTTTCACTGCGGGATCGAGGCGCGCCACCCAGGCCAGCGCCGGCAGCGTGACCAGGGCCGCGCCGGCGGCCGCGCCCTTCAGCACGCGGCGGCGGACGGGGTCGGAAGGCAGGACGAAAGGCCGCATCAGATATCCGCTTTCAAGGTAATGAAACCCATGCGCGGCGGGATCGGGTAGGTGGCATAGCTGCCGCTCGGCTGGCCCACCACCGGCTGCAGCGGACCTTCGCGGTTCAGCAGGTTAGTGCCGCTGATGGTCCAGCGCACGTTCTTCAGGAAGCCCGTCGACATTGGCACTTTACCCGAGACGCTCAGCCCGAGCAGGAAGTAGCCCGGCACGTCCAGGTCGTTGGTGTAGGTGGCGTAGCGCTTGGCCACGTAGTCGCCCGACAGCTGCACCTCGAGGTCGGCGCCGGGCTTGAGCGTGGCGATGAACTTGTTCATCCACTCGGGCGTGTTGGGCACGATCTTGCCGGCGGTCGGAATCAGCGTGGTGCCGGACAGATAGCTGTCCTGGTACTTCGAGCGGTTATAGGAAATCGCATCGTAGAACGAGAAGGCGCGGCCGAAGTGGAAGGTGCCGGCCATGTCGACGCCATCGGTCTTGACGCTGCCGACGTTGGACAGGATGGTGGTGCCGCCGGCGAAGGAGGTGATGATCGGGTTCGAGCTGATCGCCAGCTGGCGGTCGCGGAAGATCACGTGGTACAGCGCCACCTGGCCGTCGAAGGCGGTGAGCGGGCCGAGGTCCAGCTTGCGCGAATCGCGCAGGCCCAGCTCGTAGGTGACCGAGGTTTCCGGCTTGGCCGTGGCCTTGAAGTAGTCGAAGGCTGCCTGCGAGGACAGGCTCCATGGCGAATTGCCGCCACCGCCGTAGGTCATGAACTGGCGCATGTTCTTCTGCACGTTGGCGAAGACCTGGCTTGACGCCGAGATGTCCCAGCGCGCGCCGATCTGCGGCAGGAACCATTTTTTGGTATCGATCTTCCCTTGCGGAAGGCCGCCGGTGGCGGTGGCGCTGATCGCCGCCGGCAGCGTGTTCACCGGGAACAGGCCTTCGGCGAACTGCAGGCTGGACTTGAAGCCGCCCTGCAGCACGAAGTCGGGCCGCAGGCGCCACTCGTCCTGCAGGTGCAGCTGCACGACCTTGTTGTCGATGTCGCTGCCGTACTGGGTGATCAAAGGATTGCTCGGGCGCGTGTACGGCGAGCTCGGGTTGTTCACGTCCAGCGCATACCAGCGGCGGTAGGCGCCCGAATTATTGTGCTCGAACCAGAGGCCGGCCTGGACGCGGTGATCGCCCAGGTCCCAGCGCAGGGTCGACAGCCAGCCCTGGCGGTTGATCCGGTACTCGGTGGTGCGGGTTGCGTAGCCGGAGCCGCCGAAGATCGACTTCAGGTCCTGGTTCGGATAATAGACGCGGAACAAGCCCGGCAGGCCGGCCTGGTTGATCGGACCGGCCACCACGCCGACGCCGTCGTTGTGGTGGAAGTAGTACTGGTTCGACCAGGTGAGATTGTCGCTCAGGTAGGCATCGTACTTCACGTAGGCCAGCTTGTCGGTGCGCTGGGCGTCGCTGTAGTAATTGCGGAAGTTGGCGCCCACGGCGGCGGGCGGCGCGCCGTTCTTGTCCAGGTAGGCCAGGGCGGCGGCGAAGTCCGGGTACAGGAAAGGCCGCGTGTAGGGCGAATTCAGGCCGGCCTGGTGCAGCGACGAGTCTTCGTTCGGCTCGGTCTTGTCGGACCAGTCGGCAAACACGGTCAGCTTGCCGGCCTCTCCCTGGTGCACGAACTTGGCGTTGACCTGGTCGTTGCTCTGGCGGCCGTTGAAATCCCAGGCCTTGGCTTCGTGGTGCAGGCCGGAGACGTAGAAGCTGTTACCGTTGGAGTCCCCGGAATCGAAGCGCAGGAAGCTGCGCGTGGCCTTGTGGCTGCCCAGAGTCTGCTGGAGGTTGAGGTTGCGGCTCTTCGACGGGTCGCTCGAATAGGTTTCGATGGTGCCGCCCAGGTTGTTGGTCGACGCGGTACCGAGGTCGCCGGCGCCGGTGGACAGCACCACGCTGCGCACGTTCTCGCTGGTGAGGGCGCGCTGCGGCGCCAGGCCGTTGTAGTTGCCGTAGCTCTGGTCGCCGAGTGGCACGCCGTCCATGGTAAAGCCCATCTGCTGCGCATTGAAGCCGTGCACGAACAGCGACAGGTTCTGCTCGTTGTTGCCCCATGGGTCGGCGGTCTGGAAGCTCACGCCGGGCAGTGCCTGCAGCGCCTTCAGCGGATTCATCCCCGGCAGCACCTTCTGCACCTCAGTGCCGGACATGGCCACCGAGGAGCGCGTCTTGCGGGTCGAGATCTCGACCTTGGCGATGGCGCCGGCCGGCGTGGTGTCCTGGATCGCCGGTGCGGCCGCGGCATCGCCGGCCGGGGCCACCGGCGTGGCAGGGGCGGCGTGGGCGGCGGCGCACAGGGCGGCGGCGGCGAGGGCGATCAAGGAGGGACGCAATACAGCAACGGCACGGGTGGTCTGGTTCATTGGGTCAGCAAAGCCTGGGCGGTTAAAAATGCCCACAGACTAGCTTTGCAAGATGACCAGCTTGTTACTATTGCATGACGTTTCGATTACCATGGCGAGATGACCACCGTCCTCATCCTCAAACTCTGCCTGGTACCTTCCCTGATTTATCTGGTTACCCTGATCGGCAGGCGCTGGGGACCGAATGCGGCCGGCTGGTTTTCTGCCCTGCCCATCGTCGCCGGCCCGATCCTGCTGACCATGGCGCTCGAGCAGGGACGTCCCTTCGTGGCGACCGCCGCCGCCAACACGCTGCTGGCCGTGATCGCGGTGCTGGTGTTCTGCCTGGCCTACGCCTGGGGCACGCGCCGCTTCGGCATTGCCGGCTCGATGGCGTCGGCGCTGGCCGCTTATGCCGTCGCGGTGGCCTTGCTCCAATTGCTTGAACTGCCTCTGCTGGCGGGCTTCGCACTGGTGGTCGTGTTGCTGGCGCTGGCGCCGCGGCTGTTTCCGCGCGTGACCGCTGCCGAAGCCTGCGTCGGCGCCACTGCCAGGCGGCCGAACGACCTGCCGCTGCGCATGCTCGCGGGCGCCTTGCTGTGCTTCACGGTGACCTATGCCGCGTCCGCGCTCGGCCCGCGCCTGAGCGGGGTCTTCGCGATGTTCCCGGTGATGGGCACGATCCTGGTCGGCTTCTCGCATTACGCGTCCGGCCGCGAGTACGCGGTGAACATCCTGCGCGGCATGGTGCGAGGTTATTACGCATTTGCGAGCTTTTGCGTGGTGCTGTCGCTGATGCTGCGCGACAGCCCGGTGGCCCTGGCGTTCGGTGTGGCGGCCGCGTGCGCGCTTGCGGTTCAACTGGTGAGCAAGCGCGGCATGCGCTTTGCCGCCGGCGCTCAGGTGCGGCGCGGCTGACGGCGGCGTGACAAACCGATCCCCGCCAATCCCAGCCCGAGCAAGGCCAGGGCTGCCGGTTCCGGCACCGCAGCGGCAGGCGGTGGCGTCACGTCGGTGTAACGCGCAGAGATGCCGCGCGTGACCCAGGTATCGAACACGCCGTTCACGGCATACGAGAACACATTGTTACTGCTCGACAGGATGAGATAAAAATCATCCGTGCCCGCCATGTTGATGCCGACACCGTTCGACTTGGCACCAAACACATAGCCATCGCTGTAGAAGCCGGCGCCGATCTCGGCCGCCGTGTAGGCGTGGCCGCCGATGGTCAGGTTGACCGCATCGATCGAGGTGACGGCGGCGCCCAGCGACGCTGCGCTGAAGAAGATCGAACCGCTTACCGGGTTTTGTGGCGCTGCGGTGCCGCTGAAGATGCCGGGGCTGTAGCCGGATGCCGTGAAGTCCAGCTTATAGGGTGTTGCCTGCGCGGCTGCCGAACACAATAGGCATGCGGTGCTGGCGAGAACGGCGATGGTCTTGTTCATGGTTTATCCCTCTCATTGTTGACTTCATTTTTTGTGGGGGAAGTATTTCACGGAGAATGTGTGCTTGTCGTGCTTCGTTCTGTTAGGGCGAGGGTGCAACACTTGGGTCGTGGGATTTGCTTTTGCTCAAGGTTCAGTCCTGTGAATTTCGGAATACTTCAGGTTTTCGTCTGACGTATGGCCAAGCTCAAGGCGAGGGTGAAATGAAGCGTCTGATGTTTATTGTCGGCTCAGCAATCTTGTCTCTGGCTCACGCGAGCGATAACAATGCTGTGTGGAACAGAACATACAAGCCACTCGTCGCGACCTATTCAATCTATTCGGGTGACCTGGCATTGCTGGCGGCATGTGTTGAAGCCTAATCTGCTCCTGGCGACGTTCAAGACTGACGCCTTCCCCCATCACGATTCTCATGACGATCACGATCGGAGCCAAACATGAAAGTACGCCTCGGAGCAGCACGGCATGCAGCAATCGCTTTCCTCACCTGCTTGCTCAGCGCATGCGCCTTCGGGGCCGTCATCGCGCTCCCCAAGTACAACGTCAGCGTGGATGAGGTGTCGGTCTCCGGATTCTCGTCCGGTGCGCACATGGCGGCGCAGATGCATTTCGCCTACTCGAAGACGGTCAGGAAGGGTGCCGGCATCGTCGCCGGCGGACCGGTGTACTGCTCGCAAGGAAGCATCGCCATTTCGGTCGGCCCGTGCATGCTCGACACGGGATCGCGCAACCTGCCGTATCTGATCTCGGTGGTGAACACCTGGTCCGGCAACGGCTACATCGACCCGACGACCAACATGGCGGCCTCCAGGGTCTATCTGCTGTCCGGCACCATCGATTCGACGGTCAGGCAGCCGGTGATGGACGACCTGAAAACGATGTACACCAACTATCTGCCGGCGGCGAGCATCCAGTACAAGAACAATCTCACGGCCGAGCATTCGGTGCCGACCGATTTCTTCGGCAACGGCTGCAGCGTCAACAGCACCCCCTACATCAACAACTGCAACTTCGACACTGCGGGCGAAATCCTGAAGTGGATTTACGGACCCTTAAATCCGAAAAACGTGGGCACGTTGACGGGCAGCTTCATCAATTTCGACCAGTCTGCATTCTGGGGAAATTTCAATCCGAATACCTACAGCATGGCGGACAGTGGCTACGCCTACGTGCCGTCCGCCTGCGCGGCGGGGCAGGCCTGCAAACTGCACGTCGCCTTGCACGGCTGCCTGCAGAGCGCCTCGGTTGCCGGCACGGCCTTTTACCAGAATGCGGGCTATAACCGCTGGGCCGATACCAACAAGATCATCGTGCTCTACCCGCAGATGATCGCCACCGCGAACAACCCGGGTGGATGCTGGGACTGGTGGGGCTATGAAGACGCCAACTTCCCAGGCAAGAGCGGCGGGCAGATGGTGGCCATTAAAACCATGATCGACAAGATCGTCAGCGGGAATACGGCGGCGCCTTTCACCTGCAGCCACTGGTACGCCAGCAATGTCGCGCACGTGGCAAACGGCCGCGCCTACACCGGCACCAATGGACAGGTGTATGCGGTGAATTCCAACCAGTACCTCGGCTATTACCTGACCACGGCCTATACCGATGTGCGGCGTACGTCGGCAGGTTATTACGCTTATGGGAGCTGCTCCTAAGCTTTACGAATAATACCGAACGATAACAGCATGTTGAAAGAAGTTACTGAATGTAACGGGCGGACATAAGCCGCCAGGCTCGACTATCATGCAACGCTCAGCAATATTAACAATCTGTTACTTGAGAGCATCAAGTCGCGGTTGTTGAGCAAGCCAGGTAGGAAGCCCATGAACGGAGTAACAAAAGCGCCCGGAACCCAACCGGCGAACCAGAAGCAGTTTGTCCTGATTAATCTGTTAAAGGCCGGCTCGGCCCAGTTGATCGTCCTGCACCATTTGGCCTTCTACGGCCCCATGTCCGATCACGCGCGCACGGTCATGCCGTCGCTGATCGACTGGCTCTACGATTATGCACGCATCGCCGTGCAAGTCTTCCTCGTCATCGGCGGTTTCCTGGCCGCCAAATCGCTGTCGTCCCAAGGGCCTGCCGGCATCGATCATCCGCTCAAGACCATCTGGCGCCGCTACATCAAGCTGGCGCCGCCGTTCATCGTCGCGATGCTGCTGGCCGTCCTCGCATCGGCAGTGGCCGCCGCCTGGATGACGGACGATTCGATTTCACCACCGCCGACCATTGGCCAGCTATGGGCGCACATCTTCCTGCTGCACGGCGTGCTGGGCTATGAATCACTGTCCGCCGGCGCCTGGTATGTGGCGATCGATTTTCAGTTGTATGCGCTGATGACCCTGCTGCTGTGGCTGCCGAGCCGTTTCGCGGGCAAGCAGGCGCAAGCCTGGCTGGCGCCAGTGCTGGTCGTGATCGGCGTCATCGCCTCACTGCTGTACTTCAACCGGGATGCGGACTGGGATGTGTGGGCACCGTATTTCTTCGGCAGTTATGGCCTGGGAGCACTGGCCTGGTGGGCCAGCGATCCAAAGCGTAGCCATGGCGCGGTCACGCTGCTGTTGCTGATGATGGTGCTCCCTTCGGTGCTGGCCCTGGGTGTGGATTTCCGTAGCCGTATCGCCGTGGCTGCCGTGGTGGCTTGCGTGCTGTTCCTGTTTGGGCGTGCACGGCTGACGACCTGTGAAGGTGGCGTGCTGGGTCTGGTCAATGGCTTGGCAAAGATCTCGTTTTCCGTTTTCCTGGTTCACTTCCCCGTTTGCCTGGTGGTGAATGCGGTGTTCACGCGCTTTGTTTCCGAGCAGCCGCAGGTACAGGCTTTAGGTATGCTGGTTGCCTGGGGTACGAGTCTGTGGGTTGGGAAGGTGTTCTTCTATTGGGTAGAAAAGCCGCTTAGCCAGGCGATGGCACTCTCCCATCGTCCAGTTGTTGTTGGCCCGTTGGCGAAGAAAAATGTCCGGGTAACTGGATAGGAACGGCTAGCAAGCAGCTGTTGTGCAAGCCAGACGAAAAAAAGCCAGCCTCAAGGGCTGGCTTTTTCGTCAAAGCAAACAAGCATCAAACGTCAATATTTCCCGCCTGCAGCGCATTGCTCTCAATGAAGTTACGACGCGGCTCCACCTCATCCCCCATCAAGGTAGTAAAGATCTGATCCGCAGCAATCGCATCCTCAATCTGCACTTTAAGCAGGCGACGCACGGTCGGATCCATGGTGGTTTCCCACAGCTGCTCAGGATTCATCTCACCCAGACCTTTATAACGCTGCTTGGACACGCCACGTTCCGCCTCTTCACGCAGCCAACCCATGGCGCCGTGGAAGTCGCGTACCGCAAACTCCTTCATACGGTCGCCTTCGCCGCGGCGGACCAGGGCGCCTTCGCCCATCAGGCCCTGGAAGGTGGCGGCCGAGCTGGACAGGGTGGCGTAGTCGGCGCTGTCGACGAAGTCGGCGTCGATCGAGGTTACCTGCACGTTACCGTGGTGCATGCGCTCGATGCGCAGTGCGTGCTTGTCGGACAGGGCGTCGGTGCGCACCAGGACTTTGACGGCCGGGTCCTTGATGGCGGCGGTCATTGCCTGGGCGGTGGCTTCGGCGTTGTCCAGCGTCGTCATGTCGAGCGTGACGCCGCCCATGATGGCCGTCAGTGCTGCGCGGTCGATCACGCGGGTCAGGCGCATCATGATGGCGTTGGCCAGGTTGTACTGGCGCACCAGGGCGGCCAGGTCTTCGCCCGTTACCGGCTCGGCGCCTTCTTGCGGTACCAGCGCGGCGGTGTTCAGCGCAAAGTTCATCATGTAGCTGGCTTCCTCGATATCATCCTTGAGGTAGCGGTCATCGCGGCCGGCTTTCACCTTGTACAGCGGCGGCTGGGCGATGTAGATGTGGCCGCGCTCCACCAGCTGCGGCATCTGGCGGTAGAACAGCGTCAGCAGCAGGGTGCGGATGTGGGCGCCGTCGACGTCGGCGTCGGTCATGATGATGATGCGGTGGTAGCGCAGCTTGTCGACGTTGAATTCGTCCGGGCCGATCGAGGTGCCGAGGGTCGCGATCAGGGTGGTGATCTGTTCCGACGACAGCATTTTTTCGAAGCGCGCCTTTTCCACGTTCAGCACCTTGCCGCGCAGCGGCAGGATGGCCTGGAACTTGCGGTCGCGGCCCTGCTTGGCGGAGCCGCCTGCCGAGTCACCCTCGACGATGTAGAGTTCGGCCAGCGCCGGGTCGCGTTCCTGGCAGTCGGCCAGTTTCGACGACAGGCCGAGGCCGTCCATCACGCCCTTGCGGCGGGTCAGGTCGCGTGCCTTGCGGGCGGCTTCGCGCGCGCGCGCGGCTTCGACGATCTTGCCGCAGATGATCTTGGCGTCGTTCGGCTTTTCGTTCAGGAAGTCGGTGAGCGTTTTTGCCACGATCTCTTCGACCGGGCCGCGCACTTCCGACGACACGAGCTTGTCCTTGGTCTGAGACGAGAACTTCGGCTCCGGCACTTTGACCGACAGCACGCAGGTCAAGCCTTCGCGCATGTCGTCGCCCGAGATTTCGACCTTGGCTTTCTTGGCGAATTCGTTCTCGTCGATGTACTTGTTGATCACGCGCGTCATCGCCGCGCGCAGGCCGGTCAGGTGGGTGCCGCCGTCGCGCTGCGGGATGTTGTTGGTGAAGCACAGCACCTGCTCGTTGTACGAGTCGTTCCACTGCATGGACACGTCGACCGAGACATTGGTGTTGTTGTCCGACATGCGGTCGCCGGTGGCCTGGAATACGGTCGGGTGCAGGACGGTCTTGGCTTTGTTGATGTATTCCACGAAGCCGCGAGTGCCGCCTTCGAAGGCGAAGATTTCTTCCTTGCCGCTGCGCTGGTCGCTCAGCCTGATGTTGACGCCGTTGTTCAGGAACGAAAGTTCGCGGATGCGCTTGCTCAAGATCTCGTAGTGGAACTCGACGTGCGTGAAGATTTCTTCGTCGGCCCAGAAATGGACGTCGGTGCCGCGCTTGTCGGTGTCGCCGATCACCTTGATCGGGGACACTTCAAAACCGTCGACGATTTCGATCTGGCGGTCTTGCGCCACGCCGCGCACGAATTCCATCTGGTGCACCTTGCCGTTCTGGCGCACGGTGACGCGCAGCAGTTTCGACAGGGCGTTTACGCAGGAGACGCCGACGCCGTGCAGGCCGCCGGACACTTTATAGGCGTTCTGGTTGAACTTGCCGCCGGCGTGCAATTCCGTCAGGGCGATCTCGGTCGCCGAGCGTTTCGGCTCGTGCTTGTCGTCCATTTTCAGGCCGGTCGGGATGCCGCGGCCGTTGTCGGTGATCGATACCGAATTGTCGGAGTGGATCGTGACGTGGATTTCGGTGCAGTAGCCGGCCAGGGCCTCGTCGATCGAGTTGTCGAGGACCTCGAACACCAGGTGGTGCAGGCCGGTACCGTCCGATGTGTCGCCGATGTACATGCCCGGACGCTTGCGCACGGCCTCCAGGCCTTCCAGGATTTGAATCGACGACGCGCCGTACTCTTCCACCTTTTTGGCGGAGGTTTCCAAAACTGCTTGAGTGTTCTCGGACATGACTGCTTTCTCAAATAACGTGTGAACCAGACTGCGGGCTTGGCCCGCTGTCTAAAGCCGGCTGTGGGGAAGGGTCGCTACGCCGACTGATCGACGAACTTGGGTTCCTGCCTTCGCAGGAACGACGCTCGAGGGTAACGGGCCTGAAACGGAGCCGGTAGCTCTCGCACGTCGTCCCTGCGAAGGCAGGGACCCAAGTGCCACCAAATGAAGTGGCGCTGCAAGAGTCCCACAACAGGACGGTATATCTCTTCTACTAATTAAATCCGCATCGGCATGACGACATATTTAAAGTCGCCATTTTCCGGAATCGACATCAGCGCCGACGAATTCGAATCGCCCAGCGCGATGTTCACCTGGTCGCACTTCAGGTTGTTGAGTACGTCCAGCAGATAGGTGACGTTGAAACCGATGTCGATGGTGTCACCGCCGTAGTCGATTTCCAATTCTTCCACCGCTTCTTCCTGATCGGCGTTGGTCGAGCTGATCTTCATCGAGCCAGGGGAGATCATGCAGCGCACGCCCTTGAACTTGTCGCTGGTCATGATTGCGGCGCGTTGCAGGGAGCGCAGCAGTTCTTCGCGGCCGATGGTGAAATCGTTTTTGTAGCCCTTCGGGATCACACGGGTGTAATCCGGGAACTTGCCTTCGACCAGTTTCGACACCAGCTCGATGTCGGCGAAGGTCAGCTTGACTTGCGAGGCGGCGATGTCCAGCTGGACGGTTTCGTCGCTTTCTTCCAGCAGGCGCTGCAGTTCGATGATGGTCTTGCGCGGGATGATGACTTCCTGGCGCTCGAAGCTCTGCTCGGTCGCCACCTGGGCGAAGGCGAGGCGGTGGCCGTCGGTGGCGACCGCGATCACATTGTTACCGTCCAGCACCAGCAGCAAGCCGTTCAGGTAGTAACGGATGTCTTGCTGGGCCATCGAGAAGTGCACCATGTTGAACAGGTGCTTCAGCGTCTTTTGCGGCAGGGTGACGGTGGCGTTGTGCGATTCGGCCACGTTGACGGTCGGGAATTCTTCCGCGGCGAGGGTCTGCAGGGCAAAGCGCGACTTGCCGCTCTGCACGGTCAGGCGCTTGTTCAGCAAGGTCATGGTCACGTCGCCGGATTCCGGCAGCGCGCGCAGGATGTCGAGCAGCTTGCGCGCCGCCACCGTGGTGCCGGTCACGTCGGCGCCCGAACCGATGTTGGCCAGCGTGGTGATCTGCACTTCGGTGTCGGTCGACAGGAAAGAAACGCTTTCGCCGTCCTTGCGGATGAGGATATTGGCCAGAATCGGCATAGTGTGCCGACGCTCGACAATACCACTCACGATCTGCAGTGGCCGGAGAAGCGTGTCTCGGGTGGTTTTGACCAGTTGCATAAATATCCTCGGTAGTCTTATATGTAAAAATGTTGCCTGCGCAATATTTTGCCAGAGTAAACGGGAAAAATGCGCCTCTCGGCCAGCGATTTATCCCGCTCCCCCGATCAGCCTTTCAGCGTCTGTTCCAGCACGTGCAGCTCGTGGTTGCATTCGGCATTCTTGGTGCGGTCCTGGGAGATTTTCCGCACCGCGTGCAGCACGGTGGTGTGGTCGCGCCCGCCGAACAGTTCGCCGATTTCCGGCAGACTCTTTTGCGTCAGTTCCTTCGCCAGGTACATCGCGATCTGGCGCGGCCGCGCGATGTTCGCAGGGCGCCGCTTCGAATACATATCGGCGACCTTGATGTTGAAGAAGTCGGCCACCGTCTTTTGGATGTTTTCCACGGAAATCTGGCGGTTTTGTACCGACAGCAAATCCTTCAGGGCTTCCTTCACCACGTCGATGGTGATGTCCTTGCCGTGGAAACGCGAATAGGCCAGGATCTTGCGCAACGCGCCTTCGAGTTCGCGCACGTTCGAGCGCAAATGCTTGGCCACGAAGAAGGCGACGTCGTCGTTCAGCATCACGCCTTCGGATTCCGCCTTTTTCATCAGGATTGCCACCCGCATTTCCAGCTCCGGCGGCTCGATCGCCACCGTCAGGCCGGAATCGAAGCGCGAGATCAGGCGGTCGTCCATGCCCGTGATCTCTTTCGGATAGGTATCCGAGGTGATGATGATCTGTTTCTTGGCGGCGATCAGGGCTTCGAAGGCATAGAAGAATTCTTCCTGCGTGCGGCTCTTGCCGCCGAAGAACTGGATATCGTCGATGAGCAGCATGTCCAGCGAGTGGTAGTAATGCTTGAAATCGTCGAAACCCTTGCGCTGGTAAGCCGTCACCACGTCGCGCACGTATTGCTCGGCGTGGATGTAGCGGATGCGCGCGCCCGGCTGGTCGGCCATCACCTGGTTGCCGATCGCATGGATCAAGTGGGTCTTACCGAGGCCGACGCCGCCGTAGAAGAACAGCGGGTTGTAGGAGATGCCCGGGTTGTTCGCCACCTGGATCGCGGCGGCGCGCGCCAGCTGGTTGGCCTTACCGGTCACGAAGTTGTCGAAGGTCAGGTCCGGGTTGACGCGGCTTTGCTCGCGGCGCGGATTGTTGGCGATGACGTTGTCCGGCGTGATCATCGGCATGGTCGGCACGGTCTTGTCGGCCGCGGCGTTGATGCCGATCGCACCCCCGGAACCGTTGCCGTTGCCGCCGCCGCCGCCGTTCGAGGCGACGAAGGAGGGCGTGGCCGGCTGCTGCTTCTGCAGGTTGTTCTTCGGATCGAGCACGAACAGCACGTCCACCGGCCGTTCCCAATATTGGGAAGCCAGTTCCGTGATGCGTTTTGCAAACTGCGTCTTGACCCAGTCCAGCTTGAAGCGGTTGGGCGCGGCGACGCGCAGCTTGCCGTCCTCATAATCGAGGGCGACGAGCGGTTTGATCCACGCGGTGTATTGCTGCGGTGTCAGCTCGAGTTCCAACTGCGAGGAACAGGTCTGCCAAAAGTTTTCCATACATCCGACTAAAGTAAGCGTAACACTCAATTTTACCTGTATTCTCGAAAGTTATCCACAGGCGATCCAGGATTTTCCACCGAATCTCAACAGGTTTGGGCACTGCGTCTGGTGTTTCCTTGCAGCCCTGATATGGGGTTGATGCTGGTGCAGCGCAACAGTTGCCTTGACACTGGAACCGGAAATGCGGTCTAATTCAGGGTTCCCCGCCCGTGTGTTGTGTCAAGCCGCTTTATCAGCATTGCTTTGCACACAGGTGTACAGGCTTAGCTGTGGCGTGTCGCTGGCTTAACAACTGCGAAATGTCATGGGCGTAATGCCGCAGCTCACTAGAGAGCGGCTCCGATTTTGCATTCTAATTTGCTTTAAGCGAGACCACCATGAAACGTACTTACCAACCTTCCGTCGTTCGTCGCAAGCGCACGCACGGCTTCCGCGCACGTATGGCTACCCGTGGTGGCCGTGCTGTCCTGAACGCCCGCCGCGCCAAGGGCCGCAAGCGCCTGGCTGTCTAAGCCAAGCCTGCGAATCGCGCTGCGGTCAGTCATGACAGGCGAAGGTTCACACGACTTCGCGCGCGTTCGGCGTATCGTAAAAACGGATGAGTTTTCATCCGTTTTTCGTTTGCGGCCTGCACAAAAAACCGCGCACTTCGTGCTCTATACCCGACCGAATGCCCTGACGCATGCGCGGCTGGGCGTTGTCGCGGCCAAGCGCTTTGCGCCGCGCGCGGTCACGCGCAACACGATCAAGCGCATTACGCGCGAACTGTTCCGCACCACGCCGCTGGTGGCCGTCGATTGCATCGTGCGCCTGGCGCGTCCGGTGAACACCAAGGCCGGCCCGGCCACCAACGCTGCCCTGAAGGCCTTGTTGCACGCCGAGCTGGCGCGCCTGTTCGCCTCGCAGGCGCCGCGGCCGCGCAAGCCCGCCGCATCTTCCGCGCCAGCCGATGGCGCCGCCGTTGCGAGCGGTGTCCTGCCCCCGGGACCGAGTCCGACATGAACCGGCTGCTCGTCTGGCTGTTGCGCGCTTACCAGTTGCTGGTGTCGCCGATGCTCGGGCAGAACTGCCGTTTCTATCCAACCTGTTCGAATTACGCCGTCGAGGCGCTGAAGGTCCATGGCGCCGCCCGCGGCAGCTGGCTGGCCCTGCGCCGCGTCTGCCGCTGCCATCCGTGGCATGACGGCGGCGTCGACCTGGTGCCGCGCGACGGCGTCGACGGACAGGCGCATTCCTCACCAACCGCTTGCGGCTGCAAGCATTCCTGACTAAGAACCTCAATGGAATTCAATAAACGTACCATTTTGTGGATCGTGTTCGCCGTCTCCCTGATCGTCCTGTGGAACGAGTGGATGGTCTCCACCGGCAAGCAGTCGATGTTCTCGGCCACGCCGCCGGCCAAGGTCGCAACCGCGCCGGCCGCCCAGGCCAAGGTCAACGACCTGCCGGCCACCGGCGCGACCCCGGCCGTTCCCGGCGCCGTTCCCGGCACCGCGGAGGGCGGCGCGCCTGCGCCGGTTGCAACGCGGATCGTCACGATTGCCACCGACCTGTTCAAGGCCGATATCGACACCGCCGGCGGCGTGATCCGCCGCCTGGAGCTGTTGAAGTACCGCGACAAGGTCGACCCGACCAAGAACCAGCTGCTGTTCCACGTCGATGCCGCCAACGGCCGCACCTACCTGGGCCAGACCGGCCTGACCGGCACCAGCCCGAGCGGCCTGATGCCGAACCATAACACCCCGTTCACCGTGCGTTCGGGTCCGACCGTGGACAGCAACGGCCAGGTGCAACTGGTGCTGGAAGCCGAGCAGGGCGGCGTGCGTCTGACCAAGACCTTCACCTTCAAGCGCAACGACTACGTGATCGGCGTGCGCCACGACGTCACCAACATCGGCACCGCGGCGGTGACCCCATCGCTCTACCTGCAGCTGCAGCACGACGGCAGCAAGCCGGAAGGCGACACCTTCTTCAACAGCAGCTACACCGGTCCGACCCTGTACACCCCGCAGGACAAGTACCAGAAGCTGACCTTCGAGAAAATCGCCAAGGGCAGTGCCGACCATGCGAAAACCGCCAACGACGGCTGGATCGCAATCTCGCAGCACTTCTTCGTCTCGGCCTTCGTCCCGGCCGACAAGCTGCAGCGCGACATCTACACCAAGTCGCTCGGCAACAATCTGTTCGCCATCGGCACCATCCAGCCGCTGGGCACCATTCAGCCGGGCCAGACCTTGTCGAACGATGCGCGCCTGTACTCGGGTCCACAGGAAGAAAAACTGCTGGAACGCGTGACCCCGGGCCTGGAACTGGTGCGTGACTATGGCTGGGCGACCATCATCGCCAAGCCGATCTTCGCCACCATGAACTGGCTGCATACGCTGACCGGCAACTGGGGCTGGACCATCATCGCCTTCACCATCCTGATCAAGCTGCTGTTCTTCCCGCTGTCCGCAGCCGGCTACCGCAGCATGGCCAAGATGAAGACCGTCGGTCCGAAGATGCAGGCACTGCGCGAGCGCTTCAAGAACGACCCGGTCAAGATGCAGCAGGCCACCATGGAGCTGTACAAGGCCGAGAAGATCAACCCGCTGGGCGGCTGCCTGCCGATCCTGGTGCAGATGCCGGTGTTCCTGGCCCTGTACTGGGTGCTGCAGGCCGCGGTCGAGATGCGCGGCGCCTCGTGGGGCTGGATTCCCGACCTGACCACCAAGGATCCGTTCTTCATCCTGCCGATTCTGTACGCGATTTCGATGTTCATCACCCAGAAGCTGAACCCGCAACCGGCCGATCCGGTGCAGGCCAAGATGATGATGTTCATGCCGATCGCGTTCTCGGTGATCTTCCTGTTCTTCCCGGCCGGCCTGGTGCTGTACTGGGTGGTGAACAACCTGATCTCGATGGCGCAGCAGTATGTGATCACCAAGAAGTTCGCGCCGGCGAAGTAGGCTGGTTTGAGCTGATTGAAGAGAGGGCCCGTGCTTGCACGGGCTTTTTTTATTGTTGGCCTTGAAACCGTTGTTGGCCTCAAAACCGTCGCCAGGGACGACGTTGTTTTAGTGCGCGGAGTATTCCACTACAATCCCCCCATGAAATTAGACACCTCCCCCATCGCCGCCATCGCCACCGCCCCCGGCCGCGGCGGCATCGGCGTCGTGCGTGCGTCCGGCAAGTCGCTGGCCCCGCTGATCGAAGCCCTGTTCCCGGGCACGACCCTGGCTCCGCGCCACGCCACCTATTTGCCGTTCAAGGACGCCGCCGGCGCCGTCATCGACGAAGGCCTGGCCCTCTGGTTCAAGGGACCGCATTCCTATACCGGCGAAGACGTGCTGGAACTGCAGGGCCACGGCGGACCGGTGGTGCTGCGCATGCTGCTGGCCCGCGTGCTCGAAGCCGGTGTCGATGCCGGCCTGCGCCTGGCCGAGCCGGGTGAATTCACGCGCCGCGCCTTCCTCAACGACAAGCTCGACCTGGCCCAGGCCGAAGCCGTGGCCGACCTGATCGATGCCTCGACCGAAGCGGCTGCCAAGTCGGCCACGCAATCGCTGTCCGGCGCCTTTTCCAAAGTCGTGCACCAGCTGGTCGACCAGACCATCAACCTGCGCATGCTGGTCGAGGCCACGCTGGATTTTCCGGAAGAAGAGATCGACTTCCTGGAGAAATCCAACGCGCGCGGCCAGCTGAAGGGCATCGTCGAGGCACTGGAAGCTGTGTTCCGCCAGGCGGCCCAGGGCGCGCTGCTGCGCGAAGGCTTGAACGTGGTGCTGGTCGGCCAGCCGAACGTCGGTAAATCCTCGCTGCTGAATGCGCTGGCAGGGTCCGACGTGGCCATCGTCACCCCGATCGCCGGCACCACGCGCGACAAGGTCACCGAGACCATCCAGGTCGAGGGCATCCCGCTGAATATCGTCGATACCGCCGGCATCCGCGCCATCGACGAGGGCATCGACGTGGTCGAGCGCATCGGCATCGAGCGCACCTGGGGCGAAGTCGGCAAGGCCGACGTGATCCTGCACCTGCTCGACGCCGGCCTGGGCCCGGCGAAGGCCGATGAGGACATCGTTGCCGCCTTCCCGCCGAGCGTGCCCGTGGTGCGCATCTGGAACAAGATCGACCTGTCCGGCCACAAGCCCTCGGTCGATCGCAGCGCGGATGCCGTGCACATCTACCTGTCCGCGCACGAAAAGACCGGCATCGACCTGCTGCGCGCGGAACTGCTGCGCATCGCCGGCTGGCAGCAGACCGGCGAATCGCTCTACCTGGCGCGCGAACGCCACCTGATCGCCCTGCGCGCGGCACGCGAGCATTTGCGGATGGCGGGTGCGCATGCAGCGCAAGATGATCAGTCGTTGGACTTGTTCGCCGAAGAGCTGCGGTTGGCGCAGGACCAGCTGTCCAGCATTACCGGGCAGTTCACGCCGGATGATTTGCTGGGGGTGATTTTCAGCCGGTTTTGTATTGGTAAATAGTTACTGGCGTTTGCTCGTGTGCCGACGTTTTTGGGTCAACGCAGGAAAAATCAGCCCAAATACGGCCCCAGCATCCCCTGAGCCCACTCCATGAAAGCCAGCACCCGCGCCGGCACCTGGCGCCGGGTCGGATAGACAAAAGACAGCGGCATCGGCGCCGGCCGGTAATCCGGCAGCACCTCCACCAGCGTCCCTTCGCGCAGTCGTTCACGCAAGCCGGCTTCGGGTGCCTGGATCATCCCGAGTCCGGCCACGCAGGCGGCCTCGTAGGCGGCGGTGCCGTTCACCGTGAGCGCCGCTCCCACCGGCGCGTACTGCGTGCGTTCGCCATCGAACCACTCCCAGCCGGGCGTGCTGCCGCCCAGTTGGGCATCGTAATGGACCACGCGGTGGGCTGACAGGTCGTCGAGCGTGCGCGGCGTGCCCATGGCCTGCAGATAGGCCGGGCTGGCGCAGTTGACCATGCGGTAGCTGCCCAGGGCACGCGCTACCAGGCTCGAGTCGGTGAGGGTACCGGAGCGCAGCACGCAATCGTAGCCTTCGCGGATCACGTCGACGCGGCGGTCCGAGGTGCCGAGGTCGACCAGCAGACGCGGATGGCGCGCCATGAATTCGCCCAAGCGGGGCAGCACGATGCGCGCCGCCAGTCCGGCCGACATGTCGATGCGCAGACGGCCTTCGAGGAGGTCGGCGTTGCCGCGGAACATCGCGCGCAATTCGTCGAAATCGCCCAGCAGCGCGCGGCTGCGCGTATAGAAGGCGGCGCCTTCCTGGGTCGGATGGACGCGGCGCGTGGTGCGCTGGAGCAGGCGCGTGCCGAGCGTTTGTTCGAGCTGGCGCACAGCGGCCGACACGGTCGCATTCGGCAGGCCGAGCTGGCGCGCGGCACCGCTGAAGCTTTCCAGCTCTGCAACCTTCAGGAAGATGCGGATCGTGTCGAGTTCGTTCATGGAGGATTATTCGCGATTTCTGCAAAGTCCATGCAGTTTTGCCCAGTTTATCGATAAGGAAACGAAAAATATACTCGTGGCTTCATTCACCAAGGAGCCCACAATGACTTTACGCATCGCACTGATCACCGGCGGCAGCCGCGGCCTTGGCCGTAACATGGCGCTGCACCTGGCGCGCGCCGGTACCGACATCATCTTCACCTGGCACAACAACGAAGCCGCGGCGCGCGAAGTCGTGGCCGAAATCGAGGCGCTCGGCCGCCGCGCCGCCGCGCTCCGGCTGGACGTGGCCGACAGCGCCGCCTTTCCCGCCTTTGCGGAACAAATCCGTACGCTGCTGGATGGCTGGGGACGGGAGCGCTTCGACATTCTCGTTAACAACGCCGGCATCAGCCTGCACGTGCCGCTGATGGACGTCACCGAACGGCAGTTCGACGACATCATCGCCGTGCACGTGAAGGCGGTCGTGTTCCTGACGCAGGCGCTCGTGCCCCTGCTGAACGAGGGCGGGCGCATCCTCAACATTTCCAGTGGCCTGGCGCGCGTCAGCTTGCCGGGATCCGCCGTCTACGGCGCCGCCAAGGGCGCGGTCGAGGTACTGACGCGCTATCAGGCGCGCGAACTGGCCGAGCGCCGTATCACCGTGAACGTGCTGGCGCCCGGCGCCATCGAGACCGATTTCAGCGAAGGCCGGGTGCGCGACAATCCGGAGCTGAATCGCATGGTGGCCGGCATGACCGCGCTCGGACGGGCCGGCCTGCCGGACGATATCGGCGGCGCGGCGGCGGCCCTGCTGGCGGAAGGCAGCGGCTGGATCACCGGCCAGCGCATCGAAGCCTCGGGTGGCATGCTGCTCTGACCCCGGTCCTTATGCTCTGACCCCGAATTTGTGCTCTGACCCCGAATTTGTGCTCTGACCCCGAATTTGTGCGGCGCCGGCCGCTGTCAATGGATGTGCTACGCTTTGCCCATCAAGAGACAGGGCGGAGGACGGCGATGGACAAGGCGGGGCAGGGGATCACGCGGCGACGGTTTTGCGCCGGGGGACTGACATCGGCACTGGCGCTGGCCGGGGCCGGGCTGCTGGCATCTTGCGCCAGCATCGTCGGACCGCGCCGCGTCGAGCTGACGCAGGCCAAACTGCAGGCCGGGCTGGAGCGCCGCTTCCCGCTGCGCAACCGCATGCTCGAGCTGTTCGACGTGCAGTTCACCCATCCGCAGCTGGCGATCTTGCCGGAGAACGACCGCATCAAGCTGTCGCTCGAGGTCTCGGTGTCGCCGCCTTTCCTGCGCCAGACCTGGCGCGGCAGCATGGGCTTTTCCGGACGCCTGGTGCTGGATGCCGCGCGCAACGCGGTGTTCTTGAGTGAGGTCCGGGTCGACCGCTTCGAGGTGAATGGCTTCGATGCCGCCCGTATGCGCGAACTGTCGCAGGCCGCCGACCTGCTGGTGAACGAGATGGTGCGCGACACGGCGGTCTACACCTTCAAGCCGGAAGACCTGCGCTATGCCGGCGTGCAATTCGTGCCGACCCGCCTCGAGACCGCGCCCGGCGCACTGGTCGTGACCCTGGAACCTGTGCATTGAAACCCCGGCGCTGGCCATCTCCGGCGGCAAACGTCGCAAATTAACGACGCGATCCGCACGATTGAACAGCCCGTCGCGGCGCTTGCCAATACTGCTATTATTTATCGCAATCGGGTGAGCCTGGGGCGACTGGCCTTGCTCGTTCGAGAGCGCGCCCTGACTGTTGTATCTTCAAGACGCGGCACACCCGCCGTTGCACAGCTATCGTATTCGGCGCACACTAAAACGGTCTCGAAGGCCCGGCAGCACGCAATGCACAAGCGGCGCTTGCGCTTTCTCATGCACATGGTGTTCCACTGAAGTAATCTCAGCGTTACTGACGTGTTGCGGGTAAGGGGGTAGCCTTGGAAACGATACAAGAAAGTTTTCCCGACAAGAGCCTGGCCGTCGAGCCGCGCGGCACTGCGTCGCTGGGCGCGGTTGCGGTGCCGACGCGCCAAAGCCTGCCGCCGAAGGGATCATGCTGGTATTGCGAAAAGCCGCTCGACAGCGTCAAGCGTTTTTGCGGCAAGCCCTGCGCCGATGCCTTCGACGAGGAAGCGGAATATACCCGCTGACTGGCCGGGCATCACCCGCCCGGCTTTAGGTCCATTGCATTAGTAAGGCCAGCGCACCATCGAAGTCGAACGCTTCGATGGTTTCCGCAAGCTGGCGGTAGCGTTGTTCTCCCAATTGCGCCGTCAAGGCTTCTTCGGCCTCGCGCACCAGGTCGACGGCTTCCCCATTGCCTTCGTCAAGCAGCGCGGCCAGACGCTGCGCGCTGTGCGCATGCGCATGCGCCGCCAGATTGGCTGCATCCGGCGGGGCGTTGCGCATTGGCGCGGCGGGTGCCGGGTTGGCGGCTGCCAGCGCCGCGGCCGCGTCCAGTTCCAGCAAGACGCGTTCGAGCGCCTGCTCCAGGCGCGCCAGGCATTGCCATGCATCCGCGCGGCCGCTCGCGTCGCCGGTATCGCCGGTATCGCCACCCAAGGCCTGCTCCAGCGCATGCGCTGCTTGCCTGAGCGGCACCGCCTCGATCATCCCGGCCGCGCCCTTCAGGGTATGCACCAGCCGCAGGGCCAGTGCGGTATCGCCCGCGGCCAGCGCGCTGCGGATGCCGGATGCCGTCTCGCGGTACTCCTTGCGAAAGCGTGCCAGCACGCGCGCGAACAGCGCGCCGTCGCCCATCAGGCGCGCGATGCCGCCGGCGTGGTTGACCGCCGGGGTATCAGGATATTGCGCAGAATCTGGAGTGCAATCGAGATCGTGTTCGGACAGCGGCGGCGCGCCGGGTAGGGGAATCATGCGCGCCCTGTCACTTGGTCGTGAACGACCAGGTCTTGCTGACGGCGGTGCCGTCGATCGCGCCGCTGAACGAGACCTCGTAGACGGTTTTCGCGACCAGCGGCGACAGCGGAATGATCGCGGCCACCGACCCGATTTTCGTTTCGGCGTCCTGGCCCTGCACCAGCAGGCGGGTCGACAGGTTCATGTTGCTGTTGCGGGCCCTTACCGTGAAACTCTGGACAGTCAGCTTGCGCGTCAGGTTGGTGTGGACGCTGATCGGGTAGCCGACCACGTTCAAGTCCGGCACCGGATCCGGCGCCTCGCTATCGCTGGCGAACTCCAGCGGCACTCCGGTCTGGCCATTGATGGGCCAAGCCGCCAGCGTGCCGGAAGCCAGGCCAGGGCCATAGCCGTTGTTGGTCACGAAGTTGGCCGTGAAATAGGCATAGCCGGACGAATTGGCGGCTGAGCCGCTGCCGACCTCCTGGAACACGGGTTCGAAGATCACGAAGCGGTGATAGATCGCCGTGATGAGTTCCTCGGCCATGTAGAAGCCGGTCTGATTCTGGGTGGCCGCGATCACTTCGCCGATCGCGTTCGGACTGCCGAAGCTGTAGCCCGCGTTCTTGAGGCGGTCTTCCAGCGTGACACCGGTAAAACCGGTCTTGCCGCGGGTCTGGTCGTGGGTGACCACATTGTTGACGCGCTGGTAATCCGAGTGGCCCTGGGCCGCCTTGTCGATGGTGGTGTTCTGGGTCAGCGCCGACATGCCGATCTGGGTACGGCGGTAGTTGAGCCAGGCACGCCCGTCGGTGGCGATATTGTTCGTCAATACCGGCGCGGAGGCATCTTGGCCCGAGAAATCGCCCGATCCGCCATTGTTGCTCCCGCCGCCGGTGTCGGTATCGGCGACCGGATCGTGCCAGCCGCAGGCGACCAGGGCCCAGGCAGCAATGCAGGCGGCGATGATGCTTTTTGCTTGATGCATTTTGCTCATCTTACATAACTCCTCACGTCTGTCGTTACCTGGTCAAAAAGAGCCCCCATTCTAGGCGAAATCACGGACCGGTGACGCAGCGGCGGCGCAAATCCTCTTGCTTTGCGAGCCCATGTAAAATGGGCCATTCCCTTGTCTAAGAACCTATCCCGGTAGGCAGGGGGAAGCTGATGGCGATGCATGGCAAGCGCGGGCAAGGCGCGAGGACGCCGCATGGCTAGCCATGCAAGGACGAGCAACGCAGCACCCGCTTGTCAGGCGCGCCAGCAGCGACTCCAGCCTGCCGGGATAGGTTCTAAAGTAGAGCAACCGATTTGAAGCCCAGCTCCCAGCGCCGCCTTGCGCGCGCCAAGTTCGCCCTGCCCAGTTTCGTGACCCTGCTGTCGATCGCCTGTGGCTTCGGCAGTATCGTGATCTCGGTCGACAACGCCCCGGTCGGTGACCCCGGCGATTACCGCCTGTCTGCCATCCTGCTGGTGCTGGCCGGCGTGTTCGACGCCCTCGACGGCTTCGTGGCACGCGCCACCAACACCCAGTCGGCCTTCGGCGTGCAGCTGGACTCGATCGCCGACGTGATGAATTTCGGCTGCGCGCCCGGCCTGCTGCTGTACTGCTACGGCTTTGCGCAGATGAGCGCGGCGCACCCGACCCTGGTGCGCATGGGCGGCCTGGCCTGCTTCGTGTTCGTCGCCTGCGGTGCGCTGCGGCTGGCGCGCTTCAACGTGATGGTCGGCCGCACCGACCCGCTGTATTTCGTCGGTATGCCGATCACGGCCGGCGCCGCCTGCGTGGCCTCGGTGGTGGTAGCCTGGCCGGATCCGATCGAAACCATGGGGCAAGCCTTCATGGTGATGGCGCTGATGGTGGCGGTGGGCACGCTAATGGTGTCGACGGTGCGCTTCCCGAGCTCGAAGCAGTCGAAGAAGACCATGCTGATCGGGGGTGCGGTCGGGCTGGTGCTGCTGGCGCTGCTGCAAGAGCGTTTCTTTGTGCTGTTCTTCGTGTTTTATATCAGTGCGACGCTGCTCTTGAACATTGCGTGGCGGGGCGGGTGGAATGGCATCGCACGGCCGCGTGTGTACGACGACGAGCCGGCTTGATCATCACGCAAACTTGTCGAACAGCGCCGCCAGATGCGCCGCACTGCGCTTCGCTTCCTCGACATCCCCCGCATTCCCGGTATGCGTCACGATACTGGCCGTGAGCAGCTGCACGAAGGAGCGGTCGAGCGCCTTGCGCGCGGCCGCCATCTGCTGGGCCACGGCATCGCAATCGGCCGGGGCGTCGGCCAGCGCCACCAGCTTCTGGATGCCGCGCAGCTGACCCTCGACGCGCGCCAGGCGGTTCAGCAAATCCTTCTTCTGCTGCGCACTGAGGGCGCGGCCTTCGACGATCTTCAGCGGCTCGGCCATGGCTGCGCCGTCACGCCACTTCGTGGCCGCGCGCCGCGCGCAGGATCGCGAACCAGTCATGGCGCGGCAGCTGGAAGCCGGCGCCGGCCACCGCCACCTTGATCGCCTCGATGCGGCCGCTGCCGGTGAGCGGAATCGGCTTCGACGGCAGCTGCATGATCCAGGCGAAGACCACGCTGGCGAAGGGCTGGTGCAGGCGGTCGGCAATCTCCTTGATCACCAGGCGCAGGTTTTCTGCATTGGCATCGTTGGCGGTAAACAGGCGCCCGCCGGCCAGCGGCGACCAGATCATCGGCGCCACCCCCAGGTCTTGCAGGCCGTCGAAGGTCTCGTCGAACATCGGCGCCACGTGCAACGGCGAGAACTCGACCTGGTTGGTGGCCAGCGCGATGCGGCGGTTCAGCACCTCGAACTGGTGGCGGCTGAAGTTCGACACGCCGAAGTGCAGCACCTTGCCCGCTTCCTTCAGGCGGGTGAAGGCCTCGGCGATCTCGTCGAAGTCCATCAGCGGATCCGGACGGTGGATCAGCAGCAGGTCCAGATGGTCGGTGTGCAGCTGGCGCAACGATTCCTCGGCGGAGGCGACGATGTGCGCGGCACCGGTGTCGTAGTGCTGGATGCCGTGCTGGGGGCGTTTGTTCGACAGCAGCTTGATGCCGCACTTGCTGACCAGCTGCATGCGCGCGCGCAGCGAAGGCTGGGCGCGCAGCGCCTCGCCGAACAGGCCCTCGACGCCGTAGTTGCCGTAGATGTCGGCGTGGTCGAAGGAGGTCACGCCCAGGTCGATGCACTGCTCGATGAAGCCGACGCGCTGCTCGACCGTCATGTTCCACTCGACCATGCGCCACATGCCGGCGACGACACGGGACAGTTCGGGGCCGCCCGGGCGGGTGGCGATGCGCGGGCAGGACAGGTCGCTGGGGAGGGCGTGGGTCATGGGTGTTCTTTCGGGTTCACGGATGGGTCATTATAGCGAAGCAAGCTGCGCAAAAACGTCGTTCCCGCGAAGGCGGGAACCAAGCTGGTAAACGTAGGGTGGGCACCCCGTGCCCACGCGGAGCCGGCATTACGCCAGTATCACTTCATCCACAAACGCATCGAATCCCAGGCCTTGCCGAAGATCGTCGCTTCCTGCACCTCTTCCAGCGACACCACCGGCAGCGCCAGCAGCGGCTTGCCGTCCACCACCATCTTCAGGGTGCCGACGCGGCCGTTCAGCGCCAGCGGGGCGACCAGCGGGTCCTTGCGTTCGAGGACAGGCTTCATCTTTTGCGCCACGCCCTTCGGCACGGTCACCAGCACGTCGTTGGGGAAGCCGATCTTGACGGTCGACTTCGAACCCTTCCAGATTTCCGGGGTCTGGATCGCCTGGCCTTTCGAGTACAGCTTGACGGTGTCGAAGTTCTGGAAGCCCCAGTTCAGCAGCTTCTGGCTTTCGGCGGTGCGGTTGCCGTCCGAGGTGGCGCCGGACAGCACCGAGATCAGGCGGCGCTCGCCCGAGTTGCCGTTCGGGCGGTGGGCCGAGGCGATCATGGAAAAGCCCGAGGCTTCGGTGTGGCCGGTCTTCATGCCGTCCACGGTCGGGTCCAGCCACAGCAGGCGGTTGCGGTTCTGCTGTTTGATCTTGTTATAGGTGAATTCCTTGACCGAGTCGATCTTGTAGAACTCGGGGAAGTCCTTGATCACGTGCGAGGCCAGGATCGACAGGTCGCGCGCGGTCGAGAAGTTGTCCGGGCTGGGCAGGCCGTGCGGGTTGGCAAAGCGGGTGTTCTTCATGCCCATGCGCTGGGCCTGTTCGTTCATCAGGTGGGCGAAGGTGGCTTCGTCGCCGGCCACGGCTTCGGCCAGTGCCACCGCCGCGTCGTTGCCCGACTGGACCATCAGGCCGTACAGCAGGTCGTTGATCTTGACCGGGGTGGCCGGGTCGATGAACATCTTCGAGCTGCTGCCGTCGACTTTCCAGGCGCGCACCGACACGTTGACCATCTGGTCCAGCGTGATCTTCTTGTCGCGGATGGCGCCGAACACGACATAGGCGGTCATGACCTTGGTCAGCGAGGCCGGTTCGATGCGCGCATCCGGATCCTGCGAGGCGATGATCTGGCCGCTGGTGGCGTCCAGCAGCAGCCAGGAACGGGCGGCGATTTGCGGGGCCGGCACGTTCTGGGCGTTGGCGGCGGACATCAGGAGGGCACTGGCGGCAAGGGCCGCGATTAACTTTTTCATGGGAGCAAACGAGAAGATCAGTGGATGGCAGAGCTGGCAATGTCATTACCGAAAGTTTCCCGGAGACATTGCCTGAGAATAAGACCGCCTAATTATAGGCCAGTGACCGCCTCAAATGTCACGCCGCCACATTTGCGAGACAAGATTTTTAATGTGAACGAGCTTGCGATGGAAGAAGTGGTCGGCGCCGGGGATCACGGTGACCGGGATGTCGAGCGGGCGCGCCCAGTCGAACACCTGGGTCAGTGTGATCGTATCGTCAAGTTCGCCATGGACCAGGATGGTGTCCGCCGGGACCGGCGGCATCGGCCACTTGCCGGCCGCGGTGCCGACCAATACCAGGCGCTCGGCCGGGCGGCCCTGGGTTTCCAAACGCTGCTGCAGCTGGGCCTGGACGAAGGTGCCGAAGGAGAAACCAGTCAAGGTGAACGGCAGGCCGGGATACTCCGCCAGCATGTGGTCGAGCATGACTTCCATGTCGTCGACCTCGCCGCGGCCGTCGTCATACACGCCTTCGGACTCGCCGACGCCGCGGAAGTTGAAGCGCGCCGTGGCGTAGCCCAGGCCGACGAAGGTGCGCGCCAGGGTCTGGGCCACCTTGTTGTCCATGGTGCCGCCGTACAGCGGGTGCGGGTGCGCCACCAGGGCGATGCCGCGCGGGGTGCCTTCCGGCTCGTCGAGCAGGCATTCCATCTTGCCGGCGCGGCCGGTCAGGTAAAACTTGTGGGAGTTCTTGTTCATGTCTTGGGAGTGGCGGCTCAGATTTTCAGGCGCTCGACCACTTCACCCTTGACGATGTGGCGCTCGATGATTTCGTCGATGTCCGAATTGTCGACGTAGGTGTACCAGGTGCCCTGCGGGTAGATCACCACCACCGGGCCTTCTTCGCAGCGGTCCAGGCAGCCGGCCTTGTTGATGCGCACCTTGCCCTCGCCGTTCAGGCCGAGTTCCTTGACGCGCGACTTGGCGTGCTTCTGGGCCGCCTCGGCGCCATGCTTGCCGCAGCTGGGGCGGCAATCCTTGCCTTCGCGTTCGTTCATGCAGAAGAACACGTGGTGTTCGTAATAAGCTTTGTCGTCGTTCATGGGGGTTCCTATCGATACTTGGTGTCGCCTGCAATGATACCTCCACTGCGGCCGAACTCACTGCCGGTTCAGGCGGTGCGAAGGCAGCAGCAGGAACCACAGCGCGAAAATCGGCCAGGCCATGCCCAGGAACTGGGCCGCGCCGTTGAAGTTCAGGAATTTACCCTGCTGCCAGGCCTGGATCGTCGAGACGAAATACGGGTTCGCCGGGATCGTGTTCACGACGATCAGCGCCAGCACCAGGGTCACCACCGCCAGCCGGCGCTGCGCCACCTGGGGTGCGAAGGCCAGGCCGGCCAGCATGATCAGGCCGATCAGGAAGCCGCCCTCGGCACCCGGCGTGACCCACAGCAGGGCATTGGCCGGCGCGAAGAACAGTGAGCTGGCCAGGGTTTTCACGACCAGGCCGGCGCCCAGCAGCGCCAGCACGAGCGCCATGCGTGGGGCACCGCGGCGCGTCAGGCACAACAGAGTCAGTACCGCGCCGGTCATGCCGCAGGCGGTAATGATGGTTTCGGACAGCCAGTACTGCTCGACCGACATCAGCGTGTCGCCGCGCAGCAGCGTCACCAGGTCGATGTCGGTGTCGAGCCAGTCGGACAGCCATTCGGACAGCAGCGGCAGCACCTGGCCATTGCCGAACAAATAACCCTGCGGGTAGACCTGGGCCAGCGGCCACAGCGCCACCAGCACCAGGCCCTGGCTGGCGTAGGGCGAGAACCAGCGCCGCCGCAGGCGGTACAGGCGGCTCTGGTCGAGCAGCATGTGGGAGAAAAAGACGCCGACCAGGGCGCCGGCCAGGCAGCCGCCGGCATTCGTCAGCAGGTCGAGGTTGGACGGCACCCGGCTCGGCAGGTAGTTCTGCACCACTTCCATGGTGCCCGACACCAGCAGCCCGCCGAGCGCCGCCAGCAGCAGCGCCCACATGCCGCGCACCGCCGGGTGCAGGGAGAGCACGAACAGCACGCCCAGCGGCATGTAGCCGACCACGTTGACCATGACGTCGAAACCGGTCCAGTAGCGCTGCGGCTGCAGGTTCAAAAAGGCGAAGGGCGACAGCCCGCTGCTGCGCCAGCCCGAGAACGGGAACCAGCTGGCGTACACGATCAGCAGCAGATAGGCCAGCAGGGCCGCACGCGCCACCGGGGACGAGCGCGGCCCGGCCTCGTCTTCCGCCTCGGTCATCGGGGCTTCAGGTTCAGGCTGCCGAGCCAGCCCACGATGTCGGCCGAGATGGCGTCGGTGCTGGCGGCCAGGGCGCGCGCGCCACCGGCGGCATCCGCCGTCGCGGCAGGGGTGGCGCGCACGAAGCTTTTCTGGTCGACCAGGGTGTGGCCCTGGAACAGCGAGGCGCGCACCGCCACCACGCCCCGGCTCTGGCTGACGCCGGTGAAATCGTGGACGAAGTCGTCGACGTCGACGCGCAGGATCGGAATGCCGAGCGAGGCATCGGTTTCCGACAGCACCTTGGCGCCGGCCTGGCCGATGCGGGTCTTCAGGCGCTGGGTCATCATCTGCAGCGGATTCGCGGTCCAGCGGCTGTTGGCGTAGGTACGCGCCTGCAGGGCGTCGGCATAGCTCAGGCGGTAGAACATGCGCTCGTTGTCGAGCGCGCTGGAACCGGTGACGTCGGTGACCACTACCGCACCCAGGGTACTTGCCGGCTCGGCCTGGCCGGCAGGCACGGCCGGGCCGAAGTCGAACTGGGTGGGCGGCGGCGCCTTGTTCGAGGCGCAGCCGGCCAGCGCCATGGCGATGGCTAGGATCGTGGCGCCGGTGGCCAGCTTGCGATGGGGAGAGGAAGTCGGGTGCAGGGTCACGGAGCGTCTCATTTGGTCGGGGGAACGAAGCCGGGTTCGCCGGGGCCGGGCTGGGCCGCCGGGGCGCCGAACAGGATGCTCTGCGGGCGGTCGCCCAGGCCGGTCACGGTGCGGCGCACGGCGCGCAGCGAGGTCTTGGCCTCGTCGGCCATCTCGACCACGTGCGGCAGGGTGTGCAGTTCGAGGTCGGCGGTGACGCCGCCGAGCGAATCGATGGCAGTACTGGCGCGCTCCAATGGCCCACCGGGCGCCTGCAGGCTGGTGGCCAGGCGGTTGTAGTTGTCCGCGGTGGTCTTGATGCTGTCGGCGGCTTGCTGTACCGAGCCCATGCTCTGGTCGAGCTTGTTGGTGATGGCCGGCAGGCGCGCCAGGGCCGGCTGCAGCTGGTTCGGGATCTCGCCATAGGCCACCGCCGCCTTGCTGATGTTGTCGATGGCGCCGGTCAGCTTGGCCTGGTTGTCGGTGCTGAGGATGTTGTTCAGGCCATCGGTGATGCGTTCGGTCTTTTCCAGGATCGCCAGGCCGCGCTTTTCCAGCTGGTCGAGCAGGCCGGGGCGCAGCGGGATGCGCGCCACGTGGCCCTTGTCGCTCTGCAGCAGGGGCGAGCCGGTGCGGTCGTCGTCGAGCTGGATGAAGGCAATCCCGGTCACGCCCTGGTAGCCGAGCGAGGCGAAGGTGGTGGTGGTGACCGGCGAGCCTTCCTCGATCGACAGGCGGATCAGGATCTGGCCGGTCACCCGCGGATCGAAGATGATCTCGTCGACGCGTCCGACTTCCAGGCCGCGGTAGCGCACCGTGGCTTGCGGGTTCAGGCCGGGAATGGTCTGGGTGGTGACGATCTCGTAGGGACGCACTTCGGTGCGGTCGCGGTTCAGCCACAGGCCGACCAGGATGGCCGCCACCAGCAGCGCGACCGTGAAAAAGCCGGTCATCAGGGCATACGATCTGTTTTCCATGTCAGTCTTCCGAATCCTTTCGCGCATAGCGTTCTTCGAGCACTTCCAGTGCCCGCTGGCCGCGCGGGCCGAGGAAAAATTGTTTGATGAAGGGATGCTGGACGCGCAGCACGTCGCAGGCCGGGCCGACCGCGAGCACGTGCTTCTCGGCCAGCACCGCGATGCGCGAGGACAGCGCGAACAGGCTGTCGAGGTCGTGGGTGACCATCACCACGGTGAGTTTCAGCTCGCTGTGCAGGGTCTGGATCAGTTCGACGAAGGTGTCCGACAGGTCGGGGTCGAGGCCGGCGGTCGGCTCGTCCAGGAACAGCAGCTGCGGTTCGAGCGCCAGGGCGCGGGCCAGGGCGGCGCGCTTGATCATGCCGCCCGACAGGTCGGACGGCATCTTGTTGATGTCGCCGGGACCCAGGCCCACCATGTTCATCTTGAGCAGCACGGCGTCGCGGATCACTTCCTCGGGCAGCGCCTTCAGCTCGCGCAGCGGCAGGGCGATGTTGTCGAACACCGTCAGCGCCGAATACAGGGCGCCCTGCTGGAACAGCATGCCCCAGTGGTTGCGCATGCGCTGCAGCTGGGCCGGACTGGCGCCGCTGACGTCCTCGCCGAACACCTTGACGCTGCCGCTGCTGGGGCGCTCCAGGCCCAGCATCTGGCGCAGCAAGACCGTCTTGCCGGTGCCGGAACCGCCGACGATGGACAGGATCTCGCCGTCGTAGATGTCGAGATTCAGGTCCTGGTGCACCACGGTGCGGCCGAAGCGCGTCCACAGGTTGCGGATCTGGACTACCGGCGGGCCGACTTCTTCGTCGGGCCTGGCGTTCAGGCGCTGCGCGGCACGCTGGTCCTGGCGTGGCGGTTTGGTGTTGTCCATCAGCTGAACCCCACGCCGGCGAAGACGATCGCGAACACGGCATTGGCCATGATGACGACGGTGATCGCGGTGACCACCGAGGTGGTGGTGCCGCGTCCCAGGCTTTCGGTGTTGGGCTTGATGCGCAGCCCGAAATGGCAGGACACCAGCGCGATCAGCATGCCGAACACCACGCCCTTGCCCAGGCCGATCATGTAGTTCACGATCGGCACCGCCGACGGCAGCTTCTGGATGAAGTAGCGCAGCGACAGCCCGAGTTCGACCTTGGCCGACAGCATGCCGCCCAGCAGAGCCATGGCATCGGTCCAGACCACCAGCAGCGGCATTGCCACCGCCAGTGCCAGGATCTTCGGCATGATCAGGCGGTAGCCGTGCGAAATGCCCATCACCAGCATCGCATCGAGCTCCTCGGTCACCCGCATCACGCCCAGCTGGGCGGTGATCGAGGAGCCGGAGCGGCCGGCGACCAGGATTGCCGCCAGCAGCGGTCCCAGCTCGCGGATCACGGCCATGCCGAGGATGTTGACCAGGTAGATGTCGCCGCCGAACATGCGCAGCTGCTGGGCCGACAGGTAGGACAGCACGATCCCGATCAGGAAGCCGACCAGGGCGGTGATGCCGAGCGCCTGGAAGCCGGAGTGGTAGATGTTGGCAGAGATCTCGCGCCACGGTCCGTTGACCGGATGGCGGATGAAGCGGCCCACATCCAGCATCACCTGGCCGATCAGGACCACCACGGCCTTGATGTGCTCGAACAGCGACAGCACGCCGGCGCCCAGGCCGATGATCCAGTTCAGGGGACTGCTGCGGGTGCGCGGCAGGGCGGCCAGGCCGGCTTTTTCGATGCGGATGAAGAGTTCTTCCTGGCGCGGATCGAGGGTCAGGCGGCCGGGCCGGCGCTTGCCCCAGGCGGTCCAGAACATCTGGGCGCCGATGTGGTCCAGGCTGTCGATGCCGGACAGGTCCCAGGCCATGTCGGCCTTGCCTTTCAGCGAGGCCAGGATCTTGTTGATGCTCTTGATGACCCCGCGCTCGCTCAGCGCGTGCACCTGCCATACGCCGCGCGCCACCACGGATTGCGCCGTGGTGGACGTTGGATGTTCGATGATTAATGTTGGCGCATTTTCAATCCGCATTGCGGCAGTGTAAAAGAGATTCGCATTGGCTGCCACCGCCGCCGGCTCTAGCGTGCTCAGGCGGCCAGGTGGCGGACCTGGCGCTGGGGTGCGGCCGCCGCTGGTGCTTTTGCTTGTCCTTGCGCTGGCGCTTGTGGTTTGGCCTTGTCGACCTTGCCGGCATAGTCGCTGGCCAGCAGGGTGCGCGCCGCATCGGGTGTCATGCCTTTTACCTGCAGCCACTCCTGGACCAGCTTGGCCAGGCGATCGAGGGCGATGCGGTGGGTGGCGTCGGTGCGCGTATAAATCCAGTCCGAGAAGGCCATGAAGTTGGCGAAGGGCGATTCGCCCAGCATTGCCGCCACCGTGTGGGCGAAGCGTCCCGAGTTGGCTACCAGGTCCCAGTAGCGGGCAAAGCGCACCAGGCGCTGCATGTCGCCGAAGCCGATGCGGTCGGTGGCCAGGATGGTGTAGGGCGGGTAGGGATCGAACACCATCTTGAACGCCTCGGTATGGCGGATGATGGGGGTGCCGCGCAGGCGCTTCAGGATGCCGAACTGGATCTCGTGCGGCTGCAGTGCCACCAGCTGGTCGAAACCGCGCGCGAAGCTGTCGATGTCTTCGCCCGGCAGGCCGGCGATCAGGTCGACGTGCAAATGCGCCTGGGAGTGCTGGATCAGCCAGCGGATGTTGTCGGCCGCCTTGGCATTGTCCTGGCGCCGGCTCACCAGGGCCTGCACTTCCGGATTGAAGCTCTGGATGCCGATCTCGAACTGCAGCGCGCCCGCGGGGAACTGGGCGATGGTGGCCTTGAGCGCGTCCGGCAGGTGGTCGGGCACCAGTTCGAAGTGGGCGTAGACCGGGTCATCGGGCCTGGCCGCCAGCTTATCGAGGAAGAACTGCATGATGCGCTGGCTCGTCTTGACGTTCAGGTTGAAGGTGCGGTCGACGAACTTGAACAGGCGGGCGCCACGCTGGTGCAAAGCTTCCATCTCCGCCAGGAAGCTGTCCAGACCGAAGGGCCAGGCGGTCTTGTCCAGCGAGGACAGGCAGAACTCGCACTTGAACGGGCAGCCACGCGAGGCTTCCACGTAGATGGTGCGGTGGGCGATGTCTTCGTCACTATATAGAGAGTAGGGCAGTTCGATGTCGGCCATGGGTGGCTGGACCCCGGCATGCACCTTCATCAGCGGCTGCGGACCATCGAGGATCTCGCCGCACAGCTTGGGAAAAGTGATGTCGCCCCAGCCGGTGACGACGTAGTCGGCCAGGCGCACGATCTCCTGCTGACTGGTCTCGTGCGACACCTCGGGTCCACCCAGGACCACCCTTACCTCGGGTGCCACGCGCTTGAGCATGGCCACCACCCTGGCGGTTTCCTCGACGTTCCATATATAGACACCGAAGCCGACGATGCGCGGTTGTTTGTTCAAAAGCCGTTCGACCACTTCAGTGGTCTTCGCACCGATGACGAATTCCATCAGCGAAGTCTGTTCCTGCAACGCGCCCATGTTGGCCAGCAGGTAGCGCAGGCCGAGCGAAGCGTGGGCATAGCGCGCATTGAGGGTAGAGAGCAGGATGGTCATCGGGATGCGGGACGGGTTCGGGGCAAATGGGCATTGTACTAGTGGGGCTGGGGCCTTGCAGGGTTCCCTCGGCTTTGCTATGATGCTTTCCCTCGTTGCAGACGACGGCTGATTTGGAAGTGGAAGCCAGTTTCATCGAGGGTCGTGTCCGAAAGACACGAAGCAAAAAAGAAGTTGACGAAATACGCAGAATACCGCATAATCTCGCTTCTCTGCTGCTGACAAACAAAACGATTTGTCGCCAAGTAGCAAGCGCAGTACCGAATAAGTTCTTTAAAAATTAACAGTCGATAAGTGTGGGCGTTTGATGAAGGTGCCAGCTGACTAGTTCAGCTGATTACTTAAAATATCAAATGTTCACAAAAGTATTAAGCGTTGTCTCAGCAATGAGATGACGGTCAGTATCTTGAGTGAGCGACCCCTTAGTAATAAGGGTGG
>Ga0308160_10000937_pt1 | contig 45831 bp, 44 predicted proteins | sample PhyFR1_FD_201036 | JGI IMG/M metagenome (GOLD analysis project Ga0308160, IMG submission 201036) | Phyllosphere microbial communities from UC Gill Tract Community Farm, Albany, California, United States - DLSLF.R1 | ecosystem: Host-associated > Plants > Phyllosphere > Unclassified | place: USA...
TCGACAAGATGCCGCTGGAATCGGTGCGCGTGCAAAGCTCGCCGGTGGCCGTGATGACCGGCTGGCTGGAATCGGACGAGGCGCCGTACAACTTCACGATCGACCAGGATACGGAATTGCGCGCACGTGGCGAGGGTCGCGCCTCGGTGCGCTACGTAAAGCACTCGCTGGATCCTGAAGACATGGGTCGCCACATCGCCAACGGCAAGCAGTGCACCCGCCTGGCCATGACCTGGAACAGCCGCATCTCCTTCGTGCTGACCGAACAACTGGCGATCAAGAGCATCAAGCCGCTCGACGTCATCAAAGAGGGCGAAGCGATCGCCTACAGCGATGACGAACGCTTCGACAACGACATGATGCTCATGACCGGCGAGTTAGCCAAGATGCTGGCCGACCTGGTCGAAGCCCTGGGCGGGGAGGCAAAAGCATGAAGCGCCGCGCCTACAACCCCTTCCCCGCCGCGCCAACGTCACGCCATAGCCGCCGCGATGACGCGGCCGAGCGTGACAGTCGAGCCTTTGGCCTGCATGCAAGGAACCTCGAGATTCAGGAGCGCCGCGCAGCTGCTGCTGCGGCAGCCCAAGAAGCAGCCGCCGAGCCGGCAGCAAACGACGACCAGACGGAGAAAAAGCAAAATGGATAACACGCCAAACCGCCGCGCTGACGACAAGCGCGCAGCCGGCGAGCTGCAGTGGGGCGAATCGGTCGGTGCGGCCCTAGCCGGCGCCGGATTCACGGCAACGATCGCCGCGGCGCCCGTCATCGTACCGGACATCGTGATGCACGGCCTGCGCATCACCAAGGACGGCATCACGTACAACGGCCAGGAAGTCAGGGATGCCGGCATTGTCTACGCCGCGATGATGGACTTCTTGAGCGGAAAACCGTTGCCCGCGCGTGCAGCAGGTAGCGCATCGCCGGCAGCGCCCGGGCTGACGGATGACTTCAAGGCGAAAGTGCTCGCGGACTTCGAAACGCTGATGCGCCGATCGGGGCGGAATACGGCCCGCTGGGGCGAGGAAGACGTATTTCGTGCGGGCGAATACATCGATCCGAAAGTGCAGGACCAATGGATCGGCTATTCGACCCGCGCGGCAGGCGAAGTTCTCGCCCATGCTGGGGTAGGAGCGGCATCGAAAGCCGTGCACGTCGGCACTCTCTCGGTGTACGAGGACAAGGAAGCGACGTTCGGCCATGCCTACGACATCAGCACGAACATGGCGGGCCACAAAGCGCTGCAGGACCTGGACGGTGCCGAGCTGTACGCTCTCGCCGCCCCGAGCAGCGACGATGTGCGCAATGCTGCGAGCGACAAGCATCTGCCTGGCTGGGAGCGCGGTATCGCCACCGTCACGCTCTCGGGCCACCAGCTGCGCGAGGCGCTGGACTTCATCAACCCTGATGGTGATGACGACGAAGACCAACGCGACAACGAACTGACCTTCGGCATCGTCCAGCACAAGGACGACGACGGCGCGGTGGCGACCGGCATGTGCTGCTGGAACGAAGACACGGACGGCGTGCTGCCGCTCGACGGCGCACCGGACGATCAGGCATTCGATCGGAACGCGGAACGCCTCACGCGCGAGGCAGGGTTGGGCGGCGGGTCGATCAACCCGAATGCAACCTCGGTGCTCGACTTGTTTGTGGACGACAAGCCGGCCGCAGCGCAGAGCGTGAGCGATGCTGGAGATGATCATGCTTGAGAGCGGCAAGACGGTGTACATGTGCCTCAGCGTGCGCGGCGCTATCAATAACCTGCAACGCCAGCGCGGGAAGAAGACCTACATGACCGATGATGTAGGTCGCCCACTCTCCAAGCCGGAAGCGATCAACGCTCTAATGGACGAACTGGCGAAGGGCCGCCAAGTTATCCCGATGGGGCAGCACTGCGCCAACCCGTGCCCGAATGCGGACAAGGGCTGTACCGGCTTCGACTACGGCGAGCATGGTGGGTGCCCTGGATTCTGCTCGGCAGTCGTCGGCCAAGACAGCGAGGCGGGCGATGCGGCTGAATAAATCACAGCGCGCGGCGCTACATGCGATGTTCGGCGGCCGGTGCGCGTACTGCGGCGATTTGCTGGGAAACCGCTGGCATGCCGATCACGTCGAAGCCGTACTGCGCAAGCTGCAGCATGTGCGTGGCAAGGGCTTTGTAGCGACCGGCGAACTGGAGCGGCCCGACCGCGACATCATCGCCAATCTGATGCCAGCCTGCCCGCCCTGCAACATCGACAAGCATGCGATGAGCCTGGATCACTGGCGCGAGAAGCTTTCGCGCACCTTGGATGTCCTGCGGCGCAACAACCCGACCTATCGGCACGCGCTGCGCTTCGGGATGCTGGAAGAGAGGCCGGCGCCAATCACCTTTTACTTTGAGCGCTACGGCGCAGAACAGGATGCAGCGTGAACACCACCACCCATACCGCCCCTGTGGCGCAGCCCGATGAACAACCGGCAATTCTGAGCAAGCAGGTGGCCGACTGGCGCAAGGAAGTCGCGCGCCTGCAAGACCTGATCGCCCACGCTACCGGCGCCCCTGTGGTGCAGATTGACCTGGACAGCCTGGCGCAGCAAGTACAGCGCGCTTATATGGCTGGCGTACGTTTTGTGGCATTCCTTTCGCCAGCGAAAATACTTGACCTGATCGCCCTTGCCCGCGCCGGGCAGCAAGTAGGGCAGCAAGCTGGCGATGCGGCGGGCGATTCTAATTCCGTCGAATTCGATGGAATTAAAACTGGCGATGTAGAAACCGAGATGGCCGACCGCCTTCGCCGTATCGCCCTCAACCGTGGGCCGGGCCGTATTGAAGTCGCCGCCAAGACACTGAACGATGTCGCCAGTGAATGCGACCGCTTCTACAACGGCATGATGGCTTGGAAGGAAAGCGCGCAGAAGAAGGATGCTCGGCTGATCGAGCAGAACACTACTATCGCTGACCTCCGCGCCCAGCTTGCCAGCGAACGCGCAGCGAAGGAATACGAGCAGCGGCATGCGGTTGAGTCCGAGAAGGCGCTGGCGCAGGTTCAGGCCCAGCTTGCCAGCGCACGGCAGGATGCAGAACTGTGGAGCAAAGAGTCGCCGACCGAGCAAGGCGAATACTGGCACTGGAATGGCGAAGAGGACACGGCGCCCTACATCTATCACATCCTGTGGAGCGGCACGGCGAAGAAGTGCTTTGTCTCGATTGGCCAGTACGGTATCACCGAGGCGAGCTTCTGCGATGAGTTCGGCGGCTGGTGGAAGCGCATACCGCAGCCGGCTATCCCGAGCGAAGCAGCCCGCACCCAGCACACCAACACCACCGCAACCGGGGAATGAACATGGACAAGAACACGATTCGCAGCATCTTCATGCAGCACGGGTTCACGATCAAGGAAGGGCGGACTGACCTGAAACCGTACGTCTACGAGGCGGCGGAAGCACTACTTTCGGCAGCGCGGGCGGCTGGGATGCTGGAAGCCGCAACCATCTGTGATCAGGAGTCCGTTGACGCTTTCGACAAATCGAGTATCAGCATTGCCGCCAAGCGCATCCGCGCCATCGCCACCCAAGCCGCACCCACTCAAGCCGCGCAGGCTGAACCTGTCGCATGGCGTGTCGGCGCAATCGTTCACCACGACAAAACTAAGGCTGAAACGGACAGCAAATACTACGGCAAGCCTATCGAACATCTATACCTCGCCACCCTAGCCCACAGCGCATCTACTCAAGCTGACTGCTGGTGCAAGGGTACTGAGAAAAAGTGCCACGGTTGCACATTATTGGAATCTACTCAAGCGGCGCAGGGTGGCGGGGTGCAGGCTGATGAAATCTGCCCATCATGCAAGTGCCATAGCGAAGGTATAGGCGCTGATGGTGTTGAGAACGATTGTCATGCGTGCTTTGTGCGCGACCATAAGAAATGGCTCGCCGCCAACCCTGCACCATCGGCAGCACTGGAGAAAATCGAGCGCCGACTGGGAGAAGCGAAAGCCATCATCGAACTGGTGACGAGCGAATGGCAGCCAGCATTCTTACAGGGCAAGTACGACAGCGATGATGCACAGGAAAACGCCCTGCGCGACCGCGTGCGTGTATGGCTGGCAGGCGCAGCACCGGCACAGGTAGCGCAGAGCGAGCCGGTGGCGGCACAGTTCAAGATGCCGGGTGAGACGTGGGAGGAATGCAGCGTGGACGAGGAAGATGCGATGCTCAAGGCTGGCTATAAGTTCCGATACCTCTACGCCGCCCCATCCGTGCAACCGGCGGAAGCGCCGAGCCAGGCCGCGCGCGACGTGCTGGCTGAGTTCGAGCAAGATCCGCTGTACGACAAGGCTGTGATGGTCGTGCGGGCCCTGAACCGCGCATCGGTGTCGCTCGTTCAGCGGCACCTGATGATCGGCTACAACCGGGCGTCGCGGCTGCTCGAGGCGATGGAAAAGGCCGGCGTGGTTTCGGCCTGCAGCGAACACGGGCATCGGACCGTCATCGATCGCGCTGCTCATCAGGCTAGCGCCCAGGAAGGAGAAAAAGCATGAGCACGCTTACCGCAAACGCCTGCTCGGCAGCCGTGGAGGGGCCGGGCCTGTGCCGGAACGGTTTCACGCAGAATGGCGCCTGCCGCGGCTCGGCCTGCTTCCTCTGCCACCGGCCGAGCGACAGCGTGCCGATGTGCATGCGGGACGACTTCCCCGACAAGGCATTCAAGGCATGGTTCAAGGACGATGGTGCGCCACGGTATGCGCAGGCTAGCGCCCAGGGCGAAGGAGATCGGGCATGAAGCGATGGGGAACGAAGGCATCCATCAGCAGTGGGCCGTTTAAATGCCGCTTCTGCCCAGCCGTATTGCAGGATAAATCGGCGCCCGAAGCGAAGGCTTGGGATTGGGTGACTGGCAACCTGTCGGCGACTGAGCATTGTTGTCCGGCGTGTATTCAGGCGAATGGCCCTATGTGGCGACAAATCATCAGGCGCGCCCAGGGCAAAGGAGATGGCTGATGCCGTGCTACATCCACAAAGCTAAGGACGGCGGCGCGATGTTCATCTGCGGCGACCTCGGGCCGCATTGCGCGGACTGCTCCGGCTTCGGCGACTACTTGTGCGACTACCCGGTTGGTGACGGCAAAGCCTGCGACCGCCCGATGTGCGGTGATCACGCGACCGAAATCGCACCAGAAGTCCATTACTGTGCCGGACACATGAAGCTGTGGGAGGAATTCCGTGCTTCAGGTGGCGTGCAGCGTGAGCTCGAGAATGTGGTGCCGTTTAGACGAAAGGGAGAAGACCAGTGATCGAACGCAAGGCAACACGCCGCAAGGGCGGCCCGATCGAGCCGCCAATTGCCGACCGGCGCCGGCAGTCGTACGAGCGCCGCGGCACGGTGCCGGTGGCGCCGCTGATGACGCGCGAGCAGCAGCTGTACGGCGAGCGGCGGCAGCGGCCGGGTATGGAATAGGAAAAGGAGATACAGATGGGCGCAAGCGCAACTTTGCCGGATACCGGCTTCATCCGCCAGACTCAACTGGTGGGCAACAAGGGCAAGGGAATTGCCGGCGTGATTCCCTTCTCATCGGCGACTCTATGGCGCAAGGTCGGCTCCGGCGACTTTCCGGCGCCGGTGAAACTGTCTGTCGGCGTCACAGCGTGGAGGGTCGAGGATATCCGCGCCTGGATCGCAAAGCACGCAGCTAACTGATCATGCTGCGCGCGGCGGCGCCGCCTCGGTGCCGAGCCGCAGTTGGTCCAGATAATCCGCCCAGCGCTGCATCATCTCGCGTCGGGCCGGCAGGTGGGCGGTCCGGTTATACGCTCGGCCGTTCGCATCCTTCACCGTATGCGCAAGCTGGTGTTCGATCAGGTCGACGCGCTCGCCCAGCACCTCATCCAGAATGGTACGCGCCATCGCGCGGAATCCATGACCGACCATTGTGTCGCCGTCGTAGCCCAGGTTGCGCAGCGCGGCATTGATGGTGTTCTCACTCATCGGCCGGCCAGGCCGGAGGCTGGCGAATACGTAGCGCCCTTCCCCGGTTATCTTTTTCACATCTCGCAGGATCTCGACAGCCTGGCGCGCCAGCGGCACGATGTGGTCGTTCTCCATCTTCATTTTGGAGCCCGCGATCCGCCATTCCGCACTGTCCAGGCTGATCTCGGTCCACTCGGCTTCGCGGATCATGTGCGGGCGCTGGAAGACCAGCGGCGCGAACTTGATCGCCGCGCACGTAATCGCATGCCCGTCATATGCGTGAATCGCTCGCAGCAACGGCCCGACGCGCTCTGGCTCCGTGATGGATGCGAAGTGTTTCACGACCGGCTTTTTGAGTGCATCGCCGACGCCCACGGTAGGATCGCGGTCGACGAGCTCCGCTACCATCGCCATCCTGAAGACGCGGCTGATGTAGCCCAGCACGCGGTGGGACGACTCAATGGTGCCGCGCGCCTGCATGCGCTTCATGACGCTGAGGATGTCACGCGGCCTTAGGTCACCGATCGGAGACTGGCCAATATGTGGAAGAACGTCGCGCTCAAACCAGTTCACGACCCGCTTGTGCGTCTCCGGGCTGCGCTGACTAGCGGTGCTGATCATCCACTCGCGGGCCGCAGCCTCGAACAGTGCGCCGGCTGCGCGCCTCACCTCCAGCGCATCCTCCTGCTTTGCTGCGCTGGGGTCAGTGCCGGCGGCGAGCAACTGGCGCGCCTGATCGCGCCCCTTCCGGGCTGCGGCCAGCGTCACGGCAGGATACACGCCCAGGGCCAACGTCTTTTGCTTGCCGAGGAATCGATAGTTCATCCGCCAGTATTTGCCGGCCGCGTTGACGAGCAGGTACATCCCGCCGCCGTCCGAATGCTTGTCGCCGGCCTTTGCGCCGCTATACTTGGCCTGCCGGATAAAAGTGTCGCTGAGGGGCATTCCTGTCTCACGTGTTGGTATCTGCTGGCCGTCGATGGCGACATACCATCAAACCTACCAACAAAGTTATGAGAAGGAATGATACAACATGAATGCGCCTGAAAAGACACGACGCCCCTGCCCCACTGCGGAAAATACCGCAATGAGTTGGCATGAGACAAGATGATATTGGTACGTGGTGCGGCCAGCCGGAATCGAACCGGCACGCCTCTCGGCGGCAGATTTTAAGTCTGCTGCGGCTACCAGTTTCGCCATGGCCGCGTACCGGCCCGGATTGTACTACGTGTCGCAATGACAGTGTTAGTTGTTGAGCTATTGACCATGCCTCAACCGGGCATCAGCGGCCGATCCGCCTCGCACACCCGGTTGCGTCCGCCCGCCTTGGCGGCGTACAGCGCGGCATCGGCGCGCTTGAGCAGCGCCGCCAGCGATTCGCCCGCCTCCAGGCTCGCCAGGCCGATGCTGACCGTGTAGCGCACGCCGCCGTCCGACTGGTCGAGCGCCGCCAGCAGGCGCCCGGCCACCAGGCGCGCGGTGTCGAGCACGGTATCGGGCAGCAGGACCGCGAATTCCTCGCCGCCGAGGCGCGCGCAGGCATCCAGGCTGCGGATCGCGGTTTCGGTGCGCAGCACGATATCGGCCAGCACCTGGTCGCCGGCGGCATGGCCATGGGTGTCGTTGATGGATTTGAAGTGGTCGACGTCGAACACCAGCACCGACAGGGGGTTGCCGCTGCGCTGCGCGCGCTCGTGTTCGCGCTCGCCCAGGTTGAAGAAGGCACGGCGCGACCAGGCGCCGGTCAGGTAATCGTGCTCGGCGGCCCAGGTCGTGCGGCGGATGACGGCATCGTTGGCCATCATGACCGCGCCCAGGGTCAGCGCCGGCAGCGCCAGCGTGCCGAGCGAGAAAAAGACCAGGTTCAGGGCCGAGTGATCGAAAATGGTGACGCTGGCGTCGTAATGGGCCGCATAAATCAGCGACCGCGCGCCGTGGATCGTCATCAGCGCCAGCGCCACGCCGGCGCTGAAACGCTGCGGATAGGCGGTGCGGACCGGTCTGGGGCAGCGCACCAGGCAATGCAGGATGGCGGCGTAGACCGCGGCATGGCTGGCCGACGACAGCGCGATGCGCAGCGCCACGCTGCCGGACGTGTAATGGAGCAGCGCCAGCAGGCCGGTCGAGACGCCAACACCCGCACACAGCACGCGCGCCGGCAGCGGCCGCCCCAGATGCTGGAGAAAGCCCGCATACATCAGCACCGGGGCGCCGAGGAACAGCAGGTTGGCGGCCTCGATCGACAGCAGGTCGGGCAGCGTGCCGCGGCCGACATACAGTAGCAGTGCGGCGATCGCCAGGCCGTTGGCGCGCGACCAGGCGCGCACGCCGCCGATGCCGTGGCGCGACAGCGAACGCAATACCAGCAGCATGACCGCGGACGCTGCGATGGTGACAAAGAAAAGACTGAGGACGCTCAATGCCGGACCAGGAAGGAAGATAATAAAGTCACGCCGACGACGACGAGCACCAGGGCGTGCTCAAAACGGGAATGCCAACGCCATTGAATTTGAGCAATGTTCAATACATATACTAGCAAAAAAATGGCGCGTACTGCCGGCCGGAAACATATTTACAACGCAGATCCATCCGCGGCCCAGCCGCTGCCAGCGCTATTCCGGCCCGGGACCCAGCGTTCGTGACCTGGCCACGAAGGAGCGCACCGCAGGCGCGCCAGCAGCGGCGCACAGTGTTTTTCGAGCGCCGCCTCGTCCAGGTCCATACGGTAGGTGTGCTCGCCGTCGGCCACCTGCATCGCGGCGGACGGGACGTCGCTCAGGGCGCGCTTGGCCGCTTCCACCCGGGCATGCAGGCGCTGCATGAAGCGGGCGTCGGTGCGGCAGCGCGCCGGCACCTTCGCTTCCTCGAAAAACCGTTCGACCAGGGTGGCGACGAAATCCTCGCCGCCGAGGTTGTTGTCGCCGCTCGAGGCGCGCACCTCCATCACGTTCTCGAACAGGTCGAGCACCGACACGTCGAAGGTGCCGCCGCCCAGGTCGAACACCAGGAACCGGGTTTCGCTGTCGCGCAAGTGGATGCCGTAGGCCAGCGCGGCCGCGGTCGGCTCGTTCAGCAGGCGTTCGACCTTCAGGCCCGCCAGCTGGCCGGCGGCGCGGGTCGCCTTGCGCTGGGCATCGGAAAAATAGGCCGGCACCGTGATCACGGCTTCGGTCACCGGCACGCCCAGCGCCGCCTCGGCGTCTTCCTTGAGGGCGCGCAAGATCAGTGCCGACAATTCTTCCGGCCGGAAGCTGCGCCGGCCGAGCGTGGTCAGCCGGTCGCTGCCCATGTGGCGCTTGAAGGCCGCCACGCTCTGCTGCGGGTGGGTCTGCAGGCGCTCGCGCGCGGCGCGCCCGACCAGGCTCGCGCCGTCCTCGTCGATGCTGACGCAGGACGGCGTCAACACCTCGCCCAGGCTGTTCGGAATCAGGCGCGCGGCGCCGTTTTCCCACACTGCAACCAGGCTGTTGGTCGTACCGAGGTCGATGCCAACGATCATGGATGCACCCTTTTGTTGATTGAGCGCAATGTTAGAAAAAAATGATCATAGCCCAGTGCGAGCCCGGCAGCAACGATCCGTAACGGACGCGCTGCGCCGGCCATCTGCTGTACCATCGGCACATGTGTGGACGATTTGACCAAAGCCAGACCGCGCGCCATTACGCCAACCTGATCGGCTGGACCGACGCCGTCTTCGACAGCGAATCGGCGCCGACCACGAATGCGTCGCCCGGCACCTACCGCCCCGTATTCCATATGCAGGATGACGAACAGCGCGTCGACGACGTGTTCTGGAGCTATCGCGCCAAATGGGCCGAGGGCAAGGTGCCGATCGCCATCAACGCGCGCTTCGAAAAGCTGGCCAACCGCTACTGGTCGCGCCTGCTGAAGAACGGGCGCGGCATCGTGCCGGCCGATGGCTGGTACGAGTGGACTGGCGAAAAAGGCCACAAGCAACCCTGGCACATCCACCGCAAGGACCACGGACCGCTGTTCCTGCTGGCGCTGGCCAACTTCGGCCCCTTCGTCGAAAACCGCGCCGAGGCCGGCTTCGTGCTGGTCACCGACGATGCCTCCGGCGGCATGCTCGACATCCACGACCGTCGCCCGATGGTGCTGGAAGCCGAAGACGCCAAACTGTGGCTCGACCCCGGCCTGTCGCCGCAGCAGGCGATCGAACTGGCGCGCCAGTCGGCGGTGCCGGCCGAGGCTTTCGAATGGCACAAGGTCAGCACGGCGGTGAACCGCGCCGGGGCCGATGGGCCGCAGATCACCCTGCCGCTGGACGATTAAACATCTTCCTCCCTTGATATTTTCTTACCGGCATCAAAAAGCTTGCACTTAGGCAATGGCATGATGCTGTACAGCCATGCAGGACGCCTTGTTGGAGAATTTCGCACCAGCTATAGCGCATTCCGTTATGAGCTATGTCGAGTCTTGCTTCGCAACCAAGCGCAGCGATCACGGTCGAACAAGACTGCCAGCAATTACTTAACGGAGTGCGCGATGGGCGATTACTTGAGAATCCAGGAAATGCTGAAGGAAGGCGAATCGTATGCCGGCCTCATCCTCGGCAAGAACGGCGATGCCGACTACCACTTGATCCTGCTGCCGGATGAAGCGTCCGACGTCAGCTGGCCGGCCGCACGCGAATGGGCGCTCGAGCGCGACGGGGAGCTGCCCACGCGGCGCGAACTGTCGCTGCTGTTCGCGAACCAGCGCGAGGGCTTCGACCGCGTCTGGTACTGGTCGAGCGAACAGCATGACACGCGTCCGCAGCTGGTCTGGGGCCAGAACTTTGCCAGCGGCATCCAGACCGTGTATGGCCGACCGTTCCGCGGCCATGCGCGGGCGATCCGGCGCATCGACGGCGGCTGATGCCGGCGCCCGGCCTGCTGCGGCAGGCCGGCCGGTAATGCATCCGACGCGGCGCGGACAGCTTGATCGCTGCCCGCCTGGACCGCCTTATTTGGCGTTGGCAGCCGCCTGCGCCCTGGCGCTGGTCGCCCCGTTGCCTTGCGCCACGTTCGAGCGGCCGATCGGCTCGTCCATATTCGCCAGGAACCAGGCCGTGGTGGCCATCACCGCGGCGTGGCGGCGCAGATTTTCCGGATTCACCTTGTCGAAGGTGTCGGCCGTGGTGTGGTGGTAATTAAAATAGTCCGACGAGTCGATCCATGGCTCGAAGCTGGGCACGCCCGACGTTTCCAGCGCAGCCAGGTCGCCCGAGGCGATCACGTCTTCGCGGCGGAAGGCGCCGGCACCCATCGGGTACAGGGCCGCCTGCAGCGGTGCGAACAGCTTGGCGGATGCGATGCTGACGCCGGCGCGCAGGCCGAACGGGCGGCCCGAGCCGTTGTCGTCCTCGTAGGCGGCGAAATGCTTTTCGGCGGTCGCTTTGCAGGCATCGTTGTAGCCTCGCCCGCCACGGCCGCCGTTCTCCTCGTTCATCCAGGCCACCACCCGGATGGTGCGGCGCGGACGGTAGTCGAGCTTGCGCAAGGTGTCGATCACGCCCATGGCGCTGACCACGCCCGAGCCGTCGTCGTTGGCACCGGTCGCCAGGTCCCAGGAATCGAGGTGGCCGGACACCAGCACGATCTCGTCGGCTTTATCCGTGCCGGTCCAGTCGGCGATCACGTTGAAGCTGTCGGCGTCCGGCAGGGTCTGCGGGGTCAGGGTCAGGTGCAGGGTCACCGGGCCGCGCTTGGCCAGGCGTGCCAGCAGCATCGAGTCTTCGATGGTGATGGCGGCCGCCGGGATGCGCGCGTTATCCGGCAAATTGGTGGCGCCGGTGTGGACGATCCGGTAGGCGGCACCGCCGACGGCGCGCACCAGCGCGGCCGAGGCCCCCATCTCGGCCGCCATGCGCGGTCCGGCGCCACGGAAGGCCACCGCCTGGCCGTAAGCCGTGCCCGCCAGGCCGCGGTCGGCCATGTTCTGGTCGAACGGCACGTCGAATAGCACGATGCGGCCCTTGACCTCGCCTGCCCGCGCCTTCAGTTCTTCGAAGCTGCGCACCACGATCACCTCGGCCTTGATGCCGGCGGCCGGGGTCGCGCCGGAGCCGCCCAGCGCGGTCAGCACGACCTTCTGGGTGACGCCGTCCGGCCGGCCCTTGTAGTCGATGACGGTGCCGGTCTCGACGCCGCGCACCCAGTGCGGCACTTTCACCGGCTGCAGCGTGACCTTGGCACCCAGCTTGCGCAGCTCGTCGGCCACCTGGGTCACCGCCGCCGCCGCGCCGGCCGAACCGGACAGGCGCGGGCCGACCAGGTCGGTCAGGTCTTCCAGGCGCTGGTAGGGGTAGTCGTTCTGCAGTGCCGTGTCGCGCACCTTGGCCAGCGCGGCCGGGTCGGCGCCCGGGTTGGCGGCCTGGGCGGTATTCAGGGAACCGGCGACCAGCGCGGCAAGAAGAGTAAGAACGGGGAGACGGCTGCTGCGAATCATGCGTGAATCCTTCGGTCAGGGGCGAAAAACGCCCACGATAGCGCATTCACGCAGTTTTTGCAGAGAAAGATTATGATAAATACATGACGAGCGCCAGCATACAAACGCTGCTCAGGCCGGCACTAGACGGACCAGCGTAATTTCCGACGGCGCGCCAAAGCGCTTCGGCGGCCCCCAGTAGCCGGTACCACGGCTGGTATACACCCACAGCGAGCGCACGCGGTTCAGCCCAGCGACGAAGGGCTGCTGCAGCGGCACGAACAGGTTCCACGGGAAAAACTGGCCGCCATGCGTGTGGCCGGACAATTGCAAGTCGAAACCGGCATCGGCCGCGGCCGGCGCGCTGCGCGGCTGATGGGCGAGCAGTATCTTTACGGCCAGGTCGCGCGGGGCACCGGCGATCGCCTGCTGCGGGTCGCTCTTGTGCGCCGGATTGAAATGCTGGGCCGTGTAGTCGGTGACGCCGGCGATCATCAGGCTGGCATCGCCGCGGCGCCGGATCACGTGCTCGTTCATCAGCACGCGCAGGCCGAGGCGGCGCACTTCGGCGATCCACTGCTCGGCGCCCGAGTAATATTCGTGGTTGCCGGTCACGAAAAAGGTCCCGTCCGGCGCCGACAGGCGCGCCAGCGGCGCCGTATGCAGGGCAAGGCGCTGCACGCTGCCGTCGACCAGGTCGCCGGTGACCGCGATCGCATCCGGTTTCAGGGCGTTGACCTTGTTGACGATGGCATTCAGGTAAGGGCGCTTGATGGTCGGGCCGACATGGATGTCCGAGATCTGCGCGATCGAATAACCGTCCAGCGCCGGCGGCAGCCCGGCGATCGGCACCTCGACCCGCACCACGCGGGCCACCCGGCGCGCATTCACGAAGCCGATCGCGGTGACCAGCAGCGCCACCAGCGGCACCGCAACCGCACTGTCGCGCGTGAACACGGGACCGCCGCCACCCGCCAGGGCCAATACCAGCAGCACCAGGTCGCGCAGCAGGGTCAGCACGAACAGCGAGGAAAACAGGCCCATGGCGAGCAGACCGGCCCAGGACAGTTGTTCCGACCAGCGGCTGCGGCGCAGGCTGGGTGCCACCAGGCCGATGCGCACCAGCGCGGCCGACAGCGCCAGCAGCAGCGCACCCAGCGCCATGCCGGCCATGCCGACGTCCAGCGCCGGCAACAGGCGCAGTCCGATATACAGGTGCAGCAGCGCCAGGATGGCGAGCAGGGAAAGCGAGGAACGTTGGCGGGCCATGGGCAGGTGCGGTCAGTGCAAATGTCACATTAGATGGGGCGGCCTGGCGCGCGCACAAGGCCGGATTTGTAGTTGTTACGGACCCGGAAGCAACTGTAAAAATCTGTATTAACCCGTGGCAGCACGGTTCGCCAGGTCTATAGTTCAATCATGCCTGGCGTCGTCGTGATCATGTCGATCCCCGTTGAGGCTCAAGGAACTACCATGTTGAACAAAAAATGCTTTGGTGCGGTGCTCCTGGCCGCGACCGCCGTGTCGACGGCCGCCGTGTCGTCCTCGGCATTTGCGCAAGACCGCGGTGCGAACACCGCCATCGGCGCGCTGGCCGGTGCAGCCATCGGCGGCAGCGCCGGCGGCCGTGACGGCGCCCTGGTCGGTGCCGCGATCGGCGCCGTGGTCGGCAATTCGGTACGCACCAACGACGATTATTATTACCGCGACCGCGGCTACGCATCGTCCGGTTACTACGCTTCGAACTATTACGCGCCGGCACCCGTGTATGCCGCACCGGCACCGGTCTACGTGGAATCGCGCCCCTATTACTACGAATCGCGCCCGGTGTACGTAGCACCGCGTCCGGTCTACCATGACCGCGGCTATTACGGCCGAGGCTACGACCGCGGTCATTACGACCGTGGCCATGACGGCCGCGGCCACGGCGGCTGGGGCCATCGCTGATCCGGCCCGCCTCACCCAGACAAGAACCGCGCTCCGGCGCGGTTTTTTTTCGCCCCAATACCGCACAGCCCGGCTTTTCCATGTCCCCCGGCTAGATCGATGCGATCGCCATCCAAGGGAACACCATGCATCAGGCCGGAGACCTCATCCTACTCAGCGCGTGCGCCTGGCGCCTGCGCGCCCCGCTGTCCGCGTCCAGCTACGGCGTGCTGTGGCAGGCCGAATCCTGCCCCGGCGGCGTCCCCGCCGCGCTCAAGCTGGTCAACACCCAACAGATGGCGCTGGCCCTGCCGCCGCAGCGCGCCTGCTGGACCCGCAGCGCGGCCGCCGAAATCGCCTTCCTGCGCGGCCTGCAGCCCTGGGACAGGCGCCACATTGTCGGCCTGCGCGACAGCGGCACCCATCTCGGCCAGCCGGCGCTGGCGCTGGAACTGCTGGACGGCGACCTGGCGCGCCACCTCGACGCCGTGCAGGCGCGCGGCGACGCCATCCCGCTGGCGCTGGCGCTGGACTGGACCGCCCAGGTCAACGGCGCGCTCGCCAGGGTGCACCAGTACGGCTGGCGCCACCTCGACCTGAAGCCGTCGAATCTGCTGCTCGCCGACGGCGGCGCGACTCTCAAGCTGGCCGATTTCGGCACCGCCCGCGCCCTGGCCGACCGTGCGCCCCACCCCTACACGGGTACCGCCGCCTGGCAGGCACCCGAGCAGTTCTTCGCACAGGACGATGGCGTCTACCGCACCGACGCCCGCGCCGATTATTTCGCGCTCGGCGCCCTGCTCTACCGCCTGGTGAGCGGCGCCCAGCTGCGCTATGCCGTAGCCTGCGCCGATGCTTACCGCGCGCACGGCCAGGGCGGCGCCGCCCGCCTGCGCGCTTTGCACGGCGGCGCCATGTCGCCGACCCTGGGCGAGGATGAAGCGCTGCTGTTCGAACGCCGCGTGCTGCAAGCCTGTCCCCTCACGAACCGAGCGTCCGCCGGCGCCGGCCGCGACGGTGCACCCGCCCTGCTGCTGTCGCTGCTGCGCACCCTGCTCGCGCCCCGCCCCGAAGCGCGGCCGCGCCACGCGCTCGAGATCAGCAGGCTGCTGGCGCGCGTGAACGACGCCATGGCGCCGGTCCACCTGCGGAGCGCGGCATGAAGGCCTGGCGTCCGCTCGCCGCCCTCGCCCTGGCCGGCCTGTGCGCACTGCAGTTGCTGGCGCTGCTGCGTGCGCCCGCCGCCTGGATGCCGTCCCGGGTCACGCTCACGCTGGCGCGCAGTGCCGCGCTCGACCTGGACGGCGCCATGCTCGGTGCACCGCCGGGCAGCGCGCCGCAGCTGCACCTGCGCCGCGCCCCGGATGGGGCCTGGTGGGTCGCGCGCGGCGGCGGCAACGGGTCGCTGGCGCTGGAACGCGACGGTGTGCGCCGCCGCAGCGGCAGCGTGCGCGTGGCCGCCGGCCAGCGCTTCCAGCTCGGCGCGGCCGGCTTCACCGTCGATGCGCTCGACGGGCGCGGTGCCGATTTCAGCCACGACAAGACGCGCTGGCACTACGACGGCGCCACGCTGCTGCGCGACGGCGCGCCGCTGCCGGCCTGCCCGGATGCCCGCCTCGGTACGCGCCTGGCCGCGCTCTGGAACCGCGTCGCTCCGTCTGCGCTGACGCTGGCCCGGCCGCTGGTCTTCGGCGGCAACCTCGATTGCGGCAACCGTATCGCCATCGCCTCCCTGCCTGCCCCTGCGGCGACCATGGCACGCAGCCGCGACGGCCTGCAGCTCGCCGCCAGCGCCGATGCGGGGGCACCGCTGCTGCTGGCAGATCCAGGGGCCGCTGCCGATACCAAGGTCACCACAGCATCGCCGCTGGCCGGACGCGAACTACGCCTCGACGATGCCGCCGCGCTGGTCGCCGGCCGCACGCGCCTGCAGGTCGAGCGCAACGGCGACCTGCTGCATCTGCAGCCGGCCAGCAACGTCGCCCTGTACGCCGACGCACAACTGCGGCTGCCGCCCGGCGTCGAATGGACCTGGACCCGGCGCGGACTGTGGCAGCTGCCCGCCGCCGCCTGGGTGCCGGCAACTGCCGGCGCGGCGGCGCTGCTGGGCCTCGGTGCGCTGCTGTGGAGCGGACGGCGGCGCCGGACCGGCAAGGCGACGGCGGCGGCGCTGACCGGCGCCGCGCTGGCCGGCTGCGGCCTCGGCCTGCTGTGGCTGCAGCGTGGCGCAGCCGGGCCGGGTGCCGTGCCCGGCGCAGGCATTTCGCTGCTGGTGGCCTGGGCCGCCCTGTGGCTGGCCTTGTGGGCACCACGCCGGTTGCCGCTGGCGCTGGCTGCCGGCGTGCTGCTGCTGGGCGTCGGCCTGCTGGCCCAGCTCGACCTCGGCCTGGGTGCGCCGGCCACAATCTGGCTGCGCTACTTCCAGAAGACCGCGGCCCTGCTCGCACTCGGCGTTGGCGCCGGCCTCGCCGTCCAGCCGCTGCATCCGGCGCTGCCGCTGCCGCAGGCGCGCATCGAAGCGCTGCTGGTGCTGCTGGCCGGCGCCGCGCTTGCAGCGCTGCTGCTGCAGGTGGTGTTCGGCGACGAGACCGGCGTGTTCGAGCTGCAGCCGGTCGAATTCGCCAAGCTGGCACTGGCCGCGCTCAGCGCCCACTGCCTGGCGCTGGCCGCGGGCGCACAGCCGGCGCCGGGGGGCGCATCGTCTTCCTTCCTGATGCGCAGCCTGCGCCTGGCCACGCCCGCGCTGCTGTTCATGGCGCTGCTGGGCGTGGCGCTGGTGCAGGTCGACGATTATTCGCCGCTGGTCCTGCTCGGCGTGTGGGGCGGCGCGATGGCGCTGGCACATGCGCTGGCAACCCGCCAGCGCCTCGCCGCCGTGCTGCTGCTGGCCTGCGCCGGCGGCGCGGTGCTGGCCGTGGCCTGCCTGCGCGGTGCCGGTCCCGGCGAGATCGCGCAGTGGAACTTCTACGCCGACCGCTTCCTGGTCTGGCTCGACCCCGCCACCCATCCTCATACCGGCCAGCAACTGCTGCTCGGCGCGCGCGCCGTCGCCGAGGGCGGCTGGTCAGGCGCCGACCACCTGTTCGGGCTGGCGGCGCTGGGCCAGGATGCCGGTCCGGCGCGCCACATCCCGGCGGTGCAGGACGATTTCGCGCCCTCGTTCTTTTTGAACCGACATGGCCTGGCCGCGGCGCTCGGCCTGTGGCTGCTGCAGGCTGCCTTCATCGGCGGGCTGCTGGCGGTGGCGCTGCGCTGCTGGCAGGCGCAGGCCGGCACGCGCGACTTCCGGCGTGCCTGGCTGGCACGCTTCCGCTGCTTCGCGCTGTGCGGCGGCGCCGCCTTCGTGTTCGGCCACGTACTGCTGTCCTGGGGCACCAACCTGGCGATTTTCCCGGTAATGGGCCAGCCGATGAGCTTCTTGTCGGCCGGCGGCTCGCACCTGCTGTTTTTCATCTGCCCCCTGCTAGCGTTGGTCGCAGCCAGCGCCCAATCTTTGGAGGAAACCTGATCATGCCGTCCCGCCTCGTACCGAACTACGTCCAACGTGAAGTCCTCGCCGGCATCCCCGACGTCTTCGACGCCGACGCCATCTGGCAGGCGCCGGGACTGGCCCTGTTCTCGCGGCGCGCACTGCTGCGCGACCTGCTGGAACGGGCCCCGCGCGAACAGCGCGGCCGCGCCGCCACCCGCTGCTTCTCGCACATCACGCTGGCGCTGCCGCAGGAAGAAGTCGACGACGACCGCCACCTCACGCGCGGCGCGCGCGTGCGCGACCTGACCCAGGGCCTGGCCGCCCTGCACCAGAAGGATTTCGGTGACCTGCTGCAGGGCGAGGACGTGCGCTACCAGGTGGTCGGCACCGAGCGCCTGGTGCCGGGCGAGATCGAAGTCCGCTTCGGCCACGCGGTCTACCTGCCGGCGCCCGGCGAGGCGATCCAGTACACCGTCAGCGTGTCGCGCGACAGCGCGGTGTGGAAGACCGTGTGCCCGGTCTACCAGCACCAGCGCCTGACCTTGATCGGCAACGACGAGCACAATGCGACCTATGCGGCGCCCGGCTGGCCTTTCGGCGCCGAGGGCGCGATCCTGCTGGTCAACGACGGACCGGGCACGCCGCTGGAGGTACAGGTGCGCCCGAAAGATGCCTTCGAGTGCGTGCACGACGCGACCCAGTGCTATTGGATCGTACGCTCGCGCCGCGGCGGCGTCGATGCGGCCGGCGCGCCGCTGCGCCTGCTGCTGCGGGTGACGCCGGCAGCCGCCGTGCCGGCGCCGGGCGCGCCGCAGCGCGGGCCGGCCCAGGTGCCTCATGCGGCGACGCCTCAGGTGCCGCACCAGGCACCCGCTCAGGCAGCCCGTCCGGCACGCCCCATCGCCGTGGCGCCGGCGCCGCAGGCCGTCGCCCCGGCCGCCATCCCGGCCGCTGCAGCGCCCGCGCCCGCCCGCCCCGCCGTCTGGAAACCGCGCATGGCGCCGCCGGCCGACATGACCGCACTGCCGGCCATGCGCCAGCCTGCGCCGGCCCCGGCTGCGTCGGCGGCGTCCGCCGAAGCAGAGTCCACCTATGCACCGGTGGCACGCCAGCGCGTCGCGCTCGCCGCACTGGCCCTGCCGCGCCTGTCGCGCTACCGCGACACCGGCGCGCAGGCGCTCGAGATCGGCCTGAACCGCGCGCTGGCGCCGGCCGCGGCCGCTGCAGTGGCCGATACCGTCATCAGCTTCGCCGTCGACGACGGCGACACGCTGCACGCGATCACCGCCGCCGGCCGCCAGGCAATCTCGGTGCCGGCCAGCTTCCGACCGGTCGACAACACCGCCCTCGACCTGCTCGCGCCCGCGCCCGAGATGGCCGACCGTTATTGCGCGCTGCTGCGCCTGCCGCAGCCGCCGGCGCTGCCGGTGGCACCCGGCGTGCGCCAGGTGTTCGGACGCGGTGCCCCGGTGCTGGCGGCGCTGCGCGTGCTCGACTCGCCGCGTTTCCTGCGCCACGCGCCCGGTAGCGCGCCGTCCAGCGCCGACCGCCTCGGCCTGTCGCGCAGCGCCTTCAGCTTCGAAGCCGGCGCCGACGGCTACCGCATCGCGCGCCTGAGCGCGACCCAGGCGCTGTACCACCTCGACCCGGAGCTGAACTTCGTCGCCGCGATCGGCGACGCCACCCCGGATGCGCCCTACACGCTGCCGGCCGGGCATCACCTGGCCGCCGGCCATTACGTGCTGCGCTTCGATGCCTGACATGGACTTATCGCGCATGGCGGCCTGGGCCGCCGCACTGGCGCTGGCGCTGCTGCTGGCGGCCTGGCTGACGCCGCGCAACTGGTGGCGCCGCCCCAACCTGCGCGCGCTGGGCGTGCTGGCCGGCGGCACGTTCGCTTTCGGCATGCTGTTCTCGGCGCTGCTGCCGGCGGCAAGCGTGGCACCGCCGGTCATGGCACAGGCGGCGCAAGCGCAGTCATCACCGCCGCCGCTGCACGCGGGGCGGCCGGCGCCGGGCGGGCGCTACCTGGTCATCGACGATCTGAACCTTCGCGACGGCAACGGGGTGCGCGCGCAACGGGTCGCCGTGCTGCGCGCCGGCAGCGCGGTCGTGACGACCGGCACGGCCGACGGTGACTGGTGGCAGGTGCGCGCACGCGTGGACGGCCGGGCGCGCGAAGGCTGGGCCAGCAGCCTGTGGCTGCGCCGTGCCGACGAAGGACGCCGGCCCTAGGTGTTCGATCCGGCCGGAACGAAGCGCATCGGGTTGTAGCGAACGATCCCCACCTGCATCGGCGCGGTCCGTTCGAAGCCGAGCGCCTCATACGACGGCACCGCGTAATTCGAGGCGTTGACGGTGAACACGCCGGGATGGTCCGGCGCGCCGTCAAGGGCGGCCGCGCGCGCGGTCTCCCACAGCCTGCGCGCGATGCCGCGCCGCTGGTAGCGCTTGTCGACGTACAGGCTGTACACATGGCTGCGCCCGCGCACGCCGACGAAGCCGGCCAGTTCGCCGTCGACCAGCGCCACGTGGTAGACGTAGCCTTCCTCCACGCGGCTGCGCAGCCTGGTTTCACCCTGGTCGGCCAAAAAGGCGGCGGCATCCTGCGGCGCCGACTCGTGCAGGATGAATTCATCGGCCGCGCGGCACAGCAATGCAGCGGCGGCGGGGATGTCGGCAGCATCGAGGGAACGGATCAGCATACGAGGATCATTAAATAACTGTCGAGTAAATTTACAATGGCACCACATGTCAATCCGCTTTTTTGAATTGACTAATTGATATTACACAAACGGCGACGGCCCGACGAATTTCAGTGTCCGCGACAACACCGACTTCGACAACGACTCGAGTGTCTCCATCGGATTCCTCCAGAATGAGGATGGCAGCTTCGGGTACACCGCACGCTACGCGAGCCGGGTGAAATTCCTGGAAAATACCGGCAACGGTAACCAATGGGTATGGTATTCCGACTCCGGCACGCTGACCGGACGCGTGACCCCGGGCGCACTGACGCTCGGCAGTGCGGACACCCATGACGCGAACGGCGGCTATTACTACGACGTCCCCGCCATCATCCCGACCTTTATCGGCACGACCGAGGTCCCTGAACCCGCGAGCATCGCCCTGTTCGCGGCAGGCGCACTCGGCCTGGCCGGCCTGCGCCGGCGCAAACCGGTTCGCTGAGCCTTCGGCCGGAAGCACATCGGCTCAGGGCACAGGGTCGGATACAATCCATGGCTATGTCCGGCATTCCGATCCCCATGACCCGCTTGCTTCCCCTCCTGGCGCTCGCCCTGCATGCGGGCGCCTTCGCCGCCCCCAATTGCGGCCTGGCCGAACCGCCGCCCGGTGCGGGCATCGACCGCACCATGGGGGTGCTGTTGAAAGTCTATCCGCGCACGCCCGACATCGGTCCCGACTATGCGGGCTGCCAGACCCTGTGGGCGCAATCCGGCGACGGCTGGGAGACGCTGACGGTCGTCCATTACGCCGCCGGCCACGTGGTGCGGGTCGAGAACCCCGCCGTGCCGCACGACCCCGTCGAGCAATGCCTGGTCGAGGATGGGGCCGTGGTGCGCGGCGACCCCGGCCTGTGCGCGCAGCTGGACGACATGCGCTTCGAATCGCTGCCGCCGGCCTGCCTCGATGCTGCCGACGGCGCCGGACCGGCCGCGCCATCCTGCGTGCGCGCCTAGCCTTCGGGCGCACCAGCAGGTGCAGCGCATTTGCTGCTAGAGTAGCAACATGCCGATTCCGCTTCCACCCGACATCCTCCACAGCCTGCGCTTCGGCGCCCTCGACGTCGCCGCCTGCTCGCGCCTCGGCGCCGGTCCGCGCCTGCGCGCCGAGAACCAGGACAACCTGCTCCTGATCGACCACGAGGGCAACGCCGCCTGGCTGCACGGACAGGTGCCGGTGCAGCGGCGCCTGCCCGGTTGGCCGCGCGGCCATGCGCGCCTGGCGGTGCTGGACGGAATGGGCGGCCACGGCCACGGCCGCGAGGCGGCCGAAGCCGTGGCCGCCGGCCTGCTGGCGCTGGCGCCCTGCCACGACGCGGGCGAGCTGGCGCAGCGCCTGGAAGGCCTGCACGCGGCACTGCAGCGCCATTTCGCCGATGCCCGCTTCGACGACGCTCCGCGTCCCGGCACCACGCTGACCCTGCTCGAGCTGCCGGCCGGCGCCGACCCGCTGCTGTACCACGTCGGCGATTCGCGCCTGTACGAGATCACGCGCGCGCGCGTCTCTCCGCTCACGGTCGACCACGTCCCGGCGACGGCGCTGGCGATGGCCGGGCAGATGCAGGAAGCGCAGTGGTGGCAGCAGGTGCACGGCGAACACCGGCCGCAGGTGTCGCAGGCTTTCATCCTCGGCAATGCCTTTGCCGATCCGATGCGCCTGCAGGATCCGCTGTTCGCGCTGTCGGCGGCCAGGCTGCCGGCCTGGCTCGCACACCTGCCGGACCGGCGCGCGCTGCGGCTGGCACCCGGCGCCTCCTACCTGCTGGCGACCGACGGCCTGTGGTCCTGCTCGGATCCTTACGGCTGGGTGTCGCAATGGCCGCAGCTGCTGGCCGGCCAGGCCGACGCCGCCACCATGCTGGGCGCGCTGCTGGCGGCCTACAATGCCCATCCGGCCGCCTTTTTCTATCCCGACAACGTCAGCGCCATCCTGCTCCGTACGCCCGACGGCGCCGCACGCGACGAAACCGCCCTGCCGGTCGCATGAAACTGTGGCAAAAAGATGCGATTCAGCAAAAAGTAGTGCGGCGAGGCCGGAGGCGGGCGCCGCCGCCCGGTAGAATCGCTTATCCTCGAGTCCCGCCCCTTTACTAAATAGCAAGCCGCCGCCACGCCATGAACCGCTGCGCCAGCCCCGACCATCCGCACTGCACCACCTGGGTCATGCCCGGCGAGCCGCTGTGCGCGCACGGCCACCCGCAGCCGCGGGCCGGAGCGGCAGCGCAACAAGAAGCGGCCCCGCCGGCGCCGGGCTTCGACACCCCCAGCTACGAGATGATCGGCCGGATGCGCGGTGCATACGGTGTGCGCAGCGGCGCCGATGCGGCCCGGCCCGCCGCATTCCAGCAGGCCCCATTTCAGGCCGATATTGCCCACGCCGCGCCGGCGCCCCGTCCGCAGCTGCACGTCAGCGGCTTCGACCCGCGCGCCGCCGGCGGCCGCCACGTGGTCAAGCTGGAGCTGCGCGGCATGCCGCTCGATGCCCCCGCCGAGCTGGCGCTGCTGCTGCAATCGGACCTGCTGGCCGGCGGCAGCGCGCGCCTGGCCTTCCGGCGCGGACTGCGCGGCGAATGGCGTCCGGTGTTCATCGAATTCTCTTCCCGCGGACGCGAGCACGGCCAGTACCGGATCGACGCCCAACTGCACGCCGGTCCGGCTGCGGTTGCAGCTGCCGCCGCGCCGGCCGCGCGCGCCTGGGCCGCGACCCTGGTACTGCTGGTGCCGCGGCCGGACGCCACCCTCGGCGAAATCCACCAGACCTTCCTGTCGACCCACAAGAACGTGCGCATCCATGCCGACGACGGCGCCATCACGCGCCTGCAGGGCCTGGCCGCGTCGGGCGGCGCGCTCGACATCGACATCCAGGCGCGCAACGCCTCGATCGCCCAGCTCGATTTCGCTGCCTTCAGCGGCGACGGCGCCGGCGGCAAGGTCAACCTGGCCCTGCCGACGCTGGCCTGGGATGAGGACCTGATCGAGATCGACCTGCCGGCCGCCGCAACCCCTGGCCATCTGGCCGAGCACCACCCGTGCCCCGCGTCCAGTGCCTGCCTGGTGGTGGCGGAGCCGGATGCCGCCTTGGTTACCGGACATGCGCGCCACCTGCGCCTGTTTGCGCTCGACGAGTGCGTGCTGGGCCGCTTCGAGACGGACGGGGCCGAGGCCGACCTGCTGCTGCAGCACCACGGCGAGCACGGTCCCGAGGCCGGCGGCCTGACACGCCGGCTGTCGGCGCGCCATGCCATCATCCGGCCCGGCCATCACGGTTTCGAGATCGAGGACGTGTCGCGTTACGGCCTGCTGCTGGACGGCGTCTGGCCCGGCAAGCACAAGCCGGTGCCGCTGCGGCTCGGGATGCGCATCGAACTCACCGCCAGCATCCGCGGCGTCGTGACCCTGGTGGTCACGGCGTTGCGCGAACACGCGCTGGTGCTGCACCGCGTGGATGCCGGCGGCGGCGCCGAAGGCTTCATGCTGCTTGCGCCGGAATGTGCACCGACATGCGCGCCGGCGCCGCCCGCCGCCGTACGACAGGACCCGTGCACGCTGCCGCGCGCCGCCGCCATGCCGCTGCTGTTTCACCGTGGCGGCGGCATCTGGCACCTGGATCCGGCCAGCGGCCAGGAAACGCCGCTGACGCCGGCGACCGCGCTCGAGCGCCTGGCCGGTTTCCACGGCCGCGTGCGCTTTACCGCCCGGCCGCGTCCGGAAGACGCGCCGCGCGTCGAGCGCCGCCGCAGCGCCGCGGCGCAGTTGCTGGACGCCTGACCCGGCCGGCGCCGGCAGCGACGATGCCGACCCGGCTCAGTCCGGGATCAGCATGATGAAGACCAGTGCCGCCCCGGCCAGCAAGGCAGCCTGCAGCCCGAACACGATGACGGGAATCTGGATGTCCTTGGGGATACGCATGTCACACCTCGGCGTTCAAGATGAACAGGAAGCCTGATGTGCCGATTATGCCACTCTGCGCGATCTTGTCATCTTGTATCGTGTAATGTCATCTTGCATCGGAAAGCCCGGTGGTACGGCAGGATCATTAACAATCCGCGTATAACTATTAGCAATATGTATCCCATGAGCAACGAAATTGAACGATTTTGTTGAGTTGCAGAAAGTCAACCTGTAGAGTTCGCACACTCTATCTTCGGTCTCCGGTATGACTTCCACACTTACCCTCCGCCTCCGCCTCATCGCGACCATGGCCTTGTTGGGCCTGATCATTGTGGTCACCGGCCTGATCGGCATCAACGGCATGCGCAGCACCCAGGCCTCGCTCGAGCAGGTGTACTCGAGCCAGCTGCTGTCGAGTATTGCACTGAACAACTCCAAGAATTCGCTGGCACGCGCCCGCTTCGTGCTCGACCGCGCCGTGCTGCACCCGGACGCCGCCGACGTCGCGAAGACCATCACCCGCATGCAGGGCTTCATGGCCGACTCGGACAAGACCTGGCAGGCATACCAGGCGATGCCGCGCAGCGCCGAGGAGGCCGCGCTGGTCAAGGACCTGGCCGAGCAGCGCAAGGAATACGTGGCCGTCATCGAGGCCGTCACCCGTGCCGTGCAGGCACGCGACGCGGATGCGCTGGAAACCCTGTTCATGAAGAAGCTGACAGCGGAATTCGGCGACTACAACACCGCATCGACCAAGCTCGACGATTACCAGGTCGGCGCCGCCAAGGCCGCCTTCGAAGACAGCGTACGCATGGGCGACCGCCGGGTGAAACTGGCCATCGGCGCCGTGGTGCTGGGCGCGATCCTGATCATCGCGTCGTCGGTGTCGCTGCTGCGCGCCATCATGCGCCCGCTTAACCAGGCGCTGGTGCATTTCGATGCGATGGCAAAAGGCGACCTCTCGACCCCGGTCACGATCGGCCGTGCCGACGAGATGGGCAAACTGATGCAGGGCCTGGCCGACATGCAGGGCCACCTTGCCGCCACCGTGCGCAGCGTGCGCACCAGCAGCGCCTCGATCGCCAGCGCCAGCAGCGAGATCGCGGCCGGCAACCTGAACCTGTCGAACCGCACCGAGCAGCAGGCCGGCAGCCTGGAGGAAACGGCATCCTCGCTGGAAGAGCTGACTTCGACCGTGCGCCACAACGCCGACAATGCGCGCCAGGCCAACCAGCTCGCGGTGTCGGCATCGGAAGTCGCGGTGCGCGGCGGCCAGCTGGTGTCGCAGGTGGTCGAGACCATGGGTTCGATCAACGATTCGTCCAAGCGCATCGTCGACATCATTTCGGTCATCGACGGCATCGCTTTCCAGACCAATATCCTGGCCCTGAACGCGGCAGTGGAAGCCGCACGCGCCGGCGAACAGGGCCGCGGCTTTGCCGTGGTCGCGGGCGAAGTGCGCAACCTGGCGCACCGTTCGGCCGCGGCAGCCAAGGAAATCAAGGAACTGATCACGGCCTCGGTGGCGAACGTCGACGCCGGCGCCGGCCTGGTCGACCAGGCCGGCCACACGATGGACGAGATCGTGTCGAGCGTGGCGCGCGTTACCGACATCATGGCCGAGATCATGGCCGCCGGCGCCGAGCAGAGCTCGGGTATCGAGCAGATCAACCAGGCGGTGGTGCAGATGGACCAGGCGACCCAGCAGAACGCGGCGCTGGTCGAGGAAGCGGCGGCCGCCACGGCCTCGCTGCAGGACCAGGCGCACGCACTGGCCGAACTGGTCGGCACCTTCCGCCTCGACCAGGAGCAGTCGTACGCTGGCGCGCGCAATGCGCCGGCACACGGCGGCCGCCTGGCGCTGGCTGCGTAAGACGCGCTGGGAGCGCGGGCTACGTCAGCTCGCGCACCACGCGAAAACCGACGATGTCGTTGGACAGCACGGCCGAAAAGCCGTTGCGCAGCGCCGAGCGCAGGTAGCGCGGGTTGTACAGCCAGGAGCCGCCGCGCAGGATGCGGCGCGCCCCGTCGCCGCCTTCTTCCCAGGCGCTGCCGTCGCTTGGCGCCCCTTCGTAATTGTCGTGCACCACGTCCTGCACCCATTCCCACACGTTGCCGTGCATGTCGTGCAGTCCCCAGGGATTGGGCGCGAACATGCCGGCCGGGGTCGTGCCGCGCCGGTAAGCGCCGCGCGGCCCACCGTTATACGTGAAATTCCCGTCGTAGTTGGCCTGCTCCGGGCTGATCGTATCGCCGCAGCTGAAGGCGGTGCGGGTGCCGGCGCGGCAGGCATATTCCCATTCGGCTTCGCTGGGCAGGCGGTAGGTGTGCCCGGTGGCTTCCGATAGCCAGCGTACGTAACGGACCGCATCGAACCAGTTGACGCCGACCACCGGGTGGCGCCCGGTCTGGGGAAAGCCGGGCGCGTCCCAGTCGATGTCGCCGCCCGGACGCCAGCCGGTGGCGCGCACGAAGTCGCGCCATTCTTCCACCAATACCGGATAGCGTCCCATCGCGACCGGCCGCTCGATGCCGACCCAGTGCTGCGGCAGTTCGCGCGCCAGCCAGCCTTTTTGCGAGCCGGCGTCCATCGCGATTGTGCGCTCGTGCTCCGGTGAGCCCATCTGGAAGCGGCCGGTCGGCAGCAGCACCAGTTCCGGGCCTCTGCCCTCGCCCTCGATGAATCTGTCGCGCAGGATGCCTTCGGTGGGGGTCGCGGTGGCCGCCGCGGGTGCCACCGCGGCGGCCGGCGTGTCGGCCGGGCTGCGCTCCGTCCGGCCGCCCTCCTCCTGGCCGCGAGTAGCGCCGCCCGCGGCGTCGCGTGCGGCTTGCCCGGCGCGGACGCGCTTCTGCTCGGCCAGGTAGACCGCGGCCGCCCTGGCCTGGGCCTGGCGGCGCTGCGCTTCTTCCTGCGCCGCCCGCGCCTTTTCGGCCTCGAGCTCGCGCCGTTCGGCCAGCTGGCGCCGCAGCGTTTCCTTGCGCGCCGCGCGCGCTTCCTCGGCCGCCGCCCGCGCCTGCTTTTCCTGTTCGCGCCGCTGGCGCTCGACCGCGGCCCTGGCGGCGGCCACCGCGGTGGCGCGGATCGCAGCTTCGCGCGCCGCCTGCTGGGCCTTGCGCTCGGCATCCTGGGCCGCCTGGCGGTGCTCGGCGTCGCGGCGTTCCCGCTCTTCCTCGGCCAGTTCGGCGGCGCCAGGACCGGCGGCGGCGTGCAGCTGCACCAGCAGTTCGCGCACGCTTGCCGGCCGCGTGGCCGGATCCGGCGCGAAGCCGGCCTGCAGCAGGGTCCACCGCGCCTCGTTCAGCGCGTCCGGACGGGTGGCCTGCTGCAGCGGATCGCTCAGCGGATCATACGACTTCGCGAAAGGCAGGCGGCCGCTCACCATCCGGTAGACCAGCACCGCCACCGCATACACGTCGAGCGCCGGCCCGGGTGCGTTAAGCTGGCGTCCCGCTTCCGGTGCGCGGTAGCCGGCGGTGCCCGAGTTGGCCGGGGCTTCGACGGCCTTGCCGGCCGCGCCTTCGCCGGCCCCGTCGCCGGCGCCGCGGGCGCTGGCCGCGATGCCGAAATCGAGCAGCTTGACCTCGCCGTGTACGGTCAGGAACAGGTTGGCCGGCTTGATATCGCGATGCACCAGCCGGTGGCGCGCCCAGGCGTGGTCGAGGGCATCGGCGGCGGGCGCCAGCAGCTGCAGCGTGCGGTCCAGGCCGAGCGGCCCTTCGCGCGCCAGCAGGCTGTCAAAATCTTCGCCGTCCAGGCATTCCATGATGATGAAGTAACTGGACGTGGCCGGGTCCTGGGCCCAGTCATACACACGCACGATGTGCTCGTGGGCCAGCTGGCGCGCGCGCGCCGCTTCCTCGATCAGCAGGCGGGCATGGACCCCGCTCTCGGTCAGCTCGGGCGCCAGGATCTTCAGCGCGACGCGCGCGCTATGCCCCAGTTCGGCCTCGGTGGCGAGGTCGGTGGCTTGCCACACCTGGCCCATGCCGCCGTGGGCGATCAGGCGGTCGAGGCGGTAGCGGCGCTCGAACGGACCGACTTCCTGGCCCGCCATCAGGCCGATCTCGGTGCCGGCGCGCGCCGGCGGCGGCGCCTGCGGACCCTGGGCATCGGAGGACGCTGCCCCCTCCGGGGCGTAGGCGGCATCCAGGATCGCGTTCTTGCGGCTGTCGAATTCCTGGCGGCTCAACAAGCCGTCTTCGTGCAGCGCGCGCAGTTCGCGCAGCTTGTCGATCGCCGTCTGCATCATCCCCGTGCCGGCAGGGGCGCGCCGCAGGCGCCGCAGAAACGGTCGCCGGCACCCGCGTGCGCGTGGGTGCAGGCGGCGCCGGCCACCGGGCTGGCCGCTGCAGCGGCGACGCCGGCAGCCACTCCGCCGGCCACCCCGGCGCCGAGCCGCGACTGCGATTCCAGCGCCGTCTTGTTGACGTCGTTCTGCAGCGCCAGCAGGTCGAGCTGGTGGCGCCGGTCCTTGTCGACTTCGCGTTCGCGGCGCACGCGCTCGTCCTCGACCTGCTGCTGCGCCAGGCGCAATGCTTCGGTGTTCGCTGCATTGGCGGCTGCATTGGCCGCACCAACCACGCCGGCCAGCGCCGCCAGCTGCTCGGCACTCATGCCGGCGTGCACCCGCGTCTTCATCACGTCGGCCAGCAGCGCGGCATTGGCCGGTGCCGCCAGCGCCAGCCTGGCGCTGTCGTCCATGGCGCCGAGCGCCGCCGCGCGTTCCGTCTCCTGGGCCATGCGCCGCAATTCCTGCTGCCACTCGGCTTCGCGCTCGGCCACGCGCACCTCCTGCTGGCGACGCAGCTGCAGGGCATCGGCTTCGATGGTGCGCAACAGCTTTTCGTGCTGGGCCAGCGCCTCGGCCTGGCCGCCGGCGCGGCGCAGCGACTCGATCCGCTGGCGCACTTCCTCGGCCTCGACCGATTCGCCGCGTTCGGCCCCGCGCAAGCGCGCGCCGAACTGCGATTCTTCCCATTCGAGCACGCGCTCGGCTTCGCGCACGCGCGCGCGGTTGGCCAACTGCACCAGGCGGAACTGGGAGGCGTGCTCCTCCTCGTCGATCTCGTGCGCGCGGCGCGCGGCGGCCTGCTCGGCCTCGTGCAGGCGCGCCAGCTCGGCACGGCGCCGGGACGCATCCTCGATGTCCTGCGCCTGCTCGATCTTGTTGCGGATCTGCTGCAGCAGCAGCTGGTGGGTGAAGCGCTGCTGCGCCACCGTGCGTGCCTCCGCCGCATCCTGGCGCGCCACTTCGAGTTCGGTGCGCATGCGGATCGCGGCCAGTTCGCGCAAGTGTTCCCACTGCCCCGCCTCGTCCAGGCGCGCGCCGCGCTTGCCGGCCAGTTCGTGTTCGAGTTCCTTGACGGCGTCGATGGCGCCGCGCTCGATCGCCTGCTTGCGCGTGCGCGACTCGACGATGCGGCCATACAGTTCGATCTCGCGGGCGCGCACCGCGTGCGCGCGTTCGGCGTTCTTCAGCGAGAGTTCTGCGCGTTCCAGGCTGCCGTCCTGGGCCAGCTCGGCGCGGCGGTAGGCCAGGCGCGCTTCCTGCTCCTGGCGCCGGATGCGGCGCCATTCCTCTTCGGTGTACAAATCGTCGAGCTGCTTCGCATGCGCGACCTCGACGTGGCGCTCGTCGGCGGCCAGCCACAGGCTGCCGATGCGGGCGCGGTTGGCGTCGAATTTATCGTGGCGCACTTCCAGGGTATCGACCCGCACCACGGCCAGCCCGTACTGCGCCAGCAGCATGGCGATGCCGCCCTGCAGGTGCTGGTCGAGCTCCTCGCGCAGGCGCGTGCCGGCGACCATGTCGCGCAACGAACGCGCCGCCGCGAACTCGCCGGCCAGCTGGCGCACCGGCGGCAGCAGCAGTTCGTGCAGCTGGGCCGCGGCGATGGTGCCGGGCCTGGTCATGAAGTGGCGCGCAAAGGCCGGCACGTTCTCGATCCGCACCGACAGCGCCAGCCGCGCCGACACCTCCAGCTGCTCGGCCGTGACCAGGCCGTCGAGCGCGAAATCGACCGGCAGCGCGCTGCTCCTCGTGACCAGGATCTCGGCATGCTGGTCGCGCAGCAGGTGGTTCAGGCGGGTGAAAAAACCTTCGATCTCGTATTCGCCCTGCGGCACTTCCGTGGCTTGCCCGCCCTGCAAAATGTAGGCGCGCGCGGTCGCCGGCACGCGCAGCGTCTTCACGAACATGCCGGACAAGGCGTTCACGCCAAAGAACACGGCCAGCTCGTCGGCCTCCGGCATCCAGCGGTTATCGACCAGCACCGGCGATTTGCGCAAGGAGGCCGAAGCGGCCGTCGCGAACAGATTGAACATGGTGACTCCTGTTATCGAGCGGATTCTAGCAGCGGCAGGCCAATCCTGTTTCCAATGCGACAAGCGTGCGCAGCGTCCGGGGCTGCCGCCGGACGCTCTAAATGATACCGATGCGCTCCACGCAAGCCAGGCTGGCGCCGAGCGCGCGCACCCCGGGCGCGAAACCCTCGGGCAGCGCGTCCTGCCAGGCCTGCGGCAGCAGGATGCGGTCGCCGGGCGCCGCTTCGCGCAGCAGCAGCGCGCATTTCGGCCCGATGCCCTCGACCGTGTCGACCCGGCCGGCATGCCAGGCGTCGGACTGCCCGGACGCGATCAGGCGCCCGCGCGGCAGGAATTCGCGCCCGCGCGCGATGCGGTCGGCCAGCACCAGCGCCAGCTCGAACGAGCGGCCCTGGAAATGCAGCTGGCCGAAGCGCACCGTGGTGCGCCAGCGTACGCCGCCGGTGCGGCCCTGGCCGTTGTCGAAGTGGCGCGCGCCGGCCAGCGCCTGGCGCACCGCCAGCTGGCGCGCCGCATCCTGGCCCGGCACGGCGATCGCCTGTTCCTCATCCGGCGCCTCGACGGCGCCGTGCACGGCGCCTTGTACCGGGTAGACGCCGACCTCGACCCAGCACAGGCTGTCGGCAATGCCGCCCGCATGCAGCGGGAACCAGGCCCGCGCAGTCGACACCGCGGCAGCCGGGTCGGGATGGCCGGACAGCTGCCCGAGGTGGGCCAGTCCGCCGGGGCCGCCCAGCAGTGCCGCCGGCAGCGTCGCCGGCGGCACATCGACGGCATGACCGTCGACGCGTCCCAGGTGCCAGGCATCCGACCAGCCGTTGGCCACGACCGCGCCACGCGGCGCCCAGATGCCGCGGACCATGCGGTCGGCCAGCACCACGGCCAGTTCCCAGTCGCGCCCGAAGCCGGCCGAGCCGGCCGCCGGCGCGCGGTCGATGCCGATCACCACCTGGTCGCGGCTGTCGAAGCGCCGTTCGGTGTGGCGCGCCAGGCGCACCACTTCCTGCATGCGCTCGGCCAGGCGGGCGTCGCCGGGCGCCGTGCACTTGACCTCGGCGCGGCCGGCGCGCGGGCGGCGCGTGGCGCTGACCGTGAGCACGCTGCCGTCCGCCAGCAGGCTGCGGCACTCGGCGCTCGCAGGCAGGCCGCTCTTCAGGAGGCCGCTCATGCCGCCTCGCTTTCGCCCGCAGCGTCGATGCCGTGGGTGCGGCGGCGGCCCTCGCAGTCGGCTTCGAGGTTGGCGACGATGCGTTCGGCCTCGTCGTACAGCGGCGCCAGCAGCGCCGGCGCCGCCCCCTTGAGGCGTGCCAGCAGCGCCCACGCTTCGTCGAGCGACACGGTGGCGCGGCGGCTGTGGCGCGCACGGCGCCCCTGCTCGGCCGCGCCGAGCGCCTGCCCCGGCGCCGCCAGGCCCAGCGTCGGCATGGTACCGGCGCCGACGCTGAGCAGGTCGAGACGCTGCAACAGGGCCTGCTGCTGGCGGAACTGTTCCGGCGTCGCCGGCAGCGCGGCCAGGCGCAGGCCGCACATCAGGCAGGGCAGCTCGAGGAACAGGCGGCGCAGCGCGCGCGCGTCGGCAATCGCCGGCTCGACCACGCCGCAGGCCGGCGCCGCCGGCGCCGCGACCGGCGCCAGCAGCGGCACCGCAGCATCGCCACGCACGGCGCGCGCCGCCAGCATGGCCGCATAATCGCGGCTGCCGGCCAGGTCGACCGGCACGCAATCGTCGACGGTGACGCCGAAGCGCATGTACAGCAGCTGGTTCAGGCCGAGGCGGAAGGCGTTCCACTCCTCGATCGAGGCGCAGGGCGGCAGATCGAGCCCGCCTTCCTGCAGCTCGCGCTGCAGCGTGCCCTCCATCGCGGCGGTCAACGCATCCAGCCCGAGCCGGCCCGACACTTCGCTGGACAGGTACAGGTCGAAGCGCTGGTGCGCCGCCTGCGGCTCGGCGGCATCGATGGCGAAGCGGGTGCGCAGGCCGATCTCGGGAGCGCCGGCAAAGGGCAGCAGGTCGACCGTGTACGGCCCCGGGTGGAAGGCGTAGGCCAGCTCGCCGTCGCGCAGTTCGATGCGCTTGGCGGCTGCGGCGCCGGCGCGGCGCGTGCTGCCGCGTTCGTCGACGATCACCACCGGATAGCTTGGTGGCACCGTGCAGCCGCTGCGCACAGGCAGCGCCACCGCGCTGGATCCGAGTTCGCAGGCATCGGCGACCGGGGTCGCGCGCTTGAACAGGCCTAACATGATGGTGTCACCGCGCGTGGCGTTACCGTGAATGCGGCGCCGCTGGCATGCAGGTGGGCGGCCGGCGCTGCGGCCAGCGGCCAGGCCGCCTCGCATTCGCCGTCGGCGTCGAGTCGGCCTTCCAGCAGGATGCGGCCGCCGCCGTCGCGCACCTGCAGCGGCGCGCGCGCGGCCAGCAAGGTGGCGGCAAACGGCGCGTCCGGCGCCAGCTGCAGGATGGTGCGCCAGCCCTCGGCCGCCTCGATGAAATGCAGGGTCCAGCAGCCGTCGTCGGTCCTGATCGGGGCCGGGGCGCCGCCGCTGCTGGCCGCGCGCAGCATGCCGCGGCTGCCGCGCCATGCCGTGCCCGGCTCTGCGGCCAACTCTGCGGCCGGCTCTGCGTCCATTCTGCTGCCGGTGCCGGCGGCCGCGGCACGGCGTTCCAGCGCCAGCTGGCGCAGCCGCCGCGTGGTCAGCGGCGAAGCGCGCAGCGCGTCGCGCTCGGCGCTGCGCAGCGGGCGGCTGCCGTCCAGCGCCGCCAGCAGGGTCGCGTCGTCCAGCACCAAGCGGTCGCCTTCGAGCCGCTGCCCGATCAGCGCGCGCTCTTGCAAGCGCGCCTGCAGCTGCCGGTCCATCCGTTTTGCGTTCATCATCGTCATCCGCCTTTGTTCAATGTCGCCGGGCCGCACTCGCCCAAACGCGCGATCGCCGCGTCGCGCCGCTTGCGCAGCGTCGGCAGCGACACCTGGGCCAGGGCCGCCAGCTGCTGCATGGTCGGCAATTCGCCGCTGGCCGGATCGCGCCAGGCATCCGGATAGCTGTCGTCGGCCGGCCCGAGCAGGCGCGCATACACGGCCAGCCGTACCGCCAGGCCGTCGCCGGCCATCGCACGCGCGGCCCAGCCCTGCCGGTCCTCGGCCCGGGCCGCTGCCAGCATGTAGCCGGGGGGCAGGGAAACCGAGGCCGCGATCGTTTGCAGGCGGGTATCGATCAGCGCGTCGTCCGCCTCATCCTGCATCGCGTCGGGGATCGGCGTACCGAGGGACTCATCATCCGCTGCATCCAGCTCGTCCTCGCGCGCTTCCAGGATACGGTCCGTGCCGGGGGCCGCGGCGTCGCCGGCTTCCTGCAGCACGCGCCAGTAATCTTCCATCCATTCCCCCGCGTCGTCCAGATCCTGCAGCCAGTCATTGTCGCGATTCGCCGACAAGGCTTCATAGTCCCCGATCTCGCGCAGCATGGCGCCGATCTTGTCGGGGCTGGTCTTGAGGCTGGCGAAGCGCTTCGAGCGCGTGTGCAGCGGGCCGACCGTGCCGGCGTGGCGTTCCAGCGTCTCGCTCCAGCGCAGCAGCCACTCGGGCCGGCAGTCATGGATCGAGCGCAGCTGGCGCACTTCGATCGGCACGCCGCCGCCGACCTCGCGGCCCAGGATGGCGCCGACCTGGGCCCGGTGCTGCTCCCAGTTTGCGAACAGGCGCGCGATCTCGCCGTAGGCGGTGTCCAGCATGCGGTAGGCGTAGATGCGGTTCGGGCTGCACGGGCGGCCGCAGGCGACCTGGAAATTGTCGGCGTCGACCTTGTCGCGCAGGACCGCATACATGTCGTTGGCCTTCTTGCGCACCAGGGCATCCTGCAGACCCGTGCCGGCGTCGGCCAGCACCGCGCACAGGGCGTCCCAGTCGGCGGGACGGGCGCGCAGTTCGTAGACCAGCGCCAGGGCCAGCGCGAGCACCGTGTCGCCGTAGCTGTTGCCGGAAGCCTGGGCGCGCGGGCTGTGGCGCTGCGCCCGCAGAAGGCGCGCCATGCCGTCGACATAGTCTTCCAGCTGCACGGTGCCGGCACGCAGCAGCGGCAGCGAGCACTGCCCCAGCAGCTTGCGCACTTCTTCCCAACCAGGTTCCTGGTACCGGGTTCCCGGCAGACGCATACTTCCCTTTCGACGTGTGGACGGCCGGCGATGCCTGGCCGTAGCAAATAATGCCATACAAACATACCATCCAGGCGCGCTGGTGAGGTTTATTTAGCGCTCTTATCGACCTTTTAACGCTTGGCCGCCCGCCTGGGTGGCCAGGTGGCGCAGCACGGCGGCCGCGATCGGCGCCGCATGCTCGCCGCCGGTGCCCTCGGACTGGCTGACGAAGACCGCCAGCGCCAGCCGGTGCGCCTGCCCGGGCAGGCTGTGCGGCTCGATCCAGCCGGTGAACCACACCGTGGCGCGTTCGCCGTCGCCGACCGGGGCGGTGCCGGTCTTGCCGGACAGGCCGCGGCGCACCCCGGCCAGATCAAGGCCGCGGAAGGCGCCGGCCGCGGTGCCGGCATCGACCACGCCCTTCATCCCGGCGCGGATGCGGTCCAGGCGCACGCCCAGCGGCTGTGGCGGAATCTGCACAGCCGCCTTGCCGTCCAGCTGCGCCAGCAGGCGCGGGGCGATGGTACCGCCCTGCCCGACCGCGCCCGCCACCAGCGCCATCTGCAGCGGCGTGGCCTGCATGCGCAAGCCGATCGCCATCTGGCGCAGCTCGTGCCGGGTATGCACCGGATCGATCCCGGCCGGCGTCGCCTGCAGCGCATCCCAGGGCGACCAGGCGTAATCCTGCGGCAGCAGGCCGCCATCGAGGCGCAACGCCTGGCCGAAGCCGAGCCGGTGCGCCATGGCGACGATCGGGCGCACTTTATCGAGCCCGTCGGCCGCCAGCGGCTGCAGGTCGGCCAGGCCGCCGTCCGCCCGGCCGCGCAGGCCGCGGTCGGACAGCTCGCCGGTCCAGGCAAACCAGGTGTTCAGGCTGTAGGTCAGGGCTTGCGCCAGGCCCAGGCGGCCATCCTGGGCGCGCCGGTCCAGGCCCTGGTCGCGGAAGTTGGTGATGCGCGCGCGGCCGTTCACGGGATAGCTGGGTGCGTCGGTGCGGAAATCCCAGCCGCGCGCCGCCGCATAGCCGTTGATGCCGGCCAGCGGCATGCCGTCCAGCAGCGCGTCGAGCCCGGGCTCGGTCTGCGCCGCCAGTTCCAGCCCGAGCGCGCTGACGATCTTGAAGGTCGAACCGGGGCTGCGCTGGGCGCCGCCGTCGTGCTGCAAGGCCGGCAGGCGCAGCGGGCTGGCAGCCGGGTCGACCCGTTCGAAGGCGCGCGCCTCGCTCCAGTTGCCGGCGTCGACCTGCGGCGTGCCGCTGCCGGCGGCGGCCAGCACCTCGCCGGTCTCGGTGTCGAGCACCACCATCCCGGCCTGGCGGTCCTCCGGCGCCACGCCGCCGCCGCTGCAGCCGCCGTCCAGCCACTGGCCGCGGCGCATGCCGATGCAGTCCAGCGCTTCCTGCGCTGCGGTTTGCAATCCCAAGTCGATGGTGAGCCGCGCGTCGTGGCGGCTGGCGCCGGGCAGGCGGCCCAACATGCCAGCCACGCCGGACGCCTGCCCGGCGCGTACGCCGAGCAGCGTGGCCAGGCCGGCGGCGCTTGCCGCTGCGGTCGGAGCGCCGTCCTGCCACAGCGGCACGCCATTGCGGTCGGCCAGGCGTACCTCGGCCATGATCGGCTTTGGGCCGGATGCGCCTCCGAGGCTGGCCGGCAAGGCTTGCCAGGCCAGCCGGCCATCGCGCAGCACCAGGTGGCGGTAGCGTGCGTCGCCGGGCGCCGCCAGCGCGTCCATGCCGAGCGGGGCGGCGTCCAGCACCAGCTCGCGCGCGCCGGGCGTCAGCTGCAGGTCGAGCACCTGCACCTGATCCGGGCTGCGGCAGGCACGCCCGCTGCAGGCCGGCAGCGGCGCCGCGGCCAGGTGGGCGCCGCTCACGCCGAGCAGGCGCCCGGCCAGCATCAGCTGGACCGAGTCGCCGGCGCGCGCCGGCGCGGGCAACGCCAGCCGGAGGCGCGCGTTGCCGCGAGCGGGCCAGGCGCCGACGCGGCGCCACGTTGCCCAGCCCTGCGGCAGGCGGCTGAACAGGCGGGCGCTGGCAGCCGGCATGTCGCTTGCCAGCGGCGCCGGCACGCCCCCCAGCTCGACCCGCCACGGCGCGTCCAAGCCGGCCTGCACGTCGGCGCTGCGCGCGCGCCAGGCCAGCAGCCGGCGTTCGCTATTAAAGATGCGCACCTGCTCGCGCACGAACTCGCCGTCGGCGCGGCCGTACAGGTGCTGCAGCAGGCGCCGGCCTTCGGCGTCGAGCACGGCGCCGTCCCAGGGCGTGGCCCCGGCCGCGCGCCAGCCGGCCAGGTCGGGCGGCGCCAGCTCGGCCAGGCCGCCGGCGCCCAGGCGCACCAGGCCGTGTGCGCGCAGTTGCTCGAACAGCTGCTGGTCTTCCATCGACGCTGGGGACGTAGCCGGCACCTGGTAGCGGCCCGGTGCCAGGCGCAGCTCGACCGGCGTGCCGGCGGCCGGGAACGCCGCCACCAGGGCACGCGCCGCCGCCGGCGCCGCAGTCGCCGCTGCCGTGACCGCGGACGGGTCCCGGCGGTACAGCTGCAGCACCAGTTCGCCCGCCGCCGGGCAGGCGCTGCTCGGGCGGCGCAGCACGCGCAGCGCGGCGGTGCCATCCCACAGCATCCAGCCCTGGCGGTAGAACAGCGTCTCGCCGCGCGCGCCCGCCACCGGCCGGCCGGCGCTCCCGTCGCCGATCCAGGCGGCCTGGCGGCCGTCCCACTGCAGGCGCAAGGGCGCGCCGTCGAGCGCGGCGCCCTTGATCTCGATGCGCGGCATGGCACCGCCCGCCAGCAGCGGACTGCGCGGCGCTGCCGACAGCGCGGCCAGCGCGTTCAGCGCCCAGCCGACGCGCACCGGCAGCAGGCGTCCGCGCGCCGGGTCGGCCATCTGGGCGCAAAGGTCGATGCGCTGCAGCGGTTCGGCGCGCAGGCCGGACAGGACCAGCAGCGCGGCATCGCCATGCCGGCCGAGCTGCGCGCCGGCTTCTGCCGGCACCTCGAATTCGACGCCGGCCAGTGCCGGCTGCAGCAGGGCCAACCGGGGACTGACGGGGTCAAGACCGGCCGCGGCCAGCCAGCGTGCATGGGTGGCGATGACCCAGGCGCCGGCGGCGGCCAGCAGCAGCGCGGCCATGGCCAGGCAGGCGAGCGGGTCGGGCATGCGCAGGCGCGGCACTGCGAATGCAAAGCGGGTAGTGAAGCGGCCGGCGGCGCCTGCATCCACGCCGACGTTCGCAACTGCAAGCGCATCGGTACGCGCGTCGGCACGTGTATGCACCCGCCCGCCCAGGCGCAGGTTGCGCGCGCGCCGCCAGCGCGTCCGGTTCGCCGCCAGCACTTCGAATACCGCTCCGATCATCCTGTTCTCCCCACCCTCGAGCTATCCCGGCCGTCTAGCCGGGGGCATCGGAAAACGGCTGACCGACGCGGCTGGCCGCCGCGTATTTTCAGGCCGGCGTTTCTGCATTTCGTCCCGCGTTTCACGCAGCCCGTCGCACGCCGCTGGAGACCCGGGAAGCCTTTGGATACAGTGACTCCATCGACACCCCACCCGCAAAGGAGCAGCAAATGAACATCATCAGGAACATGGAAGCCGCCTTCCTCTTTTCGCTGAGCGTGGCAGGCGTGGCCAGCGTTGCGATCGACGCGGTGCCGCAGGCCCAGGCCCATGTGCCCACCCAGGCCGCGAACAGCATCGCCACCCCGTCCAGCATGGCCGTGGTGAAGGTCAGCGCCAAGCGCCTGACCGCCGCCGAAAAGCAGCAGTCGCTGGCGCTGGAGCGTGCCCGCCAGGGTGCCTGATGGTGGGCGCGCAACAAGCGATCCGGCCGGCCCGCAGGCAGCCCGGCCGGATCGTGCACCAGTGCTGCTGAAATCGCATTGTCCCTTTAGCTACAGGCTTTGTGGCAGGCACGCATCGCAGACTGCCCGCAATCTGTATCACTTGTAAGCATCCTTTTCCGCCCCTTCAACGCAACGGCAGTGCGCGCTATAGTTCCTCCATCCGCTTCCCGGACTGGAGACAGAACATGAAACGCCTCACCTACACCGCCCTCGCCGCCCTGATCGCTGTCGGTGCCGCCAGCGCCCCGCTTACCTCGATGGCCGCCAGCAATGTCAGCCTGTTCATCGGCACCGCCCCGCCGCCACCGCTGGTCGAGCGCATCCCGGCACCGCGCCACGGCTACATCTGGGCGCCGGGCCACTGGGAATGGGGTGGCCAGCGCCACGTCTGGGCACCTGGCTACTGGGTTGCCGAACGCCCGGGCTATGCCTACAACGCCCCGGCCTGGTATGCGCGCAATGGCGGCTGGTACATGGAACAGGCGCGCTGGACGCCCCATGACAGCGGCTACCGCGGTCCCGACCGCGACCGCGACGGCGTGCCCGACCGCTACGAACGCCGCGGCTACGACCGGGGCGGCTATGACCGCGACCGCAACGCCCACAGTGCCCGCCGCGACGAAGACCGCGACGGCATCCCGAACCGCTACGACCGCGACCGCGACGGCGATGGCGTTCCGAACCGCTACGACCGCCGCCCGGACAATGGCTGGCGCCGTTGATGCCCGATCAAGCATAACGTTTCCTTCCTGAAAGAGGACGCGCCGGTGTTCACCATGTGGGCACCGGCGCTTTTTTGCTATCCTCTCGGCATGAACGAACTCCCCGATCCTGAACAACTCGAACAACTCGCCTATAAAAGCGAACGCGCCGCCAGCCGCCGCCTCGCGCTCGCCCACGGCCTGAGCGGCGACCAGGCCCTGCGCCTGGTGCTGGAGCAGGCGGCCGGCCAGGCCGGACTGGCCACGCTGGTGTCGGCGCGTGCGGCCCGGCGCGCCGCCCAGGACGAACGCGACGCTGCGCGCGCCTTTCAACGCGCCGCCGACAAGGCGAAACGCGCCGCGGCGCACGACGGCCGTCCGACCGCCTGGCGCGCCTGGTTCGACGGCTCGGCACGGCCGAATCCCGGCCAGTGCGGCATCGGCGCCGTGCTCAAGGGACCGGACGGCGCCGCCGTCGAACTGGCCCGGCCGGCCGGCTACGGCAACAGCAGCGAAGCCGAGTACCGCGCCCTGATCGCCATCCTCGAAGCCGCGGTCGAACACGGCGTCGGCGAACTGACCGTGTACGGCGACAGCCGCGTCGTCATCGACGACGTCAACGGCCCGGACGCCTTTGCCGCCCCCTCGCTGGCCGCCTACCGCGCCACCGTCCATCAACTCGCCGCGCGCATTCCCGGCGTGACCCTGCGCTGGGTGCCGCGCCACAAGAACCTCGAAGCCGACGCGCTGTCGCAGCGCGCCGCGGAACATCCCCATGCATGAACTGAACACCTGGCGCGACCGTTTGCGCGCCCTTGCAGCAAGCGCCGCCGACGATGACGGCGCCCACGACGCCAGCCACCTCGACCGCGTCTGGCGCAATGCCCAGGCGATCATGGCCGGCGAATCCGGCGCGTCCGGCATGCAGGCCGACACGCTGGCGGTGCTGGCCGCCTGCTACCTGCACGACCTGGTCAACGTCCCCAAGAACGACCCGCGCCGCACGCAAGCCTCGCGCCTGTCGGCCGAACTGGCCCGCAGCGAACTGGGGCGCCTCGGCTTCCCGGCCGGGAAGCTGGATACAGTCGCCCACGCGATCGAGGCGCACAGCTTCTCGGCCGCGATTCCCGCCGCCACGCTGGAAGCGAAGATCGTGCAGGATGCCGACCGCCTCGACGGCCTGGGCGCGGTCGGGCTGGCGCGCATGTTCTACATCGCCGGCCGCATGGGCAGCAGCCTGGCCCACGGCAGCGACCCGCTCGGCCTGGACCGTGCGCTCGACGACAAGGCGTATTCGCTCGACCACATCCCGGTCAAGCTGGCCAAGCTGCCGGGCATGATGCAGACCGCGGCCGGACGCCGCCTGGGCGAGCAGCGCCTGGCCATGCTGGAGGACTTCCGCAAGATCTTCGCCGCGGAGTGGGCAGGCGAGTAGGCGAGTCGGCAGCGTAGCGCCAAACAACCGGCAGCCGCCGCCAACGGTGCTACCATGAAGCTCCTCCGTAATGAAGCTCCTCGGTATCCGCAACGGACCGCCCATGACCAGTAGCGCGACGCTTGCCAAGGCCCCGGCCGGCAACCTGAATTTCGTCCTGATCTGCGTCTTCATCGACATGCTCGGCATCGGCCTGATCGTGCCGGTGCTGCCGGCCCTGGTCGGCGAATACGTCAGCGGCCGCGAGCAGCAGGCGCTGTGGTACGGCATCCTCGGCGCCGTGTTCGGCCTGATGCAGTTCATCTGCATGCCGATGATCGGGATGGCCAGCGACCGCCTCGGCCGGCGCCCGATCCTGCTGTATTCGATGGCCGGCATGGGCATCAACTTCCTGACCACGGCCTGGGCGCCGAACCTGGCCTGCCTGTTCATCGGCCGCGTGATCGGCGGCGCCTCCTCCGCCAGCATGGCGGTGGCTGCGGCCTATGCCTCGGACGTGTCGACGCCGGACAACCGGGCCAGGAGCTTCGGCAAGATCGGCGCCGCCTTCGGCCTCGGCTTCATCTGCGGCCCGGCACTGGGCGGCCTGCTCGGCAACGTCGGGCTGCACCTGCCCTTCTACGTTGCGGCGGCGCTGTCGGCCGCCAACTTCATCTACGGCTGGGTGGCGGTGCCGGAATCGCTGGCGCCGGAGCGGCGTGCCCCGCTCCAGTGGAAGCGCCTGAACCCGTTCGCGGCGCTGCTGCGCCTGCTGCGCCGACGCGACATCCGCGGCCTGGTGATGGTATTCACGCTGGTCACCTTCGCCCAGATGACGCTGCAATCGACCTTCGTGCTGTACACCAGTTTCCGCTTCGGCTGGGGCCCGGCCGACAACGGGATGGCGCTGTTCTGCGTCGGCCTGTCCTCGATCGTGGTGCAGGCCGGGCTGCTCGCCTTTTTGATCCGGCGCTTCGGCGAGGTGCGCCTGACCTTGCTGGGCTTGAGCTCGGGTGCCCTCGCCTTCCTGCTGTACGGACTGGTCACGCGGGGCTGGCTGATGTACGTGATCATCCTGTGCAACCTGTTGTCGTTCGCCGCCGGGCCGGCGCTGCAGGGGATCGTCTCCAAGGCCGCGACGCCGCGCGAACAGGGCGAGCTGATGGGCTCGCTGCAATCGATCAGCAGCCTGGCGCTGGTGATCATGCCGCTGGTCGGGACGGCGATCCTGGGCGCGGTGAGCCATCTGCCGGCCTCGGACTGGCGGGTAGGCAGCAGTTTTTACATGTGTGCGGCGATGCAGGCGCTGGCGATCGGGATTGCCTGGCGGGTATTTCGCAAAGCAAAACTGTCCACCCGTGCACTGCCGCCGTTATAATTGACTGGTCAACATCACGAGGGTCACCGTGTCCGATCGCTTCAAAGTCTTGCCGCAATACCTGCTGCCGAAGCAGCGCCTCACCACCTTTGCCGGCCGCGTCGCCGGGGCCAAGGGCGGTTCGATGACGACCCGGCTGATCCGCTGGTTCGTCGGCAAGTACGGGGTCAACATGGCGGAAGCGGAAAACCCGGACATCGCCAGCTACAGCAGCTTCAACGAATTCTTCACGCGCCCGCTGAAGGCCGGCGTGCGCCCGCTGGCGCAGGCCGATTTCGTGTGCCCGGTGGACGGCGCGATCAGCCAGTTCGGCGCGATCGACGACCACCACATCCTGCAGGCCAAGGGCCACCGCTTCACCACCACCGAGCTGGTCGGCGGCGATGCCACGCTGGCGGCGCACTTCCGCCATGGCAGTTTCGCCAACCTGTACCTGTCGCCCAAGGACTACCACCGCCTGCACATGCCCTGCGACGGCAGGCTGACCCGCATGATCTACGTGCCGGGCGCGCTGTTCTCGGTCAATCCGACCACCGCGCGCGGCGTCCCGAACCTGTTCGCGCGCAACGAGCGCGTGGTGTGCGTGTTCGAGAGCCCGGAGTACGGCCCCTTCGTGCTGGTGCTGGTCGGCGCCACCATCGTCGGCAGCATGGCCACCGTGTGGCACGGCGTCGTCAACCCGAAACGCCCACAAAAGATCAGCGAGTGGACCTATGACGACCAGGACATCGTCCTGAAAAAAGGCGAGGAAATGGGCCGCTTCCTGCTGGGTTCGACCATCGTCATGCTGTTCCAGCCAGGGACCATCGACTTCAACGCCGACTGGGCGCCGGAGCGCAAGGTCGTGCTGGGCGAGTTGATGGGCAACAAGCCAGCCTGAGTCATCTCAGTACCTTGCAAACAACAAGATTCGCAACATCAACCAATTCCAGGACGATGCGATCCGTATTGAAATGGAGGAGTCAAGGATGAGTGGTTCGACAGGGATGCGCGGTTACCTGTTGCAAGCGATCTCAACCTTACTCGACAGCTTGAACGAAAGGTTCGACTGGCAAACCGTTGCAATCGAACCAAACGACGAATCTGAAAAGGTCGATATCCGGTGGCGTTTTGTTTCAGGCACCCGGCTCGTTCAAGTCAAATCTTCGCAAAACCAGATCAGCAAGGCCCAGATGGAAAGTTGGGCCTGCGATCTCGAAGCATCGCGTCCTGCCGACGACTATGAATTAGTTTTGCTGGGCCCATGTGCGCACTCGGTGGCGACTGCCGGGCATGCCGGGAAAGTTCGCGTTCCGACACCGAAGATACTCGACATCACTGCATTAATGGAACAGGCAGCACATCGCCTCGACAAATTCTTGATTGGCCAAGGCGTTTCTGCTCTTCAGCCATTTGTTCGCGAACTTCTCGTCCACGCGCTCGTGAGCAAATTCGCGGGCTACTCAACTGCAGGTACTGAACTCAGCAAAGCCGAGCTAACGAGACTTATTCTAGACTGGATCATGGTGCTGTATCCCCAAAGCGTCGGGACGGCATTAAAAATGCAGTGCGACTTGCTTGTCGACACGATTGTCATGGCGGCCCCGTCCGCTCCTTCGCACGACAGCTTCCCCTTGATTCTTCCTTTAACCTTCGTCAATGGCGGCGTTCGGACCGTGGTAATCGAATGGGTTGCAATCAAAGTCGTAGCGACGGATCATACGAAACTCTATACGCCACAGCTGATAATCGACTTGCAAAAGTTTATTGCAGGATACCGGAAGCTTCACGCCGAAAATCAGCTGGGCATCTTCTCTGAATTTCCCGTGCCGCCTGGCCAGGCAGTGAATCATGCAATTCTTTTTGTTCAAGAGGAATTCAACGAGCGTTATCCATTCCGGCCTTGGAGTATCGGTCAACATACTCTTCAGATCTATATGAAATATCGCGATTCGGAGACGGCCATTCTGGAACGGACGATCGATTTAGAGATTTTTTCCGAACAGCTAGCCACCTTTAAAGCAGGAATGTCCTTATCTCTATCGCTTCGAAAAATCGATTTGTAATAGCCGAACTGACATTATCCCCGAGCGCCCTGCCCCTTGCAGAACATCTCTTCCATCATGTCCAGGAACACCCGGGTCTTGGCCGGCATCAGGCGCCGTCCCGGGAACACCGCCCAGCCGGTGGCCACCGGCATCTCCCACTCCGGCAGCACCCGCACCAATTTTCCCTTCTCCAGGTAGGACGCCACGAACAAATCGGAGCTGGCGGCGATGCCCATGCCGCTGCAGGCCATGCGTGCCAGCAGCTCGGGCGAGTTGGCGGTGAGGCGCGCACGCAACGCGCGCTTCCAGGCGACTTTACCGCGCTGCAAATCCCAGGGCGCGGGACCGCCGCTGCGGCTGAGGATGCACAGCACATCGTGCTGCAGCAGGTCGTCCGGATGTTCCGGCAAACCGCGCCGGGCAATATACGAGGGTGCGGCGTACAGGCCCATGTGTTCCACCGCCACCCGGCGCGCGGCCAGCGTCGAATCCTCGGGCAGGTCGCCCATGCGGATCGCGATGTCGAAGCCTTCGGCAACCAGGTCGACCCGGCGCGGCGACAGGTCCAGCTCCAGCGTCACCGCCGGATAGCGCTCGGTGAAGCGCGGGATCAGCTCGGTCATGCCGACATTGGCAAAATCGTGCGGCACCGAAATGCGCAGCTTGCCGCTGGGCGCGGCCTGGCGGTGCTGGGCCAGCGCTTCGGCGGCTTCCACCTGCTCGGCCAGCTTGCGCGCATGCTCGAGCAGGCTGGCGCCGAATTCGGTCAGCACCAGCTTGCGCGTCGTGCGCTGCAGCAGGCGTTCGCCCAGGCCGGCTTCGAGCAGCGAAATCCGGCGCGAGACGGTCGACTTGGGCAAATTGAGGCGCTGCGCCGCCTGGCTGAAACTACCGGCTTCGACGATGCGGGCAAACAGCAGCAAATCGTTGGGTTCCAGATCCATCAGCCGGCCATTGTTCCATCGAATGAATAATGTTATCCATTCTATCGTCTTCCGCACTTCCGGTGGAACGGTTACAGTGTCTTCACTGCAATAACCCACCCATCCTGACTAGCTAAAGGAAGACATCATGAAGATTCTGCAAATTAACTCGAGCGTACGCGGCGCGGCTTCGGAATCGACACGCGTGGCCAGCCGCATCGTTGCCCGCCTGACCGCCGGCAACCCGGCCGCGCAAGTGACCGTGCGCGACCTCGGCGCCAATCCGCATCCGGTGCTGGACGGTGCCGCCCTCGGCGCCCTGTTCACCCCGGCCGACCAGCGCAGCGCCGACCAGGCAGCGCGCGTGGCCCTGGACGACGCCCTGATCGCCGAAGCCCAGGCCGCCGACGTGATCGTCATCGGCGCACCGATGTACAACTTCAGCATGCCGATCCAGCTGAAAGCCTGGTTCGACGCCGTCGCGCGTGCCGGCGTGACCTTCCGCTACACCGAAACCGGTCCGGAAGGCCTGCTGAAGAACAAGAAAGTCTACGTGGCGACCGCACGCGGCGGCATCTACCCGGCCGACGCCGATCCGCAAGTGCCGCAGATCCGCATGCTGCTGAACTTCCTGGGCATGACCGAGAACGAGTTCATCTACTCGGCCGGCCTGGCGATGGGTC
>Ga0308160_10000938_pt1 | contig 45809 bp, 46 predicted proteins | sample PhyFR1_FD_201036 | JGI IMG/M metagenome (GOLD analysis project Ga0308160, IMG submission 201036) | Phyllosphere microbial communities from UC Gill Tract Community Farm, Albany, California, United States - DLSLF.R1 | ecosystem: Host-associated > Plants > Phyllosphere > Unclassified | place: USA...
ATGCGCTGGAGCAGCGGGTCGCGGGCGTCGATGATGTCGTCACCGAGGAGCACGGCGAACGGCTCGCGGCCGACGTGCATCTTCGCGCGGAGCACCGCGTGGCCGAGGCCGAGCGGGTCACCCTGACGGACGTAGTGCATGTCGGCGAGGTCCGTGGACTGGTTCACCTTCTGCAGCTTCTCGTGGTCGCCCTTCTTCTTGAGGGTCTCCTCGAGCTCGGACACGTGGTCGAAGTGGTTCTCGAGCGCGTTCTTGTTGCGGCCCGTGATCATCAGCACGTCGGTGAGCCCTGCGCCGACGGCCTCTTCCACCACGTACTGGATGGCCGGCTTGTCGACGACGGGGAGCATCTCCTTCGGCATCGCCTTGGTGGCGGGGAGGAAGCGCGTGCCCAGGCCTGCGGCGGGGATCACGGCCTTCGAAATCTGGAAGCCCATGCCTGGACGGTATCGGATGACCCCTGGAGGGGGCATGTCGTCGCTACGGAGGACACGGCTTCTCGCGCTCGGCGGCGGAAAGCCGCAAGACGTGCCCTCGGTAGACTCCCCGGCATGATCGCCGATCTCGGGAACGAGAAGCGCGCCCTGCGAGCCGAGCTCCGGCAGCGGCGGCGCACCCGGACCACGACCGAACGCGAGACCGACACCGCGGCGCTCACCGCGACCCTGCAGCGCTTCGCCGAGGAGCGCCAGGTCGAGTCGATCGCGCTGTACCTCTCCGCACCCGAGGAACCCGACGTCCGCCCGTTCCTGAACTGGGCGTTCGAGCGCGGCATCCGGGTGCTCCTGCCGATCACCCGCGAGGACGGCCTGCTCGACTGGGCGGTCGGCGACGGCGTCTCCGAGGCCGAGGGGCTGGCCGGCGTGCCCGAGGTCGTCGGCGAGGTGCTCTCCCCCCTCGCGATCAACGACGTCGACGCGATCCTCGCCCCCGCCGCCGCGGTGGGACACGACGGCGTCCGGATGGGCTGGGGACGCGGCTACTACGACAAGACGCTCGGGTCGATGGCGAACCGCCCGCCCGTCTATGCTGTGATCTTCGACGCGGAGTACCTCGACGAGGTCCCGCGCGAACCCCACGACGAACCCGTCGACGGCATCATCACGCCATCGCGCATCATCACCTTCCGGAGCTAGGGTGCCCACCTACTCGTACCGCTGCACGGAGTGCGGCAACGCCTTCGACATCAAGCAGTCGTTCTCCGACGCCACGCTCACCGAGTGCCCGGCGTGCGGCGGCGTGCTGCGCAAGGTCTTCTCGCCGGTCGGGGTGACGTTCAACGGGGGCGGCTTCTACCGGACCGATTCCCGGGCGGCGCCGAAGGGCTCGTCGGAGCCGTCCGGCTCGTCCGAGTCGTCGTCGTCCTCGTCGTCGTCCTCGACGCCGGCGAAGACCGAGTCGAAGCCCGCCGCCGCGAAGCCCGCTGCCTCGACCACGCCGAAGCCCGCCGGGTCCTGACCGGGGTCCGGACTCCTCGGTAGGTTGATGGGGTCGCCGTCCGGCGGCCGTCCTCGACCCGGAAGGAGTCCCGTGAAGGGCTTCAAGGAGTTCCTGCTCCGCGGCAACGTCATCGACCTGGCCGTCGCAGTCGTCATCGGTGCAGCGTTCACCGCCATCGTGACCGTCATCGTGAACGCGATCATCAACCCGGCGATCGGCGCGGTGTTCAACGCGTCGAGCCTCGACGACGCGCTCAAGGTCGACATCCCGACCGTGGCGGGCGGCAAGCCGGCGACCCTCATGTTCGGCTCGGTGATCGGCGCGGTGATCAACTTCGTGATCGTCGCGGCCGTCGTGTACTTCGCCCTCGTGCTCCCCGTGAACCACCTCAAGAAGGTCGCGTTCGAGCGGGTCAAGAACGACGAGGAGCAGACGCCGCAGGACGTCCCGCCGACCGACGTCGAGGTGCTGCTCGAGATCCGCGACCTGCTCCGCTCGCAGAACGGCGTGCCCGCGAACACCGGTGGCGGTGCGCACGTGGCGCCGTCGACCGCTCCCGAGGGTCCCGGTATCGGCGGCACGACGAAGCTCTAGCGGTCGGTCGGTCGGTCGGAACCACGAAACCGACGTCGAACCAGGCCCCCGGGTCGGTTCGACGTCGGTTTCGTGGTTCGACGGCACCCGCCGCCAGCGCGCGGCCGGCACGAGCGCGCGCCAGGCGTCAGCGCGCGGCCGACACCTCGCGCCGCTTCGCGAACATCGCGATCGCGTACTGGACGCCCGCCAGCACGTGCCCGGCGGTCCCGAGGTAGACGAACACGAGGGCGACGACGCGGACCCACGGCGCGTTCTCGTCGACGGTGTGCACGGCGGAGAACAGCAGCACCGGCAGCCCGACGAAGAGCAGCGCCGACCGGATCTTGCCGGTCCACGTGACGTCGAGGTCCGGGTTGCCGTGGAACAGCACGCTCGAGAGCACGACGAGCACCAGGTCGACGAGCACCACGACAGCGACGACCCACCACGGCAGCAGCCCGGTCAGCACGAGCGACAGCACGATCGCGATGATCGCGAGTCGGTCGGCGACGGGGTCGATCGCCTTGCCGAGCTTCGAGCCCTGGTCGAACTTGCGAGCGATGAAGCCGTCCGCCCAGTCGCTCACCCCGATGACGACGAGCGCGACGAGCGCCCAGCCGGGGTGTCCGGCGACGACGAGCCACACGAACACCGGGATCAGCAGCAGCCGGAACAGCGAGATCAGGTTCGGCCAGGTCTGCCAGTCGGGGCGCTCCCGCACGGTGTCAGTCATCGCAGGACAGGCTACCTGCTCACCAGTGCGGCGGGACGTCGCGCCGGAGCTGGTCGTCGTTCTCCCCGTCGCGGTGGCGGGCCGGTTCCGGCGGCGCCACCGGGTCGTAGCCCGGCACAGGCTGGGTGGTGACGCGCCTGCGGCGCCGCACCGCGCCTCCCGGCTGCGCATGCGCCTCACCGTCGTCGGTCGCCGACGGGACGGGAGGGGCGGCTGACGACGCGTCGTCGGCCCGCGTCCACGTGCCCACCAGCTGGTCCGTCTCGGGCGTCACCGGACCGGCCGGCCGGGAGGCCCGCCGGCTCGGCCGAGGAGTCACCGGCGTGCGGGGATCGGGGGGATCGAGATCTCCTGCGTGGCACCGCGGTCGACACCGAGCACGGCGGCGACGGTGTTCGCGACGCGGTCCGGGTCGGAGAAGAGCTGGAACGCGTGCACGCGCACGTAGTGCCACCCGAGTCGGCGGAGCACCTCGGGTCGGAGCCGGAGCGACTCGCGGAGCGACCCCTTCACGAGCGTCGCGTCGGTCTCGATCGTGACGCACACCCCACCGTGCGCGGCGACCAGGCCGAGCTTGCCGCGGTGGCCGAGCGCGACGGGGATGCCCCGCATCTCGAGGCGACGGGCGAGGTCGACGAGCAGCGGGTCGGAGTCGTCCGGGACGTACTCGGCCGTGGTGCGCGCACGGACCTCGGCGAGGATCTCGGCGAGGGCGACGGTGCCGTGGCCCATCCGCTCGGCCTCGATGTCCGACGGCTGGAAGCAGGTGACGATGACCATCGAGCGACGTGCCCGGGTCATCGCGACGGCGAGCAGTCGCTCCCCACCGGGCTTGCCGAGCGGACCGAAGTCGCGCAGGACACGGCCGTGCGGGGTGCGGCCGTAGCCGATCGAGAACACGACGCGGTCGCGGCTCTGGGCGACGGACTGCTCGAGCGTCGCGACGATGAACGGCTCGGCCCGGTCGCCGATGACGAACTCGGTGAGGTCCTTGTGCCCCTGGGCCGCGGTGAGCACGGCCTGCTCGACGCGGACGGCGTGCTTCGCCGAGGCGGTGATGACCATGAGCGACTCGGTCGGACGGGTGCGGGCGTGGTCCGTGACGAGCCGGACGACGCGGTCCACCTCGGCGTCGACGCTCTCGACCGCCCCCGACTCGGGGTCCGGCACGGCCTTGCCGTCGCTGACGTAGTCGAGCGCGATCGAGCCGTGCCCGAGGAACGAGCCGGCCCAGGGCAGCGACTCGATGCGTCCGCCGTAGAAGCGACGGTTGACGAGCTCGGCGAGGTCCTCGCCGCCGGCGCGGTACGAGCGGGTGAGCGACAGGGTCGGCAGCAGCGTGGAGAGCTTCGCGAGCGCGGAGTCGGCGTGGAAGGCGTCGAGCGTGCCCTCGTCGACCTGCAGCGCGCGGTGCGCCGGGTCGACCGCGATCCGGAACGGCGACGGGGTCTGCGTGACCGGGTCGCCGAACACGACGGTCTGACGGGCACGGCGGACGGCCCCGACGGTCTCGGCGATGGTGACGGCGCCCGCGTCGACGAGGATCACGGTGTCGAAGGGCATCGTGTCGGCGATCTGCGACACCTCGTAGGGCGACGCGAGCCACACCGGTGCGATCGACCGGGACAGGTGCGGCGCGGAGTCCTGCAGCAGACGCGAGGTGATCGCGCCGTCCCGCAGCTGGGTCTTCAGCGCGGTGGCCTCGTCCGGCCAGTCGACGAGTCCGACCTTCCAGTTCTCGGCCAGCTGCCACGCCAGGCCCTGGGAGACCCCGGCCGCGTGCGCGTCGTCGACGAGCCGGAAGTCGGCCTCGACCCGGTCGAGCATGTCGGTGTTCGCGCCGAGCAGGGCCCGGTCGGACTCGAGCATCGTCTCGAGGGCGGACTGCCACCACGCGAGCTCGAGCTCGGCGGGGACGTGGGTGTCCGGCACGTGCCGGTTCGCCAGGTCCGTGATGAGCGGTTCGAGCTGCAGGTCGCGCAGGGTCTGCATGAGCTCGGTCCGCTCCTGCAGGTTGTGCAGGACGTCGGACTCCTCGGCGAGGCGGGCGATCGTCGGGACGAGCTCGTCGATCGGGACGTTCGCCAGCTGGGTCTCGCGGGCGGTGCGTCCCAGCGGCTCGTCGAGGCGAGCGAGGTCCTCGACGACGTTCGAGAACAGGACCTGGACGTCCGCGATGCCGGTGGGCACCTCGGGGTTCACGCCGGCGGCGACGTAGCGCTGCCAGAGGACGCGCTGCTGCTGGACGCGGGTCAGCGCCTCGTGCAGGTCGGACACGTGCACACCGGGGCGGACGTACTCGCGGGCGAGCTTCTTCAGCCGGCGCCGGTTCGTGCTCGACATCGGCGCACCCTCGCCGCGCGGGGCGGTGGCGGCCACGAGCTCGGACACCGAGCGGTCGAAGACGACGGGCAGGAAGCGGTCGAGGGTGTCGCGGATCTCGGTGAGCAGGCGCAGGTAGATGCCGAGCTCGTTGATCGTCGTGAACTGCCGCATGTGCGTCGTCGCGACCAGGTCGTGGGCACGGCGGAGCAGGGTCGGCAGGCCGTCGGCGTCGAGGTCCTTCGCGATCCGGTGGGCGCGCTGGGCACCGTCGCTCGAGGAGAACTTCGCGCCGTACCAGGGCGAGTCGTCCGGGCCGTAGCGGAACTCGCCGAGGTTCGCGGCGCTGACCATCGTCTCGGCGACGCGCGAGCGCCCCTCGACCATGCTCGTCACCGAGGTCTTCGACAGGCGTGCGGTCGTCGACGGCGGGACGGGCAGCAGCGACAGGCGCGACAGCTCGACGAGGCAGTCGAGCACCGAGACGCGGAAGTCGGGGTCGACACGCGTCAGCGAGCCGCGGTAGTCCTTGAGGACCTTGCGGAGCCGGACCAGGGCGTCGTCGACCTCGCGCAGGTTCGGACGCGAGGCCTTCTCGTTGCGGGCGATCGCACGGACGACGTCACGACGGAGGGTGCCCGGGGTGACGGCGACACCGGGGAGCTGCACCTCGGAGAACCGCGCCGCGATGCCGCGCAGGGTCGCACGGCGCGGGCTCACCACGAGGACGCGCTTGTTCGCCGCGACGAGGCCGCCGAGCGCGTTCACGATCGTCTGCGTGCCACCCGTGCCCGGGAGGGTCTTCACCACGATCGAGTTGCCGGCCGTGATCTGCGCGATCACGTTCTCCTGCTCGTCGTCGGCGTCGAGCAGGAGCGTGTCGGTCTCCGGGCTCCGCTCGTCCGACGGGGTCTGCTCGACCGGGTGGTAGGACTGCTCGACCTGCCACTTGGCGCTCGGGTTGCCGGCGAGGGCGTCGAGCACCGGGTGGGACAGGTCCTCGGTGTCCTCGACCATCCCGGTCGCGACCTCGGCGAAGGTGGACACGACCAGGCGTGCGTGCACCGAGAAGCCCGGGATGTGCGCGGTGAGCCCGCGGAGCCGGTCGATCACCGGGTTCGGCGTGAAGGAGCCGTCCTGCTGCGCGAGCGCCACGAAGGACTGGGCGTCGAGGATGACGCCGAACTGCTCGTGCAGCGCGTCGGCGAGGCCGGGGTTGAGGACGGGCTCGCCGAGCAGGCGGACCTCGAAGTCGCGGCCGTGCCGACGGATCGCGAGCGGGCGCAGCAGCACCGGGCCGCGGAACTGCTCGTCGCCGTGCTGCCAGTCGGCCATGCCGATGCCGAGCTTCACGGCGTCGATGCCGCGCACGGTGGACAGCTCGGTGCCCTTGGCCTCGACGTGACCGGCGGCGATGCGGGCGGCCCGGAGTGCCACCTCGTCACGGATCAGGCTCGACAGCAGCGTCGTCTTGCCGGTGATGAACTGCGCGAGGCCGCCCGGGTGCGTCGTCGAGAGCTCGATGCGGGCCCGGGGGTGGTCGGCGAAGTGCGTGAGGGGGCTGGTGCCGCCGACGCCGGTCAGCTGCTTGCGCCAGACGTCCCAGGCGGGCTCGGCGGCGTTGCCGGCCTGGAGGCGCGGATCACCCAGGCTGATCGCCTGCGGACTCGTGAGCTGCAGTTCCGGGCGCAGGGTGCGGTCGGGTTCGTCCGTCACGGCGGTCTCTTCCTGCTGCCCCCGTCGGTCCTGCTCCCCCTGCTGTCCGTCGCGCCCGTCCTGCTGTCCGTCACGCCCGTCCGCGGGCGCGTCGGCGCCCTCGACGGGGACGTCGTCGTTCACGTCGTCCTCGCCGTCGGTCACCCTGTCCGCTCGCCACACATCCGACACTGTAGGCGGAAGCGGGCTGGCACTCTGGCAATGAACCGAGGTTTCGGACTTTCCGGCCCCCGCCGACGCGCGACCGGGCGCGCCGGTGTGGTACCAACGGGGCATGGCCATCGACGACCGCACCGCTCCCCCCACCCCCGCGCCGGAGTCCGCTCCCGCACCGAACCGGCGTCGATCGGTCCCCGCCGAGATCTCCCGTTCGTGGCTCCTCGTCTCCGGCACGGCGACCGATCGGTTCGAGAAGTCGCAGCGGTCCCGTGCCGACCAGATCATCCTGGACATCGAGGACGCGGTGGACCCCGCCGCCAAGCCGTCGGCCCGTCAGGGCGTCGCCGCGTGGCTGGCCGGCGGCGGCGAGGCCTGGGTGCGGATCAACGACGTGACGACGGACTTCTGGGCGGACGACGTCGAGGAGCTCCGCGGGCTGCCCGGGCTGCAGGGCGTCATGCTCGCGAAGACCGAGTCCCCGGCGCAGGTCACCGACACGTGGCACCGACTCGGCGGCCAGACCCCGGTGATCGCCCTGGTCGAGTCGGCCCTGGGCATCGAGGAGTCGGTCTTGATCGCGAAGGCGCAGGGGGCGTTCCGGCTGGCGTTCGGCTCCGGCGACTACCGGCGGGACACCGGGACGAGCGCGGACACGCTCGCGATGGCGTACCCGCGGTCGAAGCTCGTCGTGGCGTCCCGCGTGGGCGACCTGCCCGGCCCGATCGACGGCCCGACGGTGGGGTCGTCGCACCCGATCCTCCGCGAGCAGTCGCAGGTCGCGGTCTCGCTCGGGCTCACCGGCAAGCTGTGCCTCGACACCGAGCAGCTGCCCGTCATCAACGAGGTCATCTCCCCCACGCCGACCGACGTCGCCTGGGCGCAGGACTTCCTCGACGACTTCGAGGCCCGCGGCCGGGTCATCCGCGACGGCTCCGACCTGCCCCGACTCGGTCGCGCGCAGAAGATCCAGCGCCTCGCACAGGCGTTCGGCGTCGAGGCGCGGTAGGACTGCACCCATGACCTGGTCCAACGTGCCCGGCGGTCCGCCGCAGTCCTCACCCTCCGATCCCACCGGTGCCCAGCGGGCCACGTGGGAGCAGGGCGGCTCGACGCTGTTCCCGCCGGGGAAGCTCGCCGACCGGGTCTCGACCGTGCTGCTCCTGGCGTTCGGCGCCGTCATGACGGTCGTCACCGCGGTCGTCGGGATCATCGCCGTCATCTCGGCGACGGCCACGTGCGACGCCGCCACCGGCTGCACCCCGGGTGGCTACATCGGTGGGACCGCGATCGCCGTCGGCGGTGCGTTCGTGATCGGCGTCGCCACGATCGTCCTGTCGATCGGCGCGTGGATCCGCCGTCGGACGTCGTGGTGGATCGCCGCGATCGGCTTCGTGCTCGCGATCGTGGTCATCACGTGGGGCGGCGTCGTCTTCGCGGGGGCGGCGGACGGCGGCTCGGCGTCCTCGTCGGTCTCCCCCACCGCCTGACGCCTGCGGCCCGGACCGGGGTAGCGTCCGGGGCATGGTGACGGTCTCGCGGACGACGGTCGCGGTGGTCGGTGGCGGCCCCGCCGGGGTCGTCCTCGGTCTGCTCCTCGCCCGTGCCGGCATCGCGGTCCGGGTCGTCGAGAAGCACGACGACTTCAACCGGGACTTCCGCGGTGACACCGTGCACGCCTCGACGATCCGGCTGCTCGACGAGCTCGCGCTCGGGGAGCGGTTCGCCGCCCTGCCGCAGTCGCGCCTCGACGACTTCTCCCTGCCGCTGCCGGACGGCTCGCGTGCACTCCTCGGCGACTTCTCGCGCCTGCGCCCGCCGTACGACCACGTGGCGATGGTGCCGCAGTGGGACCTGCTCGACCTGCTCGTCACCGCCGCCCGCGAGGAGCCCTCGTTCGAGATCACGATGGGTCTCGCGGCCACCGCAACGATCGAGGAGAACGGCGTCGTGACGGGCGTGCACCTGGCGCCGTACCGCGATCCGGACGGCGGCACCGAGGAACTCCGCGCCGACGTCGTCATCGCCTGCGACGGCCGTGACTCGGTGCTGCGCAGCGCCGCCGGCCTGCACCCGCGGTCGTTCCCGGTGCCGTTCGACACGTGGTGGTTCCGGCTCCCCCGCGAGCCCGGCGACGCGACGACCGCGCTCGTCCCGGCGTTCTCCGGCACCGACGTCCTGCTCAGCTTCCCGCGGCCCGACTACCACCAGGTCGCGTACTTCGCGCCGAAGGGGTCGGACGCGGCCCTCCGCGCCGCCGGGGTCGAGTCCTTCCGGGCCCGGGTCGCGCGGCTCCGACCGGACTTCGCGGGCCGCGTGGACACGATCGCGTCGATGGACGACGTGCACGTGCTCGACGTCCGGATGGACCGGCTCACCCGGTGGTGGCGTCCAGGGCTGCTCTGCATCGGCGACGCAGCGCACGCCATGTCCCCGGCGGGCGGCGTCGGCATCAACCTGGCGGTGCAGGACGCGGTCGCGACGGCTGCGATCCTGGCGCCGGCGCTCGGACGGGGGCTCCGCGGCGCGGACCTCGACCGTGCCCTCGCCGCGGTGCAGCGGCGGCGCACCCCGCCGGCCGTGGTCGTGCAGACCGCCCAGGCGTTCCTGCACCGCGTGGTGTTCGAGCGGGCCTTCGCCGGGGCCCTGCAGGCCGGCCCGCCGCGGCTCCCCGTCCTGCTCGCCCGGTACGTGCCGCCGGTCCGCGGCCTCTACGCGCGCGGGATCGCCTTCGGACCGCTCCCCGAGCACGCCCCCGCATGGGCACGGCGCTGACCCTGGACACGACCCGTCCCTCCCGGCGCATGCTGGGGGCATGAAGCAACGAGTCATCGGAGACGTGTCGGTCAGTGCCATCGGACTCGGCGGGATGCCCATGTCCATCGAGGGGCGTCCGGACGAGCGGCAGTCCATCGCGACGATCCACGCCGCGCTCGAGGCCGGCGTCACGCTCATCGACACCGCCGACGCGTACCACCTGGCCGCCCACGACGAGGTGGGGCACAACGAGTCGCTCATCGCGAAGGCCGTGCGGGAGTTCCACGGCGACACCTCGGACGTCCTCATCGCCACGAAGGGCGGGCACCTCCGGCCCGAGCCCGGCCCGTGGGCGCAGAACGGCCGTCCGGAGTACCTCAAGGAAGCGGCGAAGGCGTCCGCGAAGCGCCTCGGCGTGGACGCCGTCGGGCTCTACCAGTTCCACCGTCCGGACCCGGCGGTGCCCTACGCGGACTCGATCGGTGCGCTCGCCGAGCTCCTCGACGAGGGCGTCATCCGGATGGCCGGCATCTCGAACGCCGACCCCGACCAGATCCGCACGGCGAACGAGGTCCTCGACGGCCGACTCGCCTCAGTGCAGAACCAGTTCTCGCCGAAGTTCCGCTCGAGCGAACCGGAACTCGCGCTGTGCGACGAGCTCGGGATCGCGTTCCTGCCGTGGAGCCCCCTCGGCGGCATCGCGAACGCCGCGGAGCTCGGCACCGCGTACGAGGACTTCGCGTACATCGCCCGCGACCGCGGGGTCAGCCCGCAGGTCGTCGCGCTGGCGTGGGAGCTGCAGAAGAGCGACGTCGTCGTCCCCATCCCCGGCGCATCGCGCCCGCAGTCGATCCTCGACTCGGTGACGGCCGCGACCGTCAAGCTCCGTCCCGAGGACGTGGCCCGACTGGACGCGTCGCAGCCGGCGGCTGCGTAGACGACGCGACCCGCGCCTCCTGGACTGCCCTGGAGGCGCGGGTCGCGATCACGCGTCGGCGCGCGTCAGGACTGGCAGACCTCCTGGAAGTCCTTGCCCGTCGTCTCCAGCTTCTGGAGCCCCTCGGTGAAGCCGGAGCTGGACAGCGCGGACGGGTCCTTCGAGGCCGCGAGGTCCTTCGTCATGCCGACGAAGTCCGAGAAGGCGCCCGCGAACGCGTCGGTCTTCGGCTTCACCTCGGTGTTGGTCACCTTGTCGGCGCTGTCCTCGAGCGTGGCGTCGAACTCGTCGAGCTTCGCCATCGCGGCCTGCGGGTCGCTCTGCAGCTCGGTGAGCTGCATCTGCATGCCCTTCGTGGCGTCGGTGACCTCGTTCGTGAACAGCTTGCAGGCCTCGGCCTTGGTCTGCGTCGGGGTCGGCGTCGACTTGGCGGCCGTCGTGGCGTCCGAGCCGGAGCCGCCGGCGGAGCAGCCGGCGAGGAGTGCGACGGCGATGGCGGCCGTGGTGAGTGAGACGAGCTTGGTGCGCATGGTGGTGGGTCCCCCCGGAGTCGTGCCCGCGACCCCGGGACGGGGTGCGGATCCGCGTCGAGGCTACATGGGAGATCCACAGGTGGGCCGCGTTCCCGGTGCAGTCACTCAGTGCCCGCTGCGGAGCGGCGCGGCCGAACGGAAGAGCCCCTCGACGAGTTCGTCGATCCGGGCGTCGGCGATCGCGAGGTCTCGTTCGCCACGTTCCCTCGCAGCGTGACGCCCGTCGGCGTCCAGGACGCTCGTCCACGGGGTCGGGTGGACGTCGAGGCCGACGGACTGGTGGTAGTCGCGGTACTTGAAGGCCGCTTCGGTGGCGGCGGGAGACTTCAGCGAGACGAGGGTGGCGGGCGTCCGCAGCGCGTGCGCGAGGATCACGCCGTGCATGCCAGCGCTCATCACGTGCTCCGCCGCACCGAGCTCGGCCAGCATGTCGGCGGGCGTCAGGGTCGGCGGGAGGAGGCGCACCCCGGTCGAGCAGATCGCGGAGATCGTCCGCCGCTCGACCGCGGTCATGTGGGACGTGAAGTGCGAGACGAGCACTGTGCCGCGACGGCGTTCCCGGGGCAGGCCCGGACGGAGCGACCGGACGAGGAGTCCCGGGTCGCCGATCTGGGTGGACTCCGGCAGGCCGAGCGCCGCCCGCGCGAGCGGTCCACGGATCGCGAGGACGCGGTCGCGGACGGCAGCCGCACGGTCCGCCGGGACGTCCGGCGTGTGCAGGCCGGTCCCCCAGATCTGGCCGACGCCACCGCGCGTGAGGTACGGCACGATCGCGCTGCCGATGGCGACGACGTCTTCACGGCCGAGGGGCGCCCACCGGACGCGCCGTCCGAGGGCCTCTGTGAGAACGAGCTCCGAGAGCTCGTCCCCGTGGTTCGTGAACGCTCGTCCACGCCCGAGTGCGAGCCTGGACCACGCGGGGGCGTGGTCACGGAGTTCGTGCGCGAGTGCGCGGAGATCCCGACGGGGAGACCACCAGAAGGCGTTGATCGGTTTCGTCATGTGCTCTCTCTTCCACCCGAGTTGAAATAAGAATATCACATGCCAGAGATTCCTCGCCGTGTTCGTGACGCGTAGCGTCGGGGGCATGCGAGCGATCACCTCCGAGAACGGCACCCTCGACCTGCACGACCTCCCCGACCCGGTCCCCGGAGCCGGCGAGGTCCTCATCGAGGTCGCGGCCGCCGGGGTGAACAACGCCGACCTGCAGCAGGCGGCCGGCAACTACCCACCGCCTCCCGGGGCGTCGGACGTCCTCGGCCTCGAGGTCTCCGGCACCGTCCGCGCACTCGGCGACGGCGTCGAGGGGTTCGCCGTCGGTGACCGGGTCTGCGCCCTGCTGTCCGGCGGCGGCTACGCGACACTCGTCGTCGCCCCGGAGACCCAGGTGCTGCCGGTGCCGGAGGGGATCGACCTCGTCGAGTCCGCGGGGCTGCCGGAAGCCGCGTGCACGGTGTACTCGAACGTCGGCATGCTCGCCGGGCTCCGACCCGGACAGACCCTGCTCGTGCACGGCGGCACCGGCGGCATGGGGTCGCACGCGGTGCTCTGGGCGAAGGCGCTCGGAGCGACGGTGATCGCGACGTCCGGGGGTGAGCGGAAGGTGCAGGCCTCCCGGGAGCTGGGCGCGGACCTCGTGGTCGACCACCGCTCGGAGGACTTCGTCGCACGGGCGCTCGAGTTCACCGGGGGCCGTGGCGTGGACGTGGTGCTCGACGTCGTCGGGCCGGACTACCTGGCGCGGAACATCGAGGTCCTCGCGCCGAACGGGCACGTCGCCGTGATCGCCTCGGGCAGCGGCCGCACCGGCGAACTCGACCTCGGCGCGATGATGCGGAAGCGGGCGACGATCAGTGCGACGACCCTGCGTGCCCGGCCGCTCGACGAGAAGGCCGCGATCGTCGAGGCCGTCCGGTACAACGTCTGGCCGTTCGTCGCGGACGGTCGGGTGCGCCCGGTCATCGACTCGGTCCTGCCGCTCGCCGAGGCCGCCGAGGCGCACCGGCGGGTCCGGGACGGCGAGGTCGTCGGGAAGGTGCTGCTGACGCCCTAGGCGCGCAGCACCCGGGCGGGCGCGTCAGGCGTGGACGCGGGCGAGGAACTCGACGAGCGCGGGGTGCTGCGGGGCGTCGAGGACCTCGGCCGGGGCACCCTGCTCGACGACCTCGCCCTGGTGCAGGAACACGATCCGGTCGGCCACGTACCGCGCGAAGTGCATCTCGTGCGTGGTCATCAGGATCGTCGAGCCCTGCCGCTTCAGCTCGGTCACCAGGTCGAGCACCTCGCCGACGAGCTGCGGGTCGAGCGCACTCGTGACCTCGTCGAGCAGGAGGAGCTCGGGGTCGGACGCGATCGCCCGGACGATCGCCACGCGCTGCTGCTGCCCGCCGGAGAGCCGGTCCGGGTAGGCCCCGGCGAAGTCCGCGAGGCCGATCCGCCCGAGGAGCCGCCGCGCGGTCTCCTCTGCCTGCGCCCTGCCGACGCCGTGCACCTGCCGGGAGGCGAGCGTCACGTTGTCGAGCACGCTCATGTGCGGGAACAGGTTGAACTGCTGGAACACGACGCCGATCCGGGCCCGGGTGGCGTCGACGTCGATGCGGGGATCGGCGATGTCCGTGCCCTGCAGCAGGATCTCGCCGTCGTCGATGCCCTCGAGCAGGTTCACCGTCTTGAGGAGCGTCGACTTGCCGGAGCCCGAGGCCCCGATGACGCAGATGACCTCGTGGCGGTGCACCGTCAGGTCGATCCCGCGGAGGACCTCGTGCTCGCCGAACGCCTTGCGCAACCCGCGCAGCTCGAGGACCGCGGCCGACGTCTCGGGGGCGATCCGCGCCTCCTGGCCCGTCATACGGTCCCTCCGATCTGCTCGCGCCGCTGCTGGCGACGCGCGATCGCGTCCGTGACGCGGATCAGCGGCAGGCTGATCACGACGAAGAGCAGTCCGGCGACGAAGTAGGGCGTGAAGTTGTAGGTTTCGGCCTGGGCGATCTGCGCGGAGCGGACCGCGTCCACCGCACCGAGGATCGACACGAGACCGACGTCCTTCTGCATCGACACGAAGTCGTTCATGAGCGCGGGCGTGACCTTGCGGATCGCCTGCGGCAGCACGACGAGGCGCAGGGTCTTCGCGTGTGACAGCCCGAGCGACCGGGCGGCGAGGCGCTGCGAGGGGTGCACGGCCTCCATGCCGGCGCGGAGCACCTCGGCGATGTACGACGAGTAGGTCAGGACGATCGCGATGGTGCCCCAGACCTCGGCGGGGAGGCGCGGGAAGATCCCGAGCCCGGGGATCCCGTAGCCCACCAGGTACAGCACGATGATGAGCGGCAGGCCGCGGAACAGGTCGGTGTAGCCGGTGGCGAGCATCCGCAGGGGGAAGAACACCGGGCTCCGCAGGCCCCGGACGACCGCCAGCAGGGTGCCGAACACCGCGACGCCGATGGCGCTGAAGAACAGGATCCGGATGTTCAGCCAGAGGCCCTCGAGGATCGACGGGAACGAGTCGATCGCGGTCTGCGGGTCGAAGAACGACTGCTGGACCGCGGCCCAGCCGGGGGTGTTCACGACGCCGAAGTAGACGACGGCGATCACGACGAGCGTCGACGCGACGGACACCACGATCGAGCGGCGTCCGCGCTGCCGACGGTAGAGCCGACGCTCCAGCTCGACCTGGCTCGGCGCGGCTGCGGCCACCGGGGTGCCGGCGCCTGCTGGAACGGTCATGCGGCTACTTCAGGACGGGGGTGTCGGTCTCCGAGGAGAGCCACTTGGTCTGCAGGTCCTCGAGCGTGCCGTCCGCCTTGAGCGACTTGATCGCCTTGTCGACCTTGCTCGTCAGTTCGGAGCCCTTCGGCAGCACGAAGCCGAACTGGTCGCCCGTGCCGTCGGACGGGAACTGCGCCGAGACCGTGCCCTTGCCGTCGAGCTGCGCGCCGGACATGTAGAAGGCGGTCGGCAGGTCGGTCACGATCGCGTCGATCTGGCCCGACTTGAGCGCGAGGACGGCGTCGTCGTTCGAGTTGAAGACCTGCGGGGTGACCCCGAGGACGTCCTTCACGCTCTGGATGCTCGTCGACCCGGTCGCGACACCGATCGCGTCCTGCTTCAGCGCCGCGATGGTGGTGTCGTCGGCGGCCTTCGAGGACTGCGTCGTCACGACCGCCTGGGTCGTCGTGTAGTACGCGCTCGACATGTCGACGGCCTTCTTGCGCTTGGCGTCGATGGAGAACTGCTGAACGTTGAGGTCCCAGTCTTTCGGGCCGGGTGCGATGGCGCTGTCGAAGGTGCTCCGCTTCCACACGACGTCCGACTGGTCGAAGCCCATCTCCTTCGCGACGGCATAGGCCACGGCGGCCTCGAAGCCCTTGCCGGACTGCGGCTTGTTGCCCTCGACCCAGGGCGAGTACGCGGGCTGCCCGGTCGCGATGGTGAGCTTGCCGTCGGTGACGGTGCCGTCGGCGTTGCCGCTGCCGCCCGCCGAGCAGGACGAGAGCGCGAGTGCGGCGACCGCAGCGGTCGCGACGGCGATGGTGAGACGGAGGGATCGGGTCACGGTCGGGCCTTCGTGCGAGGGGGTGGGGGCAGGACGAAGTGTACTTCGCGCTGGGATACCAACGCGAAACGGATGTCTCGCGACTACTCGGCGAGCGTGAAGTCGTCGAACGAGAACCCGGGCGACACCAGGCAGCTCAGCAGCACCTCGCCGTCGCCCGGCAGGGTCCGCTGCCACACGCCGCCGCGCACGAACGCCTGCGCGTCGTTCACCCGGTCGCGCCCGGCGTCCGGGCCGAGCGTGATCGTCGCCCCGGGCTCGGGCTGGTCGCCGTCGCCACCGAGCTGCAGGTCGACGCTGTCCGGCCCGTGCCACATCCAGATCTCGTCGCTCGTGACCCGGTGCCAGGCCGAGGCCTCACCAGGGGGCAGCAGGAAGTGGATCAGGGTCGCGGCGGGCCGGTCGCCCGCCGGCGTCGACACGGTCGCGGGCGAGGTCCAGGTGCGGACGTACCAGCCGCCCTCGGGGTGCGGCTCCATGCCGAGGGCGACGGCGCGCTTCGGCACGTCGAGCCACTCGATCAGGGTTCCGTCGACGGTGCGACGGGCGGCCATGCCCGGGCGGGGTGCGGTCTCGGTCATGATTCCTCCAAGGAACGATCAGGTGGGGCGGGCGGGCCGGTCAGCGCACCGTCGACGGCTCGGACGACACCGCGGACCACGGTCGCGACGGCACGGCCGGCACCGTCCTCGACGAGTTCGGCGAGGGCGTCCGGCACGGTCCGGGCGTCGACGTCGAAGACGGCCAGGTCGGCGCGTGCCCCGACGGCGAGGTGCCCGATCCGGTCCGGCCCGACGGCGAGCCCCATGGCGTGCGCGCCGCCGAGGGTCGCCGCGGCGAGCAGTCGTTCGTGCAGGTCGCGGTGCCCGTAGCCCTGCGACCGGGCGATCCGGTGCAGCGCGGTGACGTCGGCCATCAGGTCGAGGGACGGCGACGACGACAGCGAGTCCGTGCCGATCGCGATCGGGCTGCCCTCGCGCAGGTAGTCGGCGACGGGTGGCGGATCGAGCCCGATGACGGCGTTCGACCGCGGGCAGAGCGCGACGGCGGTCCCCCGCGCGCGCAGCAGTGCGCGGTCGGCGGCGGTCATGTACACACCGTGCGCGATGTGGCAGTCGGGGCCGAGCACGCCCAGCCGGTCGACGAACGCGGTCGCGCTCGCACCGAAGCCGAGCGCGCGCATGGCCCGGAACGACGGCACGTTCGCCAGGTGCCAGTCGTTGCCGTGGCCGACGCCGTCGACGCCCTCGAGCCCGGGCACCGGCCCGAGGGCGACGCGCTCGCCCTCGAACGCGGCCTCGCCGAGGTGCAGGTGCAGCCGGAGGCCGCGCTGGCGCACGATGTCGGGGAGCTCGAGCAGCGGGGCGACGTCGAGCGAGTACGGCGCGTGCGGGGAGAGCCCGGCGCCCGGGTCCGTCGGGATCCGCTCGAGTTCGGCGAGCACTTGGTCGCGGCCGTGGGACTGCCAGGCCGCGTTCTCCCAGTCCATGACCTCCCAGTAGGCGATGCCGCCGAGGCCCGCTTCGGCGAGCACGGTCGACGCCTCGATGTCCGTGACGACGTCGGCGATGCTCGTCACACCGGCGAGGGTCGACGACGTCGCGCCGGCTGCAGCCTCGGCGTGCCAGTCGTGCGGCTCGGCGTAGTCCTCGTTGAACGCGCGGGCCCAGTCCTCGAAACCGCTGTACTGCCGCTGTCCGACACTGGCCATGCCGGTGTACTGCAGGTGCGAGTGCGCGTTCACGAGACCGGGGAGGAGGGCACCTCGCCACGGCCGTTCGGTGAAGGGCACGCCCGAGCCGGCGAGCTGGTCGACGACCCACGACCGGTCGCCGACGTGCAGGATGCGGCCGTCCTGCACCGCGACGGCGCCGTCGGCGATGGGCGGCGCCGTCATCGGCACGACGATGCGCGCCGAGTGGACGGTGACGGGGTGCCCGGCGGTCACGACGGGTCTCCGAAACGGCGGGTCCGGACGTCGGGCTCACGGTCGGCGGGGTGCTCGGCGAGCGGTCCAGGAGGCGCGGCTGGCGCTCCGAAGGCGGCGAGCGCCGCGCGGGCGGTCGCCTCGTCCACCGCGGGGTCGATCGGCACGACGGCACGGTCGAGTTCGTCGCCCCGTTCGAGGAGCATCCGGACGGCGCCGAGCTGTGCGGCGAAGGACAGGTCCATGATCTCGATCGGGTTGCCCTCGGCAGCGGTGATGTTGATGCAGCCGCCGCCGTCGAGCACGATCGGGCCGCCGTCCGCACCGGGGAACACGAGTCGCTCGGCCTTCGGACCCACCGGGACCCGCTCGGCGCCGGCTGCTCGGGCGTCGTCGAGCGCCACCTCGTGGTCGACGCCGCCCGCGACCGCGACGACCGTGCCGTCCGCGCACGACCGCAGCGCGCGGAGGTCGACCGTGTCGGCGACCCCCGTGGCGCTCACCACGAGGTCGGCGTCCTGCACCGCCTCGGCGAGGGGTGCGACGGCGTAGCCGGCGAAGAGCGCCTGCAGGGCGCGGACCGGGTCCGTCTCGGCGACCGTCACCCGCAGACCGAGTGCCGTGAGCACCAGGGCGACCCCCTCGCCGACGTGGCCGAACCCGGCGACGACCGCCGCGCCTCCCGGGACCACGCGGTGCGTACCGGACGGGAGCCGGTCGAGCAGGTCGAGCACCGCGAACACCGTCGACTGCCCGGTGCCGTACCGGTTGTCGAAGAAGGTCTTGGTGCGGGCGTCGTTCACCGCGACGACGGGGATGCCGAGCTCGCCGCGCGCCGCCATGGTGCGGAGCGGGCGGAGGCCGCTCGTCGTCTCCTCTGCCGCGCCGAGCATCGTGGGCACCAGGTCCGGGCGCTCCTGGTGCGCGAGACGGATCACGTGCGAGCCGTCGTCGAGCAGGATGTGCGGCCGGGTGTCGAGCATCGCGAGGGCGAGGGCCCGCTGCTCGGGGAGCGAGGCGGTACTGCTCGCGTACACGGTCAGCCCGGCTGCCCGGAGCGCGTCGGCCACGGCGTCGTCGGTCTCGTCGGCGTGGGCGTAGACGACGACCTCGGCGCCGGCGTCGCGGAGGAGCAGGCTCAGCACGGCGGTCTTCGGCTCGAGGAACATCGCGACGCCGATCCGGGTGCCACGGAGGAGTCCCCCGTCGCGCAGCTCGGCGGCGACCGCTCGCGACACGGGCATCGACCGGCGGGCCCAGCGCAGGCGGGCCTCGGCGGCGGGGTCGTCCTCGGGGTCGCGGCCGGTGGAGACGAGGAAGACGTCGTCGGAGGTCATCGGCACCCCGAGGACCCCGGGGCGGGCGATCGAGACCGGGCCGAAGGCGTCCTCGTCGACGGCGGGGAGGTGTCGTCCGGCGTCGACCACGACGAGGGTCGCACCCCGGGGACGGTCGGCTTCGCGCTCGATGACCGGCGTGGAGTCCTCCGGCGAGCCGGCGCACCAGAGCTGGTCGACGGGTTCGTGGGGCAGCGCCTCGCGGGCGCCGAGCCCCGTCAGCAGGGAACGCAGCGCCGCGGTGTCGCGGGGGTCGCCGCCGACGATGCGGAAGCGGCGCGCGGCGACGAGGAGGTTCGTCGCGCCCGCGAAGCGTCGGACGGCCGCCGAGGCCCAGGTGCGGGTCTCGGGGTCGGCTCCTGGCGGCATGCCCCAATCGTAGGGCGAGCGGGTGGCGCGCCCGTGTCCGGCGGGTGGCCGGGCGCCTCGTCAGCGCGGGACGTGCGGCGGGGGCGTGCCGTCCCATCCGTCGCCGGACGGCGACGACGACGACCAGGGTGCCGGCCAGCCGGCGAGCGCGTTCGCGCTCCGGTCGAGCCGTCGGTGCCGGCGCAGCACCGTGACGAGGACCACGACCCCCACGGCCGACACGATCGCGAGCCCGATCACGTACAGGGTCGTCGCGACGCCGGCGATCGACGCCGGGACGACCCCGTTCCGCGCCGCCGAGAACGGCGTCCCCGTCACGACGAACGCCAGCAGGGTCGAGATCGTCGAGTTCGAGTCCCACAGCCCGTGCAGCAGGGAGACACCGACGTAGGCGACGACCGGGGCCCACGACCACCGGAACCGGTCGCGACCACGGGCGGCGCCGAACAGGACGGCTCCGAGGATCGACGTCCACAGCACGTGCCCGACCGGGGACAGCACCGCACGGACGACCTCGGTCTGCAGCAGGGACACCAGGTCGATGCCCCGCGCGGTGATCGCCGCGTTGAACGCGTACCCCGCCGACTCGAACGCGGCGAAGCCGGCACCGACCGTCGCCCCGAGGAGTGCTCCCTGCCGAGCCGTCTTCGGGCGGACCCGCCACCCGACGAACAGCAGCAGGACGCCCTTGACGAACTCCTCGACGAACCCGACGACGATGTACACGAGGGCGTCCTGCTGGAGGTTCGCCTCGAGCAGGGACGCCCCGAGGACGCCGAGGATGCCGCCGACGAAGAACGCGACGATGAGCTGCATCGTGCTCACGGTTCCGGTCACCCGCTCGATGACGAACAGCACCACCGTGAAGGGCACGAGGAAGCTGCCGAGCAGGATGATCGTCGGGACGAGGTTCGTGTTCAGCGTCGTGATCGTGACGACGATCGTGACCACCCAGAGCAGGAACCCGACGAGGAGGGTCTTCCACCACCAGCCGTGACGGTGGTGCGGGTGAGCGGCGCGGACGTCCGTGGACAGGCTCATGGAGCCATGGTGCTCCGCGGCCGCGCCGGGGGTCACGGGAATGCGCGGGGCCCGTCGGACGTACTCTCTGGGCATGAGCGATGCATCCTTCGACAAGGTCACGATGTTCGGCGCGGACTGGTGCCGCGACTGCCGCCGTTCCAAGGCGCTGCTCGACACCCTCGGGGTGGACTACGAGTACGTCGACGTGGAGGCGGACCTGACCGCGGCCGACCGCGCCGAGGAGATCAGCGGGCGGAAGAACATCCCCGTCGTCGTGCTGCCGAACGGGAAGCACTTCGTCGAGCCGTCGGACGCCGAACTGCGCTCGGAGCTCGAGGCCGCCGGCGTCGTCTGACGCCCGGGCGCGCTCGCAGCACCTCCACCGCCCGGACATCGGATGAATCGGGCATGATGGCGGCGTGATCATCGACGCTCACCACCACCTCTGGGATCCGGCAGACCGTCCCTACCCCTGGATGGACGACTCGGTCGCCCCGATCCGGCGACGGTTCGACGTGGACGACCTGCGCGCGGCGACCACCGGGACCTCCGTCACGCGGACGATCGCGGTGCAGGCGGTGCACGACGCGGGCGAGACTGCCTGGCTCCTCGCGCAGCCCGCGCCGGTCGCGGGCGTCGTCGGCTGGGTGGACCTGACCGCGCCCGACGTGGCCGAGCGCGTGGCGTCGGCGTCGACCGGTCCGGGCGGCGAGCGGCTCGTCGGCATCCGCCACCAGGCACAGGACGAGCCCGACCCCGGGTGGCTCGCCCGGCCGGAGGTCGTGCGCGGCGTCCGTGCCGTCGCGCGTGCCGGCCTCGTGTTCGACCTGCTCGTGCGGGCCCGGGAGCACGACGCTGCCCTCACCCTCGTCGATGCCGTGCCCGAGGCGTCGTTCGTCCTCGACCACGCCGGCAAGCCGTCGATCGACACCGGGGACCCCTCGTGGCCGGACCGGATGCGGGACCTCGCCGTGAGGCCGAACGTGGCGTGCAAGGTCTCCGGGCTGCTCACCGAGGCGGGTGCCGACTGGCGGGAGCGGCCCGTCGCCCGGTACGCCCGCGCGGTCGTCGAGCACTTCGGCCCGGAGCGCTCGCTGTTCGGCTCCGACTGGCCGGTGTCGACGCTCGCGGCCGACTACGCCGAGGTCCTGCACACGACGAGCGATGCCCTCGCCGACCTGTCGCCGACCGAGCGCGACGCTGTCCTCCGCGGGACGGCCGAGCGGATCTACCTTGCCGGAGCCTCGACTCAGACATAGGATGTTTCCGCTGCACCGGCGCAGCAGGAGAGCGAGGAACGATGCGGTTCGCACGACTTGGCCCGGCGGGCGACGAGATCCCGGTCGCGATCGACGACGACGGCGAGGTGCTCGACCTCCGGAGCCTCACCGGAGACATCAGCGGTGGCTTCCTGGCGTCCGACCCCGGCCCCGACGCCCTCGTGCGGCACGCCCGCGCCGCCGGCGACCTTCCCGTGGTCGACCGGGTCGACGGTCTCCGGCGTGGGTCGCCCGTCGCCCGCCCCGGCAAGGTCGTCTGCATCGGCCTGAACTACCGCGACCACGCCGCCGAGACCGGCGCCGACATCCCCACCGAGCCGATCGTGTTCATGAAGGACCCGATGACGGTGATCGGTCCCGACGACGAGGTCCTCGTCCCCCGCGGCAGCACGAAGACCGACTGGGAGATCGAGCTCGCGATCGTGATCGGCACCACCGCGCGCTACTGCGCGTCCGAGGACGAGGCCGCGACGCACATCGCCGGCTACGCCATCGCCAACGACGTCTCGGAGCGCGCGTTCCAGCTCGAACGCGGCGGGCAGTGGGACAAGGGGAAGTCCTGCGAGACGTTCAACCCGCTCGGACCGTGGCTCGTCACGCCGTCCGCGCTCGAGGCGGACGGCCTCGACCCGAACGCGCTGTCGCTGCAACTCCGGGTGAACGGCGAACTCCGGCAGGACGGGAGCACCCGGGACATGATCTTCCGGCCGGCCGAGATCGTCCGGTACCTGTCGCAGTTCATGGTCCTGTACCCGGGTGACGTGATCAGCACCGGCACACCCGCGGGGGTGGCCCTCGGCAGCGGTGCGCCGTACCTGCAGGCCGGCGACGTCGTCGAACTCACCGCCGAGGGCCTCGGCTCGCAGCGCCAGACGATGGGCGCAGCATGACCGCCGGGACCCACGAGGGCCTGCGCGCCGTCGTCACCGGCGGCGCCTCGGGGATCGGCGCCGCGATCGTCGCCGCGCTCCGTGACCGAGGTGCGACCGTCGCCGTGCTCGACCTGCAGCCCGCGGACGACGCCCTGTCGTTCCGCTGCGACGTCGGTGACGACACGTCCGTCCGGTCAGCGGTCGCCGACGCCGTCGAGCAGCTCGGCGGCCTCGACGTCCTGGTCAACAACGCCGGCATCGGCGCACAGGGCACCGTCGAGGACAACCCCGACGACGAGTGGCGCCGCGTGTACGAGGTGAACGTGCTCGGCGCGGTCCGGCTCTCGCGCGCGTGCCTGCCGCACCTCCGCGACTCCGACGCCGCCAGCATCGTGAACACCTGCTCGATCGCCGCCACCGCCGGGCTGCCCCAGCGCGCGCTGTACTCCGCGACGAAGGGCGCGATCGCCGCCCTCACCCGCGCCATGGCTGCCGACCACCTGCGGGAGGGCATCCGCGTCAACGCCGTCAACCCCGGCACCGCGGACACCCCCTGGGTCGCGCGGCTGCTCGAGCGCGCCGACGACCCGGCAGCGGAACGGGCGGCCCTGGAGGCACGCCAACCGCACGGACGCCTCGTCGCCCCCGAGGAGGTGGCCGAGGCCGTCGCCTACCTCACCAGCCCGCTCGCCCGGTCGACGACGGGTGTCGACCTCGCGGTCGACGGCGGGATGCAGGCGCTCCGGCTCCGGCCCGCCTGATGGGCCCTGGAGGCGCGACTATCGTCGTCGTGTCGGCTCGCGTGGGCGAGTGGCCGAGCAGGAGGTGGTGACGTGGCGTCGCTGACGGACGATGCGATCGCACGCATCCAGCAGATGATCGTGAGCGGCGAGCTCCAACCCGGGCAGCGCCTCCCGCCCGAGAAGGAGCTCAGCGAGTCCCTCGGGCTGTCGCGGAACAGCCTCCGCGAAGCGGTGAAGGCCCTCGAACTCATCCGCGTGCTCGACGTCCGGCGCGGCGACGGCACCTACGTGACGTCGCTCGAGCCGACCGTCCTGCTCGAGGCGGTGTCGTTCGTCGTCGACATGCACCACGACCGGTCGCTCGTGGACCTGCTCGAGGTCCGACGGATCCTCGAGCCCGCGTCCGCCGTCCTCGCGACCGCCCGCGCCTCGGAGCAGCAGATCGACGACCTGCACGCGCTCATGCAGTCCGTCGGCGAGGACACCGGCGTCGAGGACCTCGTCGCCCACGACCTGCAGTTCCACTCGACGATCGCGGGCATCGGCGGCAACCAGTACCTGTCCGGCCTGCTCGACGCCCTGTCGAGCAAGACCGTCCGGGTGCGGGTCTGGCGCGGCCTGACGCAGAACGGCTCCGTGCAGCGCACGCTCGACGAGCACGCGGCGATCGTGGACGCCATCCGTCGCCGCGACCCGCAGCTCGTGCAGGCGCTCGTCGTGGCGCACGTCGAGGGTGTGGAGCGCTGGCTGCGGCGCTCGCTCGACTGAACCCGGCAGCCCTCCCAGGCAGGTGCGAGTTGGGTCGGTTGTCGGCCCTGACTCCGGCAACCATGCCGCGGCAACCGCACCCACGAGGAGGAAACCGTGATCGGTCTCATCATCAGCTTGATCATCATCGGACTCATCGCCGGCGCCCTCGCGCGGCTCATCGTCCCCGGCAAGCAGCACATCTCGATCCCCATGACCATCCTGCTCGGCATCATCGGGTCGTTCGTGGGCGGGTTCCTCGGGTTCCTGATCTTCCAGCATGACCCGATGGACGGCTTCTTCCAGCCCGCCGGCATCATCGGCTCGATCATCGGCGCCGTCATCGTGCTGTTCATCTACACGCGGTTCGCCGGCCGGAGCGCCCGCACCCGCTAGTCGGACGCACGTCGAACCACGGAACCGACGTCGAACCAGGCACCGCTGCTGGTTCGACGTCGGTTTCGTGGTTCCACCGCGGGGTGCCGGGCCGCGGCGCCCGCGTCAGGCGGCGAGCAGGCCCGCGGTGCGCAGGTCGTCCCAGAGCGCCTCGGGCACCGTCGCGGCCGCCCGAGCGACGTTCGAGCGCACCTGCTCCGCCGACTGCGCACCGAGGGCGATCGCCCGGACCGCAGCCGCCCGGCGCGGGAACGCGAGCGCGGCCTCCGGCAGCGTGACGCCGTGCCGTTCGCACACGTCGGCGATCGCGTTCGCCCGTTCGACGAGCGCCGCCGGCGCCGCCGCGTAGTCGTACGTCGCCGAGGCGTCCGGCCGGTCCCGGCCGAGCAGCCCCGAGTTGTAGACGCCGACCGCGACCACGGCGACCCCGAGGTCCTCGCACCGTGCGACCAGCGCCGCCGCGGGCTGCTCGAGCAGCGTGTACCGGCCGGCGAGCATGACCACGTCGCACATGCCGGTGGAGACCGCTGCCTCGAGGGCCTCGACGGAGTTCGACCCGACGCCCACCGCACGCACCACTCCCTCGTCCCGGAGCTCGACGAGCGTCGGCAGCGCCTGGCTCAGCCCGTCCCGCAGCGAGTACACGTCCGGGTCGTGCAGGTAGGCGATGTCCACGTGATCGAGCCCGAGGCGACCGAGGGACTCGTCGAGTGACCGCCGCACGCCCGACGGCGAGGGATCCCACTGCCGGACCAGGTCGTCCGGCACCGCGAACCCGCCGGAGTCCAGGTCGTCCCCGTCGCCCCGCCCGGGCACGAGCAGGCGTCCGACCTTCGTCGACACCAGGTAGTCGGACCGCGGCCGCTCGGCGAGTGCCGCTCCGAGCCGTCGCTCGGACAGCCCGAGTCCGTAGTGCGGCGCGGTGTCGAAGCCGCGGACCCCGGCCTCCCACGCGGTGTCGACCGTGGCCCGCGCCTCGTCGTCGGACACCTCGCGCAGCAGGTTGCCGATCCCCGCACCACCGAACCAGAACGGTCCGCGGTCGAGGTCCGGGGCCGTCACGCGTCCACCTGGTCCGCGAGCGACCACACCCGGGGGATGCCGTCGTCGCCGCCGGAGTAGTCGTCGTCCGCCTCGAGCAACGGGTTCACGACCGCCTGCCACTCGGCGTTCACGGGGTCGTCGGCGAGCGCCTTCCGCATCGCCCGGTAGTCCTCGACCTCGACGAGGTGCACGAGGTCCTGCCCGTCCCGCCAGATCGTCCAGTCCTGCACCCCGGCTGCGCGGAGCCGTGCCGCCAGCGCGGGCGGGACCGCGGCGTGCACGCGTTCGTACGCCGCCTCGCTCCCCGCCCGCAGCCGGGTCCTCGTCAGGATGCGCTGCATCAGTCGCGCAGGAAGAGCTCGACCACGGGCACCGCCACGTCCGGCCGGACGATCGGCAGGGTGAGTGTCAGCGTCCCCGCGGGCTGTCCACCGAGGCCGGTGTTCTGCGCCCGGGTGCCGGGCGCGATCTCGCGGTAGTGGATCTCCGACGCGTCGTTCAGGAGCTGGGCGTACTCGACCCGGCCGGCGAGGTCGGCGAGGTGCACGTGCTCGAACGGCCACGTGAAGAGGTGCAGGTACAGCCGGTTCCCGTTCTGCGTGTAGACGGTGCCCGCCGGCGCCCGGAACGACGACGGCCCGGCCCCGTACACCGACCGCGCGTGCTGGTGCATCCACGTGCCGATCCCGGCGAGCGCCGTCCGGGCGACCCCGTCGAACTCGCCACGACCGGTCGGACCGACGTTGAGGAGCATGTTCCCGTTGTTCGAGACCCCGTCGACGAGCATGCGCACGAGCAGGTCGGTGCTCTTGACGTTCAGGTTGTCGCGGTCGTACCCCCACGAGCCGTTGAGGGTCTGGCAGGCCTCCCACGGAACCTGGACGCCGTCGACCTCCATCGGCTTGTCCGGCTGGTACTGCTCCGGCGTGACGATGTCCCCGGGCAGGTCGAGCCGGTCGTTGACGACGATGCCGGGCTGGAGCCGCTTGGTCAGCGCCAACAGCTCCTCGGAGCCCCAGTCGTCGCGGCCCTTGCCGCCCCAGATGTCCTCGTGGTCGTTGTCGCGGTACGAGAAGTCGTAGAACAGGTAGTCGATCCGCCCGTAGTCGGACAACAGCTCTGTCACCTGCCCGTGCAGGTAGTCGCGGTAACGCGCCATGTCCCGGCCCTCGTTCAGCGCGGCGATCGCCTCGTCGCCGTCGTCCCGCCTCGGGTGCACGCCGTCGATCGTGAAGTCCGGGTGGTGCCAGTCGATGAGCGAGTGGTAGAACCCGACCCGCAGTCCCTCGGCGCGGACGGCGTCGACGAACTCGCGCACGATGTCGCGGCCGAACGGGGTGTTCGTGGACTTGTACTCGGTCAGTGCGCTGTCCCAGAGTGCGAAGCCCTCGTGGTGCTTCGTGGTGAGGACGACGTACTTCATGCCCGCCTCACGTGCTCGTCGCGCCCAGTCGGCGGCGTCGAACAGGTCCGGGTCGAAGTGGTCGAAGTACTTCTGGTAGTCGGCGTCGGTGATCCGCTCGCGGTTCTTCACCCACTCGTGCCGTGCCGGCAGGGCGTAGAGCCCCCAGTGGATGAACATGCCGAACCGGTCGTGGGTGAACCACGCGGGCAGGCCGGAGGGATCGGTCGCGGTCTGCGGCTCTGCAGGTGCGGTGATGGTCATGTGGCCAGTGTTCCTTTCACGAGTACAGCACGTCACCGGCCGCCGAGGCCGCTGGTGACGATGCCCTTGACGAGGTGCTTCTGCAGCAGGACGAGGAGGATCACGGTGGGGAGCATCGAGATCACCGAGGCCGCCATCACGAGGTTCCACTCGGACCCCTGCTGCCCGAAGAACTGCTGCAGGCCGAGCGGGATCGTGCCGTGGGCCTCGACGTCGTTGACGACGACGAGCGGCCAGAGGAACGAGTTCCAGTAGGAGATGAACGAGAAGACCGCGAGCACGGCCATCGTCGGCCGGGCGAGCGGCAGCATCACCGAGACGAAGGTCCGGATGGCGCCGGCGCCGTCGACGCGTGCTGCGTCGTCGAGCTCCTGCGGCACGGTGAGGAAGAACTGCCGGATGAGGAACGCGCCGAGCGCCGTGAACGCCCACGGGACGATGAGCGCCTGGAAGGTGTCCACCCACCCGAAGCCCTGCATCATCACGTACATCGGGATGACGAGGACGTCCTGCGGGATCATCAGCGTCACCAGGAAGAGCAGGAACACGGTGTTCCGCCCCCGCCAGCGCAGCCGTGAGAACGCGTACCCGGAGAGCACGGCCACGACGACGTTGATCACGGTGCCGGCGGCCGCCACGAAGATCCCGTTCAGGATGAAGCGGGCGAACGGCAGGTAGGTGAACGCCTGGACGTAGTTGTCCCACTCGAGCGAGCGTCCCCAGAGCGTCGGCGGCGTGGTGAACACCTGGTCCGCCGGCTTGAGGCTCGTCGCCACCATGTAGATGAGCGGCGAGACGAAGAGCAGCGCGACGAGGCAGAGGAGCGCGTAGCCGATCGCGTGCCGGAGCCGTCCGGGCCGGGGTGCCGAGGCGGTCCGGGGCACGGACCGCGGGTTGACCGTGCGGTTCGACGTCGTGAACCCGCTCGTGCGGGGCTTGGTCAGCTCACTCATAGTGCACCCACCGCTTCTGCCCGAGGAACTGGACGGCCGTGATCCCGAGGATGATGACGAACAGCACCCAGGCACCGGCGGAGGCCAGCCCGAGCTGCTGGTTCTGGAAGCCCGTGTTGTAGATGTACTGCACGAGGGTCTCCGTCGCCGTGCCCGGTCCGCCCTTGGTGAGGACGAAGGGCTGCACGAACACCTGGAACGAGGTGATCAGCGTCATCATCGTGGCGAAGAACACCGACGGTGAGATGAGCGGGAACTTGATCGCCCAGAACGTCTGCCACGCGTTCGCGCCGTCGAGCTGCGACGCCTCGATCTGGTTCTCGGGCACGGCGTCGAGCGCCGCCGAGAAAATGAGCATGTTGTACCCGAAGCCCTGCCAGACGCTCATCGCGACGATCGCGAGCATCGCCCAGTGCTCGTCGGCGAGGAAGTTCGGCGCGTGCACGCCGACCGTCGACTGCAGGGAGGCGTCGATCGCGCCACCCGGCTGGTAGAGCATCCGCCACACCACGACGTTCGCGACGATCGGCGTGATGGTCGGGATGAAGAACAGCACGCGGAAGACGTGTCGACCGGCGATCCGCGGCGTGAGCCAGGCGGCGAGCCCGAGCGACACGACGAGGTTGAGCGGCACGTACAGCACCACGAACAGGGCCGTGTTGAGCGTCACCGTCCGGAACACCGGGTCGGCGAAGAGCCTGGCGTAGTTCTCGATGCCGGCGAAGCTGCGCTCGCCGAGCATCGGCCAGTTCATGAAGCTGACGACGAGGGAGGCGATGATCGGGAACGCCGTGAAGACGACCAGCCCGATCGAGTGCGGCGCGGCGAAGGCGGCGCCCCACCACGAGCGTCGACCGACGACGCCGTCGGCGTCACCGCCCTTGGGGCGGGGCGTGGCCGTGCCCGTCGCGACCGCGGTCGCGACGGCGGGGACCGCCGGTGGATCCTGGATGGTGGTCATGCGACGACCTCCTCGTCGTTCGCGGGTGCTTGCTGTCGGGGTGACGGACTGGAGGCGCGGGGCGGGGTCGACCCGCGCCTCCAGTCCGTCAGTCGGTCGCGTCGGTCACTGCGTGCCGAGCTGGCCGGCGATCGAGGACATCGTGTCCTTGCCGGACGTCTGTCCGTTGACCGCCTGGAGCGCGTACTGCGTGAAGAGCTGGCCCAGCTGGTCGCTCTGCTTGTTGCCCGGGAGCGGCGAGGACTTGGCGAGGGCCGCCTTGAGCGCGGTCTCGGCCCCGTCGATGCCGGCGCTGGAGTACCACGCGTCCTGCGCCGCGGTGCGGGCCGGGAAGGCACGCCCCTGCTCGGCGAGGGACGTCAGGACCTTCTCGCTCGTCATCGTCTGGACGGCCTTGAACGCCTGCTCCGGGTACTTGCACTGCTTCGAGACGCCGAAGCCAGAACCGGCGGCGAACGTCGACGGGCCCGAGGTCCCGGCCGGCAGCGTCGTGACACCGAGGTCGAACTTCACCTTGGCCTTCTGGCTGATCAGCGACCACGGACCGTCCGTGTACATCGCGACCTTGCCGGCGGCGAAGTCGTTGCCGGGCGTCGAGGTGTCCGACGAGGCCTGGGTCGCGTAGCCCTTCTTCACCAGGCTCGCGAGCCAGTCCAGACCGTCCGCGAACTTCGTGTCGGTGGCGTCGATCTTGCCGGCCTTCGTGATCACCCGGCCGCCGTTGTAGCCGTAGATCATCGACTCGAGGTTGAGGTCGCCCACGGTCGAGCCGAACTCGGTGATGCCCTTCGCCTTGAGCGCCTCGCCGGCCTGCTCGAAGTCGTCGGTGGTCCACCCGGGCTCGGGGTCTGCCACGCCGGCCTGCTTGAAGAGGTCCTTGTTGTAGAACATCAGGATGGGCCCGGTGTCGTACGGCAGACCGTAGAGCTTGCCGTCGACCTTCATGCCGTCGAGCGCCGTGCTGTCGTACGCCGACAGGTCGAGCCCGTCTTGCTTCGCGAGGTCGTCGAGCGACAGGAGCGACGAGGTGTAGTTCGCCGCGCGGAGGGACTGCATGCTCACGATGCACTGGGCGCTGCCGGCGCTGAGCTGCGTGCTGAGCTTCGTGAAGTAGTTCTCGAACGGGGCACCCTGGATCGTCAGGGTGATGCCGTCCTCGCTCTTCACGGTGTCGGCGACCTTCTGCCAGGCGGCCTTGTCCTCCTTCCCGGCGATCCACATGGACCAGGTCATGGCGTCCTTGGACTGGCTGCCGCCGGCACTGCTGCCGGAGGAACAACCAGCGAGGACGAGCGCGGTGGCGGCGGCTGCCGCCAGCCCCGCGACGATTCGGCGTCGGTGCATCGGAGTCTCCACTTCGTCGTGGTGATCAGGGTGGGGGGGGGTCGGTTCGGGAGGAACGTGGTGCGGGTCAGGGGCGTCGGACGTCGCGATCGGGGTGCGTCAGGCGACGCGGACGTGGTCGGTGTGCGTCAGGCGACGCGGACGGCGTCCGGGACGCTCGCGTTGACGGCGGCCCAGACCGGGCCGTCGGGGAACGCGTGGTCCTCGAGCGTGGCGGCGTGCATCTCGGTGCCCGCGCCGGGAGCGGTGGGCGGCCAGTAGCGGCCGTCGTGGACGTCGACCGGTGTCACGAAGTGCTCGTGCAGGTGGTCGACGAACTCGATGCAGCGGGTGTCGAGGTCGCCGGTGAGCGCGACGGCGTCGAACATCGAGAGGTGCTGCACCGCCTCGCACAGGCCGACCCCGCCGGCGTGCGGGCAGACGCGGACGCCGTACTTGGCGGCGAGGAGCAGGATCGCGAGGTTCTCGTTCACCCCGGCGACCCGCGTGGCGTCGATCTGGAGCACCGACATCGCGTCCGCCTGGATGAGCTGCTTCGCGATCACCCGGTTCGCCATGTGCTCCCCCGTCGCCACCGGGATCGGTGCGATGCGGCGGGCGATCTCGGCGTGTCCGAGGACGTCGTCGGGGCTCGTGGGTTCCTCGACCCACGCGATGTCGAACGGACGGAGCCGCTCGATCCACGTGACCGCCTCGTCGACGTCCCAGCGCTGGTTGGCGTCGATCGCGATCCGGATGTCCGGACCGACCGTGGCGCGGGCGATCCCGAGCCGTCGGACGTCCTCGTCGATGTCCCCGCCGACCTTGAGCTTGATCTGGGTGAAGCCCTCGTCGACGGCCTCGCGGCAGAGGCGGGCGAGCTTCTCGTCGTCGTAGCCGAGCCAGCCGGGCGTGGTGGTGTACGCGGGGTAGCCCTCGTGCTCGAGGCGGCGTCGGCGCTCGGCACGGAGCGGTACGGCGGCCTCGAACAGCTCCCGTGCGTCGGCCGGGGTGATGGCGTCGGAGAGGTACCGGAAGTCCACCAGGTCGACGAGCTCGTCCGGGCTGAGGTCGGCGAGCAGCGCCCAGAGCGGCTGCCCGGCGCGCTTCGCCCGGAGGTCCCAGAGGGCGTTCACCACGGCGCCGATCGCCATGTGCATGACGCCCTTCTCGGGCCCGAGCCACCGGAGCTGCGAGTCGTGGACGAGTGTGCGCCACGTCCCGCCCATGTCCGCGAGGACCGATTCGGCGTCCGCGCCGACGACGTGCTCGCGGAGGGCCGCGATCGCCGCTTCCTGCACCTCGTTGCCGCGGCCGATCGTGAAGACGAAGGCGGTGCCGACGTGGCCGTCCAGGGCGTCGGTCGCGATCTCGACGTAGGCGGCGGAGTAGTCGGGCGCCGGGTTCATGGCGTCGGATCCGTCGTGGTCCCGGGAGGTCGGGAACCGGACGTCGCGGACGCGCAGACCGGTGATGCGGCTCATCGTGTCTCCTACCCGTTCGGTCTCCGTCGACCGAACGGACTCATCGAAACATCCGATGTCTCTGCTGTCAAGGTTCAATTTCTGGATGTTTCAGCCACGATGCGCGGTGAGTGATCGGATGACAGCACGCGACGGCAGGCAGACAGGAGGCGCGGTGCGGGTCGGACCCGCACCGTCCCTCCGGGCGCGGCCGCCACGCCGCTGGCGCGTCGCGCCGGAACCGGCCGGTGGGGCCCACCTCCTGGACGTGGTCGCGCTGCTCAGACGGCGGCGAGCCGCCCCATCTCCGCGACCACGCCGCGGAGCCGGTCCGCCAGCTCGTCGCGGGACGCGACCGAGAACCGGTGCGCGACCTCGATGACGGCGGCCATGACGAGTGTGACGGCGGTCCGTGCCGCCTCGGCGTCGGTGCGCTCGGCGGCGACCTCGACGATCGCCGACCGGGCCTCGGCCATCCACTGCAGCATCGTCGGGACCATCTCGGGCCGCGCCTGCACGAGCGACTTCATCCGGCGGCGGTCCTCGGGCAGGGTCACGGTCTGCGCGACGAGGTCGCAGAGGTCGGACACGAGCGTGCCCGCACCGGCGAGGAAGGTCGCGCGGGCGGGGTCCGGGACGGTGGTCGCGGGGAGGCCGAGGGCGGCGTTGCCCTTGGACGGGAAGTAGTTGAAGAACGTGCGGGGCGAGACGCCGGCGGCGGCGCAGATCTCCTCGACCGTGACGCCGGCGAGCCCGCGATCGGTGACGAGCTCGAGCGCGGACCGGTGGATGGCGGCCCGGGTCTGCTGCTTCTTCCGCTCCCGCAGGCCGCTGTCGCCGGGGGCGGGTGCTTCGGTGGTGGTCACGTGGTGGCTCCTCGGACGGACGACGGGGCCTCCCGCGGTGGCGGGAGGCCCCGTGCGGCCTAGCGGTCCGACGCGCCCCGCTGGACGGGGATCGAACCGGTGACGGGAGCGGTCGGCGAGCCCATGGTGTCGGCGGCCTTGACCGCCTGGACCTCGAGGTCGTCAGCCGTGCCCTCGTTGTCCGCCTGCTCCTGCAGGGCCGAGCTCTTGCGGAGCGGCGGCGCCTTGAAGAACCAGCTCAGGACGAAGGCGAGCAGGATGACCGCGAAGCCGACCCAGTAGACCGTGACGGCCGACGAGTTGAACCCGGTCATGAAGGGCCTGGTGAGCGCGGCGTCCGCACCGTTCAGGTAGGAGGTGTCGCTCGTCTCGCTGCTCGACGCGCCCTTGTCGCTCGTGCCCTTGTCGATCTGCTTCGACAGTGCCGGGGCGAGGTCGTCCACCCAGTACGTGCGCTGGGCCGAGTCGGACCAGTCGACGACGAGCTTGCCGTCCTGCACGGACGCGTGGGCCTTGTCGGCGGCGGCGGTGAGTGCCTGCTGCTGCACGGCCTCGGGAGCGCCGGCCGTGGCCTGGGTCACCTGCGCGGTGGCCTGGTCGAGCCCGGACTGGACCTGCTGCTTGATCGGGGTGACGATCGGGTTCCAGATCTGGTCCATGACGCCCTGGTTCGCCTTGGCACTGGCGACCGTCGGGTTGAGCGCCGCGTCGAGTGCACCGGTCAGGTTCTTCTGGTCGGCCGTCGCGTGCAGGATGTTCGCCGGCATGATCGAGAACAGGACGCTCAGGAGCACCGCGGTGCCGAGCGTGCCACCGATCTGGCGGAAGAACGTCGCCGAGCTGGTCGCCACACCCATGTCACGCGGCTGCACGGAGTTCTGCGAGGCGAGGGTGATGCTCTGCATGAGCTGGCCGAGGCCGAGCCCGATGAGGAACATGCCGATCATCAGGAACCAGAGCGGCTTGTCGATGGTCATGAACGTCAGGACGACGTAGCCGAGCGAGACGAGCGCGGTGCCGATCACCGGGAAGATCCGGTACTTGCCGGTGCGGGCGACGATCTGGCCAGAGGCGATCGAGGCGATCATGAGCCCACCGATCATCGGCAGGGTCGCGAAGCCGGACTCGGTCGGGGTGAGACCCGTGACGATCTGCAGGTACAGCGGGATGGTCAGCATGGCGCCGAACATCGCGAAGCCCACGAGGAAGCCGAGGATCGTGGCCATCGAGAAGACGCCCGAGCGGAAGAGCTTCAGCGGGATGATCGCGTCGTCCTTCATGAGCGTCTCGATGACGAGGAAGGCGACCAGGCCGAGGGCACCGATGACGTAGCAGGCGATCGCGGCGGCCGAGCCCCAGCCCCAGGTGCGGCCCTGTTCGGCCACGAGCAGGAGCGGGACGAGGGTCACGATGACCGAGGTCGCGCCCCACCAGTCGATCCGCGGCTTCGCCTTGGCGTCGCCGAACTTCGGCAGGTGCAGGAACGCGATGACCATGAGGAGCGCCGCGATGCCGATCGGGACGTTGATCAGGAAGACCCAGCGCCAGCCGGTGACGCCGAGGATGGTCGACGCGCCGGAGAAGAGCCCGCCGATGAGCGGACCGATGACCGAGGAGATGCCGAAGACGGCCAGGAAGTACCCCTGGTACTTCGCGCGCTCGCGGGGAGCGAGGATGTCGCCCATGATCGCGAGCGGCAGGGACATCAGCGCACCGGCGCCGATGCCCTGGAAGGCACGGAACGCGGCGAGCATGATCATCGACGTCGACATGGTCGAGAGCAGCGAGCCGATGATGAAGACCGCGATGCCGAAGATGTAGAGGGGACGACGGCCGAAGACATCGGAGAGCTTGCCGTAGATCGGCGTGGTGATCGTCGACGCGATCAGGTAGGCCGTGGTGACCCAGGCCTGCTGGTCGAGACCGTGCAGGTCGTCGCCGATGGTGCGGATGGCCGTGCCGACGATCGTCTGGTCGAGCGACGAGAGGAACATGCCGGCCATGAGGCCGTAGATGACGAGGAGGATCTGGCGGTGCGACATGATCGGCTTCCCCGGCTGGCCGGCCGGGGAGCTCTGTCGTCCGCGCGACACCTCGACGGGTGCGGTGGCAGTAGACATGGGGGTCCTTCAGGGGTGCGTGTGGTGGTCGTGGTCGCGAGGGACGCCAGGGCGTCGTGTGGCGGGCCGATGACGGCGGGTCAACCTTGCAGACGCTGCAACTTTACACCATGAGCACCTTTGCTACCTACGCAATCTTTCCCATTGTGCATGTTTGTGAACGCCTCCTCAGGTACCGTGGGCCGCATGGGGCGGACGACGTGGACCGATGTGCCGGCAGTCCTGCGGGAGCGCGTCGAGACGGTGCTCGGGGGCGCGGTGGCGCGGGCCGAGTCACAGGCGGGCGGGTACTCCCCCGGTGGCGCCGACCGGGTGGTCACCGCGGACGGTCGACGAGCGTTCGTGAAGACGCTCTCGCGGTCGCGGAACCCGGACGGCTTCGGGATGCACGAGCGTGAGGCCGAGGTCATGGGCCACCTGCCCGGTTCGGTGCAGGCGCCTCGGCTGATCGACACCGTGCGCGGGACCGTCGACGGCGACGATTGGATCGCCCTCGTCATCGAGGACGTGGCCGGACACCACCCCGGCACGGCGGGCGACGGGTCCGACGTCACCGCCGTGCTCGACGCACTCGACACGCTGCCGACCGCCACCGGGACGCTCGCACAGCTCCCGCGCGTCGCGGACGACCTCGTCGAGGACTTCGGCGCCTGGGACCGGATGGCCGCCGCAGGCTTCCCCGACGTCGTCCCGGCGCACGCGGTCGCCGCTGCCCCCGCGATGGCGCGGGCGGCACGCGGCGCCGCGGCGGCCGTCGACGGAGGATCCCTGGCGCACGTCGACTGCCGCGCCGACAACCTGCTCGTCGACGCGGACGGTGTCGTCTGGGTCATCGACTGGCCGTGGGCGGCCGTCGGCGCGCACTGGCTCGACCCGCTCACCTACCTGCTCGACGTGCTGGTGCGCGGCGAGGACACCGACGTCGAGCACCACCTCGCCACCCACCGGGTGTTCGCCGGGGTGCCGGCGTCGAGCGTGGACGCGGTCCTCGCCGGGCTCGCCGGGACGTTCTTCGAGAAGGCGTCCCGCCCGGCGATCCCGCACATGCCGACGCTCCGGGACTTCCAACGACGCGAGGGGCTGGCGGCCGCCGAGTGGCTGCTGCGACGGTGGGGAGGACTGCCGCCGGGGAAAGCGCCCACGTACCCCGCTGTCCAGGAAGCGTGATCCGGTCGAGCGTACCGTCCCGCCCATGACTGACGAGCACGAAGGCCAGCGTCCGGAAGACGATGCTGCGCGGCTCGGACTCGTCGTCGTCGGCGAGGCAGCAGCACTGCACTCGGGCGACGAGGCGGCCCTGGACGCGAGCGAGCAGAACATCCGCGACACCATCGACGAGATGATCGACGAACCGTTGACCGAACGGCAGGAGCAGGTGGTCGAACGACTGGCGTCGGCCGGGGGCACGCTCACCGCGGGTCTCAGCGGTGCCCTCGCCGCGCAGACCGGCCGGAGCGTCGACGACATCCTCGAGGGAGCCGCCCGCAGCGTCGTCTGGCAGCAGCGCCTCGCGGACCAGCGCCAGGACGGACACGACGGCGCCGGTGAGCGCGAGGACGCCGGCGGGCAGCAGCGCGACCGCCGCGACGACGACGGGCGCGACGAGGACTGACCCCCGCCGCGCCCGCGCCGGACGACGGTTCGGCTACTCGGCCGCGGACTCCTGCTCACGCACGACGGCGCGGGCTGCGGCCCGCCCCGTCGTGGTGCTCTTGACGATGTCGCTCAGCGTGAAGCCGGCCGTCGTCCCGAGCAGGGCGTCGACCTCGCTGAACTGACTGACCACGCTCTTCGACAGCGCTCCGGCGCCGTCGGAGGACACGACGGTCAGCTTGTCGATGTTGCCCATCGGGGCCGCGAGCTCGCGGGCGATGCTCGGCAGCGTCTCGATCGCCTTCACCCGGAGGACGGCCTCGGAGTGCTGGGCGAGTGCGTCCGCCTGTGCCTTCGTGGCGTCGGCCTCGGCCTGGCCCTTGGCGCGGATCGCGTCGGCGGCGGCTTCACCCTCGGCGCGGGAGGCGTCGGCCGCGAGCTTGCGCGCCTCGGACTCGGCCTGGGCCTCGGCGGCGATCGCCTCGGCCGAGATGCGTCGGGCCTCTGCCTGGGCACGTGCGGTCTCGACCTGGGCAGCGGCAGCCGCCTCGGCCTCGACGCGGGTCTTGCGCGCCTGCGCCTCGGCCACCGCGGACACCTCGGACTCGAGCTCGGCACGGCGGAGTTCGGCACGCTTCTGCGCGGTCAGCTGCTCCTGCTCGACGACGCCCTGCGCCGCGCGGGCCTGGGCGAGCGGGCCGGCAGCGGCGGCTTCGGCGGAGGCACGGTCGGCGTCGAGCTGCAGCGCGGCCCGACGGATCGCGAGGGTGTTCTCCGCCTCGGCGATGGCCTGGTCGGCCGTGGCACGGGCTTCACGCGCTTCGCGGTCGGCCTGGGCCTCGGCGTTCTCGGCCTCGAGCCGGACCCGCGCGCGCTCGGCACGTCCGAGGTCACTGATGTAGTCGTTGCGGTCGGAGATGCCCTTGATCTCGAACGAGTCGACGTCGAGTCCCTGGCTGTGCAGGGCGTCCTTCGCGACGTCGAGCACGGCGACGGTGAGCTGGTCGCGGTTGCGGATGATGGTCGACACGTCGGTCGCACCGATCGAGGCACGGAGGGAACCGGACAGGACCTCGCGCGCGAAGTCGTCGATCTTCTTCTCCTGGCCGAGGAACCGCTGCGCGGCGGCGCGGATCGACGCGTCGGCCTCGCCCACCTTGACGAGCGCCACGGCCTCGACGTCGATGGTCACGCCGCGGGAGTCCTGTGCGTTCACGTTGATGTCGATCGCGCGCGAGCTCAGCGAGATCTTGGCGACGCGCTCGAAGAACGGTCGAACCAGGACACCGGCGCCGAGGACGACCTTGATGCCGGACTCGACCGTCTCGGTGCCGTCGGGGTTCTTCACCTTGCGGGAGCGCTTGCCGGTGATGATGAGCGCTTCGTCGGCGCCGGCGTTGCGGTAGACGAGCTTCGCGTAGATCAGCACGATGACCGCCAGGACGACGACCCCCACGACGATCAGCGGGACGGCTCCGAGCGCGAACAGGACTTCCATGACTCCCCCTCGTGGAACAGGCCGCAGCCTGGATTCCGCATCTGTTGTTCCGTTGGCTCCCATCGTAGGAGAACGCACGGACAGACGGGAGGCGCGGTGCGGGACGGCCCCGCACCGCGCCGCCTGGACGGGGTCGCGTCAGCGCCTACGCGCCCGCACGCCACCAGTCGTCGAAGGGCGTCGCCGGGACCTGGCGCTTGTGCTCCGTCGCCCGGTAGCGCGACTCGATCGCCTCGGCGACCTCGATCGGCACGTCGTGGCCCTGCAGGTACGCGTCGATCTCGGCGTACGACAGCCCGAGGTTCGCCTCGTCCGTCTGGCCGGGCGTCTCGTCGAGCAGGTCGGCGGTGGGGGCCTTCTCGTACAGGCGGGCCGGGGCGCCGAGGTGCTCGAGCAGCTGCCGGCCCTGGCTCTTCGACAGCCCGGTGAGCGGGGTGAGGTCGACACCGCCGTCGCCGTACTTCGTGAAGAAGCCGGTCACGGCCTCGGCGGCGTGGTCGGTCCCGACGACGAGGAGCCCCCGCTGCCCGGCGACGGCGTACTGCGCGACCATCCGCATCCGGGCCTTGACGTTGCCCTTCACGAAGTCGCTCAGCTCCACCCCCGAGGCCGCGGTGTCCTGCACGACCCCGTCGACACCGTGCTCGATGTTCACGGTGATGCCCGGGTCGGCCGCGATGAACCGCAGCGCGAGCTGGGCGTCGTCTTCGTCGGCCTGCACGCGGTACGGCATGCGGACGGTGGTGAACTCGGCCGGGTGCCCCTCGGCGCGGAGCGACTCGACGGCGAGCTGGGTCAGGCGCCCGGCGAGCGTCGAGTCCTGGCCGCCGCTGATCGCGAGCAGGTAGCCCTTGGCGCCGGTGGTGAGCAGGTAGTCCCGGAGGAACCCGACGCGACGGGCGATCTCCTGCTCCGGGTCGATGGTCGGCTGGACGTTGAGGTCCGCTGCGATGGCGGCTTGGAGTTCACGCACCACCCCAGTATCCCGCTGCATCCGCCGCGTGCACAGGGTTCAGTGGACGCGATCCGCGCCGACCGGACGGATGGTGTTGTCGTGGTCGGCCCCGATCGCGCAGGTGCAGACGACGCCGATGGTCTCCTGCGCCCGGGTGAGGACGAAGCGTTCGACGTGCGGGGGCCCGACGTGGCGGTCGAGCGGGTGGGTGTCGTGGTCGTGCACGGTGGTCCTCACGTCGCGGTCGGAAGCGGTCGGAAGCGGTGGAAGCGGTGGATCGAGTCGGCCGGCAGGGAGGGGCCGGCCGGCGGACGAGGGGTGCCGGTGCGGTGGTGGCCCGAACCACCACCGCACCGGCGGGACCGCGGCGACCCGAACGCGCCGCGGTCCCGGAAGACGGGCGCCGGTACCCGCCGGCGCCCGTCCGGGTCAGGCTCGACGCATGCGCCGCGCGACGAGCGTGCCGCCGCCGGCCGCGAGGAGCAGCCCGGCGAGGAGCAGCAGCGGCAGGAGCTCGGCACCGGTGTAGGCGAGGCTCCCGGCACCCGTGCCGTTGCCGACCGCACCGGCACCGGCACCGCCCGCGCCGCCTGCGCCGCCGGGGCCGCCTGCGCCTCCGGGGGTCCCCGGCGTACCGGGCGTACCCGGCGTACCCGGCGTACCCGGGTCGGTCGGGTCGACCGGTGCTGCTGCGACCGCGAAGGTCACCGCGGCGGGGTCGCTCACGAGGGTGCCGATCGTCTCGACCGCCTCGGCCTCGTGGTCACCGACGGCGACCCCGGGGAACGTGACCGTCCACGTGCCGTCTTCGCCCGCGACGGTCGACTGCGTGCCCTCGTCGTCACCGTCGAGCGTGACGTCGACGTCGGCGCCCGGCTCCGCGGTGCCCGTGACCGGCACCGAGGTGGTGTCGTCGTCCGCGGGGACCGTGTAGTCCGTCCCGTCCTCGGGCGAGGTGATGGCGATGCCCGCGAACGGGTCCGCCTGCACGGTCGCCGTCGCGAGGTCGACGGTCGCCAGGTCCGCCGCCGGCAGGAGCTGCACGCGGACGGCCCGGACCGTGGTGGCCCCGGTGTCGTCGGCGGTCGGCTCGGTGAACGCCGGGGCGGTCTGCGAGTTGATCGTGACGGAGACGAGCTGGTTCACGACGTCGAGCAGCGGGTCGAGCGCCGTGACGGTCGACGTGATGGTGGTGAGCAGGGTCTGCACGGTGTCCGCCACGAAGTCCCCGCCGAGCACGTCACCGAGGATGCCGGTCAGCGCCGGGACGATGGTCGAGCCGAGCAGCGGCTGCAGCAGCGGGTCGAGCGTGCCGAGCACCGGGCCGAGGATCCCGTCGCCGGTGACCGTGAGCGTGGCGCCGTCACCGGTGCCGAGCAGGTCCCCGACGGTGGTGTCGACCGTGAGGGTCAGCCCCGCCACGTCGGCTCCGAGCAGGTCGACGCCGGTGTCCACGACGAGCTGCACGTCGGCGACGTCCAGGGCGTTCGTGAGCGTCGTGGTGAGGAGTGCCGGCAGCTGCTCGGTCAGGATGTCCGAGATCGCGCCGGTGATCTGCGCGTTGATCGTCGCGTCGTCGAGCAGCGTGGTGTTCGCCGGCAGGTCGTTCAGCGTGTAGAGCTGCGCGAGGTCGATCGTGACCACGCCCGAGGACAGGTCGATCGTGACCGGTCCGTCGGTGAGCGGCTGCTGCGTCACGGTGGCGAGCGCACCCTGCAGGTCCACGTCGGCGGTGAGCTGGGCGGTGGTGTCGTCGAGGGTCAGGACCCCGAGCCCGAGGGTGTTCACGGCGTCGGTCACCGGGTCGAGCAGCGCCGCGGTGAGTTCGGTGGTGAGACCGTCCTCGCCGATCGCCGCGTTCACGGTGTCGTCGGTGGTGCCGAGCGTCGTGTCCAGCGACGTCACGAGCTGCTGGACGGCGGGGCTGACGAGCCGGACCTGCGCGCCGGCGACCTGGTAGTCGGTGGTGACGTCCGGAGCGCCGAACGTGCGCGTCGCCTCGGCCCGGGCGGACAGGGCGCCGAGCCCGACCGAGAGCTCGCTCACGACGCCGTCGACGTCGAGGTCGCCGAGCAGCGGGGTGAGGTTCACGGTGGCGCCGGTGCCGGGGGTGCCCGGACCGACCTGGATCGCGCCGTCCGCGCCGACGGCTCCGGCGGCCGCGACCGCCGAGGTGGTGTCCGTGCTCGCGACCTGGCCGGCGACGCCGACGTTCACGAGACCGTTCTGGCCGAGCAGCTGGATGCCCCCGGGGACGTTGATCCCGATGCTGTTCAGCACCGAGAGGTCGAGCGGGTCGGACTGCCCGGCGGTCGCCCCGCCGGGAGCGGTCGCGCCGAAGGACCCGGCGAGCGCCGCGACGCTGTCGAGGTCGACGGAGCCGCTGCCGGAGAGAAGACGGCCCTCGGCCTGGGTCGCGTCGGTCGCAGCGGCGTGTGCGGGGAGGGCTGCTCCCCCGATGATCACGGCCGCGACGGTGGCCGTGGCGCCCGCGCGGAGCGCGAAGCGTGTTGCAGTGCGTGGCATGGTGCCTCTTCCTCCAGGCGGAGGTCGTCCGCCTGCTGATCCATCCCCCGCTGGTGGGGCGGGAGATCCGACGGGCGCGCTGGTGGGGCGGCCCGGAGTCACGTGTGCGCGTCGTGCTGCGCGCGGGCGCGGCTATCCGGGGTGATCACCCCCGGCGAGGCGGGGAGCGGTGCAGGCAGCGTCCACGGACGGGCGCATCGATCGTGCGCGCATCGTTCGTCCTCGTGCCATGTCCTGATCCCCCCGGGTGGGCTCGGCGGCGTCGTCGAGCTGAGGATGAGCGGTTGGTGAGACCGCGTTTCCTGTGCAATCTACAAGGTGGGTCCCCCGTCGTGGCGATACCCCCGTTCGGGGCACGCCGTGAACGGATCAGTTCGAGTGTTGACAGTTAGAGGTCGAACGGTTAGCGTTCTGAAGATGACGCAGCAGGCACCCCGGTTCGACACGCCCCTCCAGCAGATGCGCTGGATCGGGTGGGCGCAGCGCAAGGCGGCCGAGGAGTGGGTCCGCGAACGCGACCTCACCCAGGAGCAGAGCTTCGTGCTCGGGTACCTGCAGCACACGCCCGGCGCGATCCAGCGCGACATCGCCGACATCACCCGGACGAGTGCGGCCAGCGTCTCGAGTCTCCTGCAGGGACTCGAGCGCCGCGGGCTCGTCGAACGCCGGGCGGACGCCGAGAACGCCCGGACGAAACGGGTCTTCGCCACCGACGAGGGGATCGCCCTCATCGCCGGCTTCGAGGACGCCATGATCGCCCTCGACGACGTCCTGCTCGCGCCGCTCGACGCCCACGAGCGCGCCACCCTGCAGGAGCTCCTGCACAAGGTGACCGCGGAACTGCCGGAACCCACCCGGTGACCTGACCCGCGCCTCCAGGCCCGTCCAGGAGGCGCGACCCACCCCCCACGCGTCGGCACCCGCCGATCGCGTCATCAGTCATGCCCTGCGGCGCCGACCGACGGTCGGCGCGCGCTCCGCCCTGCCCAGAAGGAGGCAGCCATGAGCACCACAGCACCCGACACCGCCGCGGCGAAGAACCGCTGGTACCTGTCGGCCGCACCGATCGGCCGCGCGCTCGTCCACCTGTGCGTCCCGATGGCCGCCGCGATGGTCGTCAGCGCCGTCTACAACGTCATCAACGCCGGCTTCATCGGATCGCAGCACGACACCTCGCTGCTCGCCGCGATCACGTTCGGCACCCCGCTCCTCGGCATCATCATGGCCGTCGGCGGCGTGTTCGGCGTCGGTGGCAGTGCCCTCATGTCGCGCATGCTCGGGGCCTCGGAACACGATCCCGCCAAGGCCGAGGACATCAAGCGCGTCGCCTCCTTCGCCCTCTGGGGAGCCGTCGTCACCGGTGTGGTCCTCGCCGTGCTCGGCCTGGTGTTCCTGCACCCGCTCGTCGCCGTGCTCGGTGCCGACGCCGCCGCGGTGCCCGCCACGAGCGCGTACGTCTCGGTCATGCTCGCGTTCGTGCCGGTGCTCGCCGCGTCGTTCGCGCTGGAGCAGATCGTCCGGTCCGAGGGGGCGGCACGGCAGGCCATGGTCGGGCTCGTCCTGTCGACCGTCGGCAACCTCGTGTTCGACGTGCTCTTCATCCTCGTGCTGCACTGGGGCGTCGCCGGTGCCGCACTCGCCGTCGGCCTCGGCAACGTCGTGGCGATCGGCTACTGGATCGTCTGGCTCCAGCGGAACAGCGCGAACGTGAGCTTCGCACCGAAGTGGTTCACGCTGCGGGCGGACATCCTGCGGCCGGTGTTCGGCATCGGCTCGAGCGAACTGCTGCAGTCCGGGTTCCTCATCGTGACGACCCTCGTGCTGAACAACCTCGCGGCCGCCTACGGGGACGACCCGCTCGCGGCCATGGGCGTCGCCGTCCGCATCGCCCAGGTCCCGGAGTTCCTCGTGATGGGCGTGACCATCGGCGTGCTGCCGCTGCTCGCCTACGCCTTCGGGAAGGGCGACGCCGTTCGGCTCCGAGCCGCACTCCGCGGTGCCGCGTTCACCGTCGGGACGATCGTCCTGCTGTTCTCCGGCACGGTGTTCGTCTTCCGCGAGCAGGTCTTCACGGTCCTCTCCGGCGACCACTCGGTGCTCGCGATCGGCCTGACCATCCTCACGGCGCAGCTCGTCGCCACGATCGTGAACGGGTTCACCGGGCTGCTGACCTCGCTGTTCCAGGCCACCGGGATGGTGTTGCCGGCCATGGTGCTGTCGATGGCGCAGGGCGTGCTGTTCATCCCGATCGTGATCGTCGGGAACCTGTGGTTCGGGCTCGCCGGGATCATCTGGGCACTGACCGTGACCGAGGTGCTCGTGTTCGTCGCTGCGCTGGTGCTCTGGCTCGCCTCGCGCGGGCGGATCGCCCGCGGCCTCGCCGAGGGCTCGCCGGAGCGGGCGGACGCCGCGCTCGAGGAGGCGGCGGTCTGACGGGACGCCAGACGGACGGGAGGCGCGGTGCCGGCTGGCACCGCGCCTCCCGTCCGTCAGGCGCGTCAGCGGCGCGGCAGCGGTCGGTTCAGAGCTGCTCGCCGAGGAAGTCCGCGTAGGACGGCTCGTCCCACGTCGGCCCGACCGCGCGGAGCGTCTCGTCCGCGCCGCCGAGGCGCGCGGCGAGCAGGCCGGCGATGTCCTCGGGCGAGCGCATGCCGTGGCGGTGCCAGTCCTCCTGGCGGCGGGCGGTCACGCGAGCACCAGCTCGACGACGGACACGGCCAGCGGGCCGCGGGGGGTGCGGGGTGAACCGACGAACAGTTCGACGGGGTGCGAGAACGCGTGGACAGTGGCGGTCACGTCGACCAGCCCTTCGTCGGAGTGATGCGCACTCCGGATCCGATCGGACCGTCCCGTTGCGCCAGACCCCGCAGACCGCGAGGAGCATCAAAGGCGACGGAACCCTGAGTCGGTCCGATGTCCCCCAGCGTACTGTCGCGCGACCGTCGGCACGAGAACCGTCCGGAACGCGCACCGGGCGCCCGTCGCCACGTCCTCATCGGATCTCGGACGACGCCGAGCCGTGACCGACGCCGCCCCGGCCGGATCGCCGTCGCCCCGGTACGGTGGGCGGGCACACCCGTACCCCGAGGAGCCCCATGCCCCTGTTCGGCACCCCGCAGCCCCCGCACCCCGACGCACCGCCGAGCCAGGTGGCGAAGCAGTGGTCCGACTCGTTCGGCGCTCTGGCCACCCGCTGCCTGCAGATCATCGTCGTGCTCGTCGTCGTCATCGGCATCGTCTACGCCGCCGCCACGCTCAGCGTCGTCACGATCCCGGTGCTGCTCGCCCTCATCATCGCGTCGGCCATGCACCCCGTCGTGTCCTGGCTGCGGCGGCACCGGGTGCCGTCCGTGCTCGCGACCCTCGCGGTCCTGATCGGCGTGCTGGTCGTGCTCGGCCTCGTCGGCTGGCTCATCGTCGTGGCCGTCATCTCGCAGTGGCCCGATCTGCAGAAGTCGGCCCTGAGCGGGTTCGACCAGCTCCAGGACTTCGCGTCGACGCTGCCGATCTCGATCGACCAGTCGCAGATCGACGATGCCGTGAAGGGCATCCAGGACTTCGTCACCAGCTCGCAGTTCGGTTCCGGCGCGCTCGCGGGGGCATCGGCCACGGCGAACTTCCTCACCGGCCTCGTGCTGATGATCGTGGTGCTGTTCTTCTTCCTCAAGGACGGTCCGGCCATCTGGGAGTTCCTCCTCCGTCCCTTCACCGGTGCCCGCTACGACCGTGCTCGCCGGGTGGGTGACCGGGTCGTGCAGACGCTCGGCGGCTACGTCCGCGGGACCGCCACCGTCGCCGCGGTGGACGCGATCGGCATCGGCGTCGGCATCACGATCGTCGGGGTGCCGCTCGCACTGCCCCTCGCCGTCGTCGTGTTCATCACGGCGTTCATCCCGATCGTCGGTGCGACGGCGGCCGGCATCCTCGCCGCTCTCGTCGCCCTCGTCGCGCTCGGCCCCGTCCAGGCGCTGATCGTCGTCGGCATCGTCGTCCTCGTGAACCAGCTCGAGGGCAACCTGCTCCAGCCCGTCCTGATGGGCAAGACGCTCAAGCTGCACGGCCTCGTCATCCTGATCGGCCTGACCGCCGGCACGGTGCTCGCGGGCATCACGGGCGCGATCATCTCGGTGCCGCTGCTCGCCGCCGCGTGGGGCGTCGTGCAGGTGTGGGACGGGCCCGACAAGCCGGCGCGCCCGTGGCGGCAGAAGCGCGTGGAGTCGGCCGAGGCGCGCTGACGCGGGCGGCGGCTTTCCGCCGCGTGTTCGACGTTCCGCCAGTCGATCGACAGGCGGAATGTCGAACGATGTACGCGCATCTGATGCACGCGCACACTCCGACGAACCACGTGTTGATCGACGCGTGTGACGTCGCAGAGAAGGGGGCCTCCGCACGCGGCGGAGGCCCCCTTCGTCGTGGTGCAGACCG
>Ga0308160_10000939_pt1 | contig 45785 bp, 46 predicted proteins | sample PhyFR1_FD_201036 | JGI IMG/M metagenome (GOLD analysis project Ga0308160, IMG submission 201036) | Phyllosphere microbial communities from UC Gill Tract Community Farm, Albany, California, United States - DLSLF.R1 | ecosystem: Host-associated > Plants > Phyllosphere > Unclassified | place: USA...
GCTGGCGCAGGTCCGACGGGTCGTTGATGGTTTCTAGCAGTTTCATTTAGGCCTTCCGCTGCACGATCAGGTCCGCGAGTTCGCGCAGCCGCAGTGCTTGTTCTCCAAATGGCGCCAGCGCATGGTGTGCGTCGCGCCGCAATTGCTCCGCCAATGCCTTCGATTCCTCAAGGCCGAGGATCGACACATAAGTCGGCTTGTTGTCGGCCGCATCCTTGCCGGCGGTCTTGCCCAGCGTGGCCGAATCGGCCGTCGCGTCGAGGATGTCGTCCACGACCTGGAAGGCCAGGCCGACCGCCTGCGAATACGCGCCCAGCGCCTCGCCTTCGGTCTCGCTCAAGTCCTTGCCGCACAGGGCGCCCAGCAGCACCGAGGCGCGCAGCAGCGCACCGGTTTTCAGTTGATGCATGCGCTCGAGCTGTTCGCGCGTCAGGGACAGGCCGACGCTGTCGAGGTCGATCGCCTGGCCGCCGCACATCCCGCCCGATCCGGCCGCTTGCGCCAGCAGGCGCAGCATGCCGTTCAAACGCGCAGGGGGCACGGTGTCGGTCGAAGCCAGCACCTCGAAAGCCTGGGCCTGGAGCGCGTCGCCGACCAGCAGCGCGGTCGCTTCGTCATAGGCGATGTGCACCGTCGGCTTGCCGCGGCGCAGTTCGTCGTCGTCCATGCAAGGCATGTCGTCGTGCACCAGCGAATAGGCGTGGATCATCTCCAGCGCGCAGGCGGCACGCGCCAGCGCGGCGGGATCGGCATCGAACAGCGCGCCGCTGGCGTACACCAGCAGCGGACGCACGCGCTTGCCGCCGCCAAGGACGGTGTAGCGCATCGCCTCGTGCAGCTTGGTCGGCACCAGGTGCGCGGCCGGCAGGAAATCGGACAGGGCATCCTCGACCTGGGCCTGCACGCCCGCCATCCACTGGCTGAAGGCGAGTTCCATCATTGCTCGCCGGCGCCGTCGGCGCTGAAGGGTTTGAGCATGTCGCCCTCGAGTACCTTGACCTGGGCTTCGACCTTTTCCAGCTGGGCCGCGCAATACTTCACCAGCTCGGAGCCGCGCGCATAGGCGGCGACCGAGGCTTCCAGCGGCAACTGGCCGCCTTCCATCTGGCTGACGAGCTGGGCCAGCTCGGCCATTGCTTCTTCAAAGGAGGCTGGGGCGGTCGTCGCTCCCGCGTTTGCATTGATTGCCATAATGTCTTCTTGTTGGGGCCGGCGATCCCGGCATGCGCATCGGGTGCGCCGCACGGGAGTTGAATCGCGTATTTTAAAACAATACACACCCTAGAGGTGGTCCGGCGCGATTGCCGAGTTCTCGTCTAGAGGGCTTCGTCGGACGCGCCACCGCCTTCACATCATGAAAACCATGCCATTTCGGCACCATCTGTGCCATTGCGCACCACAATCCCGCGACGGACCTCATCTGTAGAAGACGGCTGGGCTTGTTACCAGCTATAATCTCCGGTTCTGTCCGAAATACCGTATTTCCTCAGCATAAATACTGGTCTTTGGATTCTTTCTCTTCTTTGGCGGTGATTTTATAAGGGGGGTTGGGATGTCCGATCTGGCTACCCACGCCAAGCTGGCGCGCTCCTGCGCTCAGCTTCCGGTAAATGTATATTTTGACAATGATCTGCTGCAGCGCGAGATCCAGCAGCTGTTCCAGAAGGGCCCGCGCTACGTCGGCCATGAGCTGATGGTGCCGGAACTCGGCGATTTCGCGACCCTGCCTGCCGAGAACGAAGGCCGCATGCTCGTGCGCAACGCGAACGGCATCGAGGTGCTGTCCAACGTCTGCCGCCATCGCCAGGCGCTGATGTTCAATGGCCGCGGCAACGCCAATACCATCGTCTGCCCGCTGCACCGCTGGACCTACGACCTGAAAGGCGAACTGATCGGTGCTCCGCACTTTGCGGAAACGCCCTGCCTGAACCTGTCCAAGTCAACGCTGCAAAGCTGGAACGGCCTGCTGTTCGAGCAGAACGGCTACGACGTGATGGACAAGCTCAAGCAGATGTCGGTCTCGAAGGACCTCGATTTCTCGGGCTACCTGTTCGACCATGTCGAGATCCACGACGTCGACTACAACTGGAAGACCTTCATCGAGGTCTACCTCGAGGACTACCACGTCGAGCCCTTCCACCCGGGCCTGGGCAACTTCGTCTCCTGCGACGACCTGAAGTGGGAATTCGGCCGCGACTTCAGCGTGCAGACCGTGGGCGTGAACCGCGGCCTGCAGAAGGCCGGCTCGCCGACCTATAAGAAGTGGCAGGAAGCCGTCCTGAAATTCAACGGCGGCAAGGAGCCGAAGCAAGGCGCGATCTGGCTGACCCTGTACCCGAACATCATGGTCGAGTGGTACCCGAACGTGCTGGTCGTGTCGACCCTGTGGCCGCTGGGCCCGCAGAAGACGCGTAACGTGGTCGAGTTCTACTATCCTGAAGAGATCGCCCTGTTCGAGCGCGAGCTGGTCGAGGCCGAGCGCGCCGCCTACATGGAAACCTGCATCGAGGACGACGAGATCGCCCAGCGCATGGATGCGGGCCGCAAGATCCTGGTGGAGCGCGGCGTCAACGAGGTCGGACCCTACCAGTCGCCGATGGAAGACGGCATGCAGCACTTCCATGAGTGGTACCGCAGCAAGATCGAGTTGTAATACCCGCAGGCCGGCGCACGCGACCGTGCGCCGGCCCTCCTCTCCTGGCAAGCCCACGCCAAGCGCAAGTGCGCCGTCTGCTGTATCGTCTACCTGATTTCGTCTTCACAGGACCGTAATGCCTTCTCTCTGGATGCTGTTCGCCAGCTTCGCCTTTGCCGCCATGGGCGCCGGCGTCAAGCTCGCTTCCGAGTTCTACACCACCTCCGAACTCCTCTTCTATCGCGGCCTGATCGGCTCCGTCATCCTGTTCGCGATCGTGCGCCACCAGGGCCACAGCTTCCGCACTCCCTTCCCGAAAGAGCATCTGTTTCGCAGCGCGGTTGGCGTGACATCGCTCTGGCTCTGGTTCTTCGCGATCTCGAAGCTGCCGCTGGCCACCGCCATGACCCTGAACTACATGGCGCCGATCTGGATCGCGGCCGGCTTGTTCCTGGCCGGCTGGTGGTCGAAGACCAATACCGTCGAGTGGCCGCTGATCGTCGCGGTGGGCGCCAGCTTCTTCGGCGTGACCCTGGTGCTGCAGCCTGCGATCGAATCGCACCAGTGGCTGGGCGGCCTGGCCGGCGTGTGCTCCTCGGTGATCTCGGCGATGGCCTATATGCAGGTGCGCAAATTGGGCCAGATGGGCGAACCGGAATACCGCGTCGTCTTCTACTTCTCGCTCACGACCACGCTGGCGGGCTTGGGCGGCGTGCTGGCCGGCGACGGCACACCGACTGGATTCCCCTTCCACGGCCATACGGTGGGCGGCGCCGTGCTGCTGCTCGGGATCGGCGCGGCCGCCCTGATGGCGCAGATGGCGATGACGCGCGCCTACCGCGTCGGCAAGGTGCTGGTGGTGGCCAACCTGCAGTACACCGGCATCGTGTTCTCCAGCCTGTGGGGCCTGGCCCTGTGGGGCGACCGCTTCGACTGGCACGTGTGGCTGGGGATCGGCGTGATTCTCGCCTCCGGCATCGCGGCGACGTTCTACAATACCAAGAGCACGCCGAAAGGCGCCGCCATCAAAAAGACCGATCCGATCGCCAGCGAACTGTGAGGAGCACCATGTACACGACCCTGATTTCCGCCGCCGACCTGGCAGCCCATATCGCCGATCCGGACTGGGTCGTCGTCGACTGCCGCCACGACCTGATGAACCTGTCCGCCGGCCGCGAGGCCTACAACGCCGGCCACCTGCCGGGCGCCGTGTTCGCGGACATGGAGACCGAACTGTCGGGAGCGAAGCGCGATGAGGATGGCGTGTTCCGCGGCCGCCATCCGCTGCCTTCCAAGGACGCGCTGGTTGAGACCCTGCGCCGCTGGGGCATCGACGACGATACGCAAGTCATCGCCTACGATGCCCACGGCGGCATGTACGCGGCGAGATTATGGTGGCTGCTGCGCTGGATCGGCCACGAGGCCTCGGCCGTGCTCGACGGCGGCCTGCCGGCCTGGCAGGCGCTGGGCCAGCCGGTGGTCACCGAGGTTCCGGCAAAGCCGCTTGGAACGATCACCCTGCATGCGCCTTTCGTGCCGACCGTGACGGTGGCCGAGGTGCTGGAGAACATCGAAAGCGAGCGCCGCACAGTGGTCGACGCGCGCGCGGCCGACCGCTTCCGCGGCGAGAACGAGACCATCGATCCGGTGGGCGGCCACATCCCGGGCGCGAAGAACCGCTTCTTCAAGGACAACCTGCACAACGACGGGCGCTTCAAGGCGCCGGAGCGGCTGCGTGAGGAGTTCGCTTCCGTGATCGATGATCCCGCAAACGCGATCATGCAGTGCGGGTCGGGTGTAACGGCCTGCCACAATCTGCTGGCATTGGAGGTGGCCGGGCTGCCGGGCGCGGCACTGTACCCGGGTTCATGGAGCGAGTGGACTGCGGACCCGGCACGGCCGGTGGCGAAAGGCGCCTGAGGCGGAAGAGGAATCATGGAACGCAATACCAAGCAGCGCACGGCCATCCAGCAGTGCATCGCCGACGCCGGGCGCCCGCTCTCGCCGCAGGAAATCCTGGAACACGCGCAAGGCGTGGTGCCGGGCATCGGCATGGCCACCATCTACCGCAACATCAAGGCCATGCTGGAAGCGGGCGACATCACGACCGTCTCGCTGCCGGGCGGCGGCGACCGCTACGAAGTGGCCGGCCACGGGCATCATCATCACTTTCACTGCCGCAGCTGCGACCGGGTGTATGAGGTGCATGCCTGCCCCGGAGACATGCAGAAGCTGACGCCCGAGGGCTTCGTGCTCGAATCGCACGAGCTGACCTTGTATGGGGTGTGCAGCCACTGCCGCTGAAGTTTGATTCGTCTGGCGAGATTCCTGGCTTGGCACGTCGGCCGCGATGAAAACGTGTGGAAAGCAACAATGAGAAGCATTTTACGTATCTGTTCAAGACCAGGGCTGGTAGCTATGTTGGCACTGTCCCTTGCAGCCTGTTCGACACCAAAGGTTCAGCCAACGAAAGCGGGTGGGCGCTATTACCTCAACGATGGTCCACCAAAAGGCATCACGCAGGCGCAGATCGATGCAGTCAAGGAGCCAGTACCCAGGGCAGAGCGGCTTGTCTCCGGTACGCTCAAGCCTTATGTTGCTATGGGAAATAGCTACCGGCCGATGAACAAGTTAATGCCCTACCAGGCGCGTGGCATGGCAAGCTGGTACGGAACCCGTTACCACGGGTCGCCGACGGCAAGTGGTGAACTCTACGACGTGATGAAGCTCACGGCTGCGCATCCGATCCTTCCCATCCCCTCTTATGTCAGGGTGACCAACGTCGAGAACGGTCGAACCCTCATCGTTCGCGTGAACGACCGCGGCCCGTTCCTCTCTGACAGGATCATTGATCTATCGTACGCGGCCGCAGCCAAGCTCGGCTATGCGGCGAAAGGCAGTGCGTTGGTGGAGATCGAAGTAATCCTGCCATAAAGGCCCTTGCGCCTTTGAGACACGCCCCGCCTGGGGCGTGAGTGTCACAACGCGCGGGTGTCAACCGTCTTCAGCTGGGATAGGGCACTCCTGCCCGTCGCAACGTGAAAGGATTGAACACCATGAATCGCGCAAACTGGTTTGCCGTCTCCCCCGAGGGCGCAAAGGCAATCGGCGTCCTGCATCACTATGTCGTCAACGACACAAAGCTGCCCAGCACGCTCATTCACCTTGTCTTCCTGCGTGTATCGCAGATCAACGGATGCGCGCACTGCATCGACATCCACACCCGCGACCTGATCAAGGAGGGGGTATCGGTCGACAAGGCCGTGCTGGTTCCGGTCTGGCACGAAGCCGCGCATCTGTTCACCGAGCAGGAGCGTGCCGCGCTGGCATGGTCGGAGGAAGTCACGCGCGTGAGCGAGACGCACGCATCCGACGACGCCTACGCGGCCGCGCTGGCCGTGTTCGGCGAGAAGGACTTGGTGGACCTGACCTTGACCATTGCGGCCATGAACGCGATCAACCGGCTCGGCGTCAGCTTCCGCTTGAAGCCTCGCGCAAGGAGCTGAAAGCCAGTTTGGGCGTGATTTCATGTCTGCCGTGGTTGTTGGCGCACGCTACGATAGGTCTGCTGTCGGGCCCAGGAGCGGACATCCATAACCGTGAGATTTAGCTTAGGCCATGGATTTCCGCTGCTGTGCTGATCTACTCGGATGTTACATGGTCCACTTCAACATTAAGCTTGGCGAATGTCGGGAGTAGTTCTGACCGTTGACCTTGTAGCGATGCATTTCAGCGCGCAAGCCCAACTGCCAAGCACCTTTGTCATCAAGCTCCCACAACAGCTCAGGTCTCAGGAAGACTTCGGTACCGTTGGCGCCAGTACCGTTGACGAGCGACAGCAAATTGAAGTGAAACTTCTGACTGCCAACGGGGAGCGCGCTCGACATCAAGACGGAGCGCCAAAGCCACTTGCCATGATAGAAATTCGTGTTCCGGCGCAGTATGCCTGATTCAAAGTAAGCGAAGCCCGGTACCTTGAAGTTGAACGAGATACCATGGTTATAGGAACGGAAGTCAGCATAGCTAGCGCGCTCATAGCGGGCAATCAGCGAAATATCGCTGATTGGTCCGAAGGATAAGTCGCGACCACTTAATTTTCCAAGACTTAAACGTGGATTGAAAACCATCAGCTGCTGAAAACTGCTGTTCCCGGCGAACGAACCAGCGCCGGCGCCACCAACATTCTTGCCGTGGAATACTTCAGCGTCGACGTAGACGTCGCCGTACTTGAAACCGCCGAAATATTCGAACTGGTAGGTGGACAGGTGTTCGTTGTCAGTACCGGTGCCCAGCACCGGGTCGGCCTTGGCGTCCTTGGTATAAAGCGCACTGACGCTGGCCACCTGGAAGTCGGCTGCCGCGACCGTTCCTGCTCCGCCCAGCAGGCAGGCGGCGATTGCGGCGCACGCCGCATAACGCATCGTACTCATATTGTCTCCATCCTGGCTCGGCCTGTCGGCCGGCCTGTGTTGTGATGTCGATGGCCCGGGCTGCGATACAGTCCCGGGCAAAAACGATTACGCCGGCACAGCTTCCTGCACACCCCGGTCAAGCAAGGGATTCTCGCTCTGAGGCAGGTGAAGGGCAGCGTCGGCTGGAGCCGGGTCGCGCAACTGTTTATGCACGGTGCCGTCCTGCATCACCATGGCAATACGAGACGGCTCCGTCAGGATGCTCAGGTCCTGCAGGGGATCGCCATCGACCATCACTAGGTCAGCGAGGTAGCCGGGCTTGATCTGGCCGAGTTCATGGCCGCGCATCATGATCTCGCCGCCCAGCCGCGTTGCGGAAACCAGCGCTTCGGTCGGGGTCATGCCGATGTAGTCGACGAAATACTGCAGGTCGTTGGCATTGGTCCCGTGCGGCATCCAGGCGAATCCGTAGTCGCCGCCGGGCAACACGCGAATGCCGCGCCTGTGCATCTTGCTCAGAGATTCGGAGGCGGCTTCCAGCTCCCGCTTGTAGCCCATCTTCTCGGCGACGGCAGGCGTGATGCCATATTCGGAGGCGTGGAAACTGGTCCGTACCAGCCAGCCGATGCCCGGGGCAATGAAGTGCTTGTCTTTATTGGCCTCCAACATGTCGAGCGCTTCTTCATCGGCGAAACTGGCATGGAACACCATTTCGATGCCATGGCGTACGCACTGCTTGACCGATTCGCTCGAGCGCGCGTGTGCTGCAACCCGTTTGCCGTAACGCCGAGCCTCGGTCGTGAGCATCGCGATTTCTTCCTCGGAGATGGGAGAAAGTTCTGCGGGAATACCGGCAATGTATTCACCCGACAGATTGATCTTCAAATGGTCGACGCCATATTTGCAGAACATGCGCACGGCCTTGCGCACCTCCTCCGGCCCGCTGACGATGTGCCCGAAGCTGAGCTCCTGGAACGGCAGGTGAGGCAGTGAGTTGTCGCCCAGCCCGCCGAGGGTCGTGATTTCCTGGCTGCCGGCCAGGTAGCGCGGGCCGACGCATTGTCCGGCGCTGATGGCATTACGCAGTACCACATCCAGGCGTGCCTTGGCGGCGGCGGCGCCGATGGCCGACGTCCATCCCATGTCGAGGTAACGCTTGGCGACTTCGACGCACCAGAGAATGTGCTCTTCGGGCGGCATCATCTGGATGGCAGCAAGCGTCGGCTGGTCATTCCAGGAAAAGTGTGTATGGGCTTCGGTCATGCCCGGCATCAGGAATTTTCCCTTGCCGTCGATAATCTGGTCCGCTTGTCCGCTGGTCTTGTTTGGAAAGCGTGCGACTTCGACGATGCGGTTTCCTTCTACGAGGACTTCGCCCTTGAATACCGCGCCACCGCTGCCATCGAAAATCGCAACGTTGGTGATTGCTGTCTTTTTCATGTCTGTCTCCTCGATTCCTCGAATGGCCCTAGTTGGCCGGACGTAAAAACTGATTCAGCTCCTGTGTGCATTCCATCGGCCGCTCAAAGGTGGTCCAGTGGCCGCAACCCGCGAGCACGGCTACCCGACTTCCAGCGATGCGCGCGGCCATGGCTTCGACGGCGGCTACCGGTGCAACCCCATCCTGATCTCCGGTGACGAGCAGCGTGGGCACTGCAATTTCCTCGACTGCAGCAGCCTGCGCACGGGCCAGTGCAATGCAGCTTTGCCCATACCCTTCCGGCGTCTGGCGCATCACGCTTTCACGTACCAGGGCCAGCACGGCAGGCTGGGTTTCCTTCGTTTCGCGCGAGGTGGCGCCGGCCACGATGGCATCGGCGATCTCCTGCATTGCGGCGCTGCCGCCAGTGGCAGCCTTGTCGGCGCGGGCCAGGATGCCGGGACGCCCCGCATCCGGGGGGCACAGGAGTGGCCCGAACAAGGCAAGCGACTTCACCAGCGACGGCTTACGGGTCGCGATGTGCTGGCAGACGATGGTGCCCATCGAATGGCCGAGGAAGACGGCTTCGCTCACATCCAGGTGGCGACACACGGTTTCCACTGCATCCACCATGTCCTTGATGCTGAGTTCCGCTGTGTAGCGAACGGAACGGCCGGAGCCCGGCAAATCGATGCGGATGATCCTGTGGCCCTGCAGGGCCGGCATCAGCGGCGTCCAGGTGTTGCTGGTGCCGCCCAAGCCGTGAACGCAGACGACGGCTGGACCTTCGCCTTCGACTTCGACGGCCAATCCTTCAATGAAGTGAGTACTCATGGCCGCTCCTTACGCGAACTTGTTTTCGATCGTGCCGATGCCGTCGATCTTGATCTTGACCACGTCCCCGGCGCCCAGGAAGCGCGGGGGCTTCATGCCAAGGCCAACGCCAGCCGGCGTGCCGGTCGCGATCACGTCGCCCGGGTAGAGGGTGATGCCGCGCGAGATGGTTTCGATCAGGGTCGGGATATCGAAGATCAGGTTTTCGGTCGGTCCGTCCTGGCGCAGCTCGCCGTTGACCCAGCAGCGTACGCGGGTGCGGGTACCGTCAAGCTGGTCGGCGGTGACGATCCACGGTCCCATCGGGCAGAAGGTGTCGAAGGATTTGCCCATGTCCCACTGCTGGTGGCGCATCTGGACGTCACGTGCGGTGATGTCGTTGACCACGGTATAGCCGAACACATGTTCCATTGCGCTGTCGCGGCTGATGTTCTTTCCGCCCTTGCCGATAACGACCGCCAGTTCGGCTTCATAGTCGATCTGCTCGGAGATCGCCGCGCCCGGCAGGCTGATGTCGTCGTAGGGGCCGACGACGCATTCCGGCACTTTGGTGAAGACGATCGGCCAGGATTCCGGGTTAGCGTCGTTGTCCTTGAACACCGAGGTCTGCAATTCCTTGGCGTGGGCATGGTAGTTGCGCCCGACGCACCAGAGATTACGGCGCGGCCGAGGCAACGGCGCTTCGAGCCGGATCGAGGCCAGCGGGAGTGCCGGACCCGCAGCCGCCGGCAGCGCTTCGCCTTTTTCCAGCAATTCGATCACGGCCAGGGCGCCGGTAACAGCCACGCTCTGCGGCAGGTTCAGCGGAGTGACCGACTGTTGATCATCACTGACGAGCCCGACAAAACGGCGACCGTCCAATTGGTATGTTGCGATTTGCATCTTTTCCTCCGAAGGGTGTTCTGCTCCGCCTCATGCGCAGCAGGGGACCGGGGAAAGTGTAGGAAGGGTGAGGAAAGAGCGCTTATCGCCGAATGAGCAGGCTTATCACTGTGTTCGGAGGCTTATCAATGCGTCTGATATATTTTCAATGAATGCCCGTCATTACCATCGGCACGACTAAAATCGAGCTACAAAATGACCGGAAAGACCGGCAAGGAGACATTCAATGGCAGAGGCATACGCATTCCGCGAAGGAGCGTTCGGCCAAGCAATTGTGCTGGAGGCCAGCAGCGATCTGGTCGCGCACTCGCATTCCGAATCGCAGATCGTTTTCTGGCTGGGCGGCGCCAAAGCAAAAGCGACCGTCGGGACCGAAACCGTACAGTACGACGAGAACACCGGCCTGGGCACGAATGCCAACGAATCGCATGACATGGTGTTGCTGGACGATAGCGGCCCGGCCGTCTTTCTGGTGTTCATGATCTCGCGAACATGGTTAAACGAGCGCCGCCGGGCAACCGGCAGGCCCTTTGTTTTCCCATCGTCCCGAATCCCGATCGACGCCGCCTTGCGGCAGGCATGCTGGCAGGTGCTCGACCTGATATTTTCGGGAAATGAAACGCAGAAAACGCTCGACGAACTGGTGGAACAACTCATCATTGCTGCCATCGACGCGGTCATTGCCGCACAGGCGGCCGATGCTAAGCGTCTTCTTCCTCCTCTGCTGGATCATCGCCTGCGGGCCGCAGTTGGGCTCATGCGCACGCACGTCAGCGAAAAATTCGCAATTGACGAAATCGCGGCGCGCGTCGGCCTGTCGCGGGCGCATCTCTTCACGCTATTTCGCGACCAGCTCAATACGACGCCGCAGGTATTCTGGAGTGCGGTCAGAGTGGAAGAAGCCATGCGCCGCCTCATTTGCGAACGCGAATCACTGACCGACGTCGCACTCGATCTCGGTTTCTCCGCGCCGAGCAACTTCTCGCGCTTTTTCAAGGAACACACGGGCGTGTCGCCCTCGACTTTCCGCAAGGCCGCCACGGGGGCCGTGCCGTCGACGGTAACCGGGCTGGCGGTATAGCGCGTTCTCACCTTGACCACAAGTGGTAAGCTGGCATGTCTGCTTTGGGTCGCAAGCGGACGCTACGATAGGTCTGCAACCGGCCAGAAGCGGCCGTTTACCGTACCTGATTTAATGATTTAGCCTTGATGGGAGTCTCGTGGAAACTCAACAGGAAGTGTGTGTCAGACTCGGCGTAGCAGCTGAGCCGCCAAGTGCAGGCGAGAAGCTTGGCATCGCACTCTTGACGATTGGAGCGATCCCGATTAATGGGTTAAGGATTCGCGTTGAGGGACGTGCAGGTGGTTTATCTGGGCTGGTGGGGAGGCGTCGGTCGATCCCGACTTTTATCAGTCGCTTCATGTCGAGCACATCGCTGAATACCTGCCATCGGTCGAGCCCTACTTGTCACTGCCGCCGGGGTACAGATTTCAGATCGCAGATGGGCACGAGGACGTTTGGTTCGATCCAGCACTCTTATCGGCAACATGAACGGCTGCAGTGGGTCGATGGCGGACGCTACAACAGGTCTCCAACCGGCCGAAAGCAGCCACCTCCCCCTCGTCAAACGTCTTGGCAACCTATCTTTGCCATCATCAGAAGCTCAAATCCATCCCCAGCTTCCTGCCAAGCGCAAAGGTCAGGAACACCAGGACCACCAGCGCCAGCACGAAGATGACGGCCACCTTGCCGGCCGCGCGCAGCACCTCCTGCCGCTCCTTCACCCTCCCCTTCTTCCCCTGGTCGTAATGCCACTTGATGGCAAAGAACATGCCGATGCCTAGCACGAGAACCTTGAACGTAACGGCGACTACGGGGAACCATTCCATGATCTTAAGTATTTCCAGGTGATTTTTGCCGGATGCGGATGAGAAAGAAGAGATAGAGCGGCCGTGCAACGATGGTGTTGCTGCTCGTTCTAAGGCATTCTACGCAAAAGCAAAATCCATACATGGAGACAAATTGTCCCAGTTGAAAACCATACAAGATGGCACTCTGCCCATCTGGTTGCCGCGATTGGCCGGCAACAAAGGGCCGCGTTTCCTGCAGATTGCGGATGCCCTGCAGGCGGCGGTGGCGGATGGATCGCTGAAACCGGGCGACCGCCTGCCTCCACAGCGGCAGCTGGCGGCACATCTGGACGTCGACCTGACGACGGTCACGCGCGCCTACGACGAAGCCAGGCGCCGCAACTTGCTGGAGGGCCGCGGCGCGCGCGGCACCTATGTCGCGGCGCCGAAGGTCGAGTTGAGCCCGATCCTCGACCTGAGCATGAATACCCCGCCACCGCCGGATGGCGTGGACTTCGACGAAATGCTGAAACTGGGCCTGTCCCAGGTACTGATGCGGGCGGATAACGCATCGCTGATGACCTACCACCTGGGCGGGGGTTCCGACGCCGACCGCAAGGCTGGCGCCGCATGGCTCGCACCGATGTTCGGGCAGCTCGATCCCGGGCAGGTCCTTGTCTGTCCGGGTGCGCAAGCGGCGATCGCCGCCTTGATCCTGGCGCTGACGGAGCCTGGCGACGTGATCCTGGCCGAGCCGATGACGTATCCCGGCCTGCGTGCCGCGGCGACCCAGTTCGGCCGGCGCATCGTCGCGGTGGCAGCGGACGAGAATGGAATGGTGCCCGCGATGCTCGAGGAAGCGTGCCGCCGGCACCAGCCCGGGCTGGTCTACCTGAATCCGACCTTGCAGAACCCGACCGCCATCACCATGCCGGAAGGCCGGCGCAAGGAGCTCGCCGCCATCGCGCAGCGCTGCAAGGTGCGCATCGTCGAGGACGATCCCTACTGGCTCCTGGCCGATGCTCCACCACCACCGATTGCCGCGCTTGCCCCGGAACAGGCGGTCTACATCTCGACCCTGTCGAAATGCCTGACGCCCGGCTTGCGTGTCGCCTTCGTGCTCCTGCGCGACTCGCAGGAACGCGAACGCTTTCTGGTCGCGCTCAGGTCGTTTGCGCTGATGGCCGCGCCCTTGAGCGCCGCACTGGCCACGCAGTGGATCCTCGACGGTTCGGCTGGCGGCTTATTGGCGGGCGTATGCAAGGAGGCGCGCCTGCGCCACCGGATGGCGCGGGACATCCTGGCGGGGAAGTACATCGGCGCTGGCGACGGTCTCCACGTATGGCTCGCGCTGCCGGCGTACTGGCACTCCGCGCAGCTTGCGGGTGCCGCCGCCAGCTACGGCATCGCAGTCACGCCGGCGGAGGCATTCGCCACAACAGATGGCGAATCCGTGAACGCGATACGGATCTCGCTGGGCAGCATCCAGGACCGTGGGCGCTTGCAGGCGGGCCTTCAACGGCTCTCCGATCTGCTTGCGCGGCGGCCCGAGCCGTTCAGCGCCGCCGTGGTTTAACAGGTTTTGCAGAAGCGGTGATTGCGCCGGTGCGCCGCGATCAGCAGCACGCTGCTGCCCACCGCCAGCGCCGTCTCCGCGCCCTGCCCGAAAGTCGGGCCGACGAACAGCACCGCCACCAGGAAGGCGCCCAGGCCTGCGAGCCCCAGCAGCAGCGGCGCCGGGTCGCGGTGCGCCATCCAGCCGGGCACCAGCGCCAGCAGCACCGGTACGGTCACGCCCAGCAGCAGCGCGTCGTGCAGGCCGTGGTGCTCTCCGCCGAGCCCCAGCAATGGAAACACGGCCAGCAGCAGCGGCATCGCCAGGCAGTGCACCAGGCACAAAGCCGAAGCGGCGATGCCCGCATAGTCGGCGAACCTGATCAGCTTTTTCATTTTAAAAAACGAAACGCACGCCCGCGGTCAGGTTACGGCCCGGCAGCGGCGCGGCGGCCTTGATGAAGGAGGTGTGGCTAAAGGCCAGTTCGTCCGTCAGGTTGTTGATGCGCGCGTAGAGCTGGGCCGGCACGCCGCCGATGCGGGTCGTGTAGTGCGTGCCGAGGTTGATCATGGTGTAGCCGCCGGTCGGGCTTTCGAAGTCCGCGACCCGGTCCTGCGTGCCGACCCGCGACAGTTCGACCATGCCGTGCCAGGCCTGCCAGTCCGCGTTCAGGCGCACACCGATGCGGTGCGCCGGAATGCGCGGAATATGTCGATTACCCTCGCCGTCATCGAAGCGGGCGCGCACCAGGTCGCCGAACAGGGTGACGTCGAACATCGGCGAGAGCTTCTGACGCACCTCCCCTTCCAGGCCCGTGAAGACGGCGTCGCGCTGGGCGTATTCGACCAGCTGGAAGCCTTCGTGGCTGTCCAGCGTGTGAGCGTAGATATAGTTATCGACGCGGTTGCGGTATGCGCTCAACGAGAAGGTCGTGTTACCGGCGAACTTGCGCAGCGTGAGATCGAGGTTGTTCGAGGTTTCCTTGGACAGGTCCTGGTTGCCGATCTCGTAGGTCGCGGTGGCCAGGTGCACGCCGCCGGCATACAGTTCCTCGGCACTCGGCAGGCGGTGGCTGCGTGCGAGCGATGCACGCAGCGAGTACTCGGGCGCGAACTTCCATACGGCGCCGGCGGCGAGCGAGGTGCCGTTCGATTTGCTGTCGCGCTGGGTGGAACTGTCGACGTCCACCTTCTGGCGCTCGTGGCGCAGGCCCGCTTCGAAGCGCCAGTCGCCCATCTTGTATTCCTCGGTGGCGAACAGCGCGTGCTTGGTGGTGACGGTCGGCGGCACGTAGGCCTCCTCGCCTTCGGTACTAAAATCGCGCCGCGTGGTCTGCAGGCCGAGCACGCCGCGCCAGCCGCCCACGGGTACGTGTTCGAGTTCGACCCGCGCATCGTGCGCCTTGTTGAAGAAGCTGGTGGCGATGACGCCGTCTTCGAGTTCGTCGTGGCGGTAGTCGGTGAAGGAGGCGCGCAGGCGGGCCTTGGTGAAACCGGCCATTGGGTTGCGGTATTCGCCGCGCACGTCCCAGCGGTCGCTGTCGAGCTTTACCACCGGGACGTCTTCAGCGCCATGCTCATCATGCTCGTGCTCGTGGTCCTCGTGATCCTCGTGGCCGCCGCAATGCAGGTGGTCGCCGTGCGGGTGGCAGCTGCCGAATTCATGATTGTGGCCTGGGATGCCGTATTCGGTACGCTCCTTGGTATAGGCCGCGCCCAGGTAGCCGCGTGTGCCTATCCAGGAAAGGCCAACCGTGCCGGACTCGCTGTCCTTGAAACTGCCGCCCACCTTGCGGCCTTCGCTCCAGCCTTCGCCCACGCGGTAGGCATCGGCATTGCGCTTCACGCCTTCGACGTGGATGGCGACATTGCCGGCGCCGCCGGTGACTTCGACCGCGCCGGTCTTCTCGCGTGCGGCCGAGTTGGCGCGCAGTTCGGCGCTGCCTTCGATCGCCTTGTCCGGCATCGCGGTCGGGATCTTGCGGTCGAGGATGTTGACGACGCCGCCCACGGCGCCGCCGCCGTAGGCCAGCGCCGACGGGCCGCGCAGCACTTCGATGCGCTCGGCCAGGACCGGCTCGAAGCCGACGGCGTGGTCCGGGCTGATGGTCGAGGCGTCCTGGATCTCCGCGCCGTCCGACAGGATCTTGACGCGCGGGCCGTCCATGCCGCGGATCACCGGACGGCTGGCGCCGGCGCCGAAGTGGCTCGAGCTGATGCCCGGCTGGTTGGCCAGGGTCTCGCCCAGCGTCGATTCGCGAGCGCGCACCAGGGCGCCGCCGCCGAGCGAAGTCACGGGCGTGATCATGTCGTCGCCCAGCACACCCAGGGCGGTGGCCGAGACCACCACCGTCGGGATGCTGTCCGGATCGGCATGCAGGCGCTCTACCCCGCTCTGGGCGTATGCGCCAGATTGTGCGCCGAAGGCAAGCAGGATCGCCAGGGCGAGCGGGGTACGGTGACAGGTCGGGTGGGACATGGACTGCTTCCTTTCAGGTGATTGAGCGTGCGTAGGCGGCCGGATGGGCTTGCCTCTTTCGGTAATGATAAGTCATTATCATTAAAAGCTCAACCGGCGGCATGAACGGGGCGCGGCCTCTCAATCGGTGCGGTGGAACAGGCCGGGGTAATGGACGACGAGTCCTTCGTCGTCGACCGTCAGGTCGGCCATGAAGCCCGTGTCGACGCCTTCGAAGCGATACAGGTGTGAGGCGAGACGGGTATAAGCCTGGCGCGCCGGCTCGACGTGCAACGCGGGAAGATGGACCCAGGCGACATCGATTTCCTGACGGATGGCGAGCGCAGCGCCCAGGCGCCGGATCGGCAGGGAATTGGTAAAGCAGCTGGCGGTAAGGTCGATGTCGATACAGCCGGCCAGCGCGGGAATGGATACGCCCTGCCCGTCCTGCCAATGGCCGGCGCCATCGGCATGCAGTTCGAGGCGCGCGCCGCCGGCCACCTCGACGAGGGCCTGACGCACGCGCCAGGCGCTGTCGCAACGGATGGTATAGAACGCGCCGAAGTCGTCACCGATCACCGCGCCTTGCGCAAACAGGCCGGCGCCATCGCGGCGTAGCGTGAGGTGTTCGATTCCGTTTCCGGCCTCGGGTATCCAGCGGCATGTCTCCATGCGCCGATGATACGCCGACTCGCTTCAATCAGCGCGCCGTCAGGAACAGGACGATGATGACGCCCAGCCCGATCAGCAGCACCTGCGGAATCGATTCCTTGACGGTTGCGCGGCGCTGCATCTGCGGCATCAAATCGCTCACGGCGATGTAAATAAAACCCGAGGAAGCGAACACCAGCACGTAGGGAATCAGGCCGGTGACGCGGTCCAGCGTGTAGTAGCCGAGCAGGCCGCCCGCCACCGACAACAGGCTGCACAGCAGGTTGAAGATGTAGGCGCGCATGCGCGAGAAGCCGGCGTTCAGGAGGACGATGAAGTCGCCGATCTCGGTCGGGATCTCGTGGGCGACGATGGCGAGTGCCGTGACCAGGCCCAATTCCGGGTTGGCGAGGAAGGCGGCCGCGATCAGGATCCCGTCCGTGAAGTTGTGCATGCCGTCGCCGACCAGGATCATCCAGCCCGATTTACCCGCCGCATGCGCGTCGTGCCCGTGCGCGTGGTGGTGGCCGTCGCCCTCGTGGTGGTGCGAGTGGCGCAGCAGCGCCAGCTTCTCGAGCAGGAAGAAGGCGAACAGGCCCGCCAGCAGGGTCGCGAACAGTTTATAAATGTCGGTCCCGGACGCGAAGGCTTCGGGCAGCGCGTGCAGGAACGAGGTCGAAAGCATGATGCCGACCGACAGGCTGACCAGCCGCTCCACCATTTTGGAGAGCAGCGTGAACGAAAATACCGCGGCGGCCGAGATGCTGACGACGCCGGCGATCAGGGTCGCCAGCAGGATGGATACGAGAATCGGGTCGATTTGAAGCCTCTTGTTCTGGACTTGCTTATGGCAAGCCGGGCATTGTACCGCTCCCGGCTTGCGAGCGCTTCAAATCAGACTACGCCGTGTTTGCGGAACCAGTCCAATGCGCGGCGCCAGCCATCCTTCGCATCGGCCTCGTTGAAGCTTGGACGGTAGTCCGCGTGGAAGGCGTGGCCCGCATCCGGATAGACCACGAACTCCGACTTGCTGTTGCCCTTGGCGAGTTCCGCCTTCATGCGGTTCACGGTATCGAGCGGGATGCCGGTGTCCTTGCCACCGTACAGGCCGAGCACCGGCGTCTTGAGGTTCTGTGCGATGTCGACCGGGTGCTTCGGCGAATTCGGCGTCGCGTCGCCGACCAGGCGGCCGTACCAGGCCACCCCGGCCTTCACTTTCGGGTTGTGCGCCGCGTACAGCCACGTGATGCGCCCGCCCCAGCAGAAGCCCGTGATACCGAGACGTTCGGTATCGCCGCCGCGCTGCGCGGCCCAGTTGACGACGGTGTCGAGGTCCGACATGACCTGCGCATCCGGGGTTTTACCCACGATGTCCTTCATCAGGTCGGCGATGTTGGGCACGCTGCCGGCGTCGCCCGCGCGCACGAACAGGTCCGGCGCCACGGCCATGTAACCCTGCTTGGCGAAGCGGCGTGCGACATCCTTGATGTGTTCATGGACGCCGAAGATCTCGGAGATGACGAGGATGACCGGAGGATTGGTCTTGCCCTCGGGCTGGGCGCGGTAGACCGGGACTTCCTGGCCGTTGATGACGATCAGGTGGTCGCCTGTGGAGAGGCCGGTGACGTCGGTCTTGATCAGGGTTTGCGCTGCTACCGGCAGGGTCGCGGCAGCAAACCCGCTGCCGACGGCCGCTTTCAGGAACACGCGGCGGTCGACGCCCTCTTCAAAGGTGCTGGCGCCCACCAGGCTGTCGCCGTCTTGTACGAGATCCTTCATGTGCATCCCTCCGGTCCTTGGTTGTAAGATTGGCTATCTTACAGCGACACGCAGCGTTGCGCATGCCTTGCGTGCCGCGCCTCCGGTAAAGCGGCTTCACATCACGCACACACGTTCAAAGACACGTCATGTTTGAAAACATCAAGCAGTTTTTTGCCCCCGATTCCGCTCCCAAGCCCACCTCCACGGTGCCGTTCGACTACGACGACCTGGTGCTGCTCGATGCCGAGGACCTGGCCGAAGGCGGAATCCTGGAAGCCTACCAGCAGCTACATCCCCAGTTGCGCCAGCACGGTGCGGCGGAGATCGACATCGCCGAGGAAGTAGACGAGGACGTGGGGACATACACAGTGCTCGCCGACGGGACACGCTATCCCATCTATGGCGAAGGTGTGGAGGAAGACGCGTGGATACTGGCCACGATCGCTTTCTTCGACATCGTCAACGCCGGCATGGCGAATGCCACCCACCGCTTTTACGCTCTCTACGGCGGAAACGACCTGGCCGGCATCTTCCTGACCGACGAGCAGTTCCGCCTGGCGCAGGAGTGCTTCAAACGCGCCAAGGACCGCCCCTGGGTGCCTGTCAACATTCCGCCGCACTACGGCTTCCCCCAAGACGAGGAAGCGCCTGCACCGTGAGCGCCGGCCGCCTCCTCAATCCCCGGCCTTGACCGAGCCGAGTCCCTGCACCGACTTGTTGACCGTACGCGGCTTGCCGTAATAGGTGAGGCTGCCCATGCCCTGCACCTTCACGTCCAGCCGGTCCTTGGCATACACCTTGACGTCGCCGATGCCCTGGAAGCGGATGTCGACGTCGTTGGCGGCCAGGGCCTTGGTGTCGACTTCGCCCACGCCTTCGGCGCTCATCTTGAACAGCTTGACCTGGCCGTTGATCGCCATGCTGCCGGCGCCGCGGTAGTTGACGTCGAGGCGTTCGCCGCGCACGTTGTTCAGCTTGATTTCGCCCGCGCCTTCGGCGTTGAAGGCGCGCAGCTGGGGCATGGCGACGACGATGCGCTGGTCGCCGTTGACGTTGTTGATCTTCTTGTCGCGCATGCGCACGCGCAGCTCGCCGTTCACGACTTCGGTCGTCACCTCGTTGAGGAAGGCGTTGTCGCCGCGTACCAGCAGCGACTGCTTGGTGTTGCTGGCGTCGACGGTGACGCTGATCGGACCCTGCACGCTGATCGAGGTGAACGGTGCGGCGTTGCGTACTTGGTCGGCGGCCGAAGCGGCGGTCGCGATGAGGGAGAGGGCAAGGACGAATGGAAGACGGCGCATGATGATTTCCCTTTCTTATTGAAGTGAAATCATTCTAGATCGGGCATTGTCGCCAAGCACCTATTTTGCGACGAACTGCACGATTCGCCGGATGCGCCGCGCAGGCGCATCCGGTTAGCTGCCAGCGATCAGGCCTGCGTGCGCAGGTACTCCGCGATCGCTTCGCCGACTTGCGTCGTGTTGGCCGTGCCGCCCATGTCCGGCGTGCGCGGGCCTTCGGTGAGGCAGGTTTCCATGGCGCGCACGATGGCGTCGTGGGCCTGCGTGTATTTCGGATCGCCCTGCCCCAGGAACTCGAACATCATCGCGCCGGACCAGATCATCGCGATCGGATTGGCGATGTTCTTGCCGTAGATGTCGGGCGCGGAACCGTGGACCGGCTCGAACAGCGAAGGGAAAGTGCGGTCCGGATTCAGGTTGGCCGACGGCGCGATGCCGATCGTGCCGGCGCAGGCCGGGCCGAGGTCGGACAGGATGTCGCCGAACAGGTTCGAGGCGACGACCACGTCGAAGCGCTCGGGCGAGAGCACGAAGCGGGCAGCCAGGATGTCGACGTGGTACTTGTCCCACTTGACGTCGCCGTACTGCTCGCCCATGGCGGCCACGCGCTCGTCCCAGTAAGGCATCGAGATCGCGATGCCGTTCGACTTGGTGGCGGCGGTCAGGTGTTTCTTAGGACGGCGCTGGGCCAGGTCGAAGGCATACTTCAGGATACGGTCGGTGCCATGGCGCGTGAACACGGCTTCCTGCAGCACCAGTTCGCGCTCGGTGCCTTCGAACATGCGGCCGCCTACCGAGGAGTACTCGCCTTCGGTGTTTTCGCGCACCACGTAGAAATCGATGTCGCCCGGCTTCTTGTTCGCCAGCGGGCACGGCACGCCCGGCATCAGGCGCACCGGACGCAGGTTCACGTACTGGTCGAACTCGCGGCGGAATTTCAAGAGCGAACCCCACAGCGAGATGTGGTCGGGCACCTTGTCGGGCCAGCCGACGGCGCCAAAGTAGATCGCCTCGAAGCCGGACAGCTGCTCCTTCCAGTCGTCCGGCATCATCTTGCCGTGCTGGAGGTAGTAGTCGCAATCGGCCCATTCGAAGGTCGTGAACTCGAGCTTGATGTCGAAGCGCTTGGCGGTCGCCTCCAGGGCGCGCAGGCCTTCCGGCATCACTTCCTTGCCGATGCCGTCACCGGCGATCACGGCGATCTTGTGGGTTTTCATGTCTCTCTCCTGGATAGGGATGGTAGGCGGATGAACGTCAGGATAACGCATTACGGAGCGTTTATAATCCTTGTTATTGTGAAGCTAAAGGACACGATCCGTGAATAATCTGCAGAACGAGGACCTGCACGTCTTCGCCACCGTGGTACGCAAGGGCAGCTTCGCGGCGGCGGCCGAGGAGCTCGGCATGTCGCCGGCCTACGTGAGCAAGCGCATCGGCGTATTGGAAGGCATCCTCGGCGTGCGCCTGTTCCAGCGCACCACGCGCCGCGTCGTCGTCACCCTCGAGGGCGAGCAGGTCTATGCGCGGGCCCAGGCCATCCTCGCGCAGCTGGACGACCTGGTCGACGAGCTGGCAGAGGGACGGCGCGAACCGAGCGGCCAGCTGCGCATCTGCAGCAGCTTCGGTTTCGGCCGCAACCTGGTGGCGCCGGCGATCGCGCAGCTGGCCGCAAGCTATCCCGGCCTGCAGATCCGCTTCGAAGTCTTCGACCGCCTGGTCGACATCGTGGCCGAAGGCTTCGATCTCGACGTGCGCGTGGGCGACGAGATCCCGCCGCAGCTGATCGCGCGGCGCCTGCGCACGAACGGCCGCATCCTGTGCGCCTCCCCCGCCTACCTGGCGCGCCACGGCACGCCGAAGAACTTGCCGGACCTGGCCGGCCACCAGTGCCTGCCGATCAAGGAGCGCGACCACCCCTTCGGCGTCTGGCGCCTGCGCGGCAGGAATGGAGAAGAAACCGTCAAGGTGTCGGGCGCGCTGTCGACCAACCATGGCGAGATCGCGCTGCGCTGGGCGCTCGACGGCGCCGGCATCGTGCTGCGCTCGCGCTGGGATGCGCAACCCTACCTCGATGCCGGCCAGCTCGTCGTCGTGCTGCCCGAGTACACGCAGGAGGCGAACGTGTGGGCGGTGTATCCGCAGCGCCTGGCGGGATCGGCCAGGCTGCGCGTGTGCGTGGAGTTCCTTGAAGCGCAGCTGGCGATGCCGCGCCAGGAAGGCTGAGCTTTGCGTATCCCGTGCGCGGCCAAACGCGGCGCCGGTTCATAGTGCTGTTTTAGCCGTCTTCGGTGAAGGAGGCCGCACATGGTCTCGAGTCAAACCGGATTCATTTTTGCCACCGGCATAGAAAACAGCATCCCGACCATCGAAGGCGGCCGGGTCCGCATGGACGAGATGGAAAAATGCGGCCACTACCGCCACTGGCGGCGCGACTTCGACCTGGTCGAAGAGATCGGCATCCGCTTCCTGCGCTACGGTCCTCCGCTGCACACCACCCTGCTCGGCGCGCGGCGCTACGACTGGTCGTTTGCCGACGAAGTCTTCCCTGAGCTGCATAAACGGAACCTGGTGGCCATCGTCGACCTCTGCCATTTCGGCCTGCCCGACTTCCTCGGCGACTTCCAGAATCCGGACTTCCCCGCCCTCTTCGCCGACTACGCGCGTGCCTTCGCCGAGCGCTATCCCTGGATCCAGCTCTACACCCCGGTCAACGAGATGTCGATCTGCGCGCTGTTTTCCGCCCTCTACGGCTGGTGGAACGAGCAGCTGCGCGACGACCGGGATTTTGTGACGGCCTTAAAACACATCGTGAAAGCCAACCTGCTCGCCATGCGCGCCATCCTGCAGGTGCGCCCGGATGCGCTGTTCATCCAGAGCGAATCGTCCGAGTACTTTCACGCCCAGAACCCGAAGGCGATCGGCCCGGCGGAGACGATGAACGCGCGCCGCTTCCTCTCGCTCGACCTGAACTACGGCCGCCGCGTCGACTCCACCATGTACGAGTACCTGCTCGACAACGGCATGACGCGCGACGAGTACCACTTCTTCTTGAATAACAACCTGAAGCACCACTGCATGATGGGGAACGATTACTACCAGACCAACGAGCACCACGTGGCGGCCGACGGCACGACCAAGGCGTCCGGCGAGATCTTCGGTTACGCCGTCATCACGCACCAGTACTACAACCGCTACCGCCTGCCCGTGATGCACACCGAGACGAACCTGTGCCAGGGACCGTGCGGCGACGAGGCGGTGCGCTGGCTGAGAAAAGAATGGGCGAACGTGCTGCGGGTGCGTAACAACGGCGTGCCCATCGTCGGCTTCACCTGGTATTCGCTGACCGACCAGGTGGACTGGGACAGGGGCCTGCGCGAGAACAATGGGCGCGTCAACGCCCTCGGCCTGGCGGATCTCGATCGCAATCTGCGTCCGGTCGGGCAGGCCTACCGCGAGCTGATCCGCGACTGGACCGAAGTCCTGCCGACCCAGAGCGTCTGCCTGCAGGTGCCGATCGCGCTGAGCCAGGACTATCCCGGCATCGACGCGCCGGTGCCGCCACCTGCGCAGGAATCGACTGCGGCCACCGGCGCGCCGAGGAATACCGAATAAGGAGAGCACCCATGCGCTTCACCGACAAAGTCGTCATCGTCACCGGCGCCGCCAGCGGCATCGGCCTGGCGGCAAGCCTGCGTTTTGGCGCCGAGGGCGCGCACGTGGTGCTGGTGGACCGCGATGCGGGCGCCTTGCCGGCGGCCTCCGGCCAGGTCGACGAACAGGGCGCGGGCGAGACGATGCAGGTGGAGTGCGACGTCAGCGCCGAGCAGAACGTCGCGCATGCGGTCGAACAGGTGGTGGCGCGCTTCGGCCGGCTCGACGCGGTCGTCAACAACGCCGGCCTGATGATCTTCAAGCCGATCGAGGAACTCACCGGCAGCGACTGGATCCACGTACTGCAGGTGGATTTGCTGGGCGCCTTCTTCTTCACCAAGCAGGCCTTCCTGCACATGCGGCCCGGCGGCGCGATCGTCAACGTGTCCAGCGTCCACGCGCTGAAAACGGAAGCGAATGTCGCACCTTACGCCGCCGCCAAGGCCGCGCTGCTGTCGCTGACCCGTTCGGCCGCGCTGGAAGGCCGGCCGAAGGGCATCCGGGTCAACGCCCTCCTTCCCGGCGCCATCGACACGCCGATGTTGTGGAACAACCCGCAAGTCAAATCCGGCGCCGAGCACATCGATCCGGCGGAGGTGGGCAAGCCCGAGGATGTCGCCGCCGCCATCGCCTTTCTGGCGTCCAGCGAAGCGGCCTTCATCCAGGGCGCTTCGCTATTGGTCGATGGCGGGCGGCTGTGCGAACTCTAGGCTTTATTTAACGCGGTACATCGCGCACAGCTTGTTGCCGTCCGGGTCGCGCACGTAGGCCAGGTGCAGCGCGCCCATCGGGCCCTCGCGCAGGCCGGGCGGCTCTTCGATCGAGGTGCCCCCGTGGGCGACGGCGACATCGTGGAACTCCTTCACCTGTTCGGGCGAGCTGCACTTGAAGCCGACGGTCCCGCCATTCGCGCAGGTCGCGGCTTCGCCGTTGATCGGTTCCGTGATGCCGAGGGCGGCGCCGTCGTGCCGATAGAACAGGCGATTGTGGCCGCTGGGCGCCTGGCCGCGGTAGGGTTCGCCGGCGCCGAGCACGCCGAGGACGGCGTCGTAGAAGCGCTTGGAACGTTCGAGGTCGTTCGAACCGATGACGATGTGACTGAACATGGATAGGTCTCCTTGGCTTTTTTTGGAGCTGACGAGTGTACCATCGAGCTGGACCATGATCGGGAGCCAAGCATGCATGCATTCAGGGAGTACACCCTTCTCGCCAACGGCATCCGCCAGCACGTGCTGGAGGCCGGCAGCGGCCCCGCCGTCCTGCTGTGCCACGGCTTTCCCGAACTGGGCTACTCGTGGCGCCACCAGATCCGCGCGCTCGCGGACGCCGGCTACCGCGCCATCGCACCCGACATGCGTGGCTACGGAGGCACCGAAGCGCCGGCCGCGATCGACCGCTACACCATCCTGCACCTGGTGGGCGACATGGTGGGTTTGCTGGGCGCGCTGGAGATCGCGCAGGCCGACATCGTCGGCCACGATTGGGGCGCGCCCGTCGCCTGGACCGCGGCGCAGCTGCGGCCCGACCTGTTCACCAGCGTGCTGGGCATGTCGGTCCCCTTCGCCCCGCGCGGACCGATGAGCGGCCTCGACTCCCTGCGCCGCGCCGGCAAGCACGCCTACTACCAGCTCTACTTCCAGGAGCCGGGTGTGGCCGAGGCCGATTTTCACGCGGACATCGAGGCGACCATCCGCAGGATGATGTGGTCGCTGTCAGCCGGCCCATCCAGACCCTGGAACGGCATGGTCGGCCCCGAGGGCGCGCTCGCCGCGCTGGCCGAGCCGCCGGGTCCGATGCACTGGCTGAGCGCCGAGGAGCTGGCGGTGTACACGGCCGCCTTCCGCGATTCTAGCTTGAGCGGCGCCCTGAACTGGTACCGCAACATGGACCGCAACTGGGAACTGACGGCGCCATTTCAGCATGCGCGCATCCGCCAGCCGGCCTGGTTCCTCAGTGGCGAACGCGATCCGATCTATCCGGCGCTGAAGTCACTGGTCGAGGCCCTGCCGCGAAACGTACCCGGCCACCTGGGCACGACCATCGTTCCCGGCGCCGGGCACTGGGTGCAGCAGGAAGCGCCGGAGGCCGTGAACCGGGTGCTGCTCGATTTCCTGGGGCGGGTGCAGCGTTAGGCGCCTGCCGGCCTGCCGGCCGCACAAGCCAGCATCGCGTCCCCAATCGCGTGCTCGCCCTGCGCCTTCAATACTTCGCCGGCATGGCGCAGGTCGCGCAGCTCCTTGTTCTGGCTGAGCTTTGATTTGCCCACCAGGCGCGTGATCTCGACCTCGAGCCCGACGATCTTCTCCAGCAGCCCGTCGATGAATTCCGGCGCGCTGTCGCCCATCTTCCAGGGCACCGGCTGCGCCGCCTCGTGGGTGCGCGTCAGGCGCGCCACCAAGCCGCGCACGAATCGTTCATCGTCGCGGACCGTGACGCGGCCGTGGGCGTGGGCTACTACGTAGTTCCAGGTCGGCACCTGCCTGTGTGCTTCGCGCTTCGAGGGATACCAGTTGGGAGAGATATAGGCGTCGCCGGCGCGGAAGATGACCAGCACCTCGGCGCCGTCGGCGAGTTCCCGCCAGACCGGATTGGCACGCGCCACGTGGGCGCGCAGCGTACCCATTGCGCCTTCAGGTGCGAGCTCGAACGGCAGATGGTTCGCATCCAGTCCGTCCGCGCCGTGCGTGACCAGGGTGCCGAAAGGATGCCGGCGGATCAGATCGTGCAGCACCTCGGTGCGCGGCTCGTCGAAATGGGGTGGGATGTACATCGTGCGCTCCTCTGCTTCGCTGGCAGAAATCCGGAGCCTATTCTAATCGAGCTGCGGCAGGTGCCCGGTCTTGAGATAAAACGTGGCGCCCTGCTGCGCAGCGGCCAGCGCAGGATAGCGGCCGGCAGGCAGGCGGATCCAGGTACCGCGCGTGCAGGCCTGACCGTCGAGCACCAGCGCGCCTTCCAGCACCAGCAGCTCGGCGCCGTCGACCGCGTCCGGAAACAGCACGGTACCCGGCGCCACCTGCTGCAGGCACACCTGCTCGTGGACACTCGCATATAGCGGACAGACAGCGCGCTCGCCCTGGCGCCGCCAGGCGGCGGGATCGCGCGTGTCGATGCGCACCGGCTGCGTCTCGTCGCTTGCCATCTGGCGCAGCTTCACGAAAATGAGGGCCCCTTCCCGGCTCGCCGGCGTATGCGCGGAATCGGGCGGATTGCGCAGGTACCAGCCTTCGGGGAAATCACGGGTCTCGTCCGAGAACGTCCCCGACAGCACCAGGATCTCTTCTCCGCTCGGATGCGCATGGCGCGGGAACACCGAGCCGGGTGCATAGCGCACGATGCTGGTGGCACGCGCCTGCTCGGCGCCGATCCGGTCGAGCATGACGCGCTCGACGCCGGGCTGTGGCGACGCCACCCACACGTACTGGTGCGGGGCGACGACGACGGCACGCGAGAAATCGGCGTTGATCAGCATGAGGGTCCAGCGAGGCAGCGGAAACTCAAGCGAACTTGGTAGCCGGCGCGACGCGCTTTGCGGTGACTTTGACGACCGCCATTTTACCGCTGTCGCTCGACACCAGCGAATCGGCCCGCACTTGCGCCTTGTAGCTTTCGGCGCTGGCGTAGGTGGTGCCGACGACGGCCAGGGCGGCGACCAGGAACAGCGTTTCCATGTGTTTGAGGACGTTCATTTCAGGCTCCCTTCGGTTGGCTTGTTGGCCCTGCGCTTCAGTGCGTTCGGGCTTTCGATGGGAGTAGATTAGCAAGCGGCCCTGCGCGGCTCCACCGGCGTGCGACGAAGTGCATAAAACCGGTGATGAAGCGCGCAAATCCGCGATATGAACGACGTTAGTCGCGTGCGCGGGGATGTTCGCAGCTGATCAGTGAATGACGGCGTCGCCGTAGGTGCGGCGCAGGCCCGGCTGGCGCAGCACGCGCTGGGCCGTGGCGAAGGGTATGCCTTGTTCGCTCAGCATGCGCGCCGCCACGTACATGCCGCGCGTGCGCAGGACGGCGATCGAGGCGTCGATCAGTTTGGCAGTGTCATAGTCGCGTCGGGGTTTCATGATGCTCTCCTGGTCGGTATTGCGCGATCCAGACGGTGGCGCCGCCACAATCGGCGTCATCCGCCGCATGCCGTATCACACGAAAACCCTGCCCTTCCAGCAGGCCGCGGTACTCGCTTGCCTCCAGCGACGCGTGATACAGCGCCTCTCCGCCATTATCGCTCCATACTTCTCCATATGTGCTGCCCGACGTGAACATCAAGAGCCCGCCGGGGTTCAACAGCCGAGCAAAGATGGGGAACATCGCGCGCTGGTCGGCGTGCGACAGGTGGAACAGGCTGTGCCAGGCGATGACGGCGTCGAAGCGCTGGTGCAGCTGGACGGTACGCATGTCACCGGTGAGCAGGAGCGTGCCGGGAAAGCGCATGCGCGCCAATTCGATCATGGCGGCGCTGGCATCGACGCCGGTAACGGCGAAGCCGCGCTCGATCAGGTAGCGCAGGATCGGCTCGCCGGTACCGCAGCCGAGGTCGAGGATGGCAGCGCCGGGCGGCAAGGCCTCCATCACCGCGTCGAGATACGGCCGTTCGATCAGCGTGCGGATACGGTTGCTGTCGAACCACCCGGCGATGCGGTCGTAGACAGGGGCGACGCTGGAGGGGGAGTCATTGGCCATGACCGATGGTAGCACCGCGGCACCGGCCTCGTTTTACGGTAAGCTCGGGCATTCTCTTTCTGCCCCGGGTTCACGATGCCACTCTCCCCTTACCTCGACGCTGCCCCGCAACTGGCCGAACGCACCTATGTGCACGACTCGGCCCAGGTGATCGGCAGCGTACAGCTCGGCGCCGACAGTTCGGTGTGGTGCAACGCCGTGCTGCGTGCCGACGTCAACGACATCGTCATCGGGCGCTGCTCGAACGTCCAGGACTTCACGATGTGCCATGTGTCGCACAAGAGCAGCCAGAAGCCGCAGGGTTCGCCGCTGAGCATCGGCGACTACGTCACCATCGGCCACGGCGTCATCCTGCACGGCTGCCGCATCGGCAACGAGTGCCTGATCGGCATGGGCAGCATCGTCATGGACGACGTCGTCGTGCAGGACCAGGTGATGCTTGGCGCCGGCAGCCTGGTCCCGCCGGGGAAGACGCTCGAGAGCGGTTTCCTGTACATGGGCCGGCCTGCCGAGAAAGCGCGGCCCCTCACTGCGGCGGAGATCGCGTACCTGCGCTATTCGGCCGAGCATTATGTGCGGGTCAAGGACAACTATCTCGGCACGCCGGGCTGAGAGTGTCGTAAGTTTGGTGGGCACGGGGCGCCCACCCTACCAAGAGCGTTGTGTCGTAGGGTGGGCGCCCCGTGCCCACCAAAAGCGCGCGCTTAGTGGGCCGCTTCCCAATTCGGACCCACGCCCGTCTCGGCCACCAGCGGCACCTTCAGTTCGGCCACGCCGGCCATCAGCTCGGGCAGCTTCGCCTTCACCAGCTCCAGCTCAGCTTCCGGCACTTCGAGCACCAGTTCGTCGTGCACCTGCATCACCATGCGCGTGCCCAGCTTCTCGCTCTCGAGCCAGCCCTGCACCGCGATCATCGCCAGCTTGATCAGGTCGGCCGCGGTGCCCTGCATCGGCGCGTTGATCGCCGCACGCTCGGCGCCGGCGCGTCGCGGGCCGTTCGGGGAGTTGATCTCGGGGAGCCACAGGCGGCGGCCGAACACGGTCTCGACATAGCCCTTGGCCTTGGCCGCCAGGCGCGTCTCGTCCATGTACTGCTTGACGCCGGCGAAGCGGGCAAAATAGCGGTCGATGTAGTTGGCGGCGGCGGCGCGTTCGATCTGCAGGTTCTGGGCGAGACCAAAAGCGCTCATGCCGTAGATCAGGCCGAAGTTGATGACCTTGGCGTAGCGGCGCTGTTCGGAATCGACTTCGTCCGGGGCGACGCCGAAGATCTCGGCGGCGGTGGCGCGGTGAATGTCGACGCCTTCGGCGAAAGCGCGCAGCATCGCTTCGTCGCCCGAGATATGGGCCATGATGCGCAGCTCGATCTGCGAGTAGTCGGCCGAGACGATCACGCTGCCCGGCGGCGCAACGAAGGCTTCGCGGATGCGGCGCCCCTCGCCGGTACGCACCGGGATGTTCTGCAGGTTCGGATCGTTCGAGGCCAGGCGACCGGTGATCGCCACGGCCTGCGCGTAGTTCGTATGCACGCGGCCCGTGTTCGGGTTCACCATCTTCGGGAGCTTGTCGGTATAGGTAGACTTCAGCTTGGCCAGGCCGCGGTGTTCGAGCAGCACTTTCGGCAGCGGGAAATCCTCGGCCAGCTTTTGCAGCACTTCTTCGTCGGTCGACGGCGCGCCGGTGGCGGTCTTCTTGATGACCGGCAGGCCGAGCTTCACGAAGAAGATCTCGCCGATCTGCTTGGGCGAACCGAGGTTGAAGGGGCCGCCGGCCATTTCATAGGCCTGGGCTTCGAGTTCGACCAGGCGCGCGCCGATTTCGCGCGACTGCGCTTCCAGCTTGGCCGCGTCGATCAGCACGCCGTTGCGCTCGATCTTCTGCAGCACGATCTGGGTCGGCAGCTCGATGTTTTTATAAATGAATTCCAGGCCCTTGTCGGCCTGGACGTGCGGCAGCATGGTCTGGTGCAGGCGCAGGGTGATGTCGGAATCCTCGGCCGCGTATTCGGTCGCGCGGTTCAGCTCCACCTGGTCAAAGCAGATCATGTTGGCGCCCTTGCCGCAGACGTCGACGAAGGGAATCGTCGTGTAGCCGAGGTGGCGCATCGCCATGGTGTCCATGTCGTGCGGCTTGTGCGACTCGAACACGTAGGACTGCAGCAGCGTGTCGTGAACGATGCCCTTTAACGTAACCCCATGGTTGTTAAAGATGTGCATGTCGTACTTCAGGTTCTGGCCCAGCTTCGGCTTGTCCGGATTTTCCAGCCAGCCGCGCATGCGCTCCAGCACCTCTTCGCGCGGCAGCTGCTCGGGCACGCCGGCGTAGCGGTGCGCGACCGGGATGTAGGCGCCCTTGCCTGCTTCGACCGACAGCGAGATGCCGACCATCTGCGCGGTCATCGGGTCGAGCGAGGTCGTTTCGGTATCGACCGAAGTCAGTTCGGCGGCCTCCACCAGCGCCAGCCACTTGTCGAGCTGCTCCCAGGTCGTCACCAGTTCGTAGTCGCCCTTGATGATCGGCATGCCCGGCAAGGTGTCCTGGGACCCTTCCGGTGAATTCAGGACTTGACCAATGGTCGCTGCGCCCGCGCTTTGCGTCAGTTCGCGCAGCATGGTTTTAAAGCCGTAGCGCTGGAAAAAGTCGCGCAGGGCATCGGTGTCTTCCGGACGCGCGACCAGGGTTTCCTCGATCGAGACCACGTGGCCCATCAAATCGCAGTCGGTCTTCACCGTGATCAGCTCGCGCCCGCGCGGCAGCCACTCCAGGGCCGAGCGCAGGTTTTCGCCGACGGCGCCGGTGATGCTGTGCGCGTTTTCGATCACGCCGTCGAGCGAGCCGTGCAGGGCGAGCCATTTCAGGGCCGTCTTCGGGCCGCACTTGTTCACGCCCGGCACGTTGTCGACGGTATCGCCGATCAGCGTCAGGTAATCGATGATGCGGTTCGGCGGCACGCCGAACTTGGTCAGCACGCCGGCTTCGTCGAGCTTTTCGTTGCTCATCGTATTGATGAGCATGACCTTGTCGTTCACCAGTTGCGCCAGGTCCTTGTCGCCGGTCGAGACGATGGTGTTCATGCCCTTGGCGGCGGCCTGCACGGCCAGGGTGCCGATCACGTCGTCCGCTTCCACCCCTTCGACCATCAGGATCGGCCAGCCCATGTGGCGCACCACCTCGTGGATGGGCTCGATCTGCTTGGAAAGATCGGGCGGCATCGAGGCGCGCGTCGCCTTGTACTCGGGGTACATATCGTCGCGGAAGGTTTTACCTTTCGCATCGAAGACGCAGGCGATGTAGGCGGCCGGGTAATCGGCGCGCAGGCGGCGCAGCATGTTGACCATGCCGTGCATCGCACCGGTCGGGTGGCCGTCGGGGCCACGCAGGTCGGGCAAGGCGTGGAAGGCGCGATAGAGGTAGCTGGAACCGTCGACGAGCAGCAGGGTATTTTGCATAGGAATGATGGGTGAAGCCGGCAGTAGCCAATGAGGGGGCCATTATCGCAGAATCCGGCATGGGAAAAACACAACAGAGGCGTTGCGCACCGGTTCAATATGGGGAGGCAAGGCGGCTGGGGGCCGCCTTGCCACTGTATTTCCACCGGGAGGCACTGTGTTTGTTACAATGGTTCAAACGATATTAGGTGACCATCATGCTGCGCACATTTCCCCGCCTGACCCTGTCGATCGCCCTCCTCGCCTGCGCCGGCGCAGTGTACGCACAAACGGCCCAAACGGGACAGACCTCGCCGGCCCCGGCGCCGGCTGGCACCGGGCAAACCCAGACCGAACGCATCGAGCAGGAAGGTCCGGCGACGAACGTCGAACCGCGCCGCGGCACCCAGATCCGGGAAAAGCGCAGTAACGGACAGGTCACCGAAGTCGAAGTCCAGAGTGGCCCCAGCCGCTACACCCTGAAGCCGAACGTGCCTGCTGGTAATGCGGTGCCGGGCGATGCCCAGAGCAGCGCCTTCCGCGCGCCGCAATGGCAGGTGATGGAATTCGACCTCAACGGCAAGCGCAAAGCGGCTGCCGAGGCCGAAGCGGCTGCCGCTGCGGCTGCAGCCGGCACCACCGGGCCGGGCACGGCGACGGCCAGCGCGCTCGGGGTCAATGGTGCGCCAGTCGGTAAGGTACCGCCGGCAACCGTCCCGATGACGAAGCCGGCCGATATTCCGCCGCCACCGCCGCTCCCGCCGCAAACCTCGACCCGCTAATCAACCGCCCGGCGGGCGCTTGCGCCCGCACGCCCGGACTCTTACCCTTCAGACTTTCAAGCCCTCTCGCACCATGGCAGTTTTCACCGCGGTAACACTGGATGATCTCACCCAGTGGATGGAACAGTTTCCCCTCGGCCAAGCAGTGGCCCTTAAAGGCATTGCCTCCGGCATCGAAAACAGTAATTTCTTCCTGACGACCGAGCGCGGCGAATATGTCCTGACGGTATTCGAGAACCTGAATTTCGACCAGCTGCCCTTCTACCTGCAACTCATGCGTCACCTGGCCGAGCGCGGCATTCCGGTGCCGGCGCCGGTCGCCAACGCGCAGGGAGAACTGGTGGTGCCGCTGCGCGGCAAACCGGCCGCCATCGTCAGCAAGCTCGAGGGCGCTTCGCAGATGGATCCGCAGCCGGTGCACTGCGCGGATGTCGGCGCGATGCTGGCGCGCATGCACCTGGCCGCCGCCGACTTCCCGCTGCAGCAGCCGAATTTGCGTGGACTCGACTGGTGGCAGGCGACGATGCCGCAAGTGCTGTCGCATCTCACGCCCGAGAATGCCCAGCTCTTGCGAAGCGAAGTGGCTTTCCAGGCGGACTTTGCCGCCAGTGCCACCTATGCGCAACTGCCGCGCGGACCGGTCCACGCCGACCTGTTCCGCAATAACGTGATGTTCGTCGGCGAAAAGCTGACGGGCTGCTTCGATTTCTATTTTGCCGGCGTCGATACCTGGCTGTTCGACCTGGCCGTGACCGTCAACGACTGGTGCATCGATCTCGATAGCGGCAAGCTGGACGTGCCGCGCGTGCAAGCGCTTCTGGCCGCTTACCGCGCCGTGCGTCCGTTCACGGCCGAGGAAGAAGCCGCCTGGCAGCCGATGCTGCGCGCCGCGGCGCTGCGCTTCTGGCTGTCGCGCCTGTACGATTTTTATGCACCACGTGAGGCCGAGCTGCTGACGCCGCACGATCCCACCCATTTCGAACGCATCCTGCGCGAGCGCATCGCCACGCCCGCACCGCGCCTGCTCCCTCAAGAATGAACAACATGCCCGCAATTACCGGCTGGAACTGGCTGAAGCAAGGTACCGGCCTGTTCCGCAAACAACCTGCCGCGCTGACGACCCTGCTGTTTGCCAACATCCTGTTCAGCCTGCTGATCGGCTCGGTGCCCCTGCTCGGCACACTGCTGGCCATCGTGCTGATTCCCTCGTTCTCGATGGCCTTCATGCAGGCCTGCCTGATGATCGAGAACGGCGAACGCGTCACACCCGTCGTGCTGATGACGGGCTTCCGCAAGCCGGTGCTGGCGCAGTTGTGCAAGATCGGACTGATCTATCTCGTGGTGTCGGTGCTGCTGACCTTGCTGGCGCGCTTCGCGGTCGATCTCGACCAGCTCCGGCAAGTCGTGCAGCCGGCCGATCCGAAACAGGTGCCGGCGGTGGCGGGCTGGGAATTCGTCAAGATGTTCGCGCTGTCGGCCCTGAACGCGAGCGTGCTGATCGCGTTGTCCTTCGCCGCGCCCCTGCTCTACTGGCAGGGCATGAAGCCGGGCAAGGCGATCTTCTACAGCTTCTTCGCCGTCCTCAAGAGCGCGCGCGTCTTCATCGTGATGCTGTTGAGCTGGTTCGGCCTGTTGCTGGCCTTTACCGTCGTGATCCAGCTCATCATGGGCGGCTCGATGTTCGGCAGGGTGCTGGTGATGTGGCTGCTGTTCCTGTTCGTGCTGCTGCTGCAGTGCGCGATGTATGCGGGGTATCGGCAGATCTTCGGGAAGCCGGTGCAGGCGGGTGCGGGGCGCGTCAATCTCGAGAAGTAAGGGTGGTACATGGTGGGCACGGGGCGCCCACCCTACTGTAGGGTGGGCGCCCCGTGCCCACCATATCCCCAAATCAGTTGTAGGGTGGGCGCCCCGTGCCCACCATGCATCCATCGTCAGCGGCTGACTCGCTCCAGCTTCGCCACCGACAAATCCAGCACCTTCATCCCCGCCGCGCCGAAATTGATCTGCGCGCGCGCCGCCCCTGCCCCGCCTTCGATATTCACGATCACGCCTTCGCCGAACTTGGCGTGCGCCACCGCTTCGCCGATGCGCCAGCCGGAGCCGCCGCCCGACTTCTGGGTGATCTGCTGGGCGATCTTGTTGTCGCTGCCGGCGTTGCGGAAGGCGGCGTCGTCCCAGGCCGTGGTCGATTTCTTGTTGGCGAACCAATTACTTTGCACGCGCGGCGACAGCCACTTGAGCGATTCCTCGGGTAGCTCGTCGAAGAAGCGCGACTTCATGTTGAAGCGGGTCTGGCCGTGCAGCATGCGCTGCTGGGTAAAGCTCATGTAGAGACGTTTGCGGGCGCGCGTGATCGCCACGTACATCAGGCGCCGTTCCTCGTCCACGCCGTCGGCCTCGCGCGAGCTGGTTTCGTGCGGGAACAAGCCCTCTTCCAGACCGGTGATGAACACGGCGTCGAATTCCAGGCCCTTGGCCGAGTGCACCGTCATCAGCTGCATCGCGTCCTGGCCCGCCTGGGCCTGTGCATCGCCCGCTTCCAGCGAAGCGTGGGCGAGGAAGGCGGACAGCGGCGACATGACTTGCGGCAGCGGCGTGTCGGCATCCATGATCTCGATGCCGTCCTGGTAGACGACCGCGTCACCCGCCTGCGCCTGCGACGGCGGGCCGAGGTGGGCCGGGGCGCCCTGTCCAAAACCTTCTTCCTGCACGAACTGGGTCGCCGCGTTGACCATCTGCTCCAGGTTTTCGATGCGGTCGGCGCCTTCCTTTTCGTTGGCGTAGTGCGTGAGCAGGTTGCTGCGCTCGAGCACGACGCGCACCATTTCCGGCAGCGCCAGCTGCTGGGTCTCGAAGCGCGCGCCCTCGATCAGTTTCACGAAACCGCCGAGCGACGTCCCGGCCTTGCCGGTCATGTAGGGCACGGCCGCGTACAGCGAAATGCCGTAGGTGTCGGCCGCCATTTGAAGCTGCTCGATCGAGCGCACGCCGATGCCGCGGGTCGGGAAATTCACGACGCGCAGGAAGGCCGAATCGTTGTGCGGATTGTCCATTAGCTGCAGGTAGGCGATCGCATGCTTGACCTCGGCACGCTGGAAGTAGCGCAGGCCGCCGTACACGGTATAGGGGATGCCGGCCGCAAACAGCGCGTGCTCGATGACGCGGCTTTGCGCGTTCGAGCGGTACAGGATGGCGATTTCCTTGCGCTCCAGGCCTTCGGCCATCAGGCTTTTCGCTTCCTCGATGATCCATTGCGCTTCTTCGAGATCCGAGGAGGCCTCGTAGATGCGCACCGGCTCGCCCTGCCCCGCGTCCGTGCGCAGGTTTTTACCAAGACGCTTGGCGTTGTTGGCGATCAGGTAGTTGGCGCTGTCGAGGATGTGGCCGTGCGAGCGGTAGTTCTGCTCCAGCTTGATCAGGTTCTTGACCTGGAAGTCGCGCTCGAAAGCCGACATGTTGCCGACGTTCGCACCGCGGAAGGCATAGATGCTCTGGTCGTCGTCGCCGACGGCGAAGATCGCGCCGCCCACCTGCTCGCCATAGCCGGCGAGCAGCTTCAGCAAGTTATATTGTAAGTCGTTCGTATCCTGGAACTCGTCGACCAGCACGTGCTTGAAACGCATCTGGTAATGCTGGCGCAGCGGCGCATTGCGCGACAGCAGCTCATAGGCGCGCAGCAGCAGTTCGGCGAAATCGACCACGCCCTCTTTCTGGCATTGCTGGTCGTAGAGCTCGTAGAGCTCGACCATCTTGCGCTCGATCGGATCGTAGGCCTCCAACTGGCCGGCGCGCAGGCCCTGGTCCTTCGCGTTGTTGATGAAGTACATCAGGTTCTTGGCCGGATATTTTTCATCGTCGACATTGGCCGCCTTTAGCAGGCGCTTGATCATCGACAGCTGGTCTTGCGAGTCGAGGATCTGGAAGGATTGCGGCAAGGCCGCATCACGGTAATGCGTGCGCAGCAGGCGATTGCACAGGCCGTGGAAGGTGCCGATCCACATGCCGCGCGTGTTCACGGGCAGCATGGTGGACAGACGGGTCAGCATCTCCTTCGCCGCCTTGTTGGTAAAGGTTACCGCCATGATGCCGGCCGGACTCACCTGTCCGGTCTGGAGCAGCCAGGCAATACGGGTCGTCAGCACGCGGGTCTTGCCCGAACCGGCGCCGGCGAGGATCAGCGCGCTTTGGTTGGGCAGCGTAACGGCTGCCAATTGTTCGGGATTAAGGTTGTGAAGGAGATTCATGCGGTCATTATAGCGCCGGGATCTACTGTATGCCCATCCAGTCTCGCTACAACACTGAAGAGCTGTGACAGGAAATTTCAAAGCAGACCCAAGATTGAAAGATTATTTCATTCCCGGTGTATGTGTCAGTCGCCTGATGGGCACACGGACGTTCTTGTTGCGACGCTGCCATATCTTGAATTCGTCAATTTCGCATGCGCAAAGCATGAGCAGTTTCCAGCCAAAAATTTACAACACCACCCTATCTTCCAATATCTTCATTTAACTCAGCAGTAACGAGCGACATCTCTCCCGCGCGCCACCTGTTCAGAAATTCGCTTAACTTAACGACAAATACGCGTACATGCGCGTGCCCCTCTGTCGCTGTTACTAAAGGAGAAACCTATGCTGAACCGAGTCGTGACTGTCGCCGCACTGGCTGTCGGCGGAATGATGCTGTCGAAGCAAATGAAAAAGAGCCGCACCCAGAATGGCGACTCGTCGATCATCGAAGCGATCGAAGTCAACGTGCCTCTGCGCACCGCCTACAACCAGTTCACCCAGTTCGAAGATTTCCCGCAGTTCATGAAGAGCGTGAAGGAAATCCGCCAGCTCGACGACAAGCGCCTGCACTGGAAGGCGAACATCGCCGGCGAGGACAAGGAATGGGATGCGGAAATCACCGAGCAGATCCCTGATAAACGCATCGCCTGGCGCAGCATCGGCGGCGTGCAGAATGCCGGCGTGGTGACCTTCCACAAAATCTCGGACAACGTCACCCGCGTGACCCTGCAAATGGATTACCAGCCCGACGGCGCGCTGGAAGCCCTCGGCGACGCCTTCGGCGCGGTGCGCATGGAAACCCGTGCCAACCTGCAGAACTACAAGGAAATGCTGGAGAAGCGCGGTTCCGAAACCGGTTCGTGGCGCGGCAAGATCGACCAGCACTAAGCGCTTGTACCATTGAAAAAGCCCGCGGGCCGCTTATGGCCTGCGGGCTTTCTTTGTATCGAATGCCGTTTCTTACCAGACGCGGCAGCGCTTTACCGCGGCCATCGGCTGGCCCGGCTTGCAGGAAAATGCCTTCTCGAACTCCGGCATGTTGACGACAACGCCGTTGACCCGGTACTTGCCCGGCGAGTGAGGATCGGTCATGGCGGTCACACGCAGGTTTTCCGGGCGATCGTTTTCGCAGGCCCATTGCGCGTAGCCGACGAAGAAGCGCTGCTCCGGGCTCAAGCCGTCACGCAAGGCTTGCGCCTGCTGCGGCATGCTCGCCATCTGCGTCTTCCACGCCATCCAGCCGAGGATCAGGCCGCCCAGGTCGGCCACGTCCTCGCCCAGGGTCAGCTTGCTGTTGATCTTGATGTCGTCCACCACCGTGTAGCCCGCGTACTGGTCGACGATGCACTGGGCGCGGTCGGTGAATTCCTTCGCGTCCTTCTTGGTCCACCAGTCTTTCAGGTTCCCCTTCGCATCGAACTGGCGCCCCTCGTCGTCAAACGCGTGGGTCAGCTCGTGACCGATGGTGCCGCCCGTGTTGCCGTAACCCGGCGCATCGTCCATCTTCGGATCGAACAGCGGCGGCTGCAGCACGCCGGCCGGGAAGTTGATGTCGTTCATCTGCGGATTGAAATAGGCGTTCACCGTCGGCGGCGTCATCAGCCACTCGCTGCGGTCGAGCGGCTTGCCGATCTTGGCCAGTTGTCTCCGGTTTTCGAATTGCGTGCCGCGGATGGCGTTGCCGGTGAAATCGTTCGGACGCACTTCGAAGGCCGAATAGTCGCGCCACGTATCCGGATAGCCGATCTTGTTGACGATCGCGTCGAGCTTTTCGTGGGCGCGCTTCTTGGTGTCCGGGCTCATCCAGGCAAGCGAATCGATGTCCTTGGCCATCGCCTCCTCGACCTGGCGCGTCATGTGCAGCGACTTCGCCTTCAGCTCGGGAGAAAACGCGCGGCTGACGAATTCCTGGCCCAGGGCTTCGCCTAGCTGCGCATCGACCAGTTGCACGCAACGCTTCCAGCGCGGCGGCTGCTTCTCGACGCCGCGCAGGGTCTGGCTGAAGAAGGCGAAGTGCGGCTGGTCGAATTGCGGCGCCAGCACCGGCGACAATTCCTTCATCACGTGCCAGCGCAGATAGGTCTTGATTGCTGCCAGGTCGTTCGTGCGCAGCTGCTTGCCGAAGGCTTTCATGAACTTCGGTTCGGTGACATTGAACGTTTTGAGGCCCGGCTGGCCGACGGCGGCCAGGTAAGTCTTCCAGTCGAAGCCGGGCGTCATCGCCTGCAGGCCCTTCAGGTCCGTCTTGTGGAACAGTTTATAGGGGTCGCGCTTGTCGACGCGGGTCAGCGAGGCCTGGGCCAGCGCGGTTTCCAAACGCATCACGGTCGCGGCCGAACGTTTTGCGGTTTCCGGCGATTCGCCGATCAGCCCGAACATGGTACGGATATGGGCTTCGTACTTGTCGCGGATGTCTTTCGAACGCTTGTCCGTTTTGAGGTAATAGTCGCGGTCCGGCAAGCCGAGCCCGCCGCCGCTGGCGAAGGCGATCACGCGGGTCGAATCGCCGAAGTCCTGGTTCGAGCTGAAGCCGAAGAAGAAGGCTTCGCTCGAGAGCGCCAGCTGCAGCCCCGCCAGCACGCGCGGCAGTTCGCGGGTCGAGGCCATGCCTTCGATCTGGTTCAGGAACGGCGCCAGCGGCTCGGCGCCGCGCTTGGCGATCGCCCCCTCGTCCATGCAGGCGCCGAAGTAGTCGCCGATCTTCTGCTGGGTAACGCTGCGGCCTTCCTTCTGCTTGGCCAGCCCGTCGAGAATGCCCCACAGGTAGCGCTGGTTGTCCTGCGCCAGCTTGCTGTACACCGACCAGCGCGCCTGGTCGGCGGGCACCGGATTGTTCTTCATCCAGCCGCCGCAGGCGTACTGGTAGAAATCGACGCAGGGGTCGGCGCTCTTGTCCATTGCGCTGACGTCGAGACCCGGCGTGTAGGGGAAAGTCGTGGCCGGGCGTTCCGGTTCGGTGGTCTGGGCGCTGGCGAAGGCGGCGCTGCACAGGAGCGTGCTGGCGAATGCAAGACGGGTGAGCTGGTGCATGGTGGATGTCCGCGAAAGTGATTCTCCATGCTGACATACAAGTATTGCTAAAGCAACATTAGCATATCCATGAGCAGCGCATGCTGCCCTTCCGATATTGTTTCCCTCCGGAAACCTGTCCTGTACACTAGAGCCAACGATGCCAAGAATTATCAGGCTAGTCTGCAGTGCTTACATACATCTGAGCGCAAGCTCGTCAACATGGAGCGTGAACATGGGCGAATGGTCAGGATATTTCGAAGACTTCCCGGGAGAAGATCCGGCTAATTATCTTGGAGGAAAATTCGATCCGCGAGGAGCTGCTACTCAGCGTGAAGCTCAGCAAAAAGCTGTGCGAAAGCTTAAACATGAGCAGCAGTTACTTGACGCCGAGATTGCTGCTATTGTTCAAAAGCATAAGACGCCAGGCTAAGAACGGTAAATGATGAGAAACCAATTTACAGCGGGGCTTTTTCTAGCGATCGCTTTAACAGGATGTAATCAGTCACCTGGCCCTCTCGAGGGGACCTGGAAAGCGGAGGGGATCGTCCCGATGACGATTACATTCCGTCCTGGGGAAACCGAAACAATGGGTGTTATCGAGCAGGTCGATTACACAACAAAAGGAAACGTCGTCAAAGTCACTTATAAAGACGGGATGATGAAGGGCTCATCTATCCCGTTCACGCTTGTGGACCACAACACAGCAACAAACCCTATGTACACGCTACGTCGCGTTCGATAACGGAAATTCGACAATAGTCAGGGTCAGGGCTGACGTTGGTTTTAAGGACTATGAAAGACAGACATAATCAGGTGTCCGGCGACAGAACCGGCGTCCACTCACCTGTTGTACGTAATCCTCGCAACCGAGAAGCGACTCATGAGCAAATTTCTTATTTCCTTCCCAGCGAGTGCGATGAACGTTCCCGCCGAGGACATGCCCGCTGTCGGTGAGGCGTCCCGTGCGGTGATCCGCGAGGCAAAGGCTGCCGGCGTCTACGTCTTCGCCGGCGGCATCAACGCCGAAGTCGCGCCCGCCATGGTCGCAGCGGACGGCAGCTGCACAGACGAGACCTACCGCGAAACACGAGAGCTCGATGGCGGCTTTTGCGTGCTCGAGCTTCCGTCCAGGGACGTGGCCGTACAATGGGCCGCCAAGCTCGCCGCAGCCTGCCGCTGTGCGCAAGAGCTGCGCGAGTTCTACTACGATCCTGAAAGCTGACCTGGATGCCGGACCTGATCCGTTTTACCGCCCTCTTCGCCCTCACCGCCCTCGCCGAAATCATCGGCTGCTACCTGCCCTGGCTCGTGCTGAAACAGGGCAAATCCGTCTGGCTGCTGCTGCCGGCAGCCGCCTCGCTGGCCCTGTTCGCCTGGCTGCTGACCCTGCACCCAACCGCCGCCGGCCGCACCTATGCGGCCTACGGCGGGATGTACATCGCGGTGGCCCTGCTGTGGCTGCGTTTCGTGGACGGCATCCACCTCAGCCGCTGGGACGCGGCCGGTGCGGCGCTGGCGCTGGCCGGGATGGCCGTGATCGCGCTGCAGCCGCGCTAATCAAGACTCAGTCGCCCGGCCCTTCGCCCGGCATCGTGTCAGCCATCAGGCGTAATTCTTCCGGCGTCAGTTCTTCCGGCTTCTTGTTGGCCAGGGCATCGAAGCTGTCCGCGGCGGACTGCTTGTTCTGCTCTTGCTGAGACTGCTGCGGCTGGGCAGCCTTGTCATCCTGCGGCCCCTGCCGCGACTCGGTGTTGGTGTCGTTCGTCATGCTGTGCTCCTTGGACATCGGTTCGATGCCCAAGTCTGGCACAGGGGCGATTTCAAAGGCGCCCTGCTTCCGGATGGATCAGCCGCCCGGACCGCCCCCGCCGCCGAAGCCGCCAGGGCCGCCCGGACCGCCCGGCCCCATGCCTGGTCCGCCCGGACGCATCATCGGGCGCTGGCCGTTGTTGTTACCAAAACTGCCGAAGCGATAGGACAGGCCAACCGTGAAGGTGCGGCCATTGTTGCGCCGGATGCTGTACTGGCGCAGGCGGTCGGTTTCTGTGATCGTCTCGATCTTCGAGGAATCGAACAGGTCGTTGACGTTCAGGACCAGCGACAGCGCCGGGGCCAGGTTGTGGCGGTACGTGAAATCGGCCGTGCGGGTCGGCTGGCGATAGCCTTCGCCGAACAGGGTTTTACCTTGCGCGTTGAGCATCAGCTGGAAGCTGTTGTTGCGGTCGTACTGGTAGCCGATGCGGGCGCGGCCGCTGAGCGAGGTCGCGGTGCGCTTGTCCGCGCTGGCGCTGCCCAGCACGTCCTGCTCGGAATAGGCGAGATTGCCGCTGGCGTTGACGCTCAGCTTGTCGGTCACCTTGCCGCCCAGGGTGAATTCCAGGCCGCCCGAATTGCTGCTGCCGGCGTTTTCCTTCGTCGTCAGCAGGACGTTATTCGCGAGGAAGACGCGGCGCTCGTTGATCAGGTCGGTATCGCGGCGCGCGTACAGGCGGACAGTCGTGTCCACCTTGCCCAGCTTGGTCTCGACGCCCAGTTCGAGCGAGTCGGAATCGCTCGGGCGCAGGTCCGGATTGCCCGAGGAAACGTTGAACTCGTCGCCGTAGACCACGAAAGGGTTCAGGTCGCCGGCGCCGGGACGGCGGATGCGGTGCGCGTAGTTCAGGCGCAGCGTGGTGTCGTCGGACAGACCGTAGGTGACGAAGGCGCTCGGGATCGCGTCCAGGTAGTTGTTGCCGGCGCGGACGTTGGTGGTCGCCTGGAACATGTCGACGTCCGTGTACTCGGCGCGCAGGCCGCCCTGCACGCTCCAGTCGCGGTTGATGCGCCACTGGTAGGAGGCGTACAGCGCGGCCGTGGTCTCGTCGAGTTCGAAGCGGTTGGTGCGCCCGGTGTTGACGCGCTCGGCCAGGGTCGCCTCGTCGATGTCGAGGTAGGCGTTGTCGAACACGCTGCTGGTGCGCGCCAGTTTGTAGCCGGTCCGGAAGGTGCCGTGTTCGCCCGGCAGCTCGTAATCGCCGGTGAAGTCGACGATGCGGTTTTCGAATTCGTTGTCCTGGCGGGTCAGCGCGCCCTGGGCGGTGACCGGGCGCACCGTGTAGGCGGTGGCGTTGCGCAGGTCGCCCTCATTGCTGGAACCGGATACGCGCAGGTCCATCTTGAAGTTCTCGCCCTGCGCATCGCCCTTGTGGTCGAAGCGGGTGGACAGGCTGTAGTTGCGATTGCGGCCCTCGCGCGTGCTCTGGCGCAGGTAATCGCTCTCAAGTGCGCCGGCGAAATTCGCGCCCTCGTAGCGTTCGTTCGAAGCGCTATCGCTGTCGGTGCCGGAGGCCATCACGCTGAGCGCCACCACGTCCTTGTCGCCCAGGTTGTAGCTGAAGTTACCCGTCATGCCGACGGTATCGTTCTCGGTGTCGCTGTGCGAGACCGAGGTGCTGCGCGCGATGGCGCCGCTGGCCGGGTTGATCCGTTCGCGTACCGTCTCTCCGCTCGACTCGCGCTTGTCGCGGCGGCCGAACACGCCGCCCTGCACGCTCAGGCGTCCGGTCGTGTAGCTGCCGAAGCTGTTGACGTTGAAGCGGCCCTCGGTGCCGGCATTCGCGTTCACCGAAGCGAAGCCGCCCGGCGTGCGTTCGCGCCGCATCACCAGGTTCAGGATCGGGCCGCCGCCGCCCTCGTTGCCGAACTGGGCGCCGGGATTGGTGATGACCTCGACCGATTCCAGGTCGGCCGCCGGCAACGCATTGATCGCGGCCGCGCGGTTATCGCCCTGCATCATGGCCGAGGGCTTGCCGTCGATATACACCTGGACATTGCTCTTGCCGCGCAGGGTCACGCCGCCGTCGGCGTCGACCGCGACCGAGGGCACCTTGTTCAGGGTGTCGGCCACGGTGTCGTTCGAGCTGGCCGGGTCGGCCTTGACGTCGTAGACCTGGCGGTCGATGCGGTTCGCGTTGCGCTTGGTGGTGACGGTCACGGTGGCCGGGCTGTCGGTGCTGGCCTGGCCCTGCCCGGCGGCCGAGGCCGGCGCGGCTGCGGGCGGCGTCGGGCTGGTCTCCTGGGCGGCGGCCGAGACGCAGGCCAGCAGCGCGCCGAGGGCGATCGCGGTTTTCACAAAGGGACGGGAGTCAGGGAGAGCGGAATGAGCGTGGGCAAGCATGTAGAAGGCGTCGGCAATGCAGAGTTTGGTCGACTGCAATTGTCGCATGGGACTATCATCAAAATTTCTTAATAAGCGTAAAGATTTGGTAACGTCTTGTTTCAGGTACCGCACGTGCGCGGGTAGAATTCACCCGCCCTTCTTTCGTCAACGATAAACAAGGAATGCAATGCCGACTCACCGTCCTCTCGTCAAGACCGTCCTCTCCACCCTGCTGGCCGCCGCGCTCTCGCTGCCGGCCTTCGCCGCCGAACCCGCCTGGGTCACGAAAAGCAACGACAACGCCAGGGTGCTCCTGAAAGTGCTGGCGAAGTATTCGCCCGAAAGCGCCAGCTCCCTGGGCGTGGACGGCTACGACGAGCAGATCACGGACATGTCGCGCGACCAGTTCGAAGCCAGCAACCGCGACCTGCGCGCGGCGGTTGCCGACCTGCAGAAGCGCATGCGCGCGGAGACCGACTCGAAGGTGAAGCAGGACCTGCAGATCCTGATCGACAAGGCCCAGGACAACATCCAGACCAGCACCCTGCAGCGCAAGTACTTCATGCCCTTCGACGACCTGACCGGCATGATCTTCGGCGTCGTGCGCGCCACGCTCGATCCGCGCATCCCGAAAGAACGCCAGCAGACCCTGCTCGTGCGGCTCGACAAGTACGCGGGCCTCGCCAAGGGCTATCGCCCGATCACGGAACTGGCGCACGAGCGCCTGCAGGAACGCCTGAAGGCGAACAAGAACCTGCTCGGCCCCTACAAGGGCGAACTCGAACAGGCGCTCAACGACGGCCCGACCCTGCTGAAGGGCATGCGCGAGCTGCTGGCGAAAAGCGAGCTGCAGGGCTGGGAAAGCCGCTTCGACGCGCTGGAAAAGCAGCTGACCGCCTATAACGCCCGCCTCAAGACCGAGATGCTGCCGCGTGCCCGGCTTGATCACCGCCTGCCGCCGGAGGTCTACGCCGACAACCTGAAAAACTTCGGCGTCGACATCAAGCCGCAGGAGATGATCTCGAAGGCCCTGACCTCGTTCGCGGAAATCCGCAACCAGATGCAGATCACGGCGAACCTGATCGCGAAGGAACGCGGCTTCAAGGATGCCGACTACCGCGCCGTGATGGCGGAGCTCAAGAAGCAGCAGATTCCGACCGAACAGGTCATGCCGCTGTACGCCGAGCGCCTGGCGGCACTGGAGGCGGCGGTACGCGAGCAGCGCGTCGTCACCCTCCCCTCGCGCAAGGCGGTCATCCGCCTGGCCTCGATGGCCGAGAACGCGGCCCAGCCGGCGCCGCACATGAGCCCTCCGCGCCTGATCGGCAATACGGGGGAATATGGCGAGTTCGTGCTCACCACCGGCATGCCGCCCGACGCCAGCGGCAAGCGCCTGGTGTTCGACGATTTCACGCACCAGTCGGGCACCTGGTCGATCACGGCGCACGAGGCGCGTCCGGGCCACGAGCTGCAGTTCGCGAAGATGATCGAGACCGGCGTCTCGACCGCGCGCGCCGTGTTCGCCTTCAACAGCGTCAACGTCGAAGGCTGGGCCCTGTATGCGGAAGCGGAAATGCAGCCTTACGAGCCGCTCGACGGCCAGCTGTTCGCGCTGCAGGCCCGCGCCATGCGCGCGGCGCGCGCCTTCCTCGACCCGATGGTCAACCTGGGAGAAATCACTCCGGACGGCGTGAAGAACTTCCTGATGCGCGACGTCGGCCTGTCGGAAGGCATGGCAACCCAGGAGATGCAGCGCTACACCTTCCGCGCGCCGGGCCAGGCGACCTCCTACTTCTACGGCTACCAGCGTCTGATGGAAACGCGCCAGGCGGCCGAGGTGGCGCTGCGCGGCAAATTCGATCGCCAGAAGTTCAACGATTTCGTGCTGGCCCAGGGGCTGGTGCCGCCGAAGCTGTTGCGCAGGGCGGTGATGGAGGAATTTGTCCCGGCACAGAGCAAATAAGGTTTTGTAGGGGGCATCGAGGCCAGTGGCCTCGATGCCGTGTTCACCGGGTACTCTGTGCCCACGCGGTATCACCATTTGCAAAT